>Ga0265338_10003462_pt1 | contig 22216 bp, 19 predicted proteins | sample 42126metaG_FD_193579 | JGI IMG/M metagenome (GOLD analysis project Ga0265338, IMG submission 193579) | Rhizosphere microbial communities from Carex aquatilis grown in University of Washington, Seatle, WA, United States - 4-21-26 metaG | ecosystem: Host-associated > Plants > Roots > Rhizosphere... | reverse complement strand
CCGTCCTTCGTCGCGCCGTAGCGGATCCACGTACGCGACGGATGCCGGTGCACGTGGCCGTGGAACGACTCCTCGCGTCCGTACGACATCTTCACGGGGCGGCGCGTGCGCAGTGCGAGCAGACACGCGTGGAGCTGCATGGTCAAGTCCTCGAGTGAGCCGAAGGCGCCGCCGACGCCGGCGAGCGTGATCCGCACCTTCTCCTCGGGAAGGTCGAGGCACGGCGCGATCTGCTGCCGGTCGACGTGCAGCCACTGCGTGACCGCGTAGAGGTCGATGCCGCCGTCCGCCGCCGGAACCGCGAGCCCCGCCTCCGGCCCGAGCGCCGCCTGGTCCTGCATCGCCGTCTCGTAGTAGCCGTCCACCCAGACGTCGGCCTCGACCGTGTCGGGATTCCCGCTGACGATGTGGACGTGGCGGAGGACGTTGCCGAAGTCGTGCACGCGCGGCGAGTCGGGCCGGAGCGCCTGCTCCATGTCGGCGACGACGGGGAGCGGCTCGTAGCGGACGACGACCTCTGCCGCTGCAGCGCGCGCCTGCTCGGGCGTCTCCGCGGCGACGAGCGCGACCGCCTCGCCGACGTAGCGGATCACGTCGTGAGCGAGCACCGGCTGGTCGCAGAACTCGAGCCCGAACGTCTTCAGGCCGGGAACGTCGGCTGCGGTGAGGACGGCGGCGACGCCGGGGCACTGCGCAGCGGCCGCGAGGTCGATCGAGAGGATCTTCGCCGACGCGTGCGGGGAACGGACGGTGACGCCCCAGAGCATGTTGTCGGCGCGGAGGTCGCTCCCGAAGGCGAAGTCTCCCGTCACCTTCGGCACGCCGTCGACACGGCGCGCGCTCTCGCCGATCACTTCCCGGGAACGGGTCGTCGAGCTCACGCCAGCGCCTTTGCGGCGAGATGGACGGCGTCGACGATCTTTCCGTAGCCGGTGCAGCGGCAGAGGTTTCCTGCGAGCGCCTCGCGGATCGTCTCGTCGCTCGGATCCGGGTCGCGTTCGAGCAGGTCGGCTGCGGTGACGACCATCCCCGGGGTACAGAAGCCGCACTGGACGGCGCCCGCGGCGAGGAACGCCTCCTGCACCGCGTGCAGCGCGCCGCCGTCGGCGAGCGCCTCGACCGTCTTCACGACCGCGCCGTCCGCCTGCACCGCCGGGACGAGGCAGGAGCAGACGACGTCGCCGTCGAGCCAGACCGAGCACGAGCCGCACTCGCCCTGCTCGCACGCGTTCTTCGAGCCGACGAGCCCGAGGTCGTCGCGGAGGAACGTCAGCAGGCTCGAACCCGGCCACGCGTCAGCCTCGCGCTCGACGCCGTTCACGGTCGTGCGGATCTTCATGCTGCAGCCCTCCAGTCGTCGAGCGTCCAGAGGAGCGCGCGCCGCGCGAGCACCTCGACTGCGCGCCGCCGGTACGCGGCCGAGGAGCGGACGTCGTCGATCGGCGTCGCGGCTGCCGCTGCGAGGCGGCCGAACTCGGCGACCGCGTCGTCCGGCAGGGGGCGATCCGGCGCGTCCCACGCGACAGCTCCGGCCGCGAACGATTCCGCTTCGGGCGCGCGCACGACCGTCGGCGCGACCGAGCCGAGCGCGAGCCTGATGCTCCGCGCCGCCGGTTCGAGCTGGAGGCAGAGCCCGGCGATGGCGATCACCATCGCGTTGCGCGTCCCGACCTTGGCGAACGATCCAGGGGCGTCGACACGCTGCCACTCGACGCCGACGATCAGCTCGTCCGGCGCGAGCGTCGTCCGCTTCGGCCCGGTGAAGAACCGGTCCCACGGCTCCGACCGCTCGCCGTTGCGCGAGGCGACGACGACGGTCGCGCCGTACGCCGCGAGCACGGGGATGCTGTCTCCCGCGGGCGATGCGGTGGCAAGATTGCCGCCGATGGTCGCGCGGTTCCGGATCTGCGGTGAGCCGACCGACCGCGAAGCCTCGGCCAGCGGACGGAACTCCGCGAGCTCCCGCTCGATGCGCGCGAACGTCACGCCCGCGCCGAGGCGGACGCGGCCGTCGTCGGCGCTCCACGTCTTCAGCTCGCCGACCCGCGACAGGTCGAGCAGCCCCGGCGGCCGGGTCGTCCCGAAGTTGACGGCGACCCAGAGGTCGGTGCCGCCCGCGACCGGCACCGCGTCTGGATGCTCCGCCTTCAGCGCGAGCGCTTCCTCGAGCGAACGGGGGAGAAAGACCTCCATCACACCGTCACTGTCGCAAATGCGTCGATCATCGCGGGCACGTCGTCGCCAAGTGGATACAACACAGGGCAAGTACAGCCGTTGTCGACGTACTCGCGCACCTTGGCGCGGCAGTCGTCCGCCGTCCCGGAGGCGGTGATCAGCTGGACGACCTCGTCCGGCACGAGCGCCATCGCCTTCTCGATCTGCTCCGGCGTCGCCGGCCACGTCAGCACGCTGCCGATCTCCTCGAGCAGCGACTCGTCGACGCCGCTCGCCTTCATGATGTGCGGCTGCTGGCCGAGGTACTGCGCGACGAGCTCGCGTGCGCGGTCGAGCGCGACCGAGCGGTCGGGATCGAGGGAGCAGACGACGAGCTGCGGCCGGTCGAGGTCGTCGACGGTGCGGCCCGCGCGCTCCGCACCCGCGGCGAGCGCCGCCATCGCGGTCTTGTTGTACTCCGGACCGACGAGGTAGTTGAGCAGGACGCCGTCGCCGATCTCGCCCGCCACCTCCATCATCTTCATGCCGGTGGCGCCGATGTAGATCGGGACGTGCTTCGGCGAGCGGTCGCCGTGGACGATGTCGATCTCGACGTCGTCAAGGTGGACGAACTCGCCGTGATAGGTGACGTTCTCCATCGCGAGCAGCCTGCGTGCTGCCTCGACAGTCTCGCGCATGCAGAGCAGCGGACGGCGCCGGTTCACGCCAACCTTGGACGCCAGCGGCTCCCACCACGCGCCGATGCCGAGCTTGATCCGTCCCGGCGCGAGGTCGTCGAGCGTCGAGAACGTGGCGGCGAGCAGGCCGACGTTGCGGGTCCACGTGTTGACGACGCCTGCGCCGATGCCGATCCGCTCGGTGACGGCGGCGAACGCCGCCATCGGCACGGTCGCCTCGCGCACGAGGCGGCTCTCCGCCTGCCACACGGCCTCGAAGCCGGCGCGCTCTGCGAGGACGGCGTACTCCATGCCGTCCCGAATCGGATGCTTGTCCTGGAGATAGAGCGCGACGCGGTCCATCAGGAGCCTCCTTTCGGCTCGTAGCCGTGCGGTTCGAGATCGTCGAGACGGCGCCAGAGGCGCTCGGCAGCGCTGAGCGCGCCGGCCGCCAACTCCCGCTGGTCGACGCGGGCCAGCCTCCGGTCGGTCACCACCCATTCACCCGCGACCATGACGTCGCGGACGTTGCGGGACGAGAGGCCGAAGATCCAGTGCCCCGCGAAGGTCGCCGCGTCGAGCGGCGTCGGGGCGTCGTAGTCGAGCACGACGAGGTCGGCGGGGGCACCGGGCTCGAGCGTGCCGAGCAGCGGCTCGCCGAACGAGCGCGCGGCGACGCGGGCGCTCTCGGCCAGCGGTGCGAGCGGCCAGCCGGCTCCGGCGCCGAGATCGTCCTCGCGCAGCCGGAAGAAGGCGGCGCGCGATTCCTCGAACATGTCGGAGCCGATCCCGTCGGTGCCGAGCGCGACTCTGCCCCCGCCGAGCAGGTCGAGGCGGGCCCGGCCGACGGAGTTGTTCATGTTCGAGCGCGCGTTGTGCGCGACCGTCGCGTTGGCTCGGCCGACGATCGCGGCCTCGTGCTCGTCGAGGTGCACGCCGTGCGCGAGCAGCGTCAGCTCGTCCAGCGCGCCCGCGCGATACAACCGTTCGGCGACCCGGACGCCGGACCGCGCGACCGCGTCGCGCTCGTCGACGCCGTCCTCGGCAGCGTGGACGTGGAGCCCGACGGAGAACTCGGCGGCGGCTCCGGCGCATGCGGCGAGTGTCTCGTTGTCCAGCGTGAACGACGCGTGCGCGCCGACGAGCCCGCGCGCGAGCGGCGGGCGCTCGTCGCACACCCGCGCGAGGAACCGCCGGTTCTCGTGTATCCCCGCGAGCGCGCGCTCCGGCCCGTCCCGGTCGGTCGTCTCGTAGCAGAGCACCGACCGGAGCCCGAGCGACTGCAGCGCGTCCGCGATCACGTCGAGAGATCCGTCGATCGCGTTCGGCGACGCGTGGTGGTCGACGACGGTCGTCGTCCCGGACAGCAGCGCCTCCATCGCGCCGACGAGCGCCGACGCGCGCACCGACTCCTCGTCGAGCGCGCGGTCGAGCCGCCACCAGATGCGCTGGAGGATCTGCAGGAAGTTCCTCGGCGGCTCGAGCGCATACGGCATGCCGCGCGCGAGGGCCGAGTACAGGTGCGTGTGCGCGCAGACGTTCCCGGGCATGACGACGCAGCCGCTGCAGTCACGGCGTGGTTCGCCGGAGCCCGCGGCCGACGCGATGCGGCCGTCGTCGCCGACGACGAGGTCGCCGTGCGAGACGAACAGCGGGTCGAGCGACGTCACCACCGTCGCGCCGGTGAGGACGCCGCTCATCCGTGGCGACTGACGAGGTGCGGGACCGCGGCGATCGCCGCAGGCGAGTCCTTCATCGGCAGACGCGTCCGTCGGATCCCGTCGAACGCGTACAGCGCCCCCGCGACGGCGGCCGCCGTCGGCACGAGCGCCGCCTCGCCGATGCCTTTCGCGCCGTACGGGCCCTCCGGCTGGGGCACCTCGACGAGGATGCACTCGACCGGGGGCATCCCCGACGGCGGGATGATGTGCAGCGACTTGAGCGTCTCGGTGACGGGCACGCCGTCGACGACGACGAACTCCTCCGAGAGCGCCTGGCCGAGGCCCATGTGCAGGCCGCCCTCGATCTGGCCCTCGCAGAGCGTCGGGTTGATCGCCTTGCCGACGTCGTGCGCGGCGACGATCTTCTCGATCTTCCCGTCGTCGTCGAGGATCACGACCTGCGTCGCCCAGGCGTACGCGATGTGGGTGATCGGCTCCGCGATGTCGGGGCCGAGCGCGGTCGTCCAGTCGACCTCGAAGTCGCCGCTGAACTCCTGGCCGACGAGCTCCACGAGTGGCCGCTCCGCGAGCGCCGCCTTCAGCTTCTGCGCCGCCAGCATCACGGCCCTGCCGCCGAGGACGGTCGAGCGCGACGCGGTCGTCTGCCCGGTCTCGAGCTCCTTCTCCGTGTCGACGGCGACGGTGATCAGCTCCGGCGCGAACCCGAGCTCCTCGCAGGCGATCTGGCGGAGCACGGTGTCGACGCCCTGGCCCATCTCCGTCCACGAGTGGAAGAGCGTGACGGTGCCGTCGGGCTCGGGGCGGAGGATGGCGTGGCCGAACTCGCGCATGCCGTTGCCGATGCCGGTGTTCTTGAGGCCGCAGGCGATGCCGGCGTACCGCGCGTCGCGATACGCGTCGCGGACGGCGAGCAGCGTCTGCTTGAGGCCGACGCCCGGGCCGAGCTTCTGACCGGTGGTGCAGCGGTCGCCGACGTCGAGCGCGTTGCGCCAGCGGATCTCCCAGCCGTCGATGCCGACCTCTTCGGCGAGCTGGTCGAGCACGCCCTCCATGGCGAAGTTCGTCTGGTTGACGCCGAACCCGCGCATCGCGCCGCACGGTGGGTTGTTCGTGTAGACCGCGGTCGCCTCGACGTCGACGTTCGTCACCTTGTACGCGCTGCAGGCGTGGCCCGCGGCGCGCTCGAGCACCTTGTCGCCGACGCTCGCGTACGCGCCGGTGTCGCCGACGATCCGGGCGCGGACCGCCGTGATCAGACCCTCCTCGTCGCAGCCGACGGTGTACTCGAGCCACATCGGATGGCGCTTGGAGTGGAAGCGCAGGCTCTCCTTGCGCGACAGCGTCAGCAGCGCGGGCCGGCCCGTCGCCGTGGCGACGAGCGCCGCATGGGACTGGACGTTCAGGTCCTCTTTCGCTCCGAAGGCACCGCCCGTCGAGACCTGCGTGACGCGCACCTCGTCCTCCGGCAGGCCGAGGAACGATGCGATCTGGCGGCGGTCGTCCCAGATGCCCTGGCCCTGCGAATAGACGTGCAGCGGCGCCTTCCCGTCGGGAACGGCGAGCGACGACTCCGGCTCGAGGAACGCGTGCTCGATCACCTGCGTCCGGTACGAGCCGGTGGCGACGTGCGCCGAAGCGGCGAGCGCCGCGTCGACGTCGCCGCGCTGCACGCGCGAGACGGAGAGCACGTTGCCGCCCTCGTGGAGGCGGGGCGCGCCGTCGGCGAGAGCATCGAACGGATCGGTGACCGGGTCGAGCACCTCGTACTCGACCTCGATCAGCGCCGCAGCCTCGCGGGCGGCGTGGCGCGTCTCCGCGGCGACGACGGCGAGCACGTCTCCGACGTATGCGGTCGTCTCGCCGACGGCGACGAGCTGACGCCAGTCCCTCGTGATCGAGCCCTGCGTGCGGTCGCCTGGAACGTCGGCGGCCGTGAGCGCGGCGACGATGCCGGGGTGCGCCGTGGCCTGCGACGTGTCGATCCCGAGCACCCGCGCCCTCGGATGGTCCGAGAAGCGGAGCGCGCAATGGAGCATCCCCGGGGCGGTCATGTCGCCGACGAAGAGGTGGTCGCCGAGCGCGAGCTCGACGCCCTTGTAGCGCGCGCTGCGTGAGCCGATGCGGCCGCTGGGGTCGGCCTCCGGCAGCGGCTCGCCGCGGACCGCGCCCGCCGCGAACTGGATCGCATCGACGATCTTCACGTAGCCGGTGCAGCGGCAGAGGTTGCCGAGCAGCGCACGCTCGATCTCCTCGCGGGTCGGCTCCGGGTTCTTCGCCAGCAGTGCCTCCGCCTTCATCACGATCCCGGGCGAGCAGTAGCCGCACTGCGACGCGCCGGCTGCGACGAAGCACTCGGCCCAGCGGCGGCGCGTCTCCTCGGACAGACCCTCCTGCGTGACGACGGACTTGCCCTCGACGCGCGTCGCCTTCTGCGCGCACGAGACGACGGCTTTCCCGTCGACGATCACGGTGCATGCTCCGCACGAGCCTTCCGGCGCACAGCCGTCTTTCACCGAGCAGAGGCCGAACCGCTCGCGCAGCACTTCGAGCAGACGCTCGTCCTCCCGCAGCTCGACGGAGACCGGTTCGCTGTTGAGGGTGAACTCCATCGCGACTCCTTCTGTTCCGTTACTCCATGGCCCCGAGCACGAGCGAGAGCAGCGCCATGCGCAGGACGACGCCGTTGAACGCCTCGACCCAGTAGCGCTGATGCCGCGTCGCGTCGACGTCCGGAAGCAGCTCGTCCATCCGCGGCAGGCTGTGCAGGATGATCGAGCTCGGCTTCGCCTTCTCGCGGAGCAGCTCGCGGGTGACGCAGTACGCCGCGGGAGTGAGCCCAAGCTTCGCGTCCTCGCGCTCCACGCGCGACTGCGTGTAGTCGGCCTGGACGACCGGCTCCATGTAGATGACGTCGCACTCGGAGATCACGTCGGCGGTCGACTCGGCCTCTTCGTACATGACGTTCAGCTGGTCGAGCTCCGCCTTGAACTCCGGGAGCAGCGACATGTCGGGCGGGCCGACGACGTACGCCTTCGAGCCGAACTGCGACAGGGCGTAGAGGATCGAATGCATCGTCCGCATACGCATGTCGCCGACGAGCAGGAACGTGAGCCCGTCGAGCGTGCCGAGCTCGCCGCGGATCGTGTACAGGTCGGTGAGGACCTGCGTCGGATGCTCACCCCAGCCGTCGCCGCAGTTGATCACCGGCACGGACGACCAGTGCGCCGCCTCCTCGGGGGCGCCCTGCTGGAAGTGCCGCATCGCGATCACGTCGGCGTAGAACTCGAGCATGTGGATGGTGTCCTTCATCGACTCCTGGTAGAAGTCGCCGGCGCGGGTCATCTTCGAGTCGGAGAAGCCGAGCACGTGGCCGCCCAGCCGGTGCATCGCCGCCTCCGTCGACATCCGCGTGCGCGTGCTCGGCTGGTAGAAGGCCGTCAGCAGCGTCTTGTTCGCGAGCAGATCGGTGTTGCGCCGGTTCTTCGCGATCGGCGCAAGTTCGTCGCAGACCTCGAAGACCCGCTCGAACTCGTTCCGCTCAAAGTCCTTGAGCGACAGGATGTCGCGACCCAGGAAGCTCCGCATCTCTGTGTTCCTCTTTCTCGGATAGGTGGGACCGGCTGACGCCGGTGAACAGAACTGCAACTCGCTCGTCGTCGGCGACGAGGCCCTGCTCGCGCAATGCAACGAGCCCGGCGAGTCCGGACGACCCGGTCGGATCGACATCGATGCCAGTCGTGTCGTGGGCGAGATCGTTCGCCTGCTGAAGCGTGCGCTCGCCGGCGATCACGGGAGCGCCGCCGGTGGCGAGCATGCCCTCGACGACGGCGAGCCAGTCGTACGTCTCGTCGTCGAGGATGCCGTGCGCGACGCTCTGTGGCTCGTCTTCCCAGGGCCACATGAACTCGGCGCGGTGATGCGCCGCGTACGCAACCGCCTCGGCGTCGCCGCCGCGGGCCTCGACCCGGTCGTAGGCGCGCTTCAGCGGCCACGCGCCACGGGTCTGGACGGTGTCGATTCTCGGCGCCGCGGCGATCGCGCCGAGCGCGGCCGCCTCGCCGAAGCCGTGGATGCACGCGCTCGCAAGCGCGCCGCCGCCGACCTGGACGACCAGCCGCTGCACCGGAGTGCCCGTCGCGGCCATCTCCCAGGCGAGCGTCTCGCCGCCCTCCACGGCGAGGCCGTTCAGGTTCCCCTGGCAGGTGAACGCGAGCGCACCGCCGGCGAGCGCCTCTTCCAGCCGGTGGACGGTCGGGTCGCCGGGAACGCCCTTCTTGCGCGGACAGACCGTGACCGCCGCGCCGAGCTCTGCGAGCCGCGTCAGCACGACCGGGTCGGCGTCGACGGGGACGAACACGCGCAGGTGCCGCTCCCCGGCCGCCGCGACGACGGCTGCGGCGAGCGCGGCGTTGCCGCAGCTCGCGATGGCGAGATCCGGCCGCGCGGACGGATCCGCGAAGCCGAGCCGCTCCGCCACCTCCAGCCAGATCAGGACACCGAAGAGATGCCGCGCCTTGTGCGAGCCGGAGACGTTGCCGGTCTCGTCCTTCACCCAGACGCCGCCCTCCGCCGAGAAACCGAGCCGGTTGCTCAGCTCCGCGCTGCGCCCGAACGGCGTCGTCGCGAAGCCGTGGCCGTCGACGGCCGCGACGCGTTCGTCGAGCCGGTGGACGAGCTCGCAGAACTCCTCGTCGCTCACGCCGCCCTCGACGGCGGTGTGGTACGCGTGGAGCAGCCAGCGGTAGCGGACGAACGGGTTCGGCTCCGCGCTGTCCGGGGGCAGGCGCAGAGCGTCGAAGTCGAGGACGCGGCGGAGAACGTGGTCGGCGCCGTCGCCGCTGCCCGCGTTCGGACAGCGGAACGGATACGGGTCGTCCCGCGCCGGCTCCGCGCCGCAGCCGGTGCAGACGAGACGGCTGACGGCGCCGGTGCTCACAGCGTCTCCAGCACTCCCGTGCGGGCGTTGAACTCGCCGATCTGCTCGTCCCACGCGGTTGCGCTCGCGTGGATCCCGGACCAGAAGGCCGGATCGCGGCGGGCCTGGAAGTCCTCGAGCGAGATGCCCTGCTGCTCGACCCACGTGTAGTAGCCGAGGTTGAAGATCCGCTCGCGCTCCTCGTGCGTCAGCTCGCGCAGGTGATCCGTCGTCGCGCCGAGCAGATGCTCTCCGTAGACCTCGGCGGCCCCGACCTCGTCGAACCCGCCGGGGAAGTACTTCGCCAGCGCGAGCTCCCGCTCGCTCCCGTACATCGCCGCGCCGTCGGTCGCGACCGTGACGACGACATCGTCCGAGCCGAGCCCGTAGTACTTCGCGGTCTTGATCGCCGCCAGGACGTTGCAGATGCTCGACAGGCCGAGCGACGGCAGCTCCGCGACGACGTCGGCGGCAACGCCGCGGCGGCCGAGTAGATGCTGTCGGCCGACCTCGGTGTCGAACAGCAGTCCGAGCCGGTCGGTCGCGCGGTCCGAGACCGCGACGGCGACGTCGGTGTTGAGCACGTTGTGGATCAGCGGGATGTGCTTGTCCCCGATCCCCTGGATGTTGTGCTCGCCGAAGCCGTTGTAGAGCATCGTCGGGCACTCGAGCGCCTCGACGGCAACGATCAGCGAGCCGTACCGCTCCTTGAGGAAGTCGCCGGCCGCGATCGTGCCGGCCGATCCGGTGGCGGAGACGAATGCGCGCAGCCGCAACGACGGCTCGTCGTGCTGGAGCGCGTCGAAGACGCGTCCGAGCGCGGCTCCGGTGGCGAGGTAGTGGGCGACGTGGTTCCCGAACTCGGCGAACTGGTTGAAGATCACGTTCTCGGGATCCGCCGCGAGCTCGTGGCACTTGTCGTAGATCTCCTTGACGTTGCTCTCCGTCCCCGGGGTGCGGATGACGTCCTCGCCGGGCTCGACCACCCAGCGGTCGAGCCAGTCGAAGCGCTCCTTGCTCATTCCTTCGGGCAGCACCGCGACGCCGCGGCAGCCCATCAGCCGCGAGATGGCGACGCCGCCGCGGCAGTAGTTCCCGGTGGACGGCCAGATCGCGCGGTTGCGCGTCGGGTCGAACTGTCCGGTGACGAGGCGGGGGGCGAGGCAGCCGTACGCCGCCAGGACCTTGTGGGCCTCGATCATCGGGAAGCGGTTGCCGAGCGCGACGACGATGCGCGCGTCCACGCCGGTGATCTCGCGCGGCAGGACGACGTGCTCCGGCACCGCTGCGATCCCGGTGCGGGCTGCGTCGTTGAACCAGTGGACGCGGAAGAGGTTCAGCGGGTGCGCGTCGTCCGGGCCGATCTCCGCGAGCCGGGCGGTCACTGCCGGCGGGATCGTGGCCGGATCCGCGAGCTGGGCGAACGTCGGCAGGGCGATGCCTTCGTCCCGGAAACGCGCGACGGTCCGCTCGAGTACCTGCACATCGACGGTCTCGCCGTTTTCGGCGGGTGTTTCGGTCAGCACTGCGGCCTCCTCTGGCTCGACTACCCAACGCTACGAAACGCACGAGCCGGGGTCGTCGGGGCTTCGCCGGAACCGCCGTCAGTGGTTTCCGCGCCCCCCTTGCGGGTTCAGACGGCCAGCGGGACGAGCTCGAAGCGGTCGACGTCGACCAGGCCCCGGTCGGTGATCTTCAGCGACGGGATCACCGAGAGGGCGAGAAAGGCCAGCACCTGGAACGGATGCGGGTACGCGACGCCGAGCTCCTGGGCGGCGGCGTTGAGCGCCCGGCTCGCCGCGAGCACGTCCGCGAGCGGCCGGTCGGAGAGGAGCCCGGCCACGGGGAGAGGCAGCTCCGAGAGGATCTCGGCGCTGTCCGCGACGACGATCCCGCCTCCGAGCTCGCCCAGCCGCTCGACCACGCGGGCCATCGACGGGTCGTCGACCCCGACGACCACCATGTTGTGCGCGTCGTGGGCGAGCGTCGCGCCGAAGGCTCCGCGCGCGAGCCCGAAGCCCCGGACGAAGCCGAGCCCGACCCGGCCGGTACCGAGATGGCGCTCGAGCACGGCGATCTTCGCCAGGTCCCGCGACGGGTCGGCGACGGCGAGCCCGTCCTCGACGCGGGGCTCGTCCACGAGCGACTCCGTCACGATCTGGCCCTCGACGAGTCCGATCACGCGCGCATTCCCGCCCGGCCACGGAATCCGGAAGACGTCCGCCGGCACGACGCCGACCCGGACGGTGTGGCGCACCCACTCGGGCACGGCGACGGAGGCGATCTCCCGGACCGGCTTTCCGGCCTTGAGCACGAGCTCGGGGACGAACGAGACGAGATCCGGCAGGACGAGCACGTCGGCGCGGTAGCCCGGCGCGATCGCGCCGAGATGGGAGAGGCCGTGGTACAGCGCCGGATTGAGCGAAGCCATCACGAGCGCGTCCTCGGGCGGGACGCCGAGCGCCACGGCGTCGCGGACGATCGAGTTGATGTGGCCGTCGTCGGCGATGTGCTCCGGCTCGCGGTCGTCGGTGCAGAACGCGAGCCGCGACGGCCCGTACTCGAGCGCGAGCGGGATCAGCGCACGGAGGTTCCTCGCCGCCGAGGCCTCGCGGATCAGCAGCCACATGCCGGCGCGCAGCCGCTCCCTTCCCTCCTCGAGCGTCGCCGCCTCGTGATCCGACTGGATCCCGGCCGCTGCGTACGCGTTCAGCCGCCGGCCGACGAGTCCGGGCGCGTGACCGTCGACGTGCCGGGCGAGTCGCAGCTTCGCCAGCTCGTGCTCCGAGCCGCTGACGACCCCGGGGAAGTTCATCATCTCCGCCACACCGAGCACGTGACTGCGCCGCAGCAGCCCCTCGAGGTCGCCGATCGTGAGCGCGCGCCGCGGCGACTCGAAGTCCGAAGCGGGTACGCACGACGGGGCCATGAAGTAGATCTCGAGCGGCAGGTCGGCGGAGGCGTCGAGCAGCCAGTGGACGCCGTCCGTGCCGAGCACGTTGGCGATCTCGTGCGGGTCGGCGACGACGGCGGTGGTACCGAGCGGCAGGACGAGCCGCGCGAACTCGTCGACGAGCAGCTTGGACGACTCGATGTGTAGGTGCGCGTCGACGAACCCGGGCACGAGGTAACGGCCGGAGGCGTCGAGCGTCTCGCGGCCCTCGTAGTCGCCGAGGCCGGCGACGGTCCCGTCGACGACGGCGACGCCGGTGTCGAGCCACTCGCGGGTGAAGGACGAGAACACGTGCCCGCCGCGGATGACGAGGTCGGCCGGCTCGTCGCCGCGCGCCACCGCCAGCCGCCTCGCGAGATCGACCGTCCGGCTCACCTGTACTGCCTCATTTGGCGAGCCTACGCGCCTGGATGCGGTGCTCGCGCGCGATCTCCTCCTCGTCGGCGCGGACGAGCCGTCCGTCGCGGACGACGTCCTCGCCGCCGACGACGAGCCGCTCGACCCGATGCGGGCCTGCGAAGACGAGCCCGGCGACGGGATCGTCGGCGCCGCCCAGCTCGAGCCCGGCCGTGTTCCACACGGCGAAGTCGGCCCGCTTCCCCGGCTCGAGCGAGCCGACGTCGCTCCGGCCGAGCACGGAGGCGCCGCCGCGCGTCCCGAGACGGAGCGCCTCCCGCGCCGTCATCGCCGTCGGGCCGCCGCGCCCGCGCGCGACGAGCAGCGCCTGCTTCACCTCGAAGAACAGGTCGCTGCGCTCGTTCGACGCGGATCCGTCGACGCCGAGGCCGACACGGACGCCTGCGTCGAGCAGCTCGCGCACCGGCGCCACTCCTGCGCCGAGGCGGAGGTTCGAGGTGGGGCAGTGCGCCACTCCGGTGTCGGTCTCGCTGAACCGCACGACGTCGCGCTCGGAGAGGTGCACGCAGTGCGCGCACCAGACGTCGCCGTCGAGCCAGCCGAGCGAGTCGAGGTACTCGACGGGGCGGCAGCCGTAGAGCTTCAGGCAGTACTCCTCCTCGTCGCGCGTCTCGGCCAGGTGCGTGTGCAGGACGAGGCCGTGCCTCCGCGCCAGTGCCGCCGACTCCTCCATCAGCCGGCCGGTCGCGGAGAACGGCGAGCAGGGCGCGACGGCGATCCGGACGAACCCTTCGTCGTCCTGGAGCGCCGCGAGCCGCTCGGTGTCGGCGAGCACGGCGTCGATCTCCTCGACGAGCGAGTCCGGCGGCAGCCCGCCCTGCGACTCGCCGAGGTCCATGGAGCCCCGCGACGCGACGATACGCACGCCGAGCTCCCGCGCCGCCCGCACCTCGGCCTCGACGAGGCCGGTCTTCCCGCGCGGAAAGACGTAGTGGTGGTCGAACACCGTTGAGCAGCCGGACAGCGCCAGCTCCGCGAGCCCGGTCCGCGCCGCCGCGTACTCCGACTCCTCGTCGATCCGCGCCCAGACCGGGTAGAGCTCCACGAGCCACTCGAACAGCGTCGACTCCTGCGCCCTGGCGCGCGTGAGGGTCTGGTAGAGGTGATGGTGCGTGTTGACGAGACCCGGCGTCACGACCGAGCCGCCGAGGTCGACCGTCTCGTCCGCCGTGGGCTCGTCGCCCGCTCCGACCGCCTCGATCGACCCGTCGCAGACGAGCAGCCAGCCGCCGGGATGCTCGGCAGCAGAGTCGTCCATCGTCACGACCCAGCCGTTGCGGTAGAGCGTGCTTCCGCCCATGTGGAGATAATCCAATCACCGAAACGAAGGGAGTGGGCCATGTCTGTTCTGATCGAGGGCGGGCGGATCATCACGGCGAGCGACGACTACATCGCCGACGTCTACATCGAGGACGAGACGGTCACGCAGATCGGCGCGTCGCTCGACGTCGTCGCCGACCGGGTGATCGACGCGTCCGGGAAGTACCTCCTGCCGGGGTGCATCGACCCGCACACGCACTTCGACATGCCCTTCGGCGGCACGATCACGGCGGACGACTTTCAGTCCGGGCAGACCTCCTGCGCCTTCGGCGGGACGACCTGCCACATCGACTTCGCCAACCAGACCCGCGGGCAGTCGTTCACCGCCGGCATCGAGGCGTGGCACGCGAAGGCCGAGGGCAAGGCGATGATCGACTACGGCTTCCACATCATCGTCGTCGACGTCGACGGTGGCACGCTCGAGGATCTCGCGACGCTCCCCGACCTCGGCGTCACCTCCTACAAGATGCTGATGGCGTACAAGGGCGTGCTGCTCGTCGACGACCAGACCCTGTTCCGCGTGATGGAACTGGCACGGGACACCGGCGCGCTCGCGATGATCCACGGCGAGAACGGCGAGGTGATCGACCTGCTCGTCAGGCGGGCGGTCGAGGAGGGGAACCTCGACCCGAGTTGGCACGCGAAGACACGGCCGGCGGAGCTCGAGGGCGAGGCGACGAACCGCGCCATCCAGATTGCGCACGTGGCCGGCTCCCCGCTGTACGTCGTTCATGTCACCTGCGAGGAGTCGGTCGACGCGATCGCGCGGGCCCGCGCGAAGGGCTGGCCGGTCTGGGGCGAGACGTGCACCCAGTACTTCTTCGTCGACGACACGTATCTCGACCGGCCGAACTTCGAGGGCGCGAAGGCGGTCTTCTCCCCGCCGGTGCGGGACAAGCGGAACCAGCCGATCCTGTGGGACGCGGTACGCGACGACCGGCTGTCCGCGATCTCGACCGACCACTGCTCGTTCCGGATGTCGGATCAGAAGACGCTCGGGAGGGACAACTTCGCGTTGATCCCGAACGGCGCGCCCGGCGTCGAGGACCGGCTGATGATGATCCACCACTTCGGCGTCAACGAGGGTCGGATCTCGCTCAACCGGATGGTCGAGCTGCTGTCGACGAACGCGGCGAAGCTGTTCGGCCTCTATCCGCGGAAGGGGACGATCGTGCCGGGGTCGGACGCCGACATCGTCATCTTCGACCCGGAGAAGGAGCACACCATCTCCGCGAAGACGCACCACTCGAAGGCCGACTACAACCTCTACGAGGGCACGACGGTCACCGGAGCGCCCGAGATCGTGCTGCTGCGCGGAAACGTGCTGGTCGAGGACGGCGAGCTGGTCGCGTCGCCCGGGATCGGCCAGTTCGTGAAGCGCGCCCGGTTCGGCGAGGAGCTGAAGCCCGCGAAGGCGACGTAGCCGTTATCGCCGCTGCTGCTCGGCCTCGGCGCGCTCGCGCTCGTCGTTGCGACGCGCGGCGCGGAAGAAGAACCAGCAGATGATCCCGAGAACGATCAGCGGGCCGATCGACGAGACGAGGTAGACGGCATCCATCGCCGTCGTGCCGGAGTCCGCGAGCACCCGTCAATCGTACGCGCGGCGGGCGGAGATCAGGCGGCGGCCTCGTCCTCGAGCAGGTCGGCGCTGCCGAGCCGGCGGACGCGTGCGACGGCGGCCTTGGGCCGCCGGTCGATACCGAATGGGACGAGGCAGACGGCGGCCAGCGCGGTAATGATCAGCACGTCGAAGACGGCGATCAGGACGACGGACGTGGTAAACGACATGACGGCTCCTTGGTCGGGAAACGCGGTACGTCAAGGAGACCAAGCGGACCTGGGAGCCGCTCGAAGATTCCCTGAGAGCTTCCTGTGGGCCCCGTCCGCAGGGCCGCGGATACACTGGACCGATGCCGAGCGAACACGAGGTGATGGAGGCGCTCCGCCAGGTCGAGGATCCCGAGCTCGGGATGGACGTCGTCGACCTGGGGCTCGTCTACGAGGTGCAGGTCGAGGGTCAGAAGGTGAAGGTCCTGTACAGCCTCACCTCGATGGGCTGCCCCGCCGGCCCGCTGATCGCCGGCGACATGGACCGCGTCACCCGCGAGGTGCCCGGGGTGGAGGACGTCGACCTGGAGCTGACGTTCGACCCGCCGTGGACCCCGGACAAGATGTCCGAGGACGCGAAGTTCATCCTCGGCTTCGGCTAACCGGCGTCAGATTCGGCGGTCGGCGACAGACCGCTTCCCGTCGGCCCTCGGTGGGCCGCGTACTGCTGCTCGAGTTCGGTTCCGATGAACGGATTGAAGAAATCCTCCTGTGGGCGAGCGCTCCCGCTGAGTCCGAGCTCGGTGCGCATCGCGTCGATCGTGTCGTGACGAGCGGTCCGGACGAGCGGACCGACGAGATCGAAGGTCTTCGGCCCGCAAACGCCGTCCTGCCCCAATCCGAGCTCGAGTTCCAGCATGCGGTACGAGTAGATCCGGGCAGCGTCGACCACCCGTCGCTCGGCAACGGTCTGCACGACTCCATAGACCGCGAAGAATTCGCGGTCCGCCACCTCCACGTCGTCGTACGCGCCGCTGGGAATCTCGACCCGCTTCGACAGATACGCCTGCTTGTAGGCGTGACACGCCGCCAGCAGTTTCTGGCCGCTCGACAGGTACCGATCGTAGATCTCACGCCGGCTGTCCCGAACCCAGGCGCGTTCGGCCGCGTCCCGGGTCTGTCGTGCGACCAAGAGGCTGACCGTGCCGGCGATGAACCCGCCGATCAGCGACCCGGCGAGGGCGAAAGCGGCGGCGACGTAGGGGCTCGAAGCTGCGAGTAGACCATCGAGAGGCGTCATCGGGATCCTCGCGCAATCTTAAGACCGGACGGACTCGACGCGGTAGGCTCGTCGCCGCCATGAGCAGCTCCGGCCCGGCGTCCCGGGTCAGTAGAGGCGTCAACGCCGTCCTCCGCAAGGCGATCCTCGCCGCCGCGACGAACGGTCGTGTCCGCTCGTTCGTCAGCCGGTACGGGATGCGGATCGGCGGCGCCCGGTTCGTCGCCGGCGAGCGGCTCGACGAGTGCCTCGAGGTGCTTGCGCAGCTGAATGCCCGGGGGCTGCGGGCGAACACGACGCTGCTCGGGGAGGACGTGCGCTCCGCCGACGAGACGCGCGCGGTCGCGGACGAGTTCCGGACGATCCTCGACCGCATCGCCGAGCGCGAGCTGCGCGTCAATCTCGCCGTGAAGCTCACGCATCTCGGCCTGCTCATCGACGAGGAGCTCGCCTTCGAGAACGTCGCCGCGATCGTCGACCACGCCGAGTCGCTGGGCAACTTCGTGCGCATCGACATGGAGCAGTCGAACCTCGTCGACGCGACGCTGCGCATCTACGGCCGCCTGCGCGAGAGCGGACGCGACGCGGTCGGCTGCGTGCTCCAGTCGTACCTGTACCGGACGCCGGCCGATCTGGACGCCCTGTTGCCGAGCCGGCCGAACCTCCGTCTCGTCAAGGGCGCCTATCTCGAGCCGGCGGAGATCGCCTACCCCCAGAAGCGGGACGTGGACGCCGCATATGTCCGGCTGCTGGAGCAGGCGCTGCTCGGCGGCGCGTACCTCGCAGTGGCGACACACGACGAGCGGCTGATCGCGCACACGATCCGCTTCACCGAGCAGCACGGGATCGGACGCGACCGCTACGAGTTCCAGATGCTCTACGGCGTGCGACCGCAGCTGCAACTCGACCTCGCCCGCCGCGGCTACAACGTGCTCGTCGCGACACCGTACGGGCCGGAGTGGTACCCGTACCTGATGCGGCGGCTCGCCGAGCGGCCGGCGAACGTCCTGTTCGTCGTCCGCAACATGCTCAAGTGAAGGCACTGCCGGAGGATTTCGACGTCGGGACTCTTACCGGCGCACTGGCGGACGGCTGGGGACTCGCCGTCGCGGCCGCCGACTACGCGGCGCTCGGCGCAGGCAGCTACCACTGGGTCGTCGTCGACCGCGAGGGAACACGCGCCTTCGCCACCGTCGACGACCTGGACCAGAAGGCGGGGCTCGGGGACACGCGCGACGCGGCGTTCGACGGTCTTCGCCGCGCGTTCGACACGGCTGCCGCCCTCCGCGACGCAGGTCTCGCCTTCGTGGTCGGGCCGATCCGCACGAGCGGCGGCGAGTCGGTGCGGCGCGTCGGGCAACGCCACACCGTCGCCCTGTTCCCGTTCGTGGATGGTCGGGCAGACGAGTGGGGCGACTACGAGACGGCTGCGGACCGCGCCGCCATCGTCGCCGTGCTCGCCGAGCTCCATCGAGCGACACCCGCGGTTGCTTCGGTGGCAGACAGCGTCGGTCTCGACCTCCCCGGCCGGGGCCTTGTCGACGCCGCGCTCCGAGAGGTGGACGAGACGTGGTCGGGTGGCCCGTTCTCCGAGCCGGCGCGGCGCGCACTCGCCGATCACGCGGCCGACGTGGCCGAGCTGCTCGCGCTCGCCGATCGTCTCGCCGCCGATGTCGAGAAGCGCGGCGGCGAGTGGGTGGTCACTCATGGCGAGCCGCACCGCGCCAACGTTATGCGGATCGGTGGGAGTCGGATGCTCGTCGACTGGGACACGGTGGCGCTCGCGCCTCCCGAGCGCGACCTCTGGATGGTCATGGGCGACACCGGTGACGAGGCGGCCGCATACACCGATGCGACGGGCCGCGCCGTCGATGCCGACGCCGTCGACTTCTTCCGTCTCACCTGGGATCTGAAGGACATGGTCGAGTGCCTCAACGTGCTGCGCGCGCCGCATCGCCGGACCGACGACACGGCGAGGGTGTACCGCACGCTCGCGAGCTGCGTCGCGATTCGCGACCAGTGGGAGGCGCTGCTCTAGCCGGGCACGGTCAGCACGATCTTGCCGAGCTGCTCGCCCGCCTCGAGCCGCTCGTGCGCGGCGCGGATCTCCGAGAGCGGCAGCACCTCGTCGACCACCGGCCGGGCGCGGCCGCTCTCGACCAGCTCGTACGCTCCCTCGAAGTCGGCCTTCGTGCCCATCGTCGAGCCGAGAATCGTCAGCTGCTTCCACCAGATCCGGTGCAGCGCGGCCGGGGGATTCGGCCCCGTCGTCGCGCCGCAGACGGCGATGCGCCCGTCGCGCGCGGCCACGTCGAGGGACGTCCGCCACGTCGCCTCGCCGACGTGGTCGACGACGATGTCCGCGCCGCGGCCGCCGGTCGCCTCCTTCACCGCCGCCTTCACGTCGCCGGTGGCGTGGTTGACGGTTGCGTCGGCGCCGAGCTCGCGCGCCCGCGCGAGCTTCTCGTCGCTCGACGACGTGACGATCGTCCGCGCGCCGAGCGCCCTGGCGATCGCGAGGCCCGCCGTCGAGACGCCGCTGCCGATCCCCCACAGCAGCACCCACTCGCCCTCGAGCAGGTGCGCTCGCGTCACGAGCATCCGATACGCGGTCTCGAAGACGAGCGGGAACGCCGCCGCCTCCTCGAAGGAGAGCCCCGCGGGAATCGGATAGACGTTCGTCGCCGGCACGGCGATCAGCTCTGCGTTCGTGCCGTCTCCGTGCTCGCCGATCACGTGGATCGACCCGTCCGCATCCTCGATGCCGGGATTGAGCACGACCGGCTGTCCCAGCTCGAAGCCGCTGACGCCGGAGCCGAGCGCCTCGACGACGCCGGCGCCGTCCGCACCGAGGATGCGCGGCTTCGGCACCGACGGCAGCCCCTTGCGGATCCAGACGTCGAGGTGGTTCAGCGCCGACGCGCGGATCCGGACGAGCACCTCACCCTCGCCGGCCGTCGGATCCGGGGCCTCCTCCAGCTCCAGCACCTCGGGGCCGCCGTCGGCGTGAATACGCACGGCCTGCACAGAGGGCAGACTATCGGGGTGCGTGCGGCGGAACTCCGTGAGTTGGCGGAAGACCTCGGGCTCGACGCAGTCGGGGCCGCACCTGCGGCACCCTACGAGGAGACGGAGCGACACATCCGCGAGCGGCGCGCCCGCGGCCTCTTCGCCGATATGCGGTTCACCATGTCGCGGCCGGAGGAGTCCTGTCACCCGGAGACGCTGCTGCCCGGCGCGCGCACGGTCGTCTCCGCCGCGCTCTGCTACTACACGCCGGAGCCGGAGCGGCCCGACGGCCACGGCCGCCTGCCGCGCTACACGTGGTTCGACGGCTACGCGGAGCTTCGCGAGAAGCTCGACGAGCTGGGGCGGAGGCTCGGCGGCTCGTACCGCGTGCTCGTCGACGCGAACCAGCATGTCGACCGCGAGGCGGCCGCGCGGAGCGGCGTCGGCTTCTACGGCAAGAACACGCTGCTGATCACCCGACGCCACGGCTCCTGGGTCGTGCTCGGGACGCTCGTCACGGATCTCGAGCTCGAGCCGACGCCGCCGCTCGACCTCGACTGCGGCGCGTGCCGTCTCTGCATCGATGCGTGCCCGACCGGCGCCCTCGACGAGCCCGGCGTCCTCGATTCGACGCGGTGCCTCTCCTACTGGACGCAGGCGCCGACGGCCATCCCCGAGTCGTACCGCACGGGTCTCGACGCGCAGGTCTACGGCTGCGACATTTGCCAGGACGTGTGTCCGTGGAATCGCGGGATCGAGAAGCGCCGCGACGGCGAACCGGCGACCGGTGTGACCGAGCCGCACGTGTCGCTGGTCGACTGGCTGCGGGCCGATCCGGGCGAGCTCCGCCGCCGCTACGGGCGCCTCTACGTGCCGCGGGACGACGGCCGCTGGCTGCGCCGGAACGCGCTCGTCGCCGCCGGAAACGTCGGCGGTGAGTCCGAGCGGGCGGCGGTCGAGCCGTACCTCGAGGGCGACGACGAGCTGCTCCGCGAGCACGCCGCCTGGGCGCTGGCGCAGATGGAGGCCCGCGGTGCCTGAGCAGCGGGGACTTCTCGCGGAGCGCGCCTTCCGGGAGCGGGGGCTCGTGAGCGAGCGCGAGCTCGAGGGCTGGCTCTCGTGGGCTCGGGTCGCCGGACTTCTCTTCGCAACGCTCGAGATCACCCTGTCGAGCCAGCACTTCCCGCCCGGCTATGCGGCCGCGGCGTGGACTGTGACAGGCGTGCTCGCCGTGGGCACCGTCCTCATCTTCGTCTCCGCCCGCAGCGACTCGCCCTCGCTCGGCCGTGGGCTCGGCCTGACCGCGCTCGTCTTCGACGCGGCGATCGTCGCCGCCTACTCGACCATCTTCTCGTACGAGTACGGGAGCCAGGTGCGCTGGGCGCTGATCCTCGTCGTGATCGAGGGCGCGCTTCGCTACGGGCTCCTCGGCGGCATTCTCACGCCGCTGCTGCTCATCCCGTTCCTCGTCTTCGACGAGTGGTGGCGGTCGCACTATTTCGGGCCGCCGGCCTTCACCGCCGACCGTGCGACCTTCCCCGCCGGCGTGCTCATCCTCGGCGGGCTCGTCGTCGGCTGGCTCGTCCGCCGCCTGGAGGACGAAGCCCGGCTGGGGCTGGTGCGGGCCAGCGAGGCGGAGACGCTCCGCGACGAGCTCGGCCGCCATGTCGACGCGCTCGAGGCGGCGAACCGCTGCGCCCGCGCGCTCGCCTCGTCGCTGGAGATCGAGGAGGCGTTCGGCGCGTTCATCGGCGAGCTGCGCGGATTCGTCCCGTTCGACCGGACGGCGATCGTGCTCGTCGAGGACGACGCCGCGGCGACGATCGCGACCGCCGGCCACGGCGCCGGCGAGCTGTTCCCGCCGGGCAGCGTCGGGCCGCTCGAGGGCTCGGTGCTCGAGCGCGTGCTCGAGGGCCACACGGTCGTGCGCCGCGACCTTGCCGACGCGGAATATCCGGAGGACCGCCTGCTGGTGGCGCTCGGCCTGCGCAGCGAGCTCGTCGCTCCGCTGCTCGTCGGCGCGCGGCCGATCGGGATGCTGACCCTCTCGCGGGAGTCGCGCGACGCGTTCTCGGACGAGGAGATCGAGCTCGTGTCGCTCCTCGGCAGGCTCGTGGCGACGGCGGTGCAGAACATCCGCGCCTACGAGGCGGAGCGGCGGCGGGTGGAGGAGCTGCACCGGCTCTCGGCGCTCCGGGCTGACTTCGTCTCGCTCGTGTCGCACGAGCTGCGCAACCCGATGGCCGCCGTGATCGGTGCCGC
>Ga0265338_10003460_pt1 | contig 22231 bp, 26 predicted proteins | sample 42126metaG_FD_193579 | JGI IMG/M metagenome (GOLD analysis project Ga0265338, IMG submission 193579) | Rhizosphere microbial communities from Carex aquatilis grown in University of Washington, Seatle, WA, United States - 4-21-26 metaG | ecosystem: Host-associated > Plants > Roots > Rhizosphere... | reverse complement strand
CGCGATCGCCGGCGTGGTGTGCGGCAACCTGCTCGCCGCGCCCATCTACGCGCAGAACGCGCGGGTGTACCAGGTCGGCGTGCTCGGCGTCCCGTTCTGGGTCGACGTCGCGGTGCCGCTCACCGTCTTGCTGCTCACCGTCGCCGCCGCGGTCGGCCCGGCGTCCCGGGCGGGCGCGATGTCGGCGGTGCAGGCGATCGCGACCGGCCGCGCGCCGCGGCCTCGGCACGGCTTCTTCGCCCAGCGCGCGCTCGCCCGGCTCACCGGAGTGCCACGCCCGGTCACCCTGGGCCTGGCGACGCCCGCCGCCCGGCCTGGCCGCACCCTCGTCACCGTGGTCGCGGTGCTGTTCGGCGCGGCGGCGGTGACGTTCGGCGTGGGCCTGGCGACGTCGCTGAACCGCGTCTACAGCGACATCTCGGACGGGGCGCGGCTGCCGGTGCAGGTCAACGCGGTCCCGGCGGGCGGCACCGCGGACGGCCCGGCCGGGCCGCGCGGCCGCAAGCCACCGCCAGGGAAGAAGATCACCGTCATCGGCGGTCCCGGCGCGCAGCCGTTCACCGCGGCGCAGCAGCACGCCATCGTCACGGCGATCGACGCGCAGCCGGGCACGGTGCACTACGTGACCGAGCTCGAGGACAACCTGGAGCTACCCGGCCTGACCAACGCGGGCGGCGGCGTGCAGGTCACCGCGTACGGCGGCAACCCGGCGTGGTCCAATTACCAGCTCATCTCCGGCTCGTGGTACTCGCAGTCCTCATCCGGGCCGCAGATTGACGTCAACACGCTGTTCCTCACCGACACCTCGCTGGCCGTCGGCGACAGCTACACGATGGTCAACGGCAGCCATAAGGTCACCGCGAAGATCGTCGGCGAGGTGTTCGCGCCGGGCAACGACGTGAGCATCTTCATGTCGCCGGCCACGCTCTCCGCGATCGACCCGACGGTCACCGGGACCGGCCAGTACGCGGTCTCGCTCAAGCCGGGCGTCAACGCCGACAGCTACGCCAGCGCCCTGACCGCGGCGCTCGGCAACGGGTACCTCGTCGGGGCGCGCGGCGGCGACAAGGCACTGGTCGCGATCACCACCCTGGTCGCCATGCTCACCCTGCTGATCATCGCGGTGGCCGGCCTCGGCGTGCTGAACACGGTGGCGCTGCAGATCCGCGAGCGCGCCCACGACATCGGCATATTCAAGGCCCTCGGCATGACGCCGCGGCAGACCCTCACCATGGTCGTCTGCTCGGTCGCCGTCGTCGGCCTCGTCGCGGGCGTCATCGCGGTCCCGGCCGGCATCCTGCTGCACCACAACGTGCTCCCGGCGATGGCCCACGCGGCCAACTCGGACCTGCCGGCGTCGGTGATCTCGGTGTTCTCCCTGCCGGAGATGACCGGCCTGGCCCTGGCCGGCCTGTTGATCGCGGTCGCCGGAGCCCTCGCGCCCGCCTCCTGGGCGGCCCGCTCCCGCACCGCCACCGCGCTGCGCACCGAGTAGGCGCCGCCGCACCCCCTCAGTTGAAGATAACAGCAAGAAGCGCGGTGGCCGGCGGCCGGGGTAAGTGACGCATTCCGGTGCGGGTCGGCGGTTGTTACGCTTGCGGCGGGATGGAGGCGGTCGCATGGACTCGTTCGCTGGAAAACTCGCCGTGGTGACCGGGGGCGGCTCCGGCATGGGCAGGGAACTCGTCGTCAAGCTCGCCGCGGCGGGCTGCGCCGTCGCCGTGGGCGACGTGCGCCAGGCGGCGGCGGAAGAAACGGCGGCGCTGGCCCGCGCGGGCGCGCCCGACGGCACCACGGTCACCGCCCACGCGTGCGACGTGGCCGACGAGGCGCAGGTGGCGCGGTTCCGCGACGAGGCCCTGGCCGCGCACGGTGCTAGCCAACACGGGGCCGGCCACGTCGACCTGGTATTTAGCAACGCGGGGCTCGGCGGCGGTGGCAGCTTCATCAACGACCCGCGGGAGATGTGGGAGCGGGTGTTCGCCGTCGACTTCTGGGGCGTGTACCACTGCGCCCGCGTCTTCCTGCCGCTGTTGATGAAGAGCCCCGAGGGCGTCCTGGTCAACACCAGCAGCGTCAACGGCTTCTGGGCGTCGCTCGGCGCGGGCGTGCCGCACACCGCGTACTCCTCCGCCAAGTTCGCGGTGAAGGGGTTCTCCGAGGCGCTCATCGAGGACCTGCGGATCAACGCGCCGCACGTCCGCGTGGTGCTGGTCATGCCCGGCCACGTGGCCACCAACATCGTGGCGAACTCGCTGATCGCCTTCGGCGTGCCAGAGAAGGACGCCGTCGAGGCGAACCGGGGCTTCTACGACACCGCGCCGCTGTCCGCGGCGGGGGCGGCCGACGTCATCCTCGACGGCGTGCGCTCTGGAGCCTGGCGGGTCCTGGTCGGCGAGGACGCGCACCGCCTCGACCAGTACGTCCGCGCGTACCCGGAAGACGCCTACGACTACGCGAAAATGACCGCCGTGCTGAGCGGCACCCTCGCGGAGGATCCGGCAAGCTTTGGCGCCGACTGGCTCGGTGACGACGTGCCCCGGCCCGGCCAGCCTTCATGACGTCCAGATGGCAATGTCCCGCCGGGGGCAGGCACGATAAGCGCGCCTCCGGGTCCAGGTAGTTGGTGACCGGCCTGGCACTCAGACCAGGCGTTTCAACTCAACGGTTGACATCTTGCCTGGCTGGGCCTACGGTTAGTTTCAACCAGAAGGTTGAAACGAGGAGCGATGGCCGCGGATACGTTGTCGCGAGTCTTTTCCGCCCTCGCCGATCCGACCCGCCGCGACATGGTGGCCCGGCTCGCCGAGGGCGACACGACCGTGAGCCGGCTGGCCGAGCCCTACCAGATGACGCTGCAGGCCGTCTACAAGCACCTGCGAGTGCTCGAGGACGCCGGACTGGTCAGCCGGCCACCGGGGCCGCAGCCGCGGTCGGTACGCCTGGAAACTGAGGTCTTCGATCTGATGGACACCTGGATCGAGCGCTACCGGCGCCGGGCTGAGCAGCGGTACCGGCGGCTCGACGCCGTCCTCGCGGCGATGAGCGAACCAGACAGAGATGGAGCTGAGCATGACAAAGATCATGGAGACGGTCATCGAGGCTGACCCGAAGCTGCCGGTCATCCGCATGACCCGCGACTTCGCGGCAACGCCCGGGCAACTGTTCCGCGCCCACACCGATCCGGTGCTGTTCGCCCAGTGGGTCGGCCCCGACGGCATGGACACCCGGATCGACCACTGGGACGCGCGCACCGGTGGCAGCTGGCGGTACACCGCGGCGCGCGGCGGCCAGGAGTACGCCTTCCGCGGCTGCTTCCATGACATACGCCCCGACCGCATCGTGCAGACGTTCACGTTCGAGGGCCACCCCGACGGTGTCGCACTGGAGACGCTGTGGTTCGAGGACCTGGGCGACGGTTACACGCGGCTGCGCGCCCAGTCGCTGGTCGACAGCTTCGAAGGCCGCGATGCGTGGCTGGCCAGCGACATGGAGTCCGGTGTCAACGACGGGTACGCGAAGCTTGACAGGATGCTCGCCGATGGCGCTGTCTGATCGCCCGGCCGAGCGGCACCGGCAGATTGGCGGCCTGTTCACCGAACGGGTCCGGGGAACCCGGCACTGGGATGCGCCGGCCCCAGTCGACGGCTGGGTCGCCCGTGACGTGGTAGGGCACCTGACCGGGTGGTTCGCTCCCTTTCTCGCCGCCGGGGCGGGTATTGAGCTGCCGCGTGGACCGTCGGTGGACGAGAACCCCGTATCCGCATGGCAGGTCCACTGCGACGCCGTACAAGCGCTGCTCGACGATCCAGCGACCGGCGGTCGGGTACTAAGCAACCCGCACATCGGCACCCTGCCGCTGGACCGTGCGATCGACCAGTTCTACACCGCAGACGTATTCATGCATACCTGGGACCTCGCCCGGGCCACCGGGCAGGACGAGCGGTTGGATACCGACTTCTGCGCCGATCTGCTGGCCGGCATGGAGCCGATGGAGGAGGTCATCCGGTCCTCCGGCCAATACGGCCCAAAGGTCGCGGTGCCGGTCGACGCGGACCCGCAAACCAAGCTGCTTGGGTTCATCGGCCGGGATCCCTGGTGGGTTGCTGCCGGATCCTCGTGAGCTCGCTGAGCGGGATTAGGTGCCTGGCGAAGAACCGCTCCGTGCTGTCGACCTCAAACATGGGCACGTCCGCGTGCCGGCCAGGGTTCGCGTGCAGCGTCTTCTCCTTCGATCCGATCGCGTCGAACAGGGCCAGGCCGTCGCCGCGCGGCACGATCTCATCGTCCCACTGCAGGTGAAACTCGACCGGCACGGCGAGCCTGGCGGCGGGCTCCTCGAGGCTGGGCAGGCCCATCAGGCCGAGGACGGCGGCACTAATCCGCGGCTCGGCCGCGACAAGCGGCAGGCCTATCGCGGTGCCGAGAGACACGCTCCAGTAGCCGATCCGCGCGTCCCGGCCGATCCAGTCGAGCGCGGTCAGCGCGTCGATGGCGGCCCGCCACTCCGGGATGGCGAGCCTGGCGGCCACGACGCCGCGCCTGGCGTAGGCGTCGCCCGCCCGCCGCCGCCATGGCCGAGCAGGACCAGCGGGCGCGGCGCCTCGGCGCCGGCCGGCGCCCAGACCGCGCCGGGCGCGTCGCCGATTGTGAACAGGCGCTCCGTCACGCCGCCCGTGGTGGTCTCCGCGCTGAACCGCATTACCGCCGTCCTCCGGGGGGCGTCCGCGTCGCCGGGTACCACCGTGCCGCACTTGCGCGGCGGGCGCAAGCTCGCGGCGGCCTTCACGCGGCGGCCACGGCTGCCCCGGCCCCGGCGGCCGGGGCCGGGGGCGGCAACGGCTACAGCTGCGCCAGGTCGCGCTTGAGCGCGGCGAGGTCGAACCCGCCCGGCGGGACCACCCAAGGGACGCTCTGCATGTCCTGGGTGTTGACCGTGAAGTTGGGCAGCGCGACGCCAGGACGCTCTGATCCGGGGCGATATCTCGGTCGCGGCGTTGGCGGTCCAATTCTGGATCATGTGCCCGGCCGCCGCGCAGGTGCAGTCCCCGTATTGGTCGTTGTAATACATCGGCCACGACGGGACTTTTGGTAGTAAGCCACCGAGTCCGGCGGCGTCGGCCGCGCTGGCGTCACGTAATCGCTAAACCGCAGCGTCCGGTCGTCGACGACGGGCGGATTTTTGCCGAGCTTGTACTGTCCAGGCACGGTTCCGGGTTCGGGTGACGATATCCGATCAGCTGACGTCCGCGATAGCTAGCGGAAAAGCGGGATAGTGCAATTCTGGGCTATTATGTGACCTTCTTTGGCCGGCCCGCGCCATCACCGTGCCCTCCGCGATCATGGCAGCATTTAGGTAGCGATCCAAAAACCCTGCGCACGCCGCGCCTGTTAGCTTTTCGCTATCAAGAGGCTCTGGTGAATTCGGCTGCGACGTGGGTATTTTGGGGCCTGGCGGCCCGTTGCTGCGTGCGCGGGCTTTCGCTTCTCAGCTGACGGACGGCGAAAGCCCGGGAACGGGACGGAGGGCGCGACCGGTGGACATCGACACAAGGCAGTTCGCGCACGCGCTTGAGGACCTGCCCGACGAGGTGCGGGACCAGGCGGCGGAGATCGCGGGCACGCAGTCGGGCGTCAGCCTGCGGCGGCGCGTCGTGGACGATTGCGAGAGCGTGGCGCTCGACACCTTCGGCACGCTCGAGCAGGCGCCGCTGCTGCACTTCCTGTCGCGCTACCCAGTGACGCCGTACACCTACCGGGTGTCGCCGCAAGTGTCGCGCGGGCAGCGGCCGGACGCCGCGAAGCTGGCCGTCCTGACGGCCGGCGGGCACCGGGCCACGATCAACCTGTGCGCCGAGATGGACGGCGGTGACGCGCCCGCGATCGTCGCGGCGGGACTCGGCGCGGTGCTGACGACCAGCCATTTCCCGGTCACCGACATGGAGTCGCCGACCATGGGGCAGCTGGTCGAGATCCTCGACCTGCTGTCCGAGCCAGGCACGGGGCTGACCTACGTGCACTGCGAGGCGGGCAAGGGACGCACCGGGGTGGTCATCGCGTGCTACCGGATGGCGGTGATGGGCTGGGATGCGGCCGACGCGATCGTTGAGGCGGCCAACTTCGGCTGCACCCCGCCCGGGCAACTGGCGTTCATCAGGGAGTTCGGCGTCACGCTGGCCGGCGGCCTGCTCGGCGCCGCCGTCGGACGGTACCCGCTGCTGCCGCCCGGCTCGGTCCGGGCCACGCCGGAGCAGCTGACCGCGACCGTCCGCACCGTGGCGGCCGCGGAAGCCGTGGCGGCCGCGGAGTTCGTGGCGGCCGCGGAGCCCGGCGACGTCAGCTAACCCGCCGGCCCCCAGGGCGGGTCATCGGCGGCGGGCGGAGCCCGCACCCGTTCCGGTGAATTCCCCGCGCGCGCCGGTCAGCGGCCGTACCGCTGCTGCCAGAGGAAGTCGGCCTGGTCGCGGGCCATCCGGCGGGCCTCGTGCCGGTTGAGGTGACCGTAGCGGCCCTGCTCGAAGTGCTTGTCGATCTCCGCCGCCACGAAGCCGGCGAGCAGCTCCTTGCCGAGCTCGTGGTGCTCGACGATGCCCTCGCGCTCCCGGTGGTGCTCGTACATGCGCATGGCCTCGAAGCCCGCCGCGCCCGCCAGGAGCTCGTGGCTGACCTGATGGTGCGGCCGCCTGCCGCCGTAGACGTCGTCGTAGGCGTTCTGGGCGCCGAGGAAGTCGAAAAGTCCCATGGGCCAGAACTTAGCGGATTGCCCTAGGTGGCACTCCCGCAGTCGTGCGGGGGTACCGCCGGGAAAGTTCGGGGTGCAATTCCGTCACGCCCGGCAGCGATGGTCACGATTCACCACTGGCGTCACGCGTCCTGTCCGCGCCCTCGGCGGCGAGCAGCTACTGTCGGTCGCAGGCGGTTACAACTGATCGTGATGATTGGACGTGCAGGGGTGGCTGTAGCCCGGCGAGTCGCCGCGTTCGCGACCGGCGCCGCGGCCGGGGCCGATACGGCGGACGCGGTGCGGCCGCTCATCGCCGCCCATCGCCGGGCCTTCCCCGGTGCCGACGCGGGGTTGCTGCGGCACGCGTACGACGTCGCCGCCCGCTGGCACGGGGGCCAGGTACGCAAGTCGGGCGCGCCCTACATCACCCACCCGCTCGCGGTGGCGATCCTGCTGGCGGACATCGGAATGGACACCACCACGCTGGTGGCCGCGCTGCTGCATGACACGGTGGAGGACACCGGCCTGACGATCGGCGAGGTGAAGGCGGAGTTCGGCGCGGAGGTCGCGGTCCTCGTCGACGGGGTCACCAAGCTTGACGGGGCAAAATGGGGCGACCACGCCGAGGCGGAGACGTTCCGCAAGATGATCCTCGCCGCCTCGATCGACCTGCGCGTCCTCGTCATCAAGATCGCCGACCGGGTGCATAACCTGCGCACCCTCGGCCATCACGCCAAGCGGGAGAAGCGCGAGCGGATCGCCCGCGCGTCCATGGAACTGCTCGTGCCGTTCGCCGAGCGCCTCGGCCTCTACGAGTACCAGCGCGAGATGGAGGACCTGGCGTTCTCCACCCTCGCTCCCGAGGCCCACGAACGGGTGCTCGGCCTGGTCAGGCGGGCCGATCCAGCGCGCCGGGCCGCGCTCGGCGGGCTGGTGACCGGGATACGCGCCGAACTCGCCGCGGCCGGCCTGCGGGCCAAGGTGGAGGCCCGCTCGCGGCACCTCTACTCCATCCACCGCTCCCTGCCGGGCGGGGCGGGCGGCTGGATCTCCCGCGCCGGCGGGCCCGCGGACGGCGGTGACGCCGACGCCGCGGGGCTGCGGCCCACCGACGCGGTCCGCGTCGTGGTCGTCGTGGACGGGCCCGAGGCCGCCTGCTACGTGGCGCTCGGCGTGCTGCACGGCCGCTGGACGCCGGTTGGCGAGCGCTTCCGCGACTACATCAGCATGCCCAAGTACAACATGTACCGTTCCCTGCACACGGCCGTCCTGGTCGGCTCCGATCCGGTGGGCGTGCTGATCAGGACGCCCGCGATGGACGCGGTGGCCACCTACGGCGTCGCGGCGCGGATCCGCGAGGCCGGCGGCCGGGACGGCAAGGTCAGCGCGGACCTGGCCCGGCGGGCCGACCTGGACTGGCTGGACCGGCTGCTCGCCTGGCAGCCGCTCGCCGCGCCCGGCGACTTCCTTGACGGGCTGCGCGCCGACTTGAGCGGCGGGGGCATCGTCGTGTTCACCCCCGCCGGCGACCCGGTGAAGCTGCCCGCGGGCTCGACCGCGGTCGACTTCGCCTACGCGGTCTCCCCGGCCGCCGCTGGCAGCGCCGTCGGCGTCCTGGTCAACGGGATGCGCAAGCCAATGGAAAATCAGCTGGCGCACGGCCAGGTCGTCGACCTGATCACCGGGCCTTATGCCGACCCGCCTGAGTCCTGGCTGGCCGCCGCCCGCAGCGGCCAGGCCAGGGCGCATCTCAAGGCGGCCATCGCGCGCCGCACGGCCGAGGACGCCGCCGTCCGCGGCCGGGCCGCGGTGGCCAGGGAAATGCAGGCCTCGGGCGACCTGCGCGACCTGGAGGACAACGGCACCGTCTTCAGCGCGGCGCGGCGCCTCGGCTATGCCGACATCGACGCGCTCTACGAGGCGGTCGGGCGCGGCGACCAGGACCTGGCCGCGCTCGTCACGGCCCTGACCGCGGCGCCCGCGCCGGACTGACCAGGCGCCGATCAGCCCACCGTCAGTTAGCCGTGATCAGCGCGCCTTCCCGGGCCCGCGCCACCAGGTCATCGAACAGCGCCTGGTCGTGACCGCCGGCGGCGGCCTGGTCCTCCGGGTGCCACTGGACGGCGAGCACGCCGGCCTGGCAGTGCTCCACCGCCTCGACGCAGCCGTCGGGGGCGCACGCGACGGCGCGCAGCCCGGTGCCGAGCCGGTCGATCGCCTGGTGGTGGGCGCAGGACACGGTTACCGTGTCCGCCCCGGCGAGCTGGCCAAGCCGCGAGCCGCGCGCGATGGTGACCTCGTGCAGGCCCCCCTGGTGCGGTACCGGGCCGTCGCCGACATGCTGGCGCAGCGTCCCGCCGCACGCCACGTTGAGCACCTGCAGGCCGCGGCAGATCGCCAGCGCCGGGAGCGAGCCGCCAGGCACGGGGCCGCCGAGCACGGTGCGGACGACCGCGAGGTCGAACTCGTCTTGCCGGTCGTCGGGCGCCTGGCTGCGCTCATCCGGCCGCTGCGCGTACCGCGCCGGGTTGAGGTCGCCGCCGCCGGGCAGGACCACGCCGTCGAACCGGGCTAGCCGGCCCGGGAGCTCGGCGACGGCGGCCCGGTCACCGCCGTGCAGCACGACCGGCTCGCCGCCGGCCCGCAGCACGGCGTCGCTGACCGCCTCGGCGGCGATCGTGCCTGAGAACCGCAGCACGCTCGACGTGGACGCGCGGCGGCCGATGACGGCGATCAGGGGGCGCATGGGTGTTGCTCTCTCAATCCGTTGCGGGCGGGCATGACGTGGTTACCGGGTTGCCGCCGTTGGCCGATCCGGTAAATCAGCTGATATTAGAGTTTATGTCACGCTCCGGCGCCGCGATGTCGAAGAACGCGGCGGCGTTCTTCGACAAGACGGCCTCCCGGTCCGCCTCGCTGAGCACGGCGAGGAGGTTCTCGGCCGCGTCGTCGCCGTGATCGTGGGGGTAGTCGCTGGAGTACATGAGCAGGTGCCCGGCGTCGAGCATGTCCGCGAGCTGCGCGAGCTCGCTCGCGGGCACCCGGCCGGGGATCAGCGCCGGGCTCGTCGTCGCCCGCAGGTGCTCGCGCACGTAGGCGGACGGCTTCTCGCGCACCCACGGGGTCTCGCGCCATAGCGCCTTCCAGTCCTTGTCGAAGCGCCACAGCAGCGAGGGGAGCCAGGCGAACCCGAGCTCGGCGAGGCAGACGCGCAGGTCCGGGTACCGGTCGAAGACCCCCTCGGCGACGAGGGAAAGGACCTGGTTCGGGGCGATGACCTGAGAGTTGTACAGGTAGTCCTCGTAGTACGTCGCGGCCGTCCCCGTGGCGGTCGGCGCCATTCCCCACGGGCCCCAGGCGTGCAGGGTGATGGGCAGCCGGTTCCGGCTCGCCGCCTCGTGGATCGCGCGGTAGCGCACGTTGCCCCAGGGGGTCTCGCTCCGCACCGGCAGTAGCACCTGGGCGAACCGGCGGTCGGCGCCCAGCCGGTCGATCTCGGCGGCCGCGGCCTCCGGGTGGAAGCTCGGCACGACGATGCTGCCGCGCAGCCGCTGATCGCGCTCGAGGAACTCATCCCGCATCCAGTTGTTGACCGCCGTGGTCAGCGCCGACTCGAAGTACGGGTTGCGGCTGCCCTGGAAGGTCGCGACGCAGGTCAAGATCACGGCGAGCGGCTGGTAAGGCTCAAGGAGCTGTGCGCTCAGCTCCGCGTAGGTGTGCGGCGGGAAGCTGCCCGCCGCCCGGGCCTCCGGCCGCGCCGACATCGGCTCGCTTTCCGGGTAGAGACGGTGACGTACTCCGAGGCGCCCGCCGCGGATCAGCTCGTGCCAGTACGGGTCGATGTAGCCGAGCAGCGCGTCCATGGACGGCGGCTCGACGTGGACGTCGCAGTCGACCGCGCCGGGCTTGATCGGGCTCATGACCGCACATGGTAAGCCGGGCCGGCGTCGCTCCGGGAGGGCGCGGGGGCGTCTGCACGGGTGATTGACGGCGATTTATGCCCGCAGCACAGCGCGGGGATGGCCGGTCAGTTCCGGCGGACAGGGTGCGGGCGGGCGCGCTTGGCTTTCGTGCGCCCGTGCGCTTATATGGCGGTACCGGACTTTGGCATCCTCCCCGTCGGATGGCAGGGGATTTCTTCTCACGCGGAAAGGAGCGCGAGTTGGGGTTCGCGGTTCACTGGCCCGGCAGCCCGGTCGCCTCGCCGCGCTTTCACGGCGTGCCCCGCCGCGATGTTCCTGGCCGCGTTCACGTCGGCGTTGCAGGCGTATCCGCAGGCAGTGCACCGGAAGACGGCTTGGCTCTCGCGCGACTTGCGGTCCACGTGCCCACACGCGCTGCAGCGCTGCGAGGTGTACGCGGGCTGTACTTTCTCGACCCGTCCAGGGGCCTTGTCCTCCAGACGGCGAACCAGCAGGCCCCAGCCGGACTCGTTCTCCTGCTCGACGCACAGGTTCCACACGTACCGCGCGTCCGAGCAGTGCCGGAGCAAGACCAGCTCCTGCATGGGGGACGGTTCGAGACGGTACCGGGACATGCAAACATTATATCGGAAAGTACTGCCGAAAGTGCTGTAATGAAGAGCTTCCAGCCCTCCTCCGCATGGCTCCGAGCGGGGAGCGGATGAAGGTTGTCGTCGGCAAGGTCTCCGACTTCCGCAACGGCGACAGGAAGATCATCGACGTCGACGGCAAGTCCATCGGGATCTTCCGCGTCGACGACCAGTTCTACGCGATCCGCAACCGGTGCCCGCACCAGTGGGGGCCGCTCTGCCTCGGGGACTTCGCGCCACGGGCGGTGTCGAACGGCCCGGGCGACGCGCACCTGGACTCCGGCCCGCCGCTGATCGCCTGCCCCTGGCACGGCTGGGAGTACGACCTCGCCACCGGCCAGTCGTTCATGGGACCGGGCCGCGGCAACATGGCGGCGCTCTCCTACGACGTGAGCGTACTGCCGGGCAGTGAGCTCGCCGGGGAGCTGGACAGCCCGGCCCGGGGGAGCACGGCACCCGGAGGGCGGCCACGGGCTGACGGCCGGATCCCCGGCCCGTACGTCGCCGAGACGATGCCGGTGTCGGTCGAGCAGGACTACGTGGTCGTCGACGACTCGCCGGTCCGCGGGGAAACCCGGGGGAGCAGTGGCGGCGCAGCGAAGGAGGCGCGGGCATGACGGTGACCGCAGGGGAAACCGCGGGCCGCTCGCGGTCAGGGGCGCGGGCGCTGCTGATCGACACCGACGTGCACCCGCTGTTCCTGCCCCGCGACATCCTCCCTCGGCTGGCCGAGCCGTGGCGCACCAGGTACGCGAACGAGACGTCCGGCGGCGGGACGCGCGTCGTGCGTGATTACCCCCGGTGGCGCAACGGCGGCTTCCGCATCGACGCCGCGCCGCCCGGCGGCGGGCCGGCCGGCAGCGACCTTGGCCTGCTGCGCACCCAGCTGCTCGAGGAGTACGACACCGACGTCGCCATCCTGATCCCGCTCACGTTCAACCTGGAGGGCCCGGCCGAGTACAAGGCCGCCCTGTGCCGCGCGGTCAACGACTGGCTCACGCAGGAGTGGCTCGACCGTGACCCGCGGCTGCGCGGCAGCCTCAACGTGCCCTTCGACTCACCCGACCTGGCCGTGGCGGAGATCGAGCGCTTCGCGGGCGATCCGCGCTTCGTCCAGGTGATGGTGCGCGGCGACACGCAAAGCGAGTGGGGCGACCGGAAGTACTGGCCGATCTATGCCGCGTGCGAGGCGGCGGACTTCGTGGCGATGTGCCACGTGGGCGGCGAGCCGGGGAACCGCTACCGCGGCAGCGGGGCCCCGTCCTATTACCTTGAGCAGCACGTCTGGCTGCACATGCCGGTTGAGCGGCTGGCCATGAGCCTGATCTGCGAGGGCGTGTTCGACGAGTTCCCGCGGCTGCAGGTGGCCCTGGTCGAGGCGTGCCTCACCTGGTCGGGTCCGCTGCAGTGGGCAATGGACGCCGCGTACCAGATGGCGGGCAACGACGCGCCCCGGCTGCGCAGGCTTCCCTCGGAGTACTTCCGTGAGCACTTCTGGCTCAGCACCCAGCCGATCGAGGAGCCTGACAACCCAAGGCACCTGGTGCAGTCGATCGAGTTCGCGCGGATGACGGACCGGGTCATGTTCTCCTCCGACTACCCGCACTGGGACTTCGACTCGCCGTCACGGGCGCTCCCGGCCGCGGTGCCCGCGCCGCTGCGCAAGAAGATCATGGGGGAGAACGCCGCCCGGCTGTACGCCAGGCGGCTTGACCGGGGCTGAACTTGGCGTGCCCGCGCCGTCTGGGGAACGGCAGCGGGCCCGGGCTACCTGACTGCCGGGCTACGGGGCGGCCGCGAGTAGCCAGCCGCTGTCCGCGCCGATCTCGGTGACCGCGGCGAAGGTGCCGTCGCCCGGCGCGGGGAGCTGGCCGAGCCGGGTGCCGGGGATCCAGCGCGGTGTGTTCGCGACCACCACGCGGCGCTCGCCGGTGACCAGCACGGCGGGGACAGGAACGGGGCGCAGCATGGCGAGCAGCTCGGGCTCCAGGCGGGACATCAGGATGTCCGTTCCGGCGATGCCGAGGAACTCGCTCCCGTCGGCCGTCCGGTGCCCGTCGCTGTCGGCGAAGACGGGAACGGTAAGGGTGAGTACGTACCGGTCGGCACCGGAGAAGTCGATGAGGGGCCCGTACACGTAGCGCCTGCCCAGCTTGCGCGGCACGGTGAACCAGTCCATGTCCAGGTAGTCGTACAGGTCGACGGACTCGGGATCCAGGTTCAGCCGGATCCGGGCGAATCCGTCCTGACCGCCGTCGGCGGCCAGGGTCCGCTGCCACCACTCCAGGTGCCGCTGCTTGCCCGCGACCACGCCGGGCGCGGCCACTACCCCGGCGCCGTCGGCCCCGGGCAGCAGGCCGAGCTGGCGCCAGATGACCTCGCGCAGCCCGGAGAGCCGGTCGGGGGTGAGTGCCGCGCCGGCGGCGAGGCAGCCGCGGCGCTGCGCCGCGAAGGCGGCCCCGATCTCCGTGACGGCCCCGAACATGTCCTCGAGCGCCGCGCGGACCCGCGAGCCCGCTGCCTCAAGGTCAGCCACGCACTCGTTCCTCTCCGACCGCGGCCTGCGGCAGAGATATCTGCGGCATGGCGAGCCGCATCGCGGTCAGCCGCTGCAGGGTCCCCTCCACGTGCCGTTCCGCGAGCAGCCGGGCCCGGTCGCCGTCCTCGGCGGCGATCGCCTCCGCGATCGCCGTGTGCTCCGCGGCCGCCACGGCGGGGTCGAGCAGCCCCGCGCCCTCCGCCAGCCCGCTGTCCGGCGGCAGCCAGAGCAGCTCGCCGAGCTGCATCTGCAGCCCGACCTCGAGCCGGGTGAGCCGCTCGGACTGCGACGCGATCGCGACCTCGATGTGGAAGCGGCTGTCGGCCCTGATCCGCGACCCGAGCGAGGCCGCGCCCGTCAGCTGCTGCACCAGCATGTGCAGCCGCCGCACGCTGGCGCCCGACGCCCGCGCCGCCGCGAGCTTGGCGGCGGCGCCAGACACCGCGAACTGCTCGTCGATCAGGTCGCGCAGCGTGCTCGTGGTCATGCCGCACAGCCGATCGCGCAGCCCGGCGACAGAAGGCGCCGCCGGGCGCCGCACGAACGTGCCGCCGGTACGGCCGCGCCGGGTCTCCACCAGCCCCTGCTGGCGTAGCGTGGCGAGGGCTTCCCGCAGCGTCATGGCGGAGACGCCGAGCTGCGCGGCGAACTCGGTCTCCGGCGGCAGCTGCTCCCCGTCGACGAACAGGCCGAGCTGTATCGCTTGGCTCACCCGCTGCACCACCTCGTCCGCCCGCCCGGCCGCGGCGAGGGGCGAGATCAGCGATACGGAGTGCCGACCATCCGTCATGAGGTAATGCTATGAGATTGTGGTTTTAACGGGGGGCTGCGCCGACCGCGAGTCGCCGGCCACGTGCTCGTCGTGGCTTGGCCCGCCGTCGTTCTGCTCGGTGGCTGCCTGACCGCCGCCGGCGGAGGGGCCCGCGGAGCGCGGCAGCCCGGTGCCGGTGGACAGGAACAGCTGCAGCACGAAGATCCACAGCACGACTGACGAGGAGACGTGCACCCACACGAGGCCGGCCGGCAGGTGGTTGAAGTACTGGACGTAGCCGATGATGCCCTGCAGGCCGAGCCCGGCGAGCACGATCCAGCCGAGCCGCACCGTCCGCGGCGACCCGCCGGCGTACCGCAGCCCGATCACCGCGGCCACGGCGAGGGCGCCGATGAACCAGCCGATGTCGGCGTGCAACTGGGTGGCGGACTCCAGCGAGAAGTGGAACCGCGGCACGGTGGTGCGGTGGCCGTGGGAGTCGATGGTGGTCCCGGCGAGCGGGCCTGTCCCGGTTACCACGGTGCCCGCGGCCAGCATCACGGCGGTGACCGCGGTCAGCAGCCCGGCGAGCACCCGCAGGTCGGTTCGGGCCGGCGGCGGCGTGGCCCGGCCGGCGGCCGTCAAGTCGAGCGCGGCCGCTCGGTTGTGCAGGACCACCGCGCTGGTCAGGATGATCGCGGTGGACAGCAGGAAGTGCGCCGCCACCATCGCCGGGTTCAGCTTGGTCAGCACGACGATCCCGCCGACCACGGCCTGGGCGACCACCCCGAGCGGCAGGACCGCTGACAGCCACACCAGGTCCTTACGGACCCGGCCGGAGCGCTGGTAGTACCGCAGGAAGGCGATGAACGTCAGCCCGGCGATCGCCACGAGCGGGAAGTTCAGCATCCGGTTGCTGAACTCGATCGCGGTATTCAGCGTCGTCTGGCCGGCCGAGTGCGCGGCGACGACGCTGGTCTGCGTGCACTTCGGCCAGTCGGGGCAGCCGAGTCCCGAGGACGACAAGCGCACCGCGGCGCCCGTGGAGATGATCACCGCGTTGGCGATCACCGACGCGAGCGCCCAGCCGCGCAGCGCCCGCGTCGTGGGCTGCCACACCAGGCGGATAAGTGTCGAAAGCACGCGCCCCATGCTAACGCTCCTGGCACGCGCTCTGGGAAGCGCTCGCGCGTGAGTTGCTAACTTGGGCCCGTCTTGCCGTGCAGGACCTGGTCGATGGCCGCGACGATGACCTGGGCTGACCCGTCGATGGCCTGGGCCACCGGGCTGGCCGGGTCGCTGAGCTGGCCGGCGATCTGGGTCGCCGACAGGCCTGCGAGGACCTGCGGGCTGTATTGCGCGCCCGCCAGGATGTACTTGTCAGCGATGTCGAGGAACGGAACCGCCCCGGACTGGTCGGCGCTGTTCACGTAGGGCGGCACGTCGAAGGCGGTGATGAGCTTGGTGTCCAGCGGGGTCTGCGCCTGCAGGGGGCGGCCGGCGTTGTCCGCCAGCTCGGTCGTCTGTAGCGTGAGCTCGGTGCTCCGGTAGACCGCCGTCCGGAACGAGAGCGTGGCGGTACCCGGGTACACGTCGCTGGCCGATGACGTGGTGGAGCCGAGGTCGCTCCAGGTGCCGAAATGGGACAGTGCCACGGCCAGCGACCAGCGTTCGGCCGCGCAGAACGGGCAGGATTCCTCGCTGACGAAGACGACGGCCGGCTTGCCGCCCAGGGTCAGCGACGGTCCCGACGCCTTGACCGTTTGCAGCGGCGTGATCTCCCGGCCGCGGCTCACCCGGGTAAGCACGGCGTCCGGGACGGTCGTGACCTGCCGGACGACGACGGAGGACGCCGGCGATTCGCTGGCGGCCAGACGGGGCGGGGTGGAGGTCAGCTTGACCGCGACCAGTGCCACCACGACACCAAGCACGGCGGTGACCGCCACGATCGCCGCCAGCACCCTCCGGCGGGCCTCCGCGCGTTTACGGGCGGCACGTTCTGCGGCGATTCGCTCGCGGGCGCGCATCGTGGCCCGCGGGCCTCGCCGCGGCCCGGCCGACCTGCGGCCCGCATGGCCGTGATGGGTGTTTGCCACCGGTATCTTCCCTTCTCCCGGCGCAGTGCCGGAGCCGGCCGCGCGCCGGACTCGCTCTACTAACACGGGTAGGACACACGAGATGTTCAGTCATCCCGGCTCAGTGATCGGGACATCGGTGATCTGGGCCGCGGCCAGGGCCGCCACGATGGCATCCGCGACGGCTTGGGAGGCTCGCCTGGGCAGGTGGTGGCCCGCTCCCTCGACGAGCTGGAGGCGAGCGTCAGGCAGGGCACGTACCAGCCGGCGGGCGGTTTCGAAGGGAACGATGGCGTCCCTGGGGTCGGCGAGCACGAGAACCGGCACACGGACCGACGGAAGAGCGGCCTCCAACTCGCCGAGCTCGCGCAGCAGGGCGCGTTGCTCGGTTAGGAAGGTGCTCCATAGCGGGCGGCGTCCGTAGCCCGTATGACCCCAGACCTGCCAGTTGACGTGCTCCTCAGGGCCCAGCGGGCGGCCCCGCCGCGAGGCGGTCCCAGCCAGCAGGGCCCGGGCCAGCCATGGCGTCAGCCGCCACGCCACCAGCGCACACAGCTGGCCTGCGCCGGGTGCGGCGAGCAGCCGGTCCCAGCCGGTCACGCACCCAGGGCCGACGCTCGCGAGCAGGACGACCGCCGCCACCCGGCTGGGCGCCGCGCTCGCCGCCGACAGCGCCACCCCGCCGCCGTAGGAGTGCCCTACGAGCACCGCGCGCGTGACGCCGCGCGAGTCGAGGTCGTCGAGGAGGGCGCGGGCGTTCGCGGCGAACCCGCCGGCCGGAAGACGGCTGGAGCCATAGCCAGGCCGGTCGGCCGCGACGGCGTGAAGCTGGGCGGGCAGCCGCCCGGTGACCAGCTGCCAGTCGGCGGGCGAGCCTGGCTGCCCGTGCAGCAGCACCACCTCCTGAGCCGCCAGCCCGGCGGCCGCGCCTTCCTCGGGGATGCCGGCCACGTGCTTGCTCCCGCGTGTCATGTCCACCTCCCTCTGGCCTCCCGGCCATGATCATCGGGACTGGCTGTACTCAGGCGCGTGCTTCGCAGCGGGCCGGGACTCAACGGCCAGGCTCGCCGCGTGGATCCGTGCCTGCCACGCGCCGAGCGCGGCGAGGAGGACGAGCAAGATGATCACCGACTCCACGCTGAGCGCGGCGATGCCGAGCGGGCAGTGCCAGTTGCCGACATCGCCGTGATCGCCTAGGAAGCCGCCCCGCAGCGCGCGGGTCAGCACGTACCCGGTCATCGCCGAGCCGGCCACGGTGGCGGCGGCGGCCCAGGCCAGCCAGTGCGACCGGGCGATCAGCACCCCGCCGGTCACGATGGCCGCCGCGATGATCCCGAGATACCCGATGCCGACCAGCGGGTCCGGGCCCAGCGTGCCGGGCAAGTCGACGACGTGAATGACCGCAAGCGCGGAAAGCGCCAGCGCGCCCACCGCGCGCGCGGCGGCCGCCGTCCCCTGGTCGGGCTGCCATTGGGCGATACGAGCAAGCATTGGCCTTCTCCTGTGCTCACGGGCGCCCATGCGGGCCTGTGCCCGCATGGGCGGCATTCGATTCACTTTCAGCTACTAACACGCATAGGAGATACGGTCCGTTCAGCAGGACAGCCCAAGAGGAAGTGCGATGTGGATCACACCCCACATGTCCGGTTCGAGGGAGAAAGAGCACGTCATCTCGATGCAGCGGTCAAGTGCGGGTATCCGCCGGCGGCTGCTCGCGCCTCAGCCCGCGATGACCGTGCCGGGCAATCGGCACCTCTAGCCGTCGGACGGGGTGCCCCGTCGGCGCTCCGCCAGGATCGCCAGCCTGTGCAAGATGGCGGCCGGCGGCTCTCCCGTTGCCTCATGCAGCTCGCTCAGCAGCACTACGGAGATCACGTGCAGGCCGGCCATGAAGTCTCCTAGACCGTCCGCGTCGACCGGAATGAGCGTGCCCGCGGCCCACGCCTCCAGCTCGGGTGAGTCTAGGCCAGCGGTGAGCAGCGCGATCGCCAGTTGCATGGCGGCGGCCATGGTCTCGCCGGGCGTCCCCCGCACCGGCCGGGCCTGCACCGGCGCGGCCTGGTCGCCGCCGGTGTCCGATTCTGGCGCGCGCCGGGCGTCTCCGCGTTCCGGATCGCGGCGGGGCCACCGTCGGAGGCGCCGGGGCTGGCCATCTGTCGTTGGGTCCGCACGTCCGGCGGGCGCCCCGGGGAGGCTGTTCTGGCGATGGATCCTCATGCCTGGGAACACGGGGCGGGACGGGAGATTGTTCAGCCGGCTGCGGTCCGGGATCAGGCCGCCGGCAGCTTTCCCAGGGCGAGCGCGACCACGGCGGGGGTCAGGGCCAGCAGCACCGGAGTCAGGGCGAGCACCGCCGCCGCGGCGCCGAGCAGTCGCCGCCGGGCGCGCCCAAGCGGCTCGCTGGGTCCAAGGAGCCGGTGGATCCGCTGGATCGAGTCGGTGGCGCCCGCGGCCAGGGTCGACGCGGGAGTGTCGGCCGTGGCGAGGACGACCAGGGCGGTAGCGAGCAGCCGAGGATTGCAAGACCGGGTGGCCGCGTCGTCGGCGTGCAGTTCCACCAGCCTGGCCACCTGCTCTTCTGCGTCACGCATCAGCGGCAGGAACGGAAGTACCTCGCGGCCGATCCTCGCCAGGGCCAGGAGCCGGTGATGACGACCGGTCAGGTGCGCTCGCTCGTGTGCCAGGACCGCGTCCAGTTGTCCGGGATCGAGCGCCTGCACGGCGCCGGTAGTGAGGATCACCGTGGGCTGCCGGCCGGCCACGCAGTAGGCCGCCGGCTGTGCATGCTCCACAAGCACGGCTCCCAGGGCCGGTTTTGGTTGCCCGACCAGCCGCGCGGCCTGAGCGTGCCTGCTGGCCTCCCGGCCGGCGGCGCGGAAGTGGCCTACCGCCGTGAGCGTGGTGCGGGCTACGACAGCGCCAGCCAGGATGAGACCGAGCCCGGCGACCGTGGCCCCGCCTGGGGTGCCATAGGTGGCGCGAAGCCGGTGCACGCAGGCTCCGATCAGGTTACTCAGTCCCGCCCCGAGGGCGGTCGCGTGAACGGCCAGCGTCAGGCCGGCCAGCCCGAGCGCGATGATCACCGACCATCCCGCGGCCAGGTAGATGACGATAGCCAGCAGCGGCGCGCGGGCCGTCCACCGGGCCCGGCTGAGCATCCGAGGCCCCAGGATGCCAAGACAGGCCGCGTAGACCACCAGCACCGCGGCGACGGTCACCGGGACTCCCCAGCCCTGGGCTCACCGAGCGCCCGGTCGAGCGCCTCGCGCAACAGTGCCGCGTCGTGGGGGCTCATCTGCAGCGCGAAATGCGCCAGCGCGGTGCGCCGGTCCGGGCTGGTGGCCAGCGCGTCGTTCATCAGCGCCGCGGTGTAACTGGACCGGGACCCGGTGGGCTCGTAGCGCCAGGCCCTGCCGTCCCGCTCCCGCCGCAGCCACCCCTTGCGGCACAGGTTCTCCATCACCGTCATCACGGTGGTGTACGCCAGAGCCCGTTCGTCATGGAGGGCGTCGACCATCTCGCGGACCAGCATCGGCCGGCCTCGTTCCCACAGCCGATCCATGATCACGGCTTCCAGCTCACCGAAACGTCGCATCCTCACTCCCGAACGTGGCTGTGCCAGACGGCCCGCCCACCTGTTACCTACTACCACGGATAGAACAACCCCGCGGTTCAGGTGCCGGCTCCTTTCTCCGGGCCAGCCACGTCCCCGTGGCCAGCAGTCCGGCGAATCTCCAACCGGGGCGGCTACGGTTGAACATAACACATCTACTATTCGTGTTAGTAGATATGACTGCTAACACAACTGCTCGGGAGGACGGGCCGGGCGGCGACCCCGACGCCGTAATCCGCGAGCTGTACTCGGACCATGCCAGTGCCCTGCACGGTTACGTCGAGCGGTTCTGTCCGGACCGGGCGAGCGCGGACGACATCGTGCAAGAGACTTTCATCCGGGCCTGGCGTCACCTGCCTGCGCTGATCGCCGATGACCGGCCGATCCGGCCGTGGCTGTTCCGCGTCGCGCGCAACTTGCTGACCGACGCGAGCCGGGCCGCGCGGGCCCGGCCGATGACCGTGCCGGGCCAGGCGGCCGGTGAGGCCGAGACCGATTCCGGACTGGAGGGGGTCCTGGACCGCCAGCTCGTTTCCGACGCGCTCCAGCACCTGTCGCCCGCGCACCAGACCGTGCTCGTAGAGGCCTTCTACCGGGGCGGGACCATGGCCGCGATCGCCCGTGAGCTCGGCATACCGCACGGCACGGCCAGGTCACGGTTGCACCACGCGCTTGCTGCCATGCGCAAGCAGTTCCAGGAGCACGACGCGATCACGGCTTCCTGATGAGCAGCCGGCCGCCTTGGGATATCACGGCCACCACTGCCGACGACGAGAAGGCAGCTGCTGTCAAAGGGGCCAAGTTCGTTCGGCGCCTGACCGGGGTGTTGCTGCTCACGGCGGCCGCCCTGGACCTGACCCGGTGCTGTCTCGTCATGGCCGCGGCCAGGCATCCGGGGCCGGCCGCGGCACTGGTCGGCACCGGGCTGGCCGCAGCCGCACTGACCGCGCGGACCGCTCGCGGATGCCAGGCCGGCCGGCGCTGGGCAGGCTGGACCGCATTGCTCATCGGCGCCGCGTCGACCCCGCAAGCGGCCGCGTCCGGCTTCCGCGGCCCCTACACCATCCCCGACACAGCCACCGCTGCGCTCGGGCTGCTGCTGGCCATCACCATCCTGGCGACCGCAGGCCGGATAGACCATCGGACCCCGGATCCGGTTACGTGCCGGATTCGGCCAGCTGCCGGATGCGGGCCACGATTCGGTCCGCTTCGTCCTCGGAGATCGGGGCGAACCGGTTTTCTAGGTCCCCGTTCTCATGCTCGTAAAGCAGCGCGCTGCGCGCCCACTTCAGGTCGACGCCAAACGTCTCATCGCGCTCGCCACCGTCACGCTTGATCCGGCGGAGCACGCCAGCCGGGTGCTCAAGGCTGCTGGAGTCGTCGATGATCGCGTAGTAGGTGATCTCTTCAGCCATCACTTTCCTCCCGGTGGTAATCAGCGATATCGGCGACTCCTGGCGGAATCGGGATCATGGTATTTACCCGACGCTGGAACTCCTTGAGCTCCGAAGTCTCTTGATCGGCCTCGGAGGTCTGGTCTGTAATGCTACGGATACGCTCGTACGCCTTGTGAGTTAGTTCCTTTGCCTCAAGGCTCGCTTGCGTGTGAAACTGTACTTCAAAGATCACGCGCGATTCCGGTTCTCCCCACCGGGAGTTGATGCCCTTGTACTGGTCGCTCTCCCACGTATTGCGCCGTTCCACCTGCGTGAAGCCTTTCGCCTCAAGCCGCCCGACATCCTTCATGACGCCCGCGGAATAGGCGGTCTCGCTGTACTGGAAGGTGAAGCGGACCACGTCGGTGATCTGAGCAAGGGTTTCTGCGGGCGAGCGCCCTTTCGTCCGCATCCGGTCCGCCACCTTCTCCTTTAGGCGGTCTGGGCCCTTGAAGCGGTGCTCGAAGCCGGCCAGGCGGCGGGTCGGGTCCTGGGCCTCGACGGCGAGCACGCCGGGGATGATGGCGCGCTCGGCGACCTC
>Ga0265338_10003457_pt1 | contig 22234 bp, 26 predicted proteins | sample 42126metaG_FD_193579 | JGI IMG/M metagenome (GOLD analysis project Ga0265338, IMG submission 193579) | Rhizosphere microbial communities from Carex aquatilis grown in University of Washington, Seatle, WA, United States - 4-21-26 metaG | ecosystem: Host-associated > Plants > Roots > Rhizosphere... | reverse complement strand
CGAGTTCTAGCGGATGCTGACAAATATGGACCAACCAAGGCTGCTCGACTCCACGGAATCCATCGAGATACGATTTACGATTGGCGCCGCGAGCTAGCACCTCAAAAACCAGGGCCAAGCGGTGAAGTGCCTTGGCAAACCAACCAAGAGACAGAAGCACTCATCCTTCAAGTTAAATTGGCCACGAGTCACGGACCCAAGCGGCTTAGAGCTGAGTTGGCGGGCTTTGGTGTGATGGTTGGTGAGAAAGCCATCCGAGGAGTAGTAGAACGAGCCGAGCTGGTTACACATCGTCGTCGCAAGGCTAAGAAAGCCCTGCAGCCCTACTATGCCCCCTATGCCGGCTACCGGATGCAAGTAGATACCAAAGCTATACCTTGGGGTGGAGACAAGCGCAGCAGTGACCGATACCAATTCACCGCTATCGATATCGCAACGAAGATACGGTTTTTAGATACCTATGATGGCCTAGCAAACTCATACTCAATTGAGTTTGTCACTAACGCCTTAGATTTCTTTGCTAGTATTGGTATCAGAGTCGAATGTGTCCAAACAGACAACCACTCTACCTTTACCAATCTCTATGTCGGTGGGAATGGCAAAGCTGAGCATGAATTGCAGCGGGTTCACCCGCTGACGCAGTACTTACTAGACCGAGGTATTGAACACAAGCTGTCTCGTCCCGGTACACCCCAGCACAATGGCTTTGTGGAGCGATCTCATCGAACTGACGAGGAAGATTTCTACACCATTACTCATACAGCTAGCTTAGAACCCGCCAAGTTACAGGCAGCCATGAAGGCCTGGCAAGATGAGTACAATACCCAGCGACTACACTCTAGCTGCAACTACCTGCCGCCAATGGAACATTACTTAGCGGGGTTAGTTGATGTGTCGTGACAACTGGGGCTTAATACATTTTGCCGTGAGGCACGGAGCTGCTGCCCCGTACCTCACGAATGCCGCAATCTCACAGGTATTGCCAGAGTTGGTCGACACTGTCGAGGCACACTACCTCGGCCAAGGCATCGAAGACTGACTGACGCGTCGCACCAATGCGATAAATCGTCTTCGGACGCCCGAGCGCACTGGCGGCCGGCGACATACACACGCATTTGATCTCGCTTTCGTTGGCGACTGTTGGCTGTGAAGTAGCTTCTTGCTTGCGGACATGGATATTATAGCTGGATTTGTGGATTTGCGAAGCTTGAGCGATTTCAGGAGCAATCAGATAAGGATTTGTGATATAATTTCCAGGTAAGCACTTCTGGAGACAATGGAGGCAAAAGTGCAACAGTACCTTGACGTGCTAGCGCGAATTCTGCGTGAGGGCACCATAAAGACAGACGTGCAGGGACCAGGAAACATCGCGGTCTGTGGAGCTCAGATGGAGTTCGACATGGCTGATGGGTTTCCTCTCATAACCTGCCGCGACATCAAAGGATCTTGGAAAGCAATGCGCGCCGAACTGATCTGGATGCTGTCCGGTAGTACCAATATCAAGGGCTTGCATGAAATGGGTGTACATCTCTGGGATGCCTGGGCAACCCCCGAGATTTGCGAGCGGATGGGCTTCCCACCCGGTGAGCTTGGTCCGGTATACGGCCACCATTGGCGTAACTTTGGTGCTACCAAGATTGCGCCGGGTTTGTACGAGCCAGATGGTATTGATCAGGTACAGCGTTGCGTGGACGGCATCAGAGCAAATCCAGACCGTCGTCGACACGTCATCTCAGCTTGGGATCCAACCCAGGTCGAAGAGGAGGATGTGTACATCGCTCCTTGCCATGTCATGTTGCACTTCTGCGGCGATGGGCAAGGCGGCCTGGATCTCCACCTATTTCAACGTGCCGCAGATGTACCTATCGGAGTACCGTTCAACACGGCCGAGTACGCCCTCTTCTTGATGATGATGGCGCAAGTCACCGGTATGCGCGCAGGCAAGTTTGTCCACACGCTTTCTGATGCGCATATCTATAGAAACCAAATCCCATACATCGAGGAGCTCCTGACACGAGAACCACTGCCACTCTCGCGGGTTACGCTCAATCCTGACGTCCGCAGCATCTTCGACTTCAGACTCGACGACTTCGAGCTGCATAACTACGTGGCCCACCCGGCCATCAAAGGTATTCCGGTGGCTGTCTGATGGATATCGAGCTCGTGATGGCGATATCTGAAGTCTGGGTGTACGGTCGCGAGAATCAGCTGCCGTGGAAACTCCGTGACGACATGGCCCACTTTCGTCGCCTGACATCAGGTCCCGGCAATGCAGTCGTGATGGGTCGACGGACGTTCGAGTCGATTGGTCGACCACTGCCAAATCGACTCAACATCGTGATCACGTATAACTCGGATCTGAAGGTCCCCGAGGGCTGCATTGTATCACCACCAAAGATCGAAATAGTACAGTGGCTGATCCGGGATCGGTCCGTCGTCAAACTGTTCGTCATCGGTGGCTTGAAGGTCTGGGAGCTCTTCTTTGATGTCTGCGCGGTCGCCCACATCACTCGAGTCGGCGGCAATCCGGAAGGCAATAAGTCCATACCCGCTACCAGCCCATTGCGGCTACTCGCAAGTTGGCAATGGTCGCCTGTAGAGTTAGTCATTTCTGACGAACGAAATGACTTTCCCTTCACGATCTATCGAGTCGAAAGGAAAACATGACAACCAATAGTCATGTCGACAAGAAATACGCCAAAACAGATAGCTACCGAGAAGAACTCGAGCGCATCGAAGAAGTTGGTGGTTGTCCGTTCTGTGAAAGCAGCCCGAGCTTCACCTTCGATCCTGAGATTCAGCCGATCATCCATCGCAACAAGTATTGGTTAGTCGTCAAAGTACGAGAGGGCTGGGAGTACGAGAACACGAAGCTTCATTACCTGATCGTTAATCGTCGACATGTCGAACATTTTCTCCAACTGAAGGTAGAGGACATGTTGGCGCTTGACATGTCACAACGATGGTTGATCGAGCACTTCGGTGTCGATGGCGGTGGATTTGCTATGCGCTTTGGTCCTACCCGCTACACCGGCGCTTCGGTCAACCACCTCCACGTCCACTTCATCGTACCCGAGATCGATCCCGAGACAGATCGGGCCCGGGTCGTGAACTTTCCATTCGGCTGAACCCAAATTTAGCTGAATGCTACCCCCTCGCGAGAGGGGGTTTGCTTTGGGCTTATTGTACGAAGATTAACTCAACACCAGCGGCTTTCAAAACATACTCGCCGTCAAGACTGGCGTGACCAGAAGCAAAGAATAACCGTTTGACACCGACTGCAGCAATTTGTTTGGAACACATGGGACAAGGAAAGGTAGTGAGATACAGATCAGCACCTTCGAGCGGTATACCGCGCCGAGCCGCTTCGGTAATAATACCTTGCTCAGCATGCAGGACAGTATTGAGTTCACTTTTCTGACCGGCTTCAATGACATCGCGCGGATCACCATCAGCGTAGACTGAATGCTCAGTCGGCATATGTTGATTGAAGCTCGTCATTGATGGTTTGTCTGGGAGAATCGCAACCGCACCAACTTGTCGCCACCAATCAGAACTATTTTGAGCCGCCTGACTAGCAAGCTCTATATTCGCTCGATCTTCCTTTTGTTTACTAATTCGATCGTAGTGAACAGACGAATCACTATACACATTCCTCTCATCCCAACGCAGAAACGCGGTGTCATTTATGATCATCTTTTCGTCCAAATAATCATTCGCGAATTGTTGGCTGATAAAATCATTCGGAATCACGAACTTCTGATAGTCTTTTTTGAGCTGAGAGATGCCGACTTTATTCAGCACACGAATAGTCTTCTTGGGAAAGGTTGCCGATAGAGCGGATTTTGCTTCATTTGCAGTCAGCGCGCGTATCTCCTGGTGCAATCCGCTCGACTCAGCAACTATCTCATCTGAAAGCACATAGATGTCGCTTATTTCCTTATGTCTCTTGATAAGTTTTAAATAACCATCGTGCAGTACAGGAATGTAAGCAACTAGTGCGGTCTGCATTGTTAGTTATTTAAAACACGTTTGTATATCTCGTCGAGATGTCGCTTGACCGTGTTTTGGATGAAGTCTGTAGTGGAGGTATTTGCTGCCTGACGCGGTAACACTTTGAGTTTCTTAACGTACTTTTGGATCTCCTCTAGTTGTTTCTTAGGATAGCTATCTTCGACTGCTACAAATACGTCAAATGGGATAGTTTTTAGCAACCCATATTGCCAGGCGCCTTTCTCGTCAATGTCATCGACGATTGTGATGAGTTGAATTGGGGTTTGGTAGCAAAGCATCTCGCATCGCTCTTGCTCAGGAACTACTGGACGAAGCGGACCTTTATAAGCTTTGATACCACGATCACTATCGACTCCTACGACTAACGCATCGCCAAATGATCGAGCCTTTGTCAGAAATCGAACATGCCCGATATGAAGTAAGTCCCAAGATCCAATAGTAACCACGATACGTTCATACCCTAATCGTCGCAATGCTTCGACTTTCTCGCGCAAAACGTCATAATCACTTACAAATTTTTTTGCTGGATTCTTGGCAAAAACATCCATTTCTCAACCCCATTAATTTCATCATATCAGATCTATCTGATAATACAAAGAAAACGGAGCTGGCGGGTGCCAGCTCCTGGGGTTGTTGTGATACGAACGATTGTTAGCCGAGCGGAAGTCGATCTCGCGAGTAATCAAGGGCTGCGAAGAGTGCCCGCATTACATCCGTACCTGGACCTTGTTCACCGCGGACGGTGAACCATTCTTCCACCGCTTCGACACCGAATGCAAGTTCGACTTTGTCGTACGGCAGACCGAGATGCTTGAAGTGAAGGTTCATCAGGCTTGATTCTCCAACGAACGGTTGTCCGCGGTCATCAAAACTGGTATGGCCAAACTCTCCTATACCTCCTTCGTGGACTGCAATCTCACCACGAGATCCACGGCCGCCCGAAACCGCATAACGGTCGGTTGGCAATTTCAGTGAATGCCATAATGCAGTGATACCTCTGTCGGTTGACTCGAGCACCAGCTCGGGCCTGGTGATGACCCCGACAGCCAGAACCTCGCTGAAGACTCTGTATCCCCGTCCGCCAAGCCCCGTACACCCCTCTTGCTGTTCCCACCGACTGACCGTAAGTACAGGTTCGCACAAATGAGCAGCCAGTTCTTCCTCGATGAGCCTGTATGGCTCGGCGAGTGCTGGATTGAGGCTACCGTGTCGCAAGATTGCCAGATCATGCAATCGATCACCGGTTGTTTCACCGGCCCTAAGACGCTTCTGTATCTCCATGACTTCTTTCCTGGCTTCATCTACGCGAGCTTGGGCTTCTTCGAGCTCTGCGGCTGCCTCGAGACCATTTACTCGTGCATTCTTGACTAACGTATTCAGGTCCATGTTCACCTCTCGTATCGAGAAACAACAACTGCCACCACTATATCACAAAACAAAAACGAGGCCGGATGTGATCTCGTTTTCGAGTACGTATTTTGGTTTTCGGATTGGTGGCGTTATTTTGCCGAGTTTTGGATTTCGTTTGGCGTGCTTACTTCTTCGCTTTCGTCACAATCGCCACATCGAGCCGCGCGCTGGGCGTCATGGTGGCAGAGATGCTTGCGGACTTGAGATAGACACCCTTGATCGTGGCCGGGCGAGCCTTGACGACCGCGGCGAAGACCGCGGCGGCGTTGGTGGCCAGATCGGCGGCTTTGAAACTCACCTTGCCAAAGGCCAGGTGGATGATGCCCGAGGGATCAGCCTTGATCTCGACGCGGCCGCCTTTGATCTCATGGACGGTCGCGGCCACGTCGGTGCTGACGGTGCCGGCTTTTGGGCTCGGCATAAGACCGCGAGGTCCGAGGATCTTGGCGTGACGTGCCAGATTTGGCATCTGGTCGGGCGTCGTGATCAACACGTCGAAGTCAAACTTCTCTGCCGCGATGCCGGCCATGATCTTCTCGCCATCGACGACGTCGGCACCAGCCGCTTTGGCCGCAACGGCGTCTTTCTCACCAGCCACGACAGCCACGCGGACAGATTTACCGCTGCCCGACGGCAAAGTGGTGCTGGTGCGGACCGCCTGGTCGCTCTGGCGCGGATCAATGCCCAGATTGATGTGCAGCTCCATGGTGGCGTCGAATTTCGTCTTGCTGGCCTTCTGGATCAACTCGATGGCCTCGCGCAACTCGTACTCGCGCGTCTGATCAATCGACTTGCTAGCCGCCCGCCAGGTCTTGCTGTGAGCGCGCTCCATGTTCTTCGGCGTCGGGACGTGGGATTTGTGCTCTACTTCCTTGGCTGCAGCCTTCTCTTTGCGCGCGGTCTTGGCGGCTTCTTTGGCCTCCGCTTCGGCTTCTTCTTCGAGGGCTTTCTTGCTGTGCTTACCGGCTTTGGCGGCCTTTTCGGTGGCTTTTGGCTCTGCTTCGGGTGCAATGGCCTCGTTTTCGATGATTTCTACCACCTCAGGGGTTTCTTCAGTAACTTTCTTTGCTTTCGATTTGGCTTCTGCCATAATGTACTCCTTGTGGTGCTAGTGAACGCCTGTTTCCAGACGCTCTCCCACAGATTTAGTTATAATTATTCGACTTCGATGCCCATCGAGCGGGCGGTGCCGGCGATGATCTTCTTGGCGGCCTCGAGATCGTTGGCGTTCAGATCATCCATCTTGGCCTCCGCGATCTCGGTGATTTGAGCCATACTGAGCTTGGCGACCTTATCTTTGTTTGGTACGCCGCTGGCCTTGTCGATCTTGGCGGCTTTCTTGATCAGTGACACAGCCGACTCGCCCTTGACAGTGAAACTCATCGTCTTGTCTTCGTAGATGACGACGCTGGTCGAGACCATCTGGCCCTTCATACCCGCGGTCTGCTCGTTGAACGGATTGATGAAATCCATCATGTTTACCCCATGCTGACCGAGCGCCGAGCCGACTGGCGGCGCCGGCGTGGCATTACCACCCATGATGCGCATCTTGACCTTCGCGATTTGCTTCTTTGCTACTTTTGCCATGATATTTCCTGATTAAACTTTCTTGACCTGGAGTGAATCGAGCTCGACCGGCGTTTCGCGGCCAAACATCGATACCAGGACTTTAATTTTGCCTTTGTTCTCGTCGATCTCGGAGACGTTGCCGTCGAAGCCCTTGAATGGGCCGTCGTTGATGTGGACCAGCTCGCCCATGGTGAAGTCGATCATGTACTTCGGCTCCTCGATGCCCATGCGCTTCTGGATGGCCTTGACCTCGGCCTCGGAGATCGGGCTGGGCGTGGTGCCACTGCCGACGAAGCCGGTGACGTTTGGTGTGTTGCGTACCACGTACCACGAGTCTTCGGTGACAATCATCTCCACCAGGATGTAACCAGGGAAAATCTTGCGCTCGACGATGCGACGACGGCCGTTCTTGATCTCGATTTGGTTCTCCTTCGGTACGATGACGGCGAAAATCTTGTCGGCCATGTCCATCGACTCGATGCGCTGGCGCAGATTCTCGGCCACCATGTCCTCGTAGCCCGAATAGGTGTGGATGACGTACCAGGTACGCGTAGTGTCGGCGGGTTGCTTACTCATGGGTTTGTTCTCAATTAGCCTTTCAGGAAAACCTTAGTCAATATATTGCGGAAAATCACGTCGAAGAAGCTAATGTAAGCCGCCAACACGCCGCCGACCACGAGCACGATGATAGTCAGCCGGGTGGCTTGCTTGCGCGTCGGCCAGATTACGCGCTGCAGCTCATTTATAGAGGCTTTGACGTAATTGGTGAGTTTGTTGACCTGTTGCATTGGTATTATTATACTCTTGCAGAATTAGTTTGTAATCTAAAAAGCCGCCCGCAGGCGCTGCTTTAATGCTCTTATTGTAGGTGATAGTGCGGTTTTTGTCAATGTTTTTGTGTGGTTTGTGTCAAACAAAAAAAGCGGCTCGAGACGTCTGTCTCAAACCGCTTGGGCTGGTTCCCTAACCACTTGCGTGGCCGGAACCCTCCGCCCTCGTCTTATCCCTATCTGCACCCGCAGATCAGCTGTCTGCTGCTCGCAAAGTGTTGCCCAGCCGAGCTCGCATGGTCACCATGTCTGCCTCGAGATATTTCACTCCCGGCGGACTATCTGGGCCGGCAAGTTTGCTAGCAACCAGCGGGAGTTTGGCGGCAGCCTCACGAAGTGCGCGCAGCTGCTTGACCACCTTGCAGAACTCCTTCCAATTGTCCTCGCCCTTAGGTAAGCCGTCTGCACCACCGACTCTCTCCATGAACTCGCCGGCGCCTTCGCGCGCGTAGTGACCTGGTTCGAGCAGATCAGGGCGGCTCAGGGCATACTTCGAGTTGAGGCTGTTGAACAGACAAAAACGTAGCATGCCGTTGATGTTGTCGATCAAGCCTTCGTGGCCATTGACGCTATCAGGATTTGTGCAGAGCAGATGCTGCATGTCGACGCAGGGATTGCGCCAACTGAACTCTCGGAAAGGTTTGTGGTCGAGGATGACAACCACAATGTCGGATGTAGACCCGTACAACTTCTTGAAGGCCGGTGTATACACTCGACGAAACCAGTCCTCTATCTGAGCATCGATATCAATGCCGAAATACCAATTATCTGCTTGTCCGTCATCGCCCGATGACGAACCACCTCTGACGATAATGCCGCCCGTTGGATTTCCCACCTTGTGCTCTTTTCTCTTAGGTGCCCGCAAAGGAGACTGTAGTCTCCAATGACGAGCGTATTATAGCAGTTTTTTACGCATACGTCAATGTTTTCTGGTTGTTATTGTTGCGACTACGTTGGCAGCTTGTACTATAATGAGTACAGATGGCAAATCAGAAAGCAAAACGACTCTCAGTACGACGTGTGCTGGCAATCGCTCGACCGACTTCATGGCTGACGACGGTGGTACCATTTGTGGTCGGTGGCCTCTTGGCGCTCGGACATCTGAATTGGCCGCTAGTGGTTGGAGCGGTGTTCTTGAGCTTACCATTCAACCTCTTGCGACGCGGCTGCAACATCATCGCCAACCACAACACCGAGTCCGAGGAGAAGAAGCAACTCTGGATCGTGATGGCTGCCATCAATCTGCCATTTGTGGCTTATCTACTGGCTGTCGGTACGATGGATGAGCGAATTGTCGTCATCGTACTATTGGTGCTGACAGCTGCCTACAGCTTACGGCCGATCCGATTGCGCGACATACCCCTGGTCGACTCAGTCGTAGCCAGCGCCCAAATCGTGCTGCCGTTTGTGCTCGGCGTGACGCTGGCTACGACTCACTCTTGGTATCTACCTGGAATCGCGGCCTTCGCCATCTGGGCTATCACCTCTCACCTACTGGGCTTGATACAACACGTCAGCTCCGACCACGGCGCCGGCAAACGCACCCTTGCCACCTTCCTGGGCGTCCGCTGGGCTAGCTTGGTCTGCTTCTGGCTGTATGCGGCCTCCATCGTAATCGTAGCGGTGACGTTCTGGCCAAGCGGTCTGCTAGCTGCTGTCTTGCTGAGTGTCTACCCGATCAATGTCAGCTTTTTCTTCAAATACAAGAGTGATGCCAAGGCCGAACTTTTCGCCCGAGCCTGGACGAACTTCATCTCACTCAACTTCGTCATCGGCGCCTGGCTAGTGTTGCTGCTGATCTTCATGCTCGATCACGCCGATCTGGGTCCGGCTCGAATCTTACTGCTCGGCAAATTCTTGATTGTGTTTGCTATCCTGCAACTGCTGCTGATCATCCACAACTTGATGGGCTTCCGTCGACCCAAGCACGAACGCCTCCATGATTATCCCAAGGTCAGCCTCTTGATCCACGCCTACAATCAGGCCGAAAATATTTCTTCGACGATGCTGGCATTACTGGGTCAAAACTATCCGGATTATGAGATTATCTTCGCTGACCTAGGCTCGTCTGACAACACGGCCAACATTGTGTCGAGCTATCAGGATCCGAAGATTCGCGAGCTGCAAATCGAGCCGCTGCCGGAGGATTGGTCGATCAATAGTTGGGCGGCGCAGCAGCTCCTCGAGCAAGCTCGCGGCGACATCGTCGTGCTGGTATCGGCCGACACGGTGTTGCTACCCGACACGGTGGCGTCGCTGGTCAGTCTGCTCCTTGATCCGACACGCAAGCTCGACATCGTGTCCTTACTACCAGCCGATCAAAACAAGACCTTGGGGCAGAAATTACTGCTCAGCCTGAATCGTTTCTTCTGGATCGGGCTCTATCCGGCGGCTTATCTGACCAAGAACTTCCCCCAGTACACGGCGGTCTACAGTGGATTGATGGCAGCGAGGCGCGACCGGCTGACCGAACTCGATGGCTTCTCGCTAGTACGCAAGAGCCCGCTGGAGGATCTCGATCTGCCATCGGCCGCCAAACAACACAATCTCAAGACGGCGTTTTATTTCGGTAGTGATCTGACGACCACCCAGAACCATGCCAATTTCCGCCTTATCATCCTGCAAGACATCCAGCGCTATTATCCGTCGCTGCATTTCAGCTTCCCGCTGACGGTAGCCATGGTGACGGGCGGACTGTTCGTCAGCTGCCTGCCACTGACGCTCCTTATTAATGCTGCCGCCAACGGCCACCACACCGAGGCGATTGTGCTACTGATCGGCATCGGTATGACCGTCGGCAATCGTCTGATCGTGGCTGCGACATCACGGCAGAGTTACTGGGCGACGATTTTCTACCCGTTTAGCTCGCTGATCGCTTACGGGCTGATGATCGTGTCGGTATTCCAATACGAGTTGATGAAACCACGTTGGCAGAAACGCACCGAGTTGTAACGCCATCTCGTGAATTTAGCGCGAGATGGCACTGCCGCTTGGGCTGCTAGATTTGAGCTTGTTCTTGTCTTTCTTATCTTTCTTGTCGTCCTTATTATCATGTGCACCGGGGATGAGTAGGCCGGCGGCATAGAGAATCACGCCAAGCACCGCCAGGCCAATCGCGTATGGCAACAGGCCGAGCAAGAGATAATTCGACAGGTTGTGAGCCAGCACTAAGCCAAGCTGATCGACACTCGAGGCTGTTGAGCTACCAAATATGGTATGGGTCAGGATCAAGCGAATCGGATAGACAATGATTAGCACGAAAACCGATGCCATGACGAAGCCAATGCCAAGTCGCCGCAGAGCTCGACGACGTTTGTGCCAGCTGACTAGTACGAGTAAGCCACCAAACACCACAACCGCGATACCCGTGTAGAGCAGCTGGCGTTTGAGTGATTGGTAGGCCAAGCGAAGTTGGTTGAGGTTCTGAGTGGCCTCGGCGCTGGTCTGATCGCCGCCGGATTTGCCGGTGATCGTAATACTGTCGGGCAGCAAGCGCTGGACATCGAAGCCGATGCTGTCGGTCAGCGTGGTCGAGCCACCGTTGGTAGATTTGGCGGCGATGGCGGACTTGGCGGCGCTGGTGTCGACGGTCAGATTGGGCGCGGCCGCGGTGGTGCTATTGAGCCAGGTGATGAGGTTCTTCATGGTCGGCTGGATGATTTGGCCGACCAGTGGACCATTTACCGCACTCGAGATGCCACTGGATATATTGGCACCGAAGGCCGTGCTGTCAGCGCTACTGGTGACATCGTCTTTGAAACTCTGACCGATGATTTGTGCTAGATCGCTGTAAGCACCCGATTTCGTCAAAACGTGATCGACATTGTCGGCCGAGCCGAGGATGCTCTGGACATGCCAGAGCACAACGAAGGCGGCCAACGACGCTGCGAAGAACAATATCAAGAGTTTGGCGATGAATTTCATGATTTCGGCTTCTGTTTCGTCTTCGGCTTCATGGTGGGGAAGAAAATGATGTCGCGGATACTAGCTTGATCGAGCAAGAGCATGGCCAGCCGATCGATGCCGAAGCCGATGCCGGCTGCCGGTGGGATGCCTAGCTCCATGGCCTCGATGAACTCCTCGTCGACCTCGCCCCAGACTTCCTCGGCGCCGGCTTGCTTCATGGCGACTTGCTGCTCGAGCAGCTGGCGTTGCGCTACCGGATCATTGAGCTCGGAGTAGGCATTGGCCAGCTCGCGACCGGCGACGAAGCTCTCAAACCGCTCGATCAGATCGGGATTGCTGCGATCAAGCTTGGCGAAGGGCGTCGACTCCTTGGGATAGCCGATGATGTGAGTCGGCTGGATGATCTTGTCTTCACAATGCTCCTCGAAAAGGATGAGGATTGCCTCGCCTCGCGACTTCTGGTGGAATTCCTTGTCGAGCTTGTCAACGCGTGCGTAGAGCTGCTCGTCGGACTCGCTGACGACATCGATGTCAGCGAACTCGCGTAGTGCGTCATAGACAGACAGTCGCCGCCATGGTCGCTTGAAATTCAGCTTATGCTTCTCAAACGTGATCTCGAATGTGCCAAACATCTGCTGGCAGACGCTCTCGACCAGCCGCTCGAGCAGATCCATCATGTAGGTGTAGTCGTTGTATGCGCGGTAGGCTTCGAGCATGGTGAACTCGGGATTGTGGGTGCGGTCGGTGTTCTCGTTGCGGAAAGACTTACCGATTTCATAGACGGCTTCGAGCCCTCCCGCGAGCAAGCGTTTGAGATAGAGCTCGGGCGAGACGCGTAGGTATATATCAAGGTCGAGCTTGTGATGATGAGTCACGAAAGGTAGCGCCGCGGCACCGCCATAGCGGACTTGGGTGATCGGCGTCTCGACTTCGAGGAAGCCCTCAGCTTCCATGAAGTGGCGGATCAATCGCGTGATCTGAAAGCGCTTCGTCAACACAGCGCGGCTATCTGGATTCATCACCATGTCGAGGCTGCGATTGCGGTAACGCTCCTCGATATCGCGCAGGCCATGGAACTTGTCGGCCAGGCCGGTGAGCGATTTCGTTAGGATGGTGAATTCCTCGACCCGCACCGACAGCTCACCGCGCTTGGTGCGGAAGACGCTGCCGCTGGCACCGATGATGTCGCCGAGCTCGATGTCGCGGCGGGCGGACTCGAAATCGGCCAGTTCGCCCCGCGAGAAATAGAGCTGGATCGTACCAGCCGCGTCCGCTAGCGTCATAAACATGACCGCGCCCATCCAGCGTTTGAGCATGACACGGCCGGCCACTGAGACAGTGTCGGCGGGTTTGGCTTTGGTATCGCTGACTGATCCGCTGGCCGAGTCTTCCGTGACTAGATCAGCGTATTTGGCCTGCAAGGCCGCACTGTCATCACTGATGTCGTAGCTGTACGGGTATAGCTCGCGGCCGTCGGTTCGCAAAGCCTCCAGCTTGGCCAGCCGCTCGGAGCGGATGTCTTGGTCTTCGTTCATAGTGCTATCATTATATAAAACCTAGGGGTGAAACGCTATTCAGCTCGGGCGCTACCGCGCCGCTACATAGGTCTCGGCAGGCTCAATCTTGCGCATAACGATCTGCCAGAGCTGCAACTGGCGTGAGCGAAAGGCGCCGGCGCAAATCTGCAGATAGAACGTCCACATCCGGTAGAAACGCTCGTCGTAATTGTCTTTGATCTCACCATAATGCCGCACGAAGTTGCGATGCCAAGCCATCAGCGTCTTGTCGTAATCCGGGCCGATATTCTGGACGTCCTCGATGATCAGCTGGCGCTCGACAACCGCCGTGATCTGCGACAGCGACGGGATGACACCGCCCGGGAAGATGTATTTGTTCATCCAAGCATTGGTATTGCGACCCGGACTGTTGCCGCCGATGGTGTGATGCAGCATGATGCCGTCGTCCTTCAGGAGTTGCCGGCAAATCTCGAAGAACTTCGGATAATTCCGTGGTCCGACATGCTCGAGCATACCGACTGAGATGACGCGGTCGAATTTGCCGGTCATCTGGCGGTAGTCTCGTTGCAGGATTTTGACCCGCGCACCGAGGTGTTTGGTTCGCACCCGCGCCATCCGTACCTGATCAATAGCTGGGGAGATGCCGGTCACAATGGCGCCATATTTGCTGGCAGCATACTCGGCGAAGCCTCCCCAACCACAACCGATATCGAGCACCGTCATGCCGCGCTTGAGATGCAGTTTGCGACAAATCAGATCGAGCTTTTGCTCCTGCGCCTCGTCAAGTGTCTTGGCGTCCCGCCAATAAGCGCAACTGTAGACCATCCGCTCGCCCAGCATGCGCTCGTAGAGATCGTTGCCGATGTTGTAGTGATGAGCGGCGTTCTTGCCAGCGCGGCGGATGGTTTGCTGATTGAAGATGATCGAGGACAAGCCAGCCAATACGATGCCGGGGCGTAGTTTGATCTTGCTACGCAGATCGGCCGACAAGGCTTGTGCCACCATCTGATCGATGCGTTTGCAATCCCACCAACCGTCCATGTACGACTCACCGAGACCAAGCTCACGTTGGCGCAAGACTCGCGCGTATGTTCGCTCATCACGTATCGTGATGTCCTGCGGTCGCGTGCCACCTACTTTGATATCCGCGTGCTTGAGAAGTTCCTTGACGGTGCTTTCGGCTTGTTTCATAACCACTTTCCCCTAAATTTGCCCATAGTATAGATACATTGTGGTCAGAGATCAAGAGGCCACATAAATTCCCGTACGAGCTTCGTGTCTGATACTACACTTTGTCAGTGAATACCACTAGTCGACCAGAATATTTCTTCGTTCGTTTGTTCCAAACACCTTCGCAAGTGATGAGATTGAGATGAGATGTGTTGCCACTCGAATGGAAGACAGCCGTGGCGTTGCTGTTTGGGTTATATATCCCGACTGATTTCACTACGAAGGTAATTATGTCCCCCTGAGCGTTACTAACATATATTTTGTCACCAATCCGTACCTGATTCAGGTGATCGAATACCGACCCTTGTCCGTCTGGCCAGCGGCCATAGTGTCCATCGATGACGGCACTGCCGTTGTCGCCAGGATACGCGCCATAACGAAACCAACCGACTGTCTGCGGGCCAGCTGGCGCTTCCAAATCACCAGTCGACAAGATGCTCATAGCTGCAATCGGCGCATCTACTTTGATCCGGGGAATCGTCAGACGAATCGGCAGACTGGTGTTCACTTTTGTCTGATTGGTAGTTATGGCGTGATGAATCGTCGTTTGTTTGCGGGCGATATCAATGACACTGGTATTCGAAACTGGGGTCGATACAGGTGGCTCAGCCGTGAAGTGCAAAACCAAAGCAAGTATTATGCATCCTGTCAACAAAATGGTTGGCAGGATGCGCTGAAGCAAGTGTTTGACTAAATTGTTCGTTTTCTTCGCACCAGATACCAGGATGCCAAGACTGCCAAAATACCGGTCGAGATGATGGTAATTATAGGTGCTCGGGAGGAGTTAATTGGCCCAGCGCCTGTATTCGGCAAGGTTGGCGAGCTGCCGCTTGCGGCGGCGCAGGTCGATTTGGTGACAGTGTTGGTATCGAGAGTGACAGCAGCGTTTCGCGCCAGTAGGCGGCCATCGATGGCGGCACCGGTAGTAGCCGTGATGGCTGTCAGCGCCATGATGTTGCCGCGGAAGGTCGAATTCGTGCCAAGCGTGGCCGAGCTGCCAACTTGCCAGAAGACATTACAAGACTGGGCGCCGTTGACGAGAATCACACTACTCGAACCAGCGGTCACCAATGTAGAGGCAGTCTTGAAGATGAAGACAGCGTTGGGGTCGCCTTGGGCATCGAGCGTCAAGGGGCCAGTGATCTGGAAAGTGCCGGCATTGGAATCATAAATGCCAGCCGTCTTGGTAGTGCTACCCAGCTCGGTCGGTACGGTGGTGGTCGGCGTTTGGCCAGCGGCATTGATATAAGCCGCGGTCAAATCGAGCTCGGCTTGCGCGGCGGTGGCATCGGTGATGTGCTGGGTGCCGTTGACCGTACCGGGCGGGAAGCCGGTGACAGAAGAACCTGGGCTGAGGCCGAGATCGCCAGTGATGACGCTACTACCGGTGTTGGTGACGGTGCTGCCAGCTAGGATTGCGAAGTTTGCAGCCGTGCCGAGACCGACAGCAGTCGCAGCCAGCACCTGGCTGACCATGCCAAACGAAAGACCCGCGACCACCACAATGAGTGCGATTCTATTAAATATTTTCATATATATCCTTGTGTTTAGTTATCCAACGTAAGTGAATTATATATGAAAATAGTGATTGGTTATTTAGATATAATAATAAGCTTAAGTACTATTATATAAATGTTGGCGTAAATTGCAAGCGGTGAGGTCAGAAACTGTGGATAAACTAAGTGCTTTGGCAGACCACCCGGGTCTAGAACCTCTTTATGGAGTAGAAGGATATTGACTAGATTATACAAAACCTATACAATATACTTATATAAAGATAAGGAGCAAATTATGGCAACAAAGACTCTCAATATTTCTCTTGATGAGCAGCTAATTAAGGATATTGATAGTGCGGTTAAAAAAGATATGGGTAGCCGCAGCGAGTATTTTCGTCGTTTAGCCATCGATGATCTAGAGCGTCGTCGTGAGTGGAAAGAATTATTTGATCGCGGTAATCAAATAGGTCGTGAGATGGGTATAACGAGTGAACAGCAAGTCTATGACATCTTAGCCGAATACAAACGTGCAAAACGATCAACAGAAAATTAGAGTTGTTCTTGATACGAATATCGTTATTTCGGCTCTGATCTTTGGTGGAGTTCCCCGAAAGGTCATGGATCTTATTGTGGAAAAGACATTCAGGCCTGTTATGTCTGAGGAGCTTATGACGGAGTTACGCCGAATTATTATTGAGAAATTCCCCAAGGCAAGACACGAACTAGAAATATACGAGAAGCTGCTTCGGCGTTATGCTATCTGGGTACCCCTTGGCAATCATAGGGTATCAATTAGTCGTGATCTCGATGACGACAAATTTATTGAAACCGCTGTTGCTGGGAAGTGTCGGTATATTGTAAGTGGTGATAAAGATCTGCTCGTTTTGAAGAAATATGAGAATATTAAGATAGTAAATCCTGTAGAATTTATAAGCATTATCGCTCAATAGCATAAGTACTTGGCAGGGGCTAATCGCTGATTTTAGAGCCCTTTTTAATGATGGGTATCATATTAAGTCTTTGTAAGCTTTTCCGCGTGGGGATATTGTCATAATAATTACTTGGGCTGATTTTTTAGATACCAGGTAGATAATGCGATACTCACCAACTCGTAGGCTGTAATATTTCGATAAGGGACCCCTAAGTTTTTTGCCAAATAGAGGATCTTTGCTAATACTTTGGATACCAGACAAAGCCCGTTTCTGAATAGATTTTGGTACAGTCTTTAAATCTTTAAGTGCTCGTTTTGTATATACAACATTCAAGTAAGTTTGAGTTCCTTTAAGACAGATTCATGAGATATGAGTTCGTTATTGGCTACGTTGTCTTGAGCCTCTTTGAGCGCCTTCATGATTGCGGTATTAGATAGAATTTCAAGTGTCTCAGACCACTGGTCAAACTCGTCACTCGACATCAAAACCGCCTTAGCACGGCCTGATTTAGTTAAGATAATACGGCTAAACTGGCGATCAACGTCGTCGACTAATGTGGGTAAATTAGCTCTTGCTTCACTTATAGGGAGTGTTTTCATAACATACTAATTGTACAAGAATGTGTACAACTCTGTCAAGTACATTGACAGGGCGTTCTGGCAGAGCATTCTTATTGAAGTTCGAAACCTAATAATTCAAAGCGGGAGCTCACGCTGAGCACCATTTGCCAGACCTAAAACCCTTCTCGCCTCCGCTTCGCTTACAAATGTTAGTCCAAGCTCCCTTTCACTATCAACAGCAACTCGGTGCTCTAAGTTGGCCAATGGCTTTGTCATGTCTTTTAGTGTTTGTGCATCAGGCAAAGCACCAGTAAATTTTTCTAACTGAATACCATCAGGAGCTTTTCTGAACCAATAACTGGTCTCTCCGCGATCGTTATCACCTCCGCGATCAAAAAGGGTTACTCCCCCAATAGCATTGTAACCTACTAAGGGCTGCGTAATAGTATGCCCCGTTTCATCCCATGACATACTCAGTGTGTCAAATTCATCATCGTCGATTTCGTACAGCCTGCTTGTCTGGCTACCAAGTTTTCCTTTAACTGTCTCAACTAGCGTTCCCTTTGTCGCCTGACTTACAGGCAACATTGTCTCGGGATCCGATGAGATTTCGGGATGTTCTGACTCGTGTGGTTCATTTTCAAAATCTGACACTTACTTTTCCTTTGGTTCTAACTTCAAAGTGGCCCTATTAGTTTACCATCTGATAATTTCATTGGCAGGGGTGGCCGGACTCGAACCGGCAGCACAACTTTTGGAGAGTTGCCGCTTACCATTAACGAACACCCCTGCATAATAATTTGCCCGATGATTGCTGGAGCCCGCGAGAGGAATCGAACCCCCAACCTGCTGTTTACAAAACAGCTGCTCTACCGATTGAGCTACACGGGCAGATGGCGCCGGTATCGGCCAGCGACTACCCTCTCGATGGTGCCGGGTGAGAGATTCGAACTCCCGAAGACATAAGTCGTGTGATTTACAGTCACATGCGTTTGGCCACTTCGCTAACCCGGCGCGTCATAAACTCGGCCTCTACTTACTATACACGAAAATACGAAAATGGAGCCCAAGGCGAGGATTGAACTCGCGACCCCTTCCTTACCATGGAAGTGCTCTGCCACTGAGCTACTTGGGCATCAAATTTACCGTCAAAGTATACCATTTTCTGCCTGACTTGACTAGCCTTCCTCGTGGCGGATGGCGGCTTGGGCGCGGCTGTTGTTGGGATCGAGGCGCAGCACTTGAGCGAAGACTTTGTCGGCGGCGGTCTTATTGTCGACGTGCAAGTAGGCATCTGCTAGCAGGATGAGCACGCTGACATTGTGACGATCGAGCTCGACGGCGCGTAGTAGGTGATCGAGCTGGCGCTGATTGTCGTCGAGGATTCGATAAATCCGGGCCAGCGTGACGTGGCGCGAGGCTGATTCGTCCTTGGTATTGGCACGTTCCAGCATCTCGGCGGCCTTCTTATAATCCCGGTAGCGGAAGAGTGTCATGCCGAGATTGTGCAACGTCGTGGCCGTCGGTCGGATCTCGGCGGCCAGCTCGAAGCACTCGAGGGCGTCGGAGTTGTTGTTCAGATAGCTATAGATGAGGCCAAGACGGTAGTAGGCAGTGAAATTGCGATGATCGATCTTGAGCACTCTCAAGTAGGCCTTCTCGGCGCTGAGGAAATCGCGAGTCTGGTAGTATTTATCGGCGATGACATTGAGCCGATCGAGTCGCGACTCGTCGGTCTGCATGGCGGCGTCGAGGCTGAAGACACGCAACAGTTGCGCCGTCCGACCCGGCTGGATGATGCCGAGATAGGTCACGTAGCCGATGCCCAGCAGCACGATGCTACCCCAAATCATGAGGCTACGTCCTGCTGTCCCAGCTCCATAGCGAGCGTTTCGAAACCGAGCCGCGAGCTGACATTGTGTGCCAAGGCGCGCTCGATAATCATCAGGCGGGCAGCGATGGCTGGCTGGCGCTGGACTTTGGCTTGGTCGTAGAGCGCCTGGAGGAACTCCGCGTGCGTAGTCTGATCGTGGATCTGGCGAGCGATGGCGAAGCGACGGGTGATACTGCCGGCTAAGAATTCTGCCGCCAGCTGGCGCAACTCACTGTCTGGCTGGGTGGCGACACCCTCGCCCGTCGGCAGAAAGCGTATCAGGACACTACGCGAGCGGATGGTCGGCAACAGATCCGCTACCGTCCGCGCGATCAGGATGAAAACCACCTGTTCGGGCGGTTCCTCGAGGATCCTCAGCAGGGCATTGGCGGCTTCGGACGACAAAGTGTCGGCGTGCTCGATCATTACCACGCGCCGGCTCTCAGGCAGGAATGATTTGAGTTGGAGATCGTGGATCAACTGGTGGACTTCGGTGATGCCGAGGCGCTTCTTGCCCTCAGCCGGCTGAAGCCTTATGATGCTCGTCGCGTCGCCTTCGGTCAGCTGCTCGGCCAGCTCATGGGCAGTAGCGGCCTTACCCAATCCGCCCATACCTGCGAATATATAGACCGCCGCCGGTTGCTTACCCGCCGCATCGATCTGACCCTGGGTGATGGGATGAAGTTTGGTGGTGATCATGGCATTATTATGATAAGGTTTGCAAAAAGTCAACCAGGTCCTTGGCCAGCGGCGCCGTGAAAGTGCGACTTGTGCCGCTTGGCAGCAGTAGCTTCAGAGAATATGCGTGCACAAATTGACGCGGTAGCATCGCTTCGGCGGATTTTTGGCGATTACGGTGAGCTTGATGGCTCTTCCCTTTCTTCCCATAAATCGCGTCACCGACTACCGTGTGGCCCAGATAATTCAATTGTACCCGAATCTGATGAGTTCGGCCAGTCTCGAGCGTGATATCGAGCAGATCATAATCCGTGTAGCGATGTATCAGCGAGTATTCCAGTGCGGCCGGTTTGCCACCACGCGACACTACCATCTGAGTGTATTTGTGTGGTGAGCGAGCCAGCGGCAGTTCGACTCGGGCGTGATCGTGTTTGAGGTGCCCATAAACAAGCACACGATAATGCTTGGTGATGTGTCGCTCAGCAAACTGAGCGCTGAGTTGCTCCCGAGCGGCCGTCGTACGAGCTAACACCATGACGCCGGATGTGTCACGATCGAGTCGATGAACCACCCCGGGCCGCGAATTTGGCTCGCCGCTTGAGTTAAGCGGATCATTGATCAGATCGCGGAAATGATCAAGCAGACTCGGCGTGTGACTGGTGGTGTTTGGCGGATAGACCACGACGCCAGGTGGCTTGTCGATTATGATGATATCGTCGTCTTGATAGATGACGGGGATCTTGGGTGAGGCGGCGATGTTTGTTTTTGAGGCGAGTTCCGCCATCAGATCTTGCTGTTGGCGTCTTGGAGCTGACCCTGAGTGCCAAGCATGATCAGTCGATCGCCGGCGCCAATCATCTCGTGGCTAGCCGGATTGACGTGACTAGTGCCGTTTTGGTTGTTGAGCGCCAAGATCGTGGCAGTGACGTGATGATGATGGAGCCAGCTGAGCGGCTGACCGACCAATGGGCTCCCCGCCGGCACTACCATCTCGGCCACTTCGAGATCGTTGTGCTTGGAGTTGGAAAGGACCTCGAGGAAATCAACTTCCTTGGGGCGAATCATCATCGTCGCCATGTGATAGCCGCCGATCTGGTAAGGCATAGCCACGCGGTTGGCGCCAGCTTGGACCAAGCGCTGCTTGTTCTCGTCGCGATTAGCACGTGCCACGATGAAGAGCTTGGGATTGAGCTGACGGGCAGCCAACGTCACGAAGAGATTGCTCGAATCATCGCCCAAGCTGGCCACCAGGCCGGTCGCCCGCTCGATACCAACCGCCCGCAAAACGTCTTCCTTGGTACTGTCTCCGATCAGGGCCACTTGGCCACGAGCGATCGCTTCTTTGACCCGCTCCTCGTCTGAGTCCAGACCGACGAAATCCACGCCCTCGGCTTGGAGCTCGCGAGCTACTTGTGCCCCGACTCGACCGAGTCCGCAGACGATGTAATGTCCGTTCATGTGTGCCACTTTTGCTTTCATTTGCCGCCTTTTGAGATTATCCCCTAGACCTATCATATATTCTGCCAGCCACTTGAGCAAATAGGCGATCAAGAGCAAGCTGGAAACGATCAAGATGAGGATGGTGGCGCGGCCGACGGCGCTCTGGATGTTGAAGTCGTCGTGGTGTGCCAGTAGGATATACGTCGATTGGTAGAGACCCTCCCAAAAGCTGACGTGCTCGGACAGAGCGAAGCTGTCCGCGCCGCCCAGGAGCAAAATAGCGATGATCAATACCACGCGTCGGATTTGAGACGAGCTTGGCTGCATGGTTTTATTATAGCGTAAGTTGGATGAAGCCGCTTGTGGTTATGAAGGCGGGCTTTGGGGATTCTGCGGATGATAAAGTTCAGGCGTGTGGACTGGTGTTTGGTCGGGCGGGGTGACGGGCAGATGTTGCGGCTTGGGCGGCTTTGGCTGGTGATGGCCCAAAATCAGCCACAAAATGCCCAGAATAAGACCAATCAATCCGATCACGAGCAAAATGCCCGCTAGATCGGGTGTCCAGGTTGGTGCCACGAAATGATAGGCGTAATTGGCCGCCACCGGCGTGGCCACAGGCGTGGTACTGGGTGCAGCGGCCGGTGTCGAGTGGCTGCTGACGTAGTTGATGACGCAGTTGGCTTGGGCGATCGAGTCAGCATGCGAGGCGCAAGCCGCTTGCGCTTGCGAGTATACCGCGCCCGACGGTGCCGCGTTGGCCTGCGATTGGGCTTGGTTGG
>Ga0265338_10003456_pt1 | contig 22234 bp, 23 predicted proteins | sample 42126metaG_FD_193579 | JGI IMG/M metagenome (GOLD analysis project Ga0265338, IMG submission 193579) | Rhizosphere microbial communities from Carex aquatilis grown in University of Washington, Seatle, WA, United States - 4-21-26 metaG | ecosystem: Host-associated > Plants > Roots > Rhizosphere... | reverse complement strand
TGTTCTGCTTCAGTTTGAAGGAGATCGGAAGGAAGAAAAGGTTGGCGAACGAGATGCCGTAGAAGGTCGCGATGAAGGCCGTGGCGATGGCGGCCGCCAGTTCTGCGCCGGTGGCCGCGCCCTCGCCCATGCTGGCCAAGGCGTGGATCAGGCCCAGCACGGTCCCGATGATGCCGAGGGTCGGGGAGAACCCGCCGAAGGTCCCGAAGACGCCCTCGCCGATCTTATGGCGGGCTTCCAGGAAGGCGATGTCGGTCTCCATGATGTTGCGGATCATCTCGATGTCCGTGCCGTCGACGACCAGCTGGAGGCCCTTCTTGAGGAATGGATCCTGGACGCTCTCAGCCTCTTCTTCAAGGCCGAGGAGGCCTTCCCGGCGGGCCTTGGTGGCGAACCCGACGAGTTGGGTCACGATGGCCGCGGGGTTCAGTTCTTGGCGCAGGAACGCCTTCTTGAGAACCGGGATGAATTCCTTGATGACGTCGAACGGGAAGCTCATCATCGTGGCGCCGGCGGTCCCGACTCCGACGATGAAAAAGGCGGAGAGCTTGAACAACACTCCCATATGGACGCCTTCCATCAGGGTGCCGCCGAGCACGCCGATCACGCCTAACGCCAAACCGATCACTGTTGCGAGATCCACGACCTCACCTCCCCTTAATGTCATCCGCCGAACCGCTCGGAGCCTTCACATCCTTTCGGATGTGGGCGATGGCCGAAAACTCGTCCAACGCCTTCTGCTCCTCACGCTCGGTCTCGTTTTGGTACGCCGTCCACTTACGCTTCTTTAGGTTTTCGAGCAACTTTTTGTCGCGGGAGGCCTCGAGGGCCTTTTGCCGCCGACGTTCAACCTCTTCCGCCGCTTCCCGCTTCAAGGCCGCGAGGCGCTTTTCCCGCGAAAGCAGGGAATCCCAGTACTCACCGTACGAGGCCAGGGCCTCCACCGGCATGGCCCCTCCCTGCTGGACCCGCCGGTAATCGGCCCTGAAGTCTTCCTGCGCGCCGAGGTGTTCTTGGATGGCTTCCTCGACCTGCAGCAAAACTCCCTTGGCTTTCGCCAACTCCCGGGCCCGGACTTCCTCCACCTGGTTCCGGTAGTTCAGCACCGCCTGAAGCCGGAACGAAAACTTCTTGGCCAACTCCCCCTCCGACCCCGACTCAGGCCCGGAAGGCCTGAAGCCGCTCCAAGGTCTCCGACCACCGAGCCGTCTCGTCCCGGCCCTGCCTCAAAAAGGCGTTCACCGCGTCAATGCGCTCCAAGGCGTGGTCCACCTTGGGGTTGGACCCCTTCGCGTAGGCCCCGATCGCCAGCAGGTCCTCCACGCTTTTCACGGTGGCCAAAATCGAGCGAACCTGCCCCGCGGCCGCCAAATGTTCCTTCGAGTCGATGTCCGGCATCACCCGCGACACGCTCGTCAGGACGTCGATGGCCGGGTAATGGCCCTGGCTCGCCAGTTCCCGGCTCAACACCACGTGGCCGTCAAGGATCGCGCGGCAGGAATCCGCGATCGGCTCGTTCATGTCGTCCGCTTCCACCAGGATCGTGTACAACCCCGTGATACTTCCCTGGTGCGAAGTGGTCCCCGCCCTTTCCAACAATTTCGGGAGGAGCGCGAACACCGAGGGGGTATAGCCCTTGGTGGTGGGCGGCTCCCCGATGGCCAACCCGACTTCCCGTTGGGCCATCGCGAATCTCGTCACCGAATCCATCATCAACATGACCCGTTGGCCCTGGTCCCGGAAAAACTCAGCCACCGAGGTCGCCACCAGCGCCGCTTGGATCCGAAGGAGTGAGGGTTGGTCGCTGGTCGCCACCACCACCACGCTCCGCTTCAAGCCCTCCGCCCCAAGGTCCCGTTCCAGGAAATCCCGGACCTCGCGACCCCGCTCGCCCACCAGGGCGATGACATTGATGTCGGCTTCCGTGTTGCGGGCGATCATGCCCAGCAACGTACTCTTCCCCACCCCACTACCGGCGAAGATCCCCAGCCGCTGTCCCTCGCCCAAGGTCAGCATCCCATCCATGGCCCGGACACCGGTGGACACCGTCTTTTGGATCCGACGGCGGTCCATGGCGGGGGGAGGTTCCCGGTGAACCGACACGGCTCCCGGCAGTTCCCCCAGGGGCCCCAGGTTGTCGAGCGGACGCCCCATCGCGTCGATCACCCGGCCCAGGAGGCCGTTCCCCACCGGCACCTGGAAAGGCTTGCCGGTCTTGACCACTTCACTGCCAGGCCCCAAGCCCCGCATTTCACCGAGGGGCATCAATAAAACCCTATTTTGTCGGAACCCCACCACCTCGGCGAGGATCTGAGCGCCCGTCCCGTCCGCCGGGGTGATCCAACAAGCCTCACCCACCGACGCGGCCGGTCCCGACGACTCAATCACCAGCCCTACCACCTGCTCCACTTGGCCGTTCACCCGGATCGGGTCCAATTTCTTCATGCGTTCCCGGTAAATTTCGCGGGACAGCCCGATCGTCGTCGAGAGGCCCACGGCCTCGCCCTCAGGGGCCCCGGGAAGCGTCACCTCAGACGCCTGTCCGAATCGCGTCTTGGGCTTGGCTCACGAGTGTGCCGAGCCGCGCGTCCACTGAACCGGCCTCGGTCTCCAGGAGACAACCGCCTTGCTCGATGCGGCCGTCGGGCACCAGTTCCAATTCTCCCGCGCCGACCGAAAGCTGCAATTCATGCCGGACACGACCCACCCGTTCCACGTCGGCCGGATGGAGGTGGATCCTGAGCCGAACCTTGTCGTGGGCCATCCGAATCGATTGGCCCACCAATTCCACCACGAGTTCCGGTCGTTCCAACGCTTCCCGACGGAGGCACTTGAGTAGGGCATCCCCCACCAAATCCACCAAGAGCGGCTCCATGTCCGCCAAGGCCTTGCGCCTTTCCGAGAGGGTCGAGGATAGCAACCCATCCCACTCCCGGATCAGGCCCTCGTACTGCGCCTTCCCTTCAACCTGGCCCGCCGCCAAACCCTCCACGCGGCCGACCGACAGGCCCTCAGCCTTACCATCCTGCTCAGCCTGCTTCCGGATCGCCTCGGCGGCACCCTTGGCTTCCTCTTCGGCCCTTGTCCGGACAAGTTCCGCGGCCCCTTGGGCGGCGACACGGATCTCTTCCGCTTCCCGGCCGGCGGCCTCCCGGGCTTCCCCGAGGATCTTTTCTTTCAGCTCTTGCGCCTCACGGTCGGCCCTTTCCAGGGCCTCCTGGTGAAGGGCCATCGGGTCCTGGAGTAGGATGGGCTCTTCCCCCAGGCCCACCCCAACGCCCTCAACCGGGGGGGCCTCCAGGGCCTCGAACGAAGGGGGGGCCCAAACCTTGGACTCGACGACCCTTCGTTGGATCTCGGCTTGCCAGGGCTCGTTATCCACCAGATAGCCGTCGGCGGCCATCTGGAAGTCCCGGTCGGTGAAGACGGTTCGTCGCATCGCCTTTTAGACCATGACCTCTTCTTCACCGCGTGAAACGGTGATCTCGCCCATCTCCTCGAGTTGGCGGATGACGTTGACGATCTTCTGCTGGGCCTCTTCGGTATGCTTCAAGCGGACCGGACCCATGACGTCCATGTCTTCCTGGATCATGGCCTTGGCGCGGCTGGACATGTTCTTCAGGATATGGCCCTTGACCTCTTCCTTGGCGCCCTTCAAGGCCAACGCCAAGTCCTTCGCGTCCACCTCGCGCAGCACTTGTTGGATCGTGCGGTCATCGAGGTTGATGATGTCGTCGAACACGAACATGAGGCGCTTGACCTCTTCGGCCAGTTCAGGGTTCGAGGTCTCGAGCTTCTCCATGATGGCTTTTTCGGTCGAACGGTCGGCCCGATTGAGGACCTCCGCCAAGGCGCGGACGCCGCCGGCGGCCGTGAATTCTTGGGTGAAGATCGAGGAAATGCGGCGCTCCAAGACCCTCTCGATTTCCATGACCACATCCGGAGCGGCGCGGTCGAGGATCGCGATCCGGGTGGCCACGTCTACCTGGATCTCGCCCGGGAGCGACCCCAGGATGGTGGCCGCGTGTTCCGCCGGCAGGTGGGCCAGGATCAACGCGATCGTCTGGGGATGCTCCGATTGGATGAAGTTCATCAACTGTTGGGGATCGGTCCGCTTGATGTAATCAAAGGGCGTCATCTGCAATGAGCCCTGCAGGCGGTTGATGATCTCCATGGCCTTGTTGGGGCCTAGGGCCTTCTCGAGGATCTCGTGGGCGTATTCCACGCCGCCCTGGGAGATGTACTCCTGGGCCGTGGCGATATTGATGACTTCCTCAAGGACCTGGTCCTTTTCATCGGGTGAGATCTTCCGGAGGTTCGCGATCTCCAGGGTGATCTGCTCGACCGTCTCCTCTTTCAGGTGTTGGTACACCCGGGCAGCGAGGTCGGGCCCCAACGTGATGAGGAGGGCGGCGGCTTTCTGCTCACCGCTCAGCTTGGTTTTGGGTGCGGGTTGAGCCACGGACTATTCCTCCGACAGCCATTTCTTAATGATCTTAGCCACGTTTTCTGGGTTCTTATTGGCGAGTTCAAACACTTCTTTCCGCATGGCTTCCCGCTTCTTGGCTTCCCGGGCCGAATCCATCCGGGCCAACTCATCGGCGGTCATCTCAGGCGTAATGAGGTCTTCCACCTGGGGCACCATCGGCTTCTCATCGGGGATCTCGACGTCCTCGGGAGTCTGGATGTATTCGCGGGACTTCTTAGGCTTCAGGATCGACCGGAGGAACAAGAGGATCCCGATCGCCACCAACAGCAGAAGCCCCAGCTTCGCGAGGGTGAGGTAAAACGCCTGCTGGTTCTGCATGTTGCTCTCCTTCAAGCTGGCCAGGGCCGCGGTGTCGTCGAACGGCATGTTTTCGACCGCGACCTGGTCGCCCCGGTTCAGGTCCAAACCGGCGGCCGCCACCACCGCCGTCTTGATCGACTCCACTTGCTGGGGCTGGAGGCCGTCCACGAACACCGAAACGGACACCCGTTTGGGCGCACCGGGCGCTTGTTGGCTCCGCTTCACCGTGCGGTTCACCTCGTAATTGGTGATCGCCTCCTCTTTGCTGTATTGGGAATTGCCCCCGTTGACCGCCTGGTAACCCGGGATGTTGGAGTCGGTCCCGGGAACCCCACCCACCATGGTGGCGGGGAAACCGGCGTCGCCGACGTACTGTTCCTTCTTGGTGGAGGTGGACCGTTCGATGCCGTGGCCGTCCACCACCGGCTCGAACACTTCGGACTCGGTTTCGGTCTTGTCGAAATTGAGTTCAGCGTTGACCGAGGCGGCGTACCGGGTGGTTCCCAGAACCTTGGCCAGCATCTGGTTGACCTTGCGCTCCAGGTCCTTTTCGTAATTCCTTTGGACTTCCAGTTGGTGGAGCGTCAGCTTGGCCTGCTGGGTCAACACCGTCCCGCCGTCATCCGGGTTGTTATCCTGTTGTTCCTCCTGGATGAAGGCCGACAGCATGTTGCCGTGGCTGTCCACCACGTTGACATCCTCGGGCTTTAGGCCTTCCACCGCGGAGGCCACCAGGTGGACGATCCCCCGGACCTGCTCCCGCTTGAGTTGGGCCTCGGACTTAAGGGTCAACATGACTGAAGCCGTGGTGGGCTTCTCTTTATCCGTAAAGAGCTCGGGCTCGGGCATAACGATATGGACCCGGGCCTCGTCCACTTCGCTGAGGGATTGGATCGTCCGCTGGAGCTCACCCTCCAGGGCGCGCTTATAGTTCACCTTCTGGGTGAAATCGGTCATGCCGAACTTGGTTTGGTCGAAGAGCTCGTAACCGACGCCGCCGCCCTTGGGGAGGCCCTGCCCGGCCAGGGTCAAGCGCGCCTCATGGACCTTTTCCGAGGGGACCAAGACCGTCACGCGGTCGCCGTTTTCGGAGATTCGGTAAGGCGTGTTGGTCTTGCGTAATTCCGTCACGACGTCGGAGGCGTCCTTTTGGGTCATCTTCGAGAACAGGACGTCGTACCCAGGTTGGGCGGTCCAAAGGATGAAGCCCAAAAGGATGATCAAAAGGGCCGACGGCACCGAGATCAGCAGAATACGCTGGAGCCGGTTGAGTCGGGCCCAGATGTCCTTGATCTGTTGAGCCAACTGTTGCAGGAAGGTGTTCACGGACGCGTCATCCTCGCTTTGGTTTGAGACACCCCGACCTTAAAGCTAGATCTGCATCCGGGAAATTTCCTGGTAAGCGTCCAGGATCTTATTCCGGACCTGAATGGCGTATTGGAGCGACAACCCGGCCTCTTCCATCGACAGCACCACTTCGTGCAGATTCTCGGCCTTGCCGGTCGCCAGGTCGGTCGCGGCCTGGGAGGCCTTCAATTGGCCGTCGTTCACTTCCGCCACGGCCTTCGTCAGCATGTCCTTGAAGGACGCCGGCGAAACCTCCGCCGCGTGGTTCTGGTAGATCGGCGCCACGCCATTGATCGCGGTTTGGATCGGCGCGATGGGCAGTTGGATCGGTGGAATTTCCATTTAAAAATTACCGCCCGATCTCGAGGGCCTTCAGGGCCATCGACTTGCTCGCGTTGAGTGCGGTGACGTTGGCGTCGTAGGCCCGGTTCGCCGAGATCATGTCCACCATCTCATTGACCACATTCACGTTTGGATAAGCCACGTAGCCCTCAGCGTTCGCGTCGGGATGGGAGGGGTCAAACACCATCCGGGACGGGCCGGGGTCTTGTTGGATCTGCGTAACCCGAACGCCCATCGGCACGCCTTGTTCGGTCATGGTCGACAGCATGGGCGCGAAGGGGCGGCTGGCGTCGTAGCGCGGGGCGAAAACCACGCGCATGCGGTGGTAAGGACCGCCCTCTTGGGTGCGGGTCGTGTTGGCGTTCGCGATGTTGTTCGCGATGACATCCATCCGGAGGCGTTCCGCCGTGAGGGCGGAGGCGCTGATGGCGAAAGGCGCGAAAATTCCCGGGGTCGCCATGGTTTATTGTTTCCCTTCGCTGATGGCGTGTCGGAGCTGCGAAAGATAACGAGAAGTAATGTCGGCTAAGCTGTTGTACTCCGCGGTGTTCTCGGCGAGCTTCGCCGACTCCATATCGAGGTCCACGTTGTTGCCGTCATTGCGGCCGGTGGTTTCAGTCACCGTCCGGACGTCCGGCTGGAACTGGCTCAAGGTATCCGTGCTGGCGATCGGGAAGTGCCGGGGATTCGTCCGGGTCATTGGGGAGACTGTCTGGTTCTGGTCGATGGCGACCCGTAGTTTGTCTTGGAAATTCACATCCAACCGCTTAAACCCCGGTGTGTCGATATTGGCTAAGTTCGTCGCGATCGCCTCATTGCGGATCGCCAAGGAGTCCAAGCCCTTATGAAGGACCAAAAGGGTTTGGGACATTGAGATCGGATCGATCATGACGGCTCCTTCAAGAGCTCCCAAGTCTGTTCAGCAGGCGAAAGCTGATCGAGGCTAACCGCAAAGACGGCCTTCCAGGCGCAAAAAAACGTTATGACGGAAAGAAATTTCCGCCACCCCGGAAAAATTCGTGTCATTATTGACTTGGTACCGGGGTCTGTCAAGGAATAATCCTCTGGAAACCCTTTAATTTATTGACTTTTTGGTCCAATTCGCCGAACCGCCTACCTGGGGTCCGCCCAGCAGTCCAAGACCCACGCAAGAGCATCAAATCGGGCTTTTCACCTTCGCCCGGGTGAGTAAAGCCTTGATTCCCCGGAGATTGATCCCCTGATCTGAAAAAGACTGGATCCGTTTACAAAGATTTAAATCCGCTTCGTTGTAAATCCTGGTTCGGTTCCGGCCCAGACGGGAAACTTTGAGAAGACCCTGTCGTTCCCAATTCCGAAGGGTCTGTTCATGGACGCCTAATTTGAGGGCCATTTCTCGGATCGAGAACATCATTCTCGGGACATCCTTTTGGGTGACCCTCAAATCCTTTTCCGGTTGTCTTGCGATTCAACCGAGGAATGAGGGTTGGTTGACAAAACACACTCAACCCCATGACAGGCTCATTGTAAGCGCCAAAATCCAAAGACCAATCCGAAACCCATCGGGTGTATCCGTTGTGTTACTTTTAAAGCCGGCCGCCACCACCGGTGGTAGCAATAAATTCACAGGTACCAGCTACTGCTGTTTTTGACCCATCGAAAATTGATAGCGAATCACTCGATTTCGACCGTTTCGTTTCGCCTCATATAACGCCTCGTCGGCGCATTGGATCAATTTGCCGGGTTCCCGGGAATCAAAGGGATAAGCCGAAGTCCCCAGTGAAAGCGTGACCCGATAAACCCCTTGCCCATCGGCCCGTTGAATGAGAAGCCCTTCCACACGTTCCCGGATTCGATCGGCTAAATCGGTCCCTGCTTGGATCGCCGTTTCCGGGAGGATCACCACGAACTCTTCCCCACCATAACGGGCCACCGTGTCAATCCCCTGCCGGACGGTTCGCCCCAAGGACTGCGCCACCTCCCGAAGGACCCGGTCCCCCTCCTGGTGGCCGAACTGGTCGTTGAATTTCTTGAAATGATCCACATCCACGAGGACGAGGCAAAGATCCTTGTTATAACGCTCGGCCTTGAGGATTTCTTCGGTGAGCTTTTCCTGGAAATACCTATGGTTGTAAAGCCCCGTCAACCCGTCCCGGACCGCCAACTCCCTGACTTTCCGGACGCCACGGGCATTTTCCAAGGCGAGTCCCGCCTGGTTGGCCAAAGTGGATAAAACCTCTTGGTCGTATTCGTGGAAGGCGGAAACCTCCTTGCTGTCCAACCGGACCACCCCCACGGACCGTTCGCCCAACCCCAAGGGAACCATTAAACAGGATTGGACGGATCCCATGAGTCCATCGCGCCGCGCGAAGGGTCCCGGGATACCCTCCCGCGTGCCCCGCGAATAACGGAACGGCTTGCCGCTTTCGATGACCCATCGGGCCAACTCAGCATCCAATCCCTCCAACGTTTCCCCCGCTTGAAAGGATCCCCTTCCGACTTGGATCCGCAGGGACGGGTCCGTTTCACCCGGGAGACAAACAAAAGCGGAGTCGGGGTCGAAAATGCCTACGGCGGTTTGAAGCGTCGTTTCCAAGACCTGTTCCTCCTCCAAAAGCGTGGAGAAAGCCTGGGAAGCCTGGTAAAGGGCATCCAAATTCCGGCTTTTGGTTCCTGAAAAGTGGAGAAGTCGGGCGTTTTGTACGGCGTCACCCATCCACTCGCCGAAGGTTTCCGAAAGGGACACCCGGGACTCCGTGAAATAGCCTGATTCCAGGCTGTCGACCACGAAAACCCCGACCAGTTCCGTTTCCCCGGATGAACCTTCGGGAGCCTGCGCCCAGATCGGTTGTGCCAGAAGGGCCCGAATCGGTTGTGATTGGGCGTAGTAGGGGATTCCTTTCGAGGATTCAGGGGCCAAGGGATCCACCAGGACTTTCCTTTTTTCGCCTCCCGCGAGCCCCACCAGGGTTTCACCGAAGGGGATCACCGAATCGGGCGCCAACGACTTCGACTTGGACGAGTAGGCCCGAAGCCTCAATACGCGCTTCCCTCCCAGGAGCCCGACCAAAAAACAGGCGGCGGTGTGGCAATCCAGGGAGGTCCTGGCCAAATCCAGCCTTTTCCTTAAGGATGTCTCCAATTCCAAGACCGTGTTGACACGGGCCCCCAACCGCTTTTCCTGTTGCAACAACTGGTCCTTCGGGACGATGAAGGAGGAAGGTTCCGCCGAGGCCGCTAATGTCCCCGCCTCGCGGTGGAGATGCTCCAAGCGGCCTTGGATCTTCTCCTTCTGCCGACGGATTTCCGCGACTTTCTTGAGCAAAAGGATGAAAAACAGGAGGATCACGAACCGAGTGGCTAAATCCTGCCAAGGGGGAAGGCCCATCCGGTTCCCGGCATACTCCAGGAGCAAATAAAGGGCGGCGGTCGCGACCGCGTGGCGAAGGCCTAGCGTCCAGGCCCAAAGGGCCAAAAGGGGAAAGAGAAAACCCGCGAGGGGGGAGGCCCATCCACCGGTGGTTTGGGTCCAAAGGGCCAGGAGAATGGGCGCGGTCAGGCTCGAGAGATACGCATGGGTCTTCAAAGCGTCAGCGTAAAGGGCGCAGCCCGTCAGGCCGACTAATAGGAAACCGGCCCCGAGAGTGGTCCGCCAAGCCGGTACATCCCCGGCGGGTCGGATCAATAAGCCGCTGGCCGCCAAAAAAAAAGCGCCAGCTGCCCCCAGGGCTAAGATCCAGGGCAACCAGCGCGAATGAACTTTCGGGAGATTTTGGGTCAAAACACTCCCTCCGGGATCGGACTTCAAAAGCTACCCGGCTCATGAAAGCTCCCAGGGCCCCGTCCAAAAGGAAGGACCCTGGAAAAGGGGTTCTGGGGGATGAACCTCCCCGAACGCTTACAACTTACCCAAATGGCGCAAAAGCCCCTTCATCTTGCGGCGATGCTTCTTCCGCTTGTGGGTCTTAATTTTAAGGCGGTGCCGCTTCTTCCCGCAGGGCATCTAATCCTCCAAAGGGTCAGGCTAAGGTATGGAGGGAGGAGTTTAAGGGAAACCTCCCCCAAATCAAGGGTTTTCGTGCTTACTTTAACTGAAAGGCCAAGGCTTTTCTTGTCTTTCCCATTACTTTAACTGCCAGGCAAGGCCCTTGGGAAGGATTCATCCGATTTGGATGCACTTCGCCGTGGCTTCCGCCACCAAGGTCCCATCCTCCAGCCGGGCTTCCCCCCCTGTCAGGTGGATTCTCCGCCTGGTTTCTAGGGGCCATGCGGCCAAAAGCACCTTTCGATCCGTGGGACAGGGCGCCTTGAGGCGCACGGTGAACTCAGCCGTCACGGCCTTCACCCCTTTGAGCCAATAGAGGTTCACCATGACCTCATCCAAAAGCATCCCTAGGATCCCCCCGTGGACTACACGTGAAAATCCTTGGAATTCCTTTGGAACAACCGTCTCCGAAAGGAGCTTTTCGCCCTCATAGCGAAAGGTCATTTTAAACCCGAGCGGGTTCTTCTCACCGCAACAGAGGCAGTAGCGGTCGTCTTGGAAAGCGGATTCCGTATCGGGGGTAGTCACGGTGCGTCTCCCTGGTTTAGCGGGATGATGAAAATGTCGAACTGAAGGTGCCTTTTCGTGTCGTACCCGCGAATCATCCCCCCAAAACCGGGGGAGGTACGGCGATTCGCTCGAACTACATGCCTGCCCATCGATAATCTCTGGGCCCTGAGGCGCGCGAAGCGCCTCGAAGGGCTGACTCCCCTTGCGATAACACGTTTTCGCTTGGGTCGTCAGACGGCTTAGCCGCCTGACGGCTCGCCTTGCGAAAACACGTTTTCGCTTGGGTCGTCAGACGGCTTAGCCGCCTGACGGCGAAGTGAAAAAACACAATTCAGCGCCCCGTTAGTCAAGTTCCCGCAGAGCCTCAAATTCCATCACCCGGCCTTGGCGGATCTTGGCCCGCAGGGCGATCGGGCGGCAGCAATTTTCGCAATCCTGGGTCCAGGTCAGGACCCCCGACCCTTCCTCTAAATCCGGCGAGTTGGCCTGGCCGCAATAGGGACAGTTGAAGGATGGGATCTCCATTTTAGGCTTTCGGCCCCGCGGCCTTCCTCAAGGAAGCCTTGAATGGGGCTCGACAGACACCCCGCTCGCAAACGATCGCCCGGATCAAACGCCCCGGGGTCACGTCAAAGGACGGGTTGAAAACCGGAAAATCGGCCCGGGTCAGGGGCAGTCCCCGGGGGGTGGTCACCTCGGCCGGATCCCGTTCCTCGATGGGGATGAGTCCTCCGTGTTTCATGGAAAGGTCAAACGTCGAGGTGGGAGCCACGACGTAAAAGGGGATCCCGTGGTACTTCGCCAACACCGCCAGTGAATAGGTCCCGATCTTGTTGGCCGTATCACCGTTCGCGGTGATGCGATCCGCGCCCAAGACCACGGCGTCCACCTTTCCTGCGGCCATCACGGAGGCCGCCATATTGTCCGAGATCAGGTGAAAGGGCACGCCGGAGCGGTGCAGTTCATACGCGGTCAACCTTGCGCCTTGGAGGTAAGGACGAGTTTCATCCACCCAGACATGGAGCCGCGGGTTGCGTCGGGCCGCCTGCAGGATAGCCGAGAGGGCCGTCCCCTCACCACCGGTGGCCAAGGCGCCCGTGTTGCAATGGGTCAGGACGTTTTGACAGTTCCGGAGGAGGGCGGCCCCGTGGCGGCCCATTCGGTCGCAAAGATCCTCGTCCTCCCGGTGAACCCGACGGGCCTCATGCTCCAAGAAGGCGGCCCGGTCCAGGGACGGCATCCCCCGGGTCCCATGAAGGGCCTTGCCCATGGCCCCCAGGGCCCAGAAAAGGTTGACCGCGGTGGGACGGGTCCGACGAAGACGATTCATGTCCCTCTGGACGCCCGCTTCGAAGGCCCTGGGGGGCTTATTCCGGTGGATCCGTCCGGATAAGGCCACCCCATAAGCCGCGGTGACGCCGATGGCCGGTGCGCCCCGGACCACCATGTCCTCGATGGCCTTCGCCGTTTTCTCAACCGTGTCGCATGCCATCCATTTTTCCTGGAACGGCAGCAACCGTTGGTCCACCAGTTGAACGGCCCGGCCGTTCCACTTCACCGCGCGGAGGGGTTCTGACAAGGTGTTTCCTTTCAGGACAACAATGGAAGTTGAACCGCGGGGAGAGCGGGGGTCACGGAGTAAGAAATGGATAAATCAGGTGACCTTTATCCAAGGATTCCATCTCCGTGTACCCCATGTCCTCCGTGGTGAATAGGTTTGTCGTGTTTCCTCGAGTCAATGTCGGCGGCTATGGTTGACCCAATGAAATGGCCACTTCCTTCATGAGGGTGGTCAGTTGGGGTTCGGCGGCCATGGCGTTACGGATGATCTTTTGGATGTCCGCCGGTTCCAAGGTGTCCGCCACGCACTTATCGGTGACCACCGAGATTCCCAGCACCTTCAACCCCGCGTGGACCGCCACGATCACCTCGGGGACCGTGGACATGCCCACGACGTCGGCGAAAGTCGAAAGCCACCGGTATTCGGCCCGGGTCTCGAGGTTGGGGCCGGTCACCGCCACATAGACCCCTTTTTTCACCGGGATCCGTCGCTCCCAGGCGAACTTCTCCGCCAAGGCGATCAATTCCTTGGAGTAGGGTTCGATCATATCGGGCCACCGGGGCCCCAATCGGTCGTCGTTCACCCCGATGAGCGGGTTGTCCCCCATCATATTGACATGGTCCTCCAGGATCATCAGGTCCCCCGCCTCATAGCCCCGGTTCATGCCGCCGCAGGCGTTCGAAACCAATAGGTATCGGACCCCCAATTCCTTCATGACCCGGACCGGGAAAGTGACCTGTTGGAGGCTGTAACCCTCGTAACGGTGGAAACGGCCTTTCATGGCCACGACCGGGGTCTTTCCCAGGAACCCGAAGACCAGCTCCCCGGCGTGCGATTCCACCGTCGACAAGGGGAAGTGGGGGATCTGCCCGTAGGGGATCGTTTCGGCTTTTTCGATCTCCCGCGCCAAGGCCCCTAATCCGGTCCCCAGGATGATCCCGACCAAGGGTTTCACTTTGCTTTTTTGACGGATGGCCTGGGCGGCGTCTTGGATCATTTCAAACATGTTCGGCATGAACCACCTCGAGAAGGGGTCCCGCGGGACACCCCAGATTCCCTCCACAGCCCCATCCACGACCCTATTGCCCGGGCGGGTCCACCCCCAGGGCAAGACGGACCCGGGCCGCATCCCGTCCCTGGACCCGAACCCATTTGGTTCGGGAGGTGAGTCCCCGGACCACCTCCAGGGAGGACTTGGAGACCCCAAGGGCCCCGGAAAGATATTCGACCACCGCGACGTTCGCCGCCCCCTCCACCGGGGGCGCCTGGACCCGAAGGCGAAGGGCGCCCAGCCGGAAACCCTCCACCCGATTCTTGGAGGATCGTGGCGTCACTTGGACCTTAAAGACGCAACCCGTCCCCTCGGGCCGGATATCCCAAGACTCGTCGATCATCCGACCGAGGCCCGGAACCCCATGACCAAAAGCCAAGGCGCGGCCCCCCGGGCCAGGAGAAAACAACCCAGTGCGGCGAACAAGGGGGCAAATTCAACCCCCCCGCATTGGAGGGAAACCCAGGGCTCGATTGGATCCAGCCAAGGTTGGGTGAGGAGGAAGAGCCTTCGACGGAAGGCCGTGAGACGGGCGCCGGGACCGAAGGACAGGAGGAATCGGGCCGCGAAGAGGCCGCCGGCGAGGCCGAGGACCGCGACGATCAGGAATGCCAAAAGGGCGCCTAAGAATGCCATGGGTCCTCAATCGCTCATTTTTCGGAGTTCGGCCCCGCGTTGCGCGGCGGCCCTCACACAAGCCTTCAAGGCTTCCCCAAACCCGCGCTCCTCGAGGACTCCCAAACCCGCTTGGGTCGTCCCCCCGGGACTCGTGACCTGGACCCTCAGTTCCTCCGGGGTGCGGCCCGATTCCAGGGCCATACGGGACGCCCCCAACGCCGTTTGGGAGGCGAGGAGGAGGGCTTGATCCCTGGTCAGGCCTCCCTCAACGGCGACCTCCACCAAGGCTTCCAGGGCCCTGAAAAAATAAGCGGGACCCGAGCCCGAGAGGGCCGTCACTAGGTCCATTTGGGATTCAGGGACCTGGACCGCCCTTCCCACGGCGGCGAAGAGGGCCACCACTTCCCGTATGAAGGGAGCCTTGGAACGTCGTCCTCCCGCCACCCCGGCCATCCCGCAGCCGAGCAGGGCGGGAGTGTTGGGCATGACCCGAACCACGGGGTTCCCCTGGGGGAGCCGCGCCTCGATTTGGGCCGTGGAGAGACCGGCGGCGATGGAGATAACCTTGGCGCGGCCGCGGATACGGGAGCCCCAAGCCTCAAGGAAGGACTTCATTTGCTGGGGTTTGACCGCCAAAAGGACCCAATCGGCCTGGTCCAAGGCCTTCTCGGGGGTTAAGGCTACCTGGACCTTCAAGGCGGTCCGCAAATTTTTAAGCTTCGCGCGGTCCAAATCCACCACGGTCACCTGGGAGGGCTTCAGGAGTTTCCCCCGCAACCAACCCTTCAGCAAAGCGCTCCCCATCGCGCCTCCGCCGATGACCGTGAATTTACCCTTAAAGGCCATATCCCACCTAGGAGCGTTTGATGACGACCTGTAACTTTCCCTCATCCCACCGCTGGTTGGGACCGGTCCCCCAACAAAAGCGTCCCAACCCGCACGATCGTGGAGCCTTCCTCGATGGCGTCCTCGAAATCGGAGCTCATCCCCATGGAAAGCTGGTCGAAGGACCTTGGGCAACCCGGCTCTCTTCGAATGGCCTCGAAAAGCTCCCGAAGCCGCTTGAAGGCATCCCGGCCCTTGGATCGATCCGCCGTCAGGGGGCCCACCGTCATGAGGCCCCGAAGCCGAAGGTGGGGCAAGGATAGCAACTCCCGGGCCGCCTGAACAGCATCCCCGGGCGCCAGTCCCGACTTGGTGGGTTCACCGGAGGTGTTGACCTCCAGGAGGATCTCTTGGTTTCCTTCCGGGATTCGGGACGACAATCCCTCGGCCAGCCGGATCGAATCCACCGAATGGATCCAATGGAACAAGCCCAAAACCTTGTTGATCTTGTTGGTCTGGAGTTGGCCGATGAGGTGCCAGCGGACGTCCGGAGGAAGGGCGGGAATCTTGGAAAGGGCTTCCTGGACCCGGTTCTCACCGAAGTCCCGAAGGCCCAGGTCGTAGCAGTCCCTCAGGGTTTCGATGGGATGGGTCTTCGTGACCGCCAGGAGGGTGATCGAATCGGGGGACCGGCCCGAACGGCCCGCCGCCTCCCCCATCCGGCCCCTTAATTCGGAAAGCCTTCTTGAGAGGTCGGGGTTCATGCCAGTCCTTCCGCCCAACGGCATCGGCTGAAGCTCCCCTTATGGGGACAGCCCGTCCGGGGCCTCAGGCGGCTTGGGTCTTGCCCGCCATCGCGGCCAAATGCCATTCGGTCAAGGTCGCGGCCGCCACGAAGATCGAGGAATAGGTCCCCACCAAGATCCCCACGATCAAGGCCAAGGAAAAGTCATGAAGGACTTCCCCCCCAATGACGTAAACGGGGACAAGGGACGCCAAAACCGTCCCTCCCGTGTTCACGGTCCTGTTCAGGGTTTCGTTCAAACTCTGGTTGATCATGTCGGGATAATTCATCCGGCCGACCAGTTTCATGTTCTCGCGGATCCGGTCGAAGATCACCACGGTGTCGTTCAGGGAATAACCCGAGATGGTCAGGATAGCCGTGATGGAAAGCAGGTTGAACTCGAAACCGCCCAAAATGAGGATCGCCATCATGACGAGGATGTCGTGGACCGTCGCGATGACCGAGATGATCCCGAACCTGAAATCGAACCGATAGGCGATATAGACCAGGATCCCCAGCATCGACAGGAGGAAGGCCTTGATGGCGTCATCCCTCAGCTTCGCGGAGACCGCGGGGCCCACTTCCTCGCTGCCCTCCAAAACCAGGCCGGAATTCGGCATTTCCTTTTGGAGGTCGGCCACGGCCTGGGTCCCCAGGGTTCCTACCCCGGTATCCAGGGCCCGGCGGATCCGGACCACGGCCTTGAAGCCCTTCATGCCCGGTCCGGAGATTTTCTGGATCTGAGCGTCCTTATAACCGACCCGGTCGCAAGCGGACCGCAGGTCCTCCAGCTTCAGGTCCTGGGTCGAGGTCAGGTGGAGCAGAACCCCTCCGCCGAAATCCGTGCCGAGGTTGGCTTTTCCCTGGGCCAGGTAGACGATGGAGTAGATCCCGGCCGCCATCGCGACGCCCGAAACCACGAGGAACAGGCGGCGGATCGCCTGGAAATTGAACTTGGGTTCCTTGAAAATCGAGAACATGGGGTTCCTTTCTCAGATCGAGAGCGTTTGGTATTCTTTGCGCGTGTCGAAGATCATCTTGGTGATCACGACGGCGGTGAAGAGGGAAAGGGCGATACCCACGCTGAGGGTCACCGCGAATCCCTTGACCGGCCCGGTCCCGAACTGGAACAGCACCACGGAGGTGATCAAGGTGGTGACGTGGGTGTCGATAATGGCCGTCAGGGCCCGGTTATAGCCCGCCTCGATGGCGGATCGGATGGTTTTACCGGCCCGGATCTCTTCCCGGATCCTCTCGAAGATCAGGACGTTGGAATCCACCGACATGCCGACCGTCAGCACGATCCCGGCGATGCCCGGCAGGGTCATGGTGGCCTTCATGACCGCCATGAAGCCCATGAGGAAGATCAGGTTGAAGATCATGCCGATATCCGCGATGACCCCGGAAACCCGGTAGTAGATCCCCATGTAGAGAAGGACCAGGATGAAGCCATAGACGGCCGCCAGGGTCCCCTTCCGCACCGAGTCGGCGCCGAGGGTGGCGCCCACCAGGAATTGGCTGGTGATCTTCAAGGGCGCCGGGAGGGCTCCCGAGCGAAGGACCAACGCGAGGTTCTTGGCTTCCGCGTCCGTGAACTGTCCCTCGATGATGCCGGATCCTCCCGGGATCCTCGACTTGATGACCGGCGCCGAGTAGACCTTGTCGTCCAGGAGGATGGCCAACCTGCGGCCCACGTTGTCTCCGGTAAGCCGGCTGAAGGCCTTCCCGCCCTCATCATTCAGCTTAAAGGACACGAAGGATCGGCCGAACTGGTCGGCCTGGACCCTGGCGTCCACGAGGGCATCTCCCTTCAGGAGGGCGTCCCCCACGAGGTAATCCTCCCCCGGGTCCTTCCCATGGAAATAATGCAAGCCCGCCGGAAGCTTCTTGGGGTCGATTTCCCCATTGGCGTTCTTGTAATCCGCCGTCCGGGCTTCCGACACCAACCGGAACTGGAGCTGGGCGGTCGTGGAGATGAGTTGTTGGGCCTGTTGGATATCGGTGAAGCCCGGGAGTTGGATGACGATCCCCGAGACCCCTTCCCTCTGGATCAAGGGATCCACGGTACCCAGGCTGTCGATTCGCTTCCGGATGATTTCCAGGGCGCGGTCCGCGGCGTCCATCAGGTCTTTCGGGGTATGGTTCCCCTCGAGTTTGGACTCGTCGATCTCGAGCCTCATGTGGACACCCCCGCGGATATCCAGGCCCATCTTAAGCTTCTGGTCCGGCGGGATGACGCTATAGACGCAATAGCCGGCCAAGGCGAGGATGAAAATCGCCAGGAATTTTCGTGCGTTCACGGGAACCTTCCCAATGGAGATCGAGGGGCTAAAAAAACCGGGCCCCCCTGGTTCCAGGGAGGCCCGGCCATTCGGAGCGGGGGGCAGTATAAAGAGGCTTCAGACCCCCTGTCAACGCAACGCTGGGGCTTTTAGGGCCCCTGGATGCGCCTAAATCAGCCGAAGGGCAGCCCCTTTCGGCGGGGGGCCGTATCAGCCCCGGAGAACCTCATCGATCTCGGTGACGAGCCGAGGTTTGGGATAGGCGCCGATGAGTTGCTTCACCACGGACCCGTTCTTGAAAAACAGGAGGGTGGGAATGCTCCGGATTTTGAACTCCGCCGCGGTTTGCTGGTTCTCATCCACGTTTAATTTGGTGACCTTGATCTTTCCGCCGTATTCCTTCGCGAGCTCCTCCAACACCGGACCAACCATGCGGCAGGGACCGCACCATTCGGCCCAAAAATCGACCAAAACCGGGGTTTTCGAATCGATCACTTCCTGTTTGAAGTTGACGTCGTTGACTGCGACTGCGGAACCCATGGGGTACCTTCCTTTAGGACGCTTTCAATAAACCTTGATGCCGCAATGTACGGACCCGACGGGACCCTGTCAAGCCGGGTTCATTCGCTGATTTCTTCATAGGATGAGCCATTTTCTCACTTCCCGGGTCTTTAAAACGTCCAAACCCTCGATCCAGTAGACCTTTCGTCCATCCCGCTCCACGAAATAACTGGCGGTTTCGCCTGGACCCTTGAACCATTGGACCTTTTCATCGTCCTGGAGGATCCGTCCCCGGCGTCTTCGGCTTGCCTGCCAGGCACGAAAGGCCGCCGCGAATCTTCCCGAGGAGGTCTCGTCCTCGAAGGAAGCGCATCCAACGAGTGTCTTCCAGCCTTCCGAGGGGTTTCCCCAAAATTCCATCCGGTCCCCGGTCCAACCCGCCACCGCCAGGAGAGCGGCCGAAGTCCCAACGACGGGGGCCAAAGCCATGAAATACCCGTTGGCCCCGAAGCGTTCTTCCCAAAGCAGGGTCCCGCCCCGGAGGGGACCTTTTTCCATCCCGTGGAACTCCAGCGCCTCCGGTGGGGCCAACTTTTGAAAGGGTTGAAGGACCTGCCGGGTGGAACGGGGCGGGTATTTCCACCAACGGTCCAGGGCTTTCCAACCGTCTTTTTGGACCCAGCTTTGGACGAAAAGCGGCCCCTGGGTGTAGCTGAAATTCAGGTATCGGCTGAACCTTTCGGGGCAACCCCAGGCACGGCGGCGGCCGTTCTCCACGGTTTCCAATTCATGGAGGTAGGCGCCAAAATCCTTGAACCGCCCCTGGAGTCCGTCCGGCTCCGCCGCGGCCAAGTATTGCCAACTCAACAACACCGCCTCACCCTCCCGGAGGGCGGCCAAGGCGGCGGATTCGTCCCGGGTTGAGTGGAGGATCTTTTGGTCCATAGCCGTCAGGTCGAAGGCTTGGTCCTGGAGGGCGTGAACCAGCTCGTGGACCAGGACGGGGCGGATCTTGTCCGGCGTGATCCAATCGGCGAGGTAGAGGGTCTTGTCCTCCGGGACGTAAAGGCCGAGGATATCGCGGGCGAGCGACTTGGCGCCCTCACCCCTCCAATCGACGCCGGGGTCCAGCAGGCCAAGCCATGTGTAAAACCCCGAGAAGCCGTCACCCTTTTCCTGGGGGACTTCCCGGTAGGACGCTTTCAGGAAATAATCGCTGAACCACATCTGGTCCTTGAAGGCTTTTCGAATGGTCCCCCGGACAGCCAAGCCCCTCATCCGGCCCATTTCCGCCAAAATCCCATCCACGTCGTCAAAAAGGTCCTGTTTTTCATCAGCGCTCAACTGGTCCTCGACGGGGAGATCCTGGGCGGTTTGGGGCTTGAAGCGGTCGCAGGGGTCGCCTTGAGGATCGAATGCCCATGCCGGTTTTAAGTTGATGAGGGAAAGGACGAGGGTCCCAACGAGGAACGCCCAGTGGAGGAAGGAGCCTTCCCGCCTCCCTCGATCAATCACGCTTCCACTCTGCGAGGTTTGATGTTTTCCCAACGGTGGGACCGGATCGAGGCGTAGGCCGCCTCCGACACCGCCAGGGCGGCGGCCCCCACCGCTCCGGAGGTTTCGGGTGTTTTACCGGTGAGGATGCAGTCCAAGAAATGCTCGTAGAGGGTTGGTTTGAAGCAATCCGGCGTCAAGTCGGGGTAATGAAACCCTTCCTGGTTTCGGGCTTCCACCGCCACCGGATCCCCTTTACCCAGGTTGACGGAGAGGGCCCCCTTCTCGCCGAAAAGGTAGTATCGGTTTTGGTAATGGGTGTCCTTCCAGCTCAATTGGACCGTTCCAACCGCCCCCTTACGGAATTCCAACATCACGACTGCGTGTTCCTCGATCCGGCCCATCCCTCGGGGGGTGAGGGCCACCACGGCTTTCACCTCATCCCGGAGCAAATAGCGGAGGCTGTCGAAAACATGGACCCCCAGGTCCATCAGGACGCCTCCCCCCGATCGGCGATGGTCACGGAACCAGTTGGATTGGGGGCTCCAGCGTTCGGGGCCGCGGTGGGTCAAGGAACATTTGAAGGAATGGATGGGACCGACGGCGCCCTTACGAAGAAGCTTCCCGGCGCACCGCAGGGCCGGATCAAACCTCATGTTTTGGTGAACCATCAAGGCCCTACGAAATCGGGTGGCTTCCCGGATCATCCTGTCGGCTTCCACCCGGTTCAAGGCCATCGGTTTCTCGACCAGGACATGCTTCCCTGCCCGAAGGGCCGCCAAAGTCGCCGGCGCATGAAGATGGTTGGGTAGGCAAATGGTCACCGCGTCCACGAGGGGCGACCGGACCAAACTTCTCCAATCCTTGAACAGGGCGGAGGCCCCGTACTTCGACGCGATTTTTCGACCATGGGTTTCCCGTTGGGTCGCCAAGGCGGTGATTTGGCAATGGGGGGTCTTGTCAAACCCCGGTAAATGGGCCGTCAAAGCGATCTGGCCCAAGCCCAGGACCCCGATTCGGATGGGTTTCTTCATGGTGGGAATTATAGCAACTCTCAATTGGGACGGATGTACCCAGACCCCTAGGCCGAGGCTTCAAGCCGAGGCCTCGCTTTGGGTGTGTCGGACTCATAAGGAGGACGACCCCCTAGGCCGAGGCTTCAAGCCGAGGCCTCGCTTTGGGTGTGTCGGATTCATATAGCTTCCGATCCTCACCGTAGGATCCGCCCATTTCCGTTTGAAATGGGCCTGACCACAACTTTCGGTTCTGCTGGAAGCCTCACCGTAGGATCAATATTTTCACCGTGATGTTCGGTTGACCGGTTTGGGAGACAACCAGGTAATACAACCCGTTTGAGACCCATTGACCCTTTTGGTCCTGTTGGTCCCATGTCAGGGTCTGGGTGCCCTGGACCCCCATTTGCCCCTGCGCCACCACCCGATGGGCCACGGTGATGATCTTCCACGAAACCACATTGGGACAGGGCGAGGTGAGATTCACCCGAATCGTCGTTTGGGAATCGAAAACCGGGTTCGGATAGGCGGCGGAGACATGAACCGGGGGACAAGCCGGCAAAGTTTCGGTCGGAGTCGCGGTCGAGGTCGCCGAAGGGACCGGGCTGGGAGTCTCGGTGGAGGACCAAGTGAAGGTCGCGGTGGCTGTGGATGTGCGCGTAAAAGTGGCCGTCGGGGACCAAGTCAGGGTCGTTGTATCGCTGGGGGTGGGGGTAGGCGAGTGGGTTTTCGTGGAGGTTGGAGTCGAAGTCACGCTCGGAGTCGCCGTCTGGGTGGGGGTCGGGCTGGGGGTGGAAGTCGCGGTTGGGGAATTGGTCGATGTGGGCGTCCAGCTCGGGGTGGGCGTTTGGGTGGACGTAGGGGATGAGGTCAAAGTACGGGTGGCGGACGGGGTGTTCGTGAATGTGGCGGTCCAAGACAGGGTAAAGGTCGGGGTCGCCGTCCTGGTCAAGGTCAAGGTGAGGGTGGGGGTCGGGGTCCGGGTATTGGAGGGGGTTGAAGTCAGGGTGGATGTGCGGGTCGGGCTCGGTGTCGGGGTGGAGGTTGCCGTCGAGGTTTCAGTGGAAGTGGATGTTGCGGTTCGGGTGGACGT
>Ga0265338_10003455_pt1 | contig 22237 bp, 22 predicted proteins | sample 42126metaG_FD_193579 | JGI IMG/M metagenome (GOLD analysis project Ga0265338, IMG submission 193579) | Rhizosphere microbial communities from Carex aquatilis grown in University of Washington, Seatle, WA, United States - 4-21-26 metaG | ecosystem: Host-associated > Plants > Roots > Rhizosphere... | reverse complement strand
CCGGCTCGGCGGGAGCGGCCCCGTTCTCGGCCGTCTTCTCCTTCTCGGCCGCGTCCTTCTCGGCGGCGGCCTTCTCGGCGGCGGCCTTGTCCGCGGCCTTCTGGAAGTCGCGGGCGGAGACCTTCTGCTGTCCCTGCTCGATCGCGTCGGCGACGGCGCGGGCGATCAGGCTGCACGCGCGGATCGCGTCGTCGTTCCCCGGGACGACGAAGTCGGCCTCGTCGGGGTCGCAGTTCGTGTCGACGAGCGCGATCACCGGCAGCCCGAGCCGCCGCGCCTCGCGGACGGCGAGCTGCTCCTTGCGGAGGTCGATGATGAAGACGGCGTCGGGCTGGCGGCGCATGTCTGCGACACCGCCGAGGTTCGCCTCGAGCTTCTCCAGCTCACCCGCCATGGAGATACGTTCCTTCGCGGGGAGAAGGTCGAGCTGCCCTTCGTCGCGCAGCCGCCGCATCTCGTGCAGGCGCTCGATCCGGTCGGACATCGTCCGCCAGTTCGTGAGCAGGCCGCCGAGCCAGCGGTGGTTGACGTACGGCATCCCGACGCGCTTCGCCTCGGTCTCGACGGCGTCCTGCGCCTGCTTCTTCGTGCCGACGAACAGAACCGTCCCGTTTCGCTCGGCGAGGTTGCGGACGAACTGCGCGGCCTCGTCGAGGCGCTCGCTCGTCTGCGTCAGATCGATGATGTAGATGCCGCCGCGCTCGGCGAAGATGAAGCGGCGCATCTTGGGGTTCCAGCGTCGCGTCTGGTGGCCGAAGTGCACTCCGGCCTCCAGAAGCTCGCGCATGGACACGACTGCCATGGGGCTCCTTCCGGTTTCTGTTGGAACTGCACCGGCGGGGCTCGGGGCGCACCGGCCGCAAAGGCCGGCACCCGCGCCACGGCTGAATCCGCCGGGTCGAGGGACTGGATGCGGGAAGTCTAGCGGCCGCCCGCCGCAACCAGTGCGGCGGCCAGATCCGCCGGAAGCGGCGAGGTCACGTCGACGCGGGCGCCGGTGAACGGGTGGTCGAACGCGAGCCGGGCCGCGTGCAGGAACTGACGCTCCAGCCCCAGCTCTCCGGCCCGCCCGTACAGCGGGTCTCCTGCCACCGGCAGGTCGATCGCTTCGAGATGGACGCGGATCTGGTGCGTCCGTCCGGTCTCCAGCGAGACGCGGAGCAGCGCGTGCCGCGGCAGCAGCTCCTCGACCTCGAAGTGCGTCACCGCCTCGCGCGGCGTGTCCGTGTCGAGCGACTGCCGGAGCGGATCGCGGCGGTCCCGTCCGATCGGCGCATCGATCGTCCCTCGGCGGGACTGCGGCCGGCCGACGACGAGTGCGAGGTACTCGCGGGTCAGCGCACGCGACTGCACGAGCTCCTGGAGCCGCCGGTGCGCCTCCGGCGAGCGGGCGACGACGAGCAGCCCGGATGTGTCCCGATCGAGCCGGTGCACGATCCCCGGCCGCTCCGGCTCCTCTCCGCCCTCGACGTCGTAGGCGAGCAGCCCGTGGACGAGCGTGCCCTCCGCATGGCCCGGCGCCGGATGGACGACGAGGCCCGCCGGCTTGTCGACGACGAGCAGGTGCTCGTCCTCGTAGGGGACGGTGAAGTCGATCTCCTCCGGAACGAGGCCGCTCGGCCGCGGGGCGGGCGGCTCGAACTCGAGCTCCTCGCCACCGGCGAGCCGGTGGCTCTTCGGCCGCGCCCGCCCGTCGACCACCACGCCGCCGTCCTCGACCAGCCGCTCGGCGACCGCCCTCGACCCGATCTCCGGAAGCAGCGCGAGAAAGCGGTCGAGCCGCGTCCCGCGGGCCTCCTCAGGGACGCGCAGCTGCGTCACGCACGTGCCGCGACCGGCGCGGCTCGCGCTCGGCCGCGACGAGCGCGGCGAGCAGAAGGCCGACCCCGATCACGATGAAGCTGTCGGCGAGGTTGAACGCGGGCCAGAAGCGAAGATCGAGGAAGTCCGTGACGTAGCCGAGACGCACGCGGTCGACGAGGTTCGACAGGCTGCCGCCGATCACCAGCCCGAGCGCCACCGGCAGGATCGGATGCCGCGCTCCGGACCGGGCGAAGTACGCGAGCATCCAAGCGACCGCGAATCCCGTGAGCACGATCACGACGGCGGTCGCGCTCGCGAAGAGCCCGAACGCGATGCCCGAGTTCTGGACGTGATGGATCCACAGCGGTCCGAGCACGTGCGTTCCCTCGTCGAGCTGGAGGTTGCTCGTGACGATGTGCTTCGTCAGCTGGTCGGCGGCGACCGCCGCGAGGGCGATCGCCGCGAGCGCGAGCCACTGCGCCGGGCCGGCGGCGAGGGAGCGCTTCGCCGTCGAGACCGGGCTGAGCGCGTCCGTCGACGAGCCGACACGCACGTCGACCGTGCGCACCGGCTCGCTCACCCGCGCTCCGTCTTCCGCCGGCAGTCGATGCAGAGCGACGCCCACGGGTACGCCTCGAGCCGGGCGACGAGGATCTCGCCGCCGCAACTCGCGCACGTTCCGTACGTGCCGGCCTCGATTCGCAGCAGCGCAGCGTCGATCTCGCCGAGCACCTGTGTCGAGTTCTCCTCGAGCGTGTAGTCGATCTCGCGGTCGAGCGTGGCCGTCGCCGTCTGGGCGAGATTGCCGTCGTCGTTCGTGCCGGAGACCTCCTCCACCTCGTCGTCGAGGCTGCCGGGATGGTCCTCCTTGAGGTTCTCGATCGCGTCGGCCACGCGCCCGCGCTCCTCCAGCAGGACGGCGCGGAAGTGCTCCGTGTCGATGGTCACGGTCGCCCGTTCTTCCCTGCGGCCGCGGCGGTGAGACGGCGTTGGACGAGCGACGTCTCGATGCCGGTGATCTCGACCGTCTTCTCGCGGCTTCCATGCCCCCAGACGATCGTGATGTCGTCCACCGGGACGCGGATCGTCTCGGCCAGCAGCCGGATCACCGCGTCGTTGGCGCGCCCGCGCTCGGCGGCGGCGGTGACGCGCACCTTCCATGCATCGCCGTGGCGCCCGGCGATTCCGGCGCTGCGCGCGCCGGGAGTGACCCGCAGTCGCAACCGTGTGGTGGACGCGGCGGCCATGCATCCAGTCTATCCGCGGCGCTAGGCGGCCTCGGCTCCCGGCCAGGTCTTGTCCAGCTCGGGCTCATCGGCGCCCTGCCGCTCGGCGGCGCCTTCGTCCTCGATCCCGGGCTGGTCGACCGTTGCGAGGGCGGCCTTCAGCTGCTCCCGCACGCGCCGCGATTCGCCGACAAGCCGCTCGTTCTCGGCGAGCGCCTTCCGCTGGACGGCCCGCGCCTCGGCGTGAGCCTCGGTGAGGATCAGCTCCGCCTCCCGGCGCGCCTGCTCCTTCAGCTCGGCGGACGCGCGCTCCGCAGAGACGAGCGTCGTCCGCAGCAGCGCCTCGAGCTCGCGGTAGCGGACGAGGTCGACCTCGAGTTGCTCGACCTTGTCGGCAAGGTCGGCGCGCTCGCGCCAGACATCCTCGAAGCTCGCCGCGATCTCCTCGAGCAAGCGGTCGGTCGCGGCGGCGTTGTAGCCGAACAGCGACCGCCCCGGTGTCATGTGCCTGATCTCGACTGGTGTGAGTGCCATCGGTAGCTCCCCTCTCTTACTGGAACTCCTGGAGGATCCGGATCACCACGCGGCTCAGCACCCACAGCACGATCACCGCGACCATGGGCGAGAGATCGAGCGGCCCCATCGAGGGGAGTACCCGTCGGAACAGCCGCAGGTAGGGCTCGGAGACGTCGTACAGGAAGCGCTGGATCCGGTTCAGTGTCGGCGAATACGGCAGCCGCAGCCAGCTCGAGATGATGTACACGAAGATCACGAGCGTGTAGACGGTCGTGAAGACGGTGACGAACGTCTCCGCCTTCGTGACCGCGGAGAAGAGCAAGCTGACGGTGGCCGTTACGCCCATCGAACCGCCGTTCGCCCTGCGCCCCCGGAATCCTGGGTCGAGCTAGGCCTGGTTGAAGAAGCCGCCGCGCTCGAGCAGCCGTGCGCGCTCCTCGGCGGAGACCTCGACGTTTCGCGGCGTGAGCAGGAAGACCTTGTCGGCGACCCGCTGCATCCCGCCGTCGAGCGCGTACGTCAGGCCGCTCGTGAAGTCGATCAGCCGCTTCGCGAGATCCTGGTCACAGCTCTGCAGGTTGAGGATGACGGGGACGCCGTCCTTGAACCTGTCCGCGACCTGTTGCGCGTCGTTGAAGCTCCGCGGGAGGACGAGATGGACGCGGCTCGTCCCCGGCCCGCCGCCGGCCTGCATCGGGACGCTCTCGACGCCGCGGAGGCGGCGCGGCTCCGCCGCGGGCCGCAGGACGCTCGTGCGGGCGCCGGACGAGCTCGGCTCGGGATCCGTCCAGTCGTCGAACTCGTCGCGGTTCCGCTTCCGCGGCGCGAGGCGGCGCACGTTCGGGCGGTCGGCGTACGCGCGCTGGAGCTCCTCGTCCGTGAGGTAGCCGTCCTCGTCCCACTCCTCCTCCTCGGCAATGCCGAAGTAGACGAGCGTTTTGTTCCAGACGTCTCCGAACCCCATGGTTGCGCGGAATGGTACCGCCCCGTAAGGACGGCTCACGCGCCCCAGAGCACGGAGCCGACGCGCACGAACGTGGCGCCTTCCTCGGCGGCGATGCGGTAGTCCTGGCTCGTTCCCATGGACAGGTCGCGGAGCCCGTGCGCCTCGGCGAGCTCCCGCAGCCGCCGGAAGTACGGCCGCGACGACTCCGGATCGCCGGTCGCGGGCGGCATCGTCATCAGCCCGCGCACGTCCGGGTACAGCCCGATCATCCGCTCCAGGTCGTCGGGCTCGACGCCGGACTTCGTCGGCTCGCCGGAGAGGTTCACCTCGACGAGGGCCGGAATCGTCAGCTTCGCCGCCGCCGACTCCGAACCGAGGGAGTGGCACAGCTCGCAGATCGCGCTGACGGTCTTGGCCTTGCGGCTCTGCAGGTGGCCGATGAAGTGCCAGCGGAACGCGTCGCCGTAGCGTGCGTGCTTCGCCTCGAGCTCCTGCGCCCGGTTTTCGCCGACCACCTCGACACCGGCGTCGGCCAGCGCCTGCATGTCGTCGATCGAGACGTACTTCGTCGCGGCGACGACGGTGACGCCCGGACCGACCTCGTCGCGGATGCGTGCGTACCGCTCGCGGATCTCGTCAGGCGACGTACGCGATCACTCCCTGGCGCCCGGTCTTGCCATGGTCGCGCCGGTGCGAGAAGAAACGGTCGCCGTTGCACGACGTGCAGAGGTCGAATCGCTCCACCTGCTCGCAGCCGGCGGCGCGGAGGGCGCGCTCCGCCGACGTCCACAGGTCGAGCCTGCCGTCCCGGACGACGTCTTCGCCGAACGCCTCCCGGAACGGCGTCGCCACCTCGTCGCCGACCTCGTAGCAGCACGGGCCTATGGCGGGGCCGATCGCCGCGGCGAGCCCGCCGCCGCCGAGTGCGCGGACGCCGGCGCCGGCGATTCCAGCGAGGAGCCCGCGCCAGCCCGCATGGAGGATCGCAACGGCCGGCGCGCGCCGGTCGGTGCGCGTGATCGCGATCGGCAGGCAGTCGGCCGTGAGCAGCAGCATCGCGCGCCCCTGCTCGTCGCTCCAGAGGCCGTCGCAGTGGTCGTAGACGGTTCCCGGCATGACGATGCCGCGCGGCTGCGCGCGGGACACGGTGGCGCCGTGCCGCTGCCACGCCATCGTCGCCCCGTCCGCGTCGGCGGCGGTGGCGTCGCACAGCCGGATCCGGTTCTCGACCACGCACGCCGGGTCGTCCTCGGTGCGGATGCCGAGGTTGAGCGACTCGAACGGACCGTCGCTGACCCCGCCGAGGCGCGTCGAGAAGGCGACCCGGTACGGGCCCGGAGCCGCCCACTCGATCAGAGAGACACCGGCCATCCCTCCACTTTCTCACGCGAGCCGAACTCGAGCGCGACGTCGTGCACCTCGCCGTCCGGACCGCGCAGAATCGCCTTCTCCGTGTGGTAGCAGAACACCTCGGCGCCGTCCGGGTCGGTGTAGGTGACGCCGACGAAATCGTCGCGCGGAGCCTCGACGAGGTACGGCCCGATCACCGCGCGCCCCGGCTCGACCTTCGCGCGGGTGCGCACGATCGCCGTGAGCCCGTTCACGGCGCCGCGCTCGCTCGCGTGCAGCGCGATCTGCGGAAGGTGCGGCACCTTGGCGACGAGGCCCTCGAACCAGCGGCCGTCCGGGAGCGTCGCGTGGAACCAGCCCCACCGGTCGGCGTGCCGCCTGCCGAAGAGGTGCGCCTGCTGGCCGGGCGCCGCGTCCAGCTCGTGCCGTTCGCCGTCGAGCTCGACGAAACCGGAGACGGCGAGCGACGGCTTCACGACGACCACCTCCGTCGACGCCAGCCCCAGACGGCTCATGACGGGCGGCGTGTAAACGAAAGGGTTCTGCTCGGCGGAGAACGTCAGTCGCCAGCGCGCGCCGTCGATCTCGCCGCTCGCCTCCGTGTCGCCTAGCAGCCCCGGTCCCAGCTGGAGCGGCCATCCGTCCCGCTGCGCACGCAGCTCCTCGAGCGGAAATGTCGCCTTCCGCACACGCGGCGTGCCGGTGAAGTCCGCGAGCCAGAGTGCCGCCTCTCCCTCCTCGTCCGGGTCGGTCGGTACTCGGAGCGAGTAGCGGATCCAGAATCGTCCCGCGACGGTCAGGTACCAGACCTCGTAGCGACCCGGGCGGCCGTCCCACCGCAACGCGTTCGCGTTCACGTCTTGGCGCCGGCCATCCGGCGGGCGCGGCGCAGCAGCTCGTCGCGCGTGTTCAGCTCCGGGTTGTCGACGACCGCGTCGAGCAGCTCCCGCAGCGCGCGACCGACGGCCGGGCCGGGCCGGAAACCGACCGCGAGCAGGTCGTCTCCGCCGACGGCGAGATCCGCCAGCCGGTGCGGGCTCCCCCGCTCCGCCTCCACCGCGAGGCGGAAGCGCTCGAGCCGCTCGAGCTCCTCCGCGGGCGGCGGCTCCCCGTCCGAGCCGCGCTTGCCGAGGAGATCGGCCTGCTTGTGGGCCAGCAGCTCGAGCGCGACCTCGTCGCCGTGCTTCGCGAGGAAGCGCCGCCCGCGCTGCGGATCGGCCGTCCCGGGCCTGAACATGTGGTTGCGGACGATGCGGATGACCCGTTCCCGAAGCGCGTTCGGATAGCGCAGCCGGCGCAGCGCCCGGTCGGCGAGCTCCGCGCTCACCTGCTCGTGGTTGCGGTTCGAGTACCCCGCCTTCGCGTAGTAGTGGAGCCGGCCGTCGGTGCCGCGCCACGCGACGATCGGCTTGCCGAGATCGTGGAAGAGCGCGGCGAGCCGCACCGCGAGCGACCGTCCCGCGTCCGCGGCGGCCTGCACGACGGCGAACGTGTGCTCCTCGACCGTCAGGTCGTGGTACCGGCTCTCCTGGTCGAAGCCGATCGCCTGGCGGAACTCGGGAAGCAGCTCGACGAGGACGCCGGTGTCGCGCGCCAGCCGGAGCGCACGCGCTGGCTCGCGCCCGAGCAGGAGCTTCGACAGCTCGCCCATCCCGTCCGCCTTGAGCCCGCCGCCGATCCGCTCGCCCGAGACGAGCTTCACCGCGCCCGCCTCCTCGCGCATCTGCTGCAGCGTCGCCTCGTCCGGCTCGAACCCGAGCTGCGACACGAACCGGAGCGCCCGCACGAGACGCAGTGGATCCTCCTGGAAGCTCCGCGGCGACACCGTGCGCAGGATTCCCGCGCGCAGGTCCGCCTCTCCGCCGACCGGGTCGACGAGCTCGCCCGTCCGCAGCCGCTGCGCCATCGCGTTCACCGTGAAGTCGCGCCGGCGCATGTCGTCCTCGACGGACAGGGACGGGTCGGCGACGATCTCGAAGTCGTGGCGGCCCGGACCGGTGCTCCGCTCCGCGCGCGGCGGCGCGAACTCGATGCCGGACCGCGCGAGCGACTGCACCTTCTTGTCGCGCGGATGGAGCCGTACGCCGACGAGACGTCCCGCGACGACGAGGTCCTCGACCCGGCCGTGCAGCTCGAGCGCGCGCTTCAGGCCGTCGGTGTCGACTCCGGGGACGAGGAAGTCGGCGTCCTTCGAGTCGTGGCCGAGCAGCTCGTCGCGGACGGCGCCGCCGACGAGGTACGCGTCCAGGCCGAGCGCGTCGACGTATTCCTTGAGCTCTTGCCGCATCGACGCATTGTGAGCTACGCGAGAGCGATCGCCTCGATCTCGACGAGCGCCCCTGACGGGAGCTTCGCCACCTCCACGGTGGAGCGGGCCGGCGGGCGCTCGCCGACGTGCTTCGCGTACACCGAGTTCATCCCCTGGAAGTCGTCGAGGTTCTGGAGGAAGACCGTCGTCTTCACGAGCCGGTCGAGCCCGGTGCCCGCCTCGGCGAGGATGGCCGCGAGGTTGGCGAAGACCTGCTCCGTCTGCTCCTCGATCGAGCCGCCGGAGAGTTCCTTGTCGCCGGGCCGGAGCGCGAGCTGGCCGGACACGAAGACGAAGCCGCCGGCGCGGATCGCCTGCGAGTAGGGCGCGCCCTGGAACGGCGCGGGCGCCGCCTCGGTGCGGACGACGGACTTGTCAGCCACGGGTCTCTCCTTTGGTCTCGCATGCCTGCGCCAGCGCGACGCCGAGCGCCTTGAACATCGCCTCGAGCACGTGCTGGGTGTCCTTGCCGTTCAGCAGCCGCACGTGCAGGGTCAGCCCGGCAGCGTCGGCGAGACGCTCGAGGAAGCGGCGGGCGACGTCGGTGCCGAGGCCGCCGATACGCGCCTCGGTGAGATCGACGTTGGAGACGACGAGAGGTGTGTCCGCGGTCTCGAGCGTGACCTGCGCGAGCGCCTCGGACGAGGGCATGAAGGCGGAGCCGAATCCGCGCGCGCCGGGCGCGCGCAGCGGCCCGGCCAGCGCCTCGCCGAGCGCGCGTCCGGCGGCGGTCACCTCGGCCTCGGCCTCCCCCGGCTCGACCTCGAGGACGAGGTCGAATCCGGCCGACTCCGCGAGCCGCTCGAGCAGCTGGTCGAGCACAGGGATGCCGGTTTCCACGTTCGCGACGCCCGTCCCGCCGAGGTCGACGCGGATGCCGCTTCTTCCGGCTGTCTCGCCTGCGCTCATCTCTGCGAAGGAGGCTACAGCCGGACTCCGGGGCGCGGGCGTATGACTTGCAAAGATGGGCCGAACGGCCCATGTCATCCCCCGGAAGGGTGACTACGGTCAATCCGGGTGGAGAGGGCAAGGGCGGGAGTCGCGGTGGGGATCGCGGCCCTGGTGCTCGTCGGCGGCGGCTCGGCGGCACTCGGTCGGACGACCGGCGTGCGCGTTTCCCCGGAGCGGATCGTCGTCGGCTACCGGACGAACGCGGATCTGGCTGCGGCGCTGCGCGGGACGGGAGCCGTCGTCGTGCGGCGCCTCCCGGCGCTCCGGGCCGCCGAGGTGCGGACGCTCGAGCCGGCGGCACGACTTCGCCGCGCTCCGGGGATCCGCTTCGTCGCCCGGCCGCTCGCGCGCGGCGCGGCCGCCGAGCCCGCGCTCGCCCTCACGGCGTCGAGCCCGGCCGGCCTGGAGTGGGAGTACCACGGGACGCACGAGGACGGCGTGCCCGACTCGGTCCTCCGCTCCGCCGCCTCCGTCCGCATCGCCGTGATCGATACGGGCGCCGACCTCACCGCGCCCGACCTCGCGGCGAAGTCCCCCTCGTCGTACAACACCCGCACCGGCACCGCGGACATCCGCGACACCAACGGCCACGGCACGTTCGTCGCCTCGATCGCGGCCGGGTCGGTGACGAACGGCGACGGGATCGCCGGTTTCGGCGGCGACGCGCAGCTGCTCGTGGTGAAGGCGGGTCCCGGCGACGGCACATTCACGGACGTCGACGAGGCAGCTGGGATCACGTACGCGATCGACCACGGCGCGCGGATCATCAACCTCAGCTTCGGCGGTGCCGGGACGACGTCGATCGAGCGCAACGCCGTCCGCTACGCGTTCGACCACGGCGCGCTCGTCGTCGCGGCCGCCGGGAACGAGTTCGGCGAGGGAAATCCCGTCGAGTACCCCGCCGCGCTGCTCCAGCCGGTCGGCTCGGACGGTGCCGGCGGCGCCGGACTCGCGGTCGGTGCGTCGACGCAGACCGGCGCTCGGGCCCGCTTCTCCAACACCGGCTCCTGGATCTCGCTCGCGGCCCCCGGCGAGAACGTCTTCGGAGATCTGTCGTCGCTGTCGCCCGCGTCGATGTACCCGCGCTCGCCGCTCCCCGGCTCGCAGAGTGGCATCTACGGCTACTCGAGCGGCACCTCGTTCGCGGCGCCGCAGGTCGCCGGAGCAGCCGCGCTCGTCTGGGGCGCGAACCCGCAGCTGACGGCGCAGCAGGTGGCGCAGATCCTCAAGCAGACGGCGTCGGGCGGCGGCCGTTGGACGCCGGACCTCGGCTTCGGCGTGATCGACGTCGCCGCCGCTGTGGCGATGGCTCAGGCCGGCCAGCCGGGCGTCCTCCTCTCCGGCAACCGCGTCCGGTCGAAGCTGCACCTGACGTGGAGCGGGGACACGACGCGGTACACGCTCACGCTCACGAGTGCCGGCGCGAGCCGGGTCGTCCTCTCGGCGTCGCCCGACACGAGCGCCTGGGTGCGGCTCAAGCCGGGCCGCGCCTACGCGTTCACCGTCTCCGCGATCGACCCGACGGGCGCGACGTCGGCGACGTCGGCGCCGCTGACCGTCGCGCTGCCGTCGAAGCACTAGACGTCGTCAGCCCTCGATGCGCTCGATGCGCGCGCCGAGTGCGCGCAGACGCTCGTCGATCCGCTCGTAGCCGCGGTCGATCTCGCGGACGTTTCCGATCGTCGACGTCCCTTCGGCGCAGAGCGCGGCGAGCAGCATCGCCATCCCGGCGCGGATGTCCGGACTCGACATCCGCTCGCCGTACAGCCGCGCCGGCCCGGTCACGACCACGCGGTGCGGGTCGCAGAGGATGATCCGCGCGCCGAGGTTGACGAGCTTGTCCACGAAGAACAGCCGGTTCTCGAACATCTTCTCGAAGATCATCACGGTGCCGCGCGCCTGCGTCGCGACCGCGACGGCGATCGATGTGAGGTCGGCGGGGAACGCGGGCCAGGGGCCGTCGTCGATCTTCGGGATGTGACCGCCGACGTCGTCCTCGATCAGCAGGTCCTGTCCGTCGGGGACGCGGATGCTCGTGCCCTCGATCTCCATCCGGATGCCGAGCCGCGTGAAGACCGGTGTGATCGCGACGAGATCCTCCGGGCGGCAGTTCTCGATCACGATCTCGCCCTCGGTGATCGCGCCGAGGCCGATGAAGCTCGCCACCTCGATGTGGTCGGGCGCGATCGTGTGCTCGCCGCCGTGCAGCGACTCGACGCCGGTGACGCGCAGCACGTTCGTGCCGATGCCGTCGATGTCCGCGCCGAGCTCGACGAGGAAGCGGCAGAGGTCCTGGACGTGCGGCTCGGACGCGGCGTTGCCGAGCGTCGTCTCGCCGCGCGCGAGCGTCGCGGCCATGACGGCGTTCTCGGTGCCGGTGACGCTCGCCTCGTCGAGGAAGACGTTCGTGCCGACGAGGCCGGCGGTGCGCATCGTGAAGCGGCGGTTCGCGTCGATCTCGGCGCCGAGCTTCTGGAACGCGTGGAGGTGCGTGTCGACGCGGCGGCGGCCGATCACGTCGCCGCCCGGAGGCGGGACGATGGCGCTGCCGAACCGGGCCAGCAGCGGGCCGGCGAGCAGCACCGACGCGCGGATCTTGCTGCACAGCTCCTCGTCGAGCTCCGTCTTCGTCACGTTCGCCGCCTGGACGCGAAGGTCGTTTTCCCCGAGCCACTCGACCTCGACGCCGAGGTCGGCGAGCAGGTCGAGCATCGTCTGGACGTCGAGGATCCGCGGCACGTTGTGCAGCAGCACCTCGCCGTCCGTGAGCAGGCATGCGGCGAGAATCGGCAGCGCTCCGTTCTTGTTGCCGGCCGCACGGATGCGGCCGTTCAGCGGGCGCGCGCCCTCGATGAAGAATGCGTCGGCGAGGGCGGGAGCCACGGCCACGGGAGGCTATCCTAGCCGGGTCATGGCTCCGACCCGCGCACAGGCCTGGCAGACGCTCACGGAGTACACGAAGAGCGAATCGCTGCTGCGGCACGCGCTCGCGGTCGAAGCCTCGACCGCCGCCTACGCGCCGCGGTTCGACGGGGACGAGGAGCTGTGGCGCGTGGCGGCGCTGCTCCACGACTTCGACTACGAGATCCACCCAACGCTCGACAAGCATCCGCAGGACGGCGCTCCGATCCTCCGCGAGCAGGGCTACCCGGAGGAGGTCATCGAGACGGTGCTCTCGCACGCCGAGCATCTCGGGCTGCCGCGCGACACGCCGCTGAAGAAGGCGCTCTTCGCCTGCGACGAGCTCTCCGGCTTCGTGCACGCGTGCGCGCTCGTCCGTCCGACCGGGCTCGAGGGGCTCGAGCCGAAGTCGGTGCGGAAGAAGCTGAAGCAGCCGTCGTTCGCCTCCGGTGTGCACCGCGAGGACGTCTACAAGGGCGCCGAGGAGCTGGGCGTCGAGCTCGACGCCCACATCGCGACCGTCGTGGCGGCGCTCCAGCCGATCGCGTCCGAGCTCGGGCTGCCCAGCTAGCTGGAGCTCTGCGTCTCCCCGCACGCGCGGAAGACGCGACGGTTCCGTCACCATCGTGCCTGGCACGATGTGCGTCCGCCGGCCGCGTGGCTTCACGCCGACGCGTGTGCCGTTACGGTTTCGTCACCAACGTGCCTGGCACGGTGCGCCGCTCAGCCGACGTCGGACACGCCGTCGACGAGGCGGAGGAGATCGTCTTCGCTCGTCCACCAGCCGCACGAGGCGCGGACCATGTTCCGGCCGGGGAGCTCGCGGACGACGACGCCGCGCTCGAACAGCTGCGCGACCAGCTCCGTCGGGTCGCCGTGCGGGCGGAAGGTGACGAGCGTCGAATGGCCGGGCGGTGTCAGCACCTCGACGCGATCCGCAAGCAGCTCGCGGCAGCGCGCCGCCGTCTCGGCCGCACGCTCGTAGCGCCACTCCGGATGCGTGCCAAGCGCGGTGACGAGGCCTGCGAGCACGGGGAAGCCGATCCAGCCCGTGTCGAAGCGGGCCGCTCCCTCCTTCGGCGTGAACGCGCCGGACGGCTCGTACGCCGTCTGCGCCGTGTATCCGGGCGCCGCGATCCGAAGCCGCTCCGGGTCGCGGACATAGAGCGCGCCGGTCGGCTCCGGCCCGCACAGCCACTTCTGCGCGGACACGGTGTAGAAGTCGAACGGCTCCGCGTCGACCCGGATCGCGCCGGCCGACTGCGCGCCGTCGACGAGCAGCGGCAACCCGCTCGCGTCCTTCAGGTGCGCGAGGTCGAGCCGCCGGCCGGTCGTCCAGAGGACGTGCGACGTGGCGAGCAGCTTCGTCCGGGGCGTCACCGCCGCGAGGATCGCGTCCTCGTCCGCCGGCACGACGACGATCCGCGCGCCGGACGCGTGCACCGGCCCGGTCAGGCCGAAGTGCTCCTGGTCGGTGATGACGATCTCGTCCTCGGGCCCAATGCCGAGCCCGGTCATGACCACACCGCAGCCGCGCGTAGTCGAGTCGACGAGCGCAACGAGCGCCGGATCGACGCCGATCACGGCCGCGAGCTCGCGCCGGGCCGTCTCCCGCTGCTCCAGCATCGCGTCGAACTGCGGCCGTCCGCTCCGGCCCTCCCGCAGCTCGCGCTCCGCCTGCGCGGTCACCGCCTCGACCGTCGCGCGCGCGAGCGGGCCGTTCGTCCCCGCGTTCAGGTACGCGTAGCGCTCGAGCACGGGGAACTGCGCGCGCGCCTCCTCGAAGGTCATCCGGCGGTCACCTCCACCGGTGCGTGGTCGGAGACCAGCCGGCCGTCGACGCGACGGCGCTCCTCGGGCCACGTCGCCGGGTCGGCGGCGGACAGGCCGCGCACGAGGACGTGGTCGATGCCGGGTCCGGGCGCCGAATAGCCCCACGTGCGGAGGTCCTGCATCGTCCGCGAGCGCGCGGCGGGAACGTTCGTATCGCCGCAGAGGAAGACGGGCTCGGACGGTCCGGCGAGACCGTCGAGGAACGCAGCGGCCCGCCGCAGCTCCGCGTCCGCGAGGCGCTGGTCCGCTTCGAAGCTCGTCGCGTGGAGATTGCCGACGACGGCCGAGCCGCCGTCCGGCAGCGTGACGCGAACGGCGAGGCAGATCCGCCGCTCCTTCGCCCACGCCAGGCGGGCCACGAGATCGAGCCCGAGCCAGCGCGCCTGCGCGCTCCGGAACGAAGTCGCGTTCAGCACGAGCGTCCATTCCTCGAGCGCGCGCAACCGCGGCGAGACGAGGATCGCGTTGGCCTGGCCGGTGAAGGCGGAGCGCAGCAGCCCGTGGTTCAAATCGGTCAGCACGCGCCCGATCGCCGCCGTCGACGGCAGCGGCCCGATCCGCGGCGGCGCCGCGACCGCGCCGACAGCGGTCATCCCGCTCCAGCCGCCGAGGTGCTCCACCGCCCAGAGCGGAACCTCCTGAAGGCAGAGCACGTCGGGACCGTCGGCGGCCGCGAGGCGCACCATCTCCTCGAGGTACGCGTTCCGCTCGGGCGGGACTGCATTCCCGTGAAAGAGGTTCCAGCTGCGGACGAGGAGCGGCACGGGCGTAGCCTACGGCGGATGCGCGTGCTCCTCGCCGATCCTCCCGCGTTCACGCCGGCGTACGATCACGAGCTCGCGGCCGCGCTCGCCCGCGCCGGAGCCGAGGTCGAGCTGGTCACCTCGCGGTTCCGCTTCGGGGAGACGCCCGCTCCGGACGGGTACGAGCGGGTGGAGCTGTTCTATCCGCTGTCGTCGCGGCTGTTCCGCGGCCGCTCGCGGCTGCGGGTGCCGATGAAGGTGGCGGAGCATCCGATCGGGCTGGCGGCGCTGCGGCGGCGGCGCGCCGACGTGCTGCATCTTCAGTGGCTCGCCGCGCCGGAGCTCGACGACCGGCTGCTCCGGCCCCACCTCCCCAGCGTCTTCACCGCGCACGACCTGCTGCCCCGGCGGACGGCCGGACGTCCCGATCTGTGGCGGCGGCTCCTCTCCCGCTTCGACCGTGTGATCGTGCACAGCCTGCACGGCCGGGACACGCTCGCCGTGCTCCTCGACGACCCGGCGCGGCTGCGCGTCGTCCCGCACCCGGTCTTCCCGAGCGACCCGGAGCGGCGGGACGACGGGCGGACAGTCCTCTGCTTCGGCGTGATCCGCCCGTACAAGGGACTCGGCGACGCGATCGAGGCGGTGCGGCGGGCGGGCGACGCGCGGCTGATCGTCGCCGGCGATCCGCTCGAGCCGATGGAGCCGTACCGCGCCGCGGCGGCGGGGCTCGACGTCGACTGGCGGCTCGGCTACCTGCCGCAGGCGGAGGTCGACCGCGCCTTCGGCGAGGCGACCGTCGCCGTGTTCCCGTACCGGCCGGAGCTCGACCAGAGCGGCGCGCTGCTCCGCGCGCTCGGCGCCGGCGTGCCGGCGATCGCGTACGACGTCGGCGGCGTCGCAGAGCCGGTACTCCGGTTCGGCGCGGGCCGTGTCGTTCCGGCGGGCGACGTCACCGCGCTCGCGGCCGCGGTCGCGGAGCTGCTCGGCGACCGCGACGCACTCGAGGAGGCGCGCGCCGGAGCGCGCCGCGCGCGCGAGGAGCTGACCTGGGACGCGGCGGCGCGCACGCATCTCTCGGTATACGAGGAGATCGCATGATCTTCCGCCGCCGCTTCGCCGACGTGATCTCCCGTCAGCTCGACGTCTTCGCCGAGGACGAGGCCGACCTGATCGCGGAGTGCCGCGCCGCCGAGAGGAAGTACGACCGCGCCCCGCGCGACGAGGCAGAGGAGGCATACGGTGACTACGTCGACGTCGTCGAGACCGCGACCGAGGCGCTCGCCGACATGCGCGACCGCTTCAAGCAGACGCTCGACGAGGAGGCCGGCGAGGAGTACGACGAGGCATTCAACCGCGCCGTGAAGAAACGCTGGCCGCCGTTCGGGCTCGAGATCGAGAACCGCTGAGGCCGGCGATGTCGCGGATCGAGGACTACGGGCTCATCGGCGACCTCCACACGGCGGCGCTCGTCGACCGACGCGGCTCGATCGACTGGCTCTGCTTCCCGCGCTTCGACTCCGGCGCCTGCTTCGCCGCGCTGCTCGGCGACGAGGACAACGGCCGCTGGCTCCTTGCCCCCGTCGCCGGCGGCACGCCGTCTCGCCGCTATCTGCACGACACGCTCGTCCTGGAGACGACATGGGAGACAGAAGACGGCGCCGTCCGCGTCCTCGACTTCATGCCGCCCCGTGACGAGGTGCCCGACGTCGTCCGCATCGTCGAGGGCGTACGCGGCAGCGTGCGCATGCGGTCGGAGCTCGTCATCCGCTTCGACTACGGGCACATCGTCCCGTGGGTCCGGAATATCGACGATGTGCGCCATGCGGTCGCGGGGGCGGACGCGCTGGCCTTCCGCACGCCCGCGCCGACGCGCGGCGAGGACATGCGGACGATCTCGGAGGTCGTCATCGACGAGGGCGAGCGCGTGCCGTTCGTCCTCTCGTGGTACCCGTCCCACCGGGATCCGCCCGAGCCGATCGATCCGGAGCGCGCGCTCGCCGACACGGAGAGCTTCTGGCGCGAGTGGAACGGCCTGCGTACCGGCTCGCTCCCCGACGAATGGCGCGAGGTCGTGGCCCGCTCCCTGATGGTGCTGAAGGCGCTGACGTATGCGCCGACCGGCGGCATCGTCGCCGCACCGACGACGTCGCTGCCGGAGTGGATCGGCAGCGTCCGTAACTGGGACTACCGCTACTGCTGGCTGCGCGACGCGACGCTCACGCTGCTCGCGCTGCTGAACGCCGGCCACGCCGAAGAGGCGGCGCACTGGCGGCGGTGGCTCCTTCGCGCCGTTGCCGGCGACCCGGCCGACCTCCAGATCATGTACGGCGTCGCCGGCGAACGGCGGCTGAGCGAGTTCGAGCTGCCGTGGCTGTCCGGCTACGAGGGCTCCGCCCCGGTCCGCGTCGGCAACGCGGCGAGCGAGCAGCTTCAGATCGACGTCTACGGCGAGGTGATGGACGCGCTTTACCAGGCGCGTGTCCACGGGCTGCCCCTCGAGAAGCCGGCCTGGGCGCTCCAGAAGGCACTGCTCGGGTATCTCGAAGAGGCGTGGCGCAAGCCGGACGAGGGCATCTGGGAGATCCGCGGTGAGCGGCGGCACTTCGTCCACTCGAAGGTGATGGCGTGGGTCGCGTTCGACCGCGCCGTCCGCACCGTCGAGACGCAGGGGCTCGACGGTCCGGTCGACGGCTGGCGGGCGCAACGCGACGAGATCCACAGCGAGGTGTGCGCGCAGGGCTACGACGAGAAGCTCGGGTCGTTCACGCAGTCGTACGGATCGCAGGAGCTGGACGCGAGCCTGCTGGTGCTGCCGCTCGTCGGCTTCCTGCCGGGCTCGGACCCGCGCGTGCGCGGCACCGTCGAGGCGATCGAGCGGGAGCTCGTGCAGGACGGCCTCGTCCTGCGCTACCGCAGCCGCGCCGGCGTCGACGGCCTCCCGCCCGGCGAGGGCGTGTTCCTGCCGTGCTCGTTCTGGCTCGTCGACTGCCTCGAGCTGCTCGGCCGCCACGACGAGGCGCACGATCTGCTCGGCCGGCTGCTCTCGCTCGCGAACGACGTCGGGCTCCTGTCGGAGGAGTACGACCCGCAGGCGCGGCGGCTGCTCGGGAACTTCCCGCAGGCGTTCACGCACCTCGCACTCGTCAACTCCGTGTTCAACGTCGCGCCGCACCTGCCGTCGCCGATGCTGCGGCGACACGCGCACGACGGCGATTGACATGTGAACAACTGGTGACGTAGCGTCGCCTTCGCCGCAGACATCCCATAGGGGAGGGATCACATGAGGAAGGCCTGGCTGATCAAGCTCGGACTCGTAGCGCTCGCCGCCGTCGCGATCGCATTGCCGGCGTCCGCCGGCGGACGCGACGGAGGCGACGGGTCGCACGGCAACAACTCGCCGCGCCTCGACCACATCTTCCTGATCATGCTCGAGAACCACTCGCAGTCGAGCGTGATCGGCGACGCGAACGCGCCGTACATCAACTCGCTCGCACAGCAGTACGCGACCGCCGCGAACTACTTCGGCGTGACGCACCCGAGCGAGCCGAACTACGTCGCCGCCATCTCCGGCTCGAACTGGTTCATCAACAACGACAATCCGGCGAACCGGTTCGACCACACGAATCTCGTCGACCAGCTCGAGGCGAACCACGACACCTGGGGCGCGTACATGGAGTCGATGCCGAGCGTCGGCTTCCTCGGCGACTTCTGGCCGACCTCGGCCAACCCGCTCTATGCGTCGAAGCACAATCCGTTCGTCCTCTTCGACGACATCCGCAACGACCCGTCGCGGCTCGCGAACGTGAAGCCGTATACGTCGCTGGCGACGGACCTCCAGCGTGAGCGGACGACGCCCGACTTCGTCTGGATCACGCCGAACCAGTGCCACGACATGCACGGCGGCGTCTACTCGCCGGTCGCGACCGACGGCTCCGACGGGACGCCGTGCCCGTACGGCTCGACGAAGGACGACCCGAACGACGCCGCGCTGAAGCAGAAGGCGGACGCGTTCGTGAAGGGCGCGGTGACGCTGATCATGCACAGCCCCGCCTGGCACGACGGCCGTTCGGCGATCTTCATCGTCACGGACGAGAACGACTTCACCGGCAACGCGGAGACGGGCGGCTGGGAGACGGCCGACGGCTGCTGCGACTCGCCTGTGCTCATCGCCGGCGACCCGTCCGTGAGCCCGACGTGGCCCGGCGGCACGTACGGCGGCGGCCTCATCCCCGCCGTGATCGTCACGAACCACGGCGGCAAGACCGGTGGCTACGTCAGCAGCGTGCCGTACAACCACTACTCGCTGCTCGCGACGATCGAGCAGAACTGGGACCTCGGCTATCTCGGGAACGCCTCGGACGCGAACCAGGTGACCCCGATGGACGAGTTCTTCTCGCACTAGCGCAGCACGTCGCGCCGGGCCGCCTCGTTGCGCGGCCCGGCGCGGCTCTTCTCACCGGTGGCCGAAGTGGTGCGCGTTCGGCAGCGACCCGTGCACGTCGGCTCCGTCGGTGAGGGCCCGCGCGAGCGGGCCGAGGCTCGAGATCTCGCTGACGAGGATGTTGCGGTTCCGGTCGAAGCGCTCGTAGCGGCCGCATGCGAGCAGCAGCGGCTCGCCGCGCACGACGGCGCGGAAGCGCTCGTACACCTGCGGCGGCAGGATCAGGTTCACCTGCGCGTGCTCGTCCTCGAGCAGCATGAAGACGACGCCGTTCGCCGTCGCGGGCCGCTGGCGGGCGACGACCATGCCGGCGACCGCGACGCGAGAGCCGTGCGGCTGTTCGAGCAGCTCGACGCTCGACAGCGTTCCGGCCGGCAGGTGCGGACGCAGCAGCTCGAGCGGATGCACGTCGATCGAAAGACTCGTCGTCCGGTAGTCCGCGAGCATCCGCTCCCACACCGTCGGCTCCGGCAGGTCCGGCGTCGCCGCCGTCGGCTCGAGCGGAAGCGCCAGCTGCTTCTCCTCTCCTCCCGAACCGGGAACCGTCTGCGCGCGCGGCACGAGTCCGAGCTGCCACAGGAGCTCGCGGCGCGCCAATCCGAAGCAGTCGCACGCGCCCGACTCGACGAGCGCGATCAGCTCGTCGCGTGACAGTCCCGTCCGCTGGGCGAGGTCGCGGATGTCCGTGAACGGACCGTTCGCGTCACGCTCGGCGACGACCGCCTCCGCATCGTCTTTGCCCACGCCCTGGACGTACGTCAGCCCGACGCGCACCGTCCCGTCCTCGATGTCGCAGCCGGTGCCGCTCACGTTCACGTCGGGCGGCCGCGTCTCGACGCCGTGCCGCTGCGCATCGCGCACGAGCGTCGACGGCGGGTAGAAGCCCATCGGCTGCGCGTTCATCAGCGACGCGAGGAACTCTCCCGCGTAGTGGTGGCGCAGCCACGCCGACTGGTACGCGAGCAACCCGAACGCGGCCGAGTGCGACTTCGGAAAGCCGAACCCGGAGAAGCCGACGAGCTTGTCGTAGACCATGTGCGCGGTTGCCTCGTCGACGCCCTTCCCCAGCGCGCCCTCGACGAAGCGGGTGCGGTACGCCTCGAGCGCAGCGAGACTCCGCTTCCGGCTCATCGCGCGCCGCAGTCCCTCCGCCTCGCCGACGGTGAAGCCGGCGAGATGGATGGCGACGTCGAGCACCTGGTCCTGGAAGACGACGACGCCGAGCGTCTCCCGCAGCGGCTGTTGCAACAGGGGATGGTCCGCGGGCGCGACATAATTGGGGTCCTCGCGCAGCTTCTGCCGCCGCTCGATGTACGGGTGCACCGCCTTCCCCTGGATCGGCCCGGGACGGACGAGCGCGACCTGCACCGTGATGTCGTCGAGGTTCTCCGGCCGCGTGCGCAGCAGGGACTGCATCTGCGCACGGCTCTCGATCTGGAAGCAGCCGACGGTGTCGGCGCCCTGGATCTCGGCGTACACCGCCGGATCGTCGAGCGGGACGCGCGACAGGTCGATCTGCTCGCCGCGGTGGCGCGCGATCAGGTCGACGCACTCCTCGACCGCCGACAGCATGCCGAGCCCGAGCAGGTCGATCTTCAGGAAGCCGGCATCCGCGCACGAGTCCTTGTCCCACTGGCACATCTGCCGACCCGCCATCGCCGACGGCTGCACCGGCACGAGCTCGACGAGCGGCCGTGTCGAGATCACCATCCCGCCCGGATGTTGGGAGATGTGGCGCGGCAGGCCGGCGATCTCGCGGCACAGCTCGGCGAACGCCCGCCAGCGCGGCGAGCGCAGCTTCTCCGCGTCGATCTCGTCCGGAACGTTTTCCGCGTGCCAGCCGTCCGAGACGCGCGCCAGCCGCTCGAGATCCGTGAACGGGAGGCCGAGCGCCTTGCCGACGTCGCGGATGGCGCCGCGCGAGCGGTACGTCGAGAAGGTCGCGACGAGCGCCGCGTGCTCGCGGCCGTACTTCTCCGTCACGCGGACGATCAGCTGCTCGCGGATGTCGCGCGGGAAGTCGAGGTCGATGTCGGGCACCGACGACAGCTCGCGGTTGAGGAAGCGTCCTAGCGAGAGGTTCGCTGCGACCGGATCGACGTGCGAGAGCCCGGTCAGGTAGCAGACGAGCGAGCCGACGGACGAGCCGCGGCCGCGGCCGGGCGGGAGCACGTGCCGCATCGATCCGGGCCCGCGCACCTCGAACGCGACCTCGCGCGCGAGCTCGAGCACCTCCCAGTGCAGCAGGAAGAAGCCGGCGAGGCCGAGGTCGCCGATCAGCGCGAGCTCCTCGTCGAGGCGGGCGAGCACGCGCCGCTTGTGGCCGTTCAGTCCCGCGTAGCGCTCCGCGAACGCGCGCTCGCAGACGCGGCGGAGCTGGACGATCGCCGGCTCGTCCCCGTCGGAGAAGTCGGGATAGCGGTAGCCGAGCTCCTCCGTCAGGTCGAACGCGAGCCGGTCGGCGAGCTCGACGGTGCGCGCGACGGCGTCGCGGTCGTCCGGGAAGCGCTCGAGCATGTCGGCGGGAGCGGCGAGCACGCACTCGTGGTTGCCGCGCCGTTCGCGCTCGCAGCCGTCGAGGGAGGTGCGGCAGCGGATGGCGACGAGCACGTCCTGGAGCACCGCGCGGCGAGCGTCGTGCGCGTGCGCGTCGCCGGTTGCGATCGTCGGGACACGGAGCGTCGCCGCGAGCTCGCGGAGCGCGGCGTTGCGCCGTGCGTCACCGCGCTCGTACGGACGCTGCAGCTCGACGAAGAAGCTGTCTCTGCCGAAGACGCCGGCGAGCCGCGCCGCCGCGTTCGGGTCACGGACGGCGAGCCCGTGCCGCGCGCAGCCGGACAGGCAGACGAGCCCCTCGTGCAGTTCCTCGAGCAGCCGAGGCTCGAGCGACGGCGGCAAGGGCTCCCGCCCCTCCTTCGGCCGCGTCCGGGCGTGCGCGGCGGTGAGTAGCCGGCAGAGGTTCGCGTACCCCTGCTGTGTCTCGACGAGCAGCGTGATGTGCGAGCCCCCAGCGCCGCCGAAGGCGGCGCTGTCTTCCGGCCGGGCTCCGGTGGCTTCGCCGCCGGAGCTTCCAGCCACGTCGAGAGTGAGCTCCGCGCCGGTGATCGGCCGGACGCCGAGGTGCTTCGCCGCGTGCGCGAACTCGAGCGAGCCGTAGACGCCGTCGTGGTCGGTGAGCGCGAGCGCCGTGTACCCGAGCTCCGCCGCCCGCGCCGC
>Ga0265338_10003454_pt1 | contig 22238 bp, 19 predicted proteins | sample 42126metaG_FD_193579 | JGI IMG/M metagenome (GOLD analysis project Ga0265338, IMG submission 193579) | Rhizosphere microbial communities from Carex aquatilis grown in University of Washington, Seatle, WA, United States - 4-21-26 metaG | ecosystem: Host-associated > Plants > Roots > Rhizosphere... | reverse complement strand
CGAGGACGTCCTCGAGGTCGAGACGACGCCGAACCGGCCGGATCTCCTCTCCGTGTACGGCATCGCGCGCGAGGTGGCGGCGCTCTTCGACGCCGAGCTCGCGCCGTGGCCGGGCGTCGAGCCCGCGCGGGACGGCAACGAGCCCGTCGACGTGCGGATCGAGGACGGCGTCGGATGTCCCCGCTACGTCGGCCGGCTGTTCCGAGACGTCGTCGTCGGGCCGTCGCCGGTGTGGATGAAGGCGCGCATCGCGGCGGCGGGCATGCGGCCGATCTCGAACGTCGTCGACGTGACGAACTACGTGATGCTCGGCCTCGGCAACCCGCTTCACGCCTTCGACAACGACACGCTTGCCGGCGGCCGCATCGTCGTCCGTCGCGCCGCGCCGGGTGAGGAGATCCGCACGCTCGACGGCCAGCAGCGCAAGCTCGATCCGCGCGACCTGCTCATCGCGGACGCCGACCGGTCGATCGCCATCGCCGGGATCATGGGCGGCGAGGAGACCGAGGTGTCCGAACGGACGACGAACGTGCTGCTCGAGTCTGCGAACTTCGAGCCGGTGTCGATCCTGCACTCGTCGGAGCGTCTCGCGCTCCGCACAGAGGGGTCGAACCGCTGGGAGAAGGGCGTCGACCCGCATCTCGCGGGTCATGCCGCGCGGCTCGCGTCGCAGCTGCTCGTCGAGACGACGGGCGGCCGCTGGGTGGGGGAGACGGATGCGCAGGCCGAGCTGCCGGAGCGTGCCCGCATCGAGTTGCGCCCGGCCCGGACGAGCGCGCTCCTCGGGCTCGACGTGCCCGCCTCCCGGCAGCACGCGATTCTCGGGCGGCTCGGTTTCGAGCTCGACGGCGATCTCGTGACGGTGCCGACGTGGCGGGCCCGCGACGTCACGCGCGAGGCCGACCTCGTCGAAGAGGTTGCGCGGTTCGTCCTCGACGAGGTGCCGTTCACGCTCCCGCCGCGCCGCGAGCTCCACGGGCGGCTCACGCCGGAGCAGCAGCTGCGCCGCCGGGTCGAGGATGTCCTCCTCGGCTGCGGCCTGTCCGAGGCCTACACGCCGAGCCTCCTCGCCGACGACCCGCGCCCGGACGCGCTGCGCCTGCCGATGCCGCTGTCGACCGAGATGGCGGTCCTGCGCACGACGGTCCTGCCGAGCCTGCTCGAGGCGGCGCAGCGCAACCGCGACGTCGGCAACGAGAGCGTCGCGCTGTTCGAGATTGCGCACGTCTATCTCCCGTCGGGGCAGCAGCTCCCGGACGAGCCGTGGCACGTCGGCGCGGTGCTCGAAGGCGACTACGCCGACGCGAAGGGCGTCGTCGACACCCTGCTCGAGGCGCTCCGCGTCGAGCCGGTCTTCGAGGGCGGCGAGCATCCCCTGCTCCACCCCGGCAAGACCGCACGACTGCCTCAGGGCTGGGTCGGCGAGGTGCACCCTGCGCTCGGGCACGGCTGGTCTGCGTTCGAGCTCGACCTCGCCGGTCTCGGCGGTGCGCCGGGGCGGGTGCTCTACGAGGCGGTCAGTCCCTACCCGGAGGTGCGGCAGGATCTCGCTTTCGTCGTCGACGAGGACGTGCCGGCGGCGTCGCTGGCCGCGGCGATGCGCGAGGCGGCCGGGCCGGAGCTCCGCGACATCCGCGTGTTCGACGAGTACCGCGGCGGCCAGATCGGCGAGGGAAAGCGGTCGCTCGCCTTCCGCGTCGCCTTCGGGTCGCCCGAGCGGACGCTGACGGACGAGGACGCGGCGGCGTTGCGCGGCAAGATCGTCGACGCGCTCGCAAAGCGGTTCGGCGCGGTGTTGCGCGCATGACCAATCCGGTTGTGCGCCGGAGTCGTATGAGCGGCATGCGCCTGCTCACATTCGCCGTCCTCCTCCTGCTCGTCGCCCTGCCCGCGGCGGGAGCAGGTGCGACTCGGGCCGACAATCCCGTCCTCACCGGCGACGTCGGCGCGAACGACTCGTTCTCGATCAGCCTGACCGGCCCGACCGGGTCGCCGGTGCGCAATCTCGACCCGGGGACGTACACGCTGCTCGTCCACGACCGCTCCACCATCCACAACTTCCACTTGTTCGGCCCGGGCGGGGTCAATGCCGCCACGGACGTCGACCTGACGGGCGACTTCACCTTCACGGTCACGCTGGTCGCGGGCACGTACAGCTTCGACTGCGACGCGCACGCCTCCACGATGAAGGGCTCGTTCACCGTTGGTGCGGCGCCCGCGCCGACTCCGACGCCGACCCCGACTCCCACGCCGACCCCGAAGGCGACCGCGCTGCGCGCGTCGGTCGGGCCGGGCGCGACGATCGCGCTGGGCTCCTCCAACGGGCTGCCGCTCTCGAGCGTCACCGCCGGCGCGGCCACGATCGTCGTCAACGACCGCTCGAAGAAGGACAACTTCCACCTCGTCGGCCCCGGAGTGTCGAAGGCGACGGGCGTCTCCTTCAAGGGGAAGGTGACGTGGAAGCTGAGGCTGAAGGCCGGGAAGTACACGTACAAGTCGGACAAGCACCCCGTGCTGCACGGCTCCTTCTCCGTCAAGAGCTGAGGCGCCACATATCTATGCTCCGCGCATGCAAGGCAGCGGGGTCGGCAAGACCGAACGGCATCGGCTGATCGCCGGGATCGTCGCGCGCAAGCGCGTCGGCACGCAGCTGGAGCTGGCGGCCGCGCTCGAGGCGGCCGGCTGCAAGGTCACCCAGGCGACGATCTCGCGCGACATCCGCGAGGTCGGGCTGGAGAAGACGCACGACGCGCTGGGGCGCCCGCGCTACGAGTTGCCGCCCGCCGGCGGCCGCGCATCGCGCCAGGACCCACGCGAGGCGCTCACGGCCGTGCTCGCGCAGTTCGGGCGCAGCGTCACGGTCGCCCAGAACCTCGTCGTGCTCCACTCGGAGCTGGGGTCGGCACCGGCGATCGCACGCGCGATCGACCGCACCGAGCATCCGCTCGCCGTCGGCACGCTCGCCGGTGACGACACATGCCTCGTCATCGCCCGCAACGCGCGGGACGCGAAGACCCTCGCTGCGGAGCTCGCCGAGTCGCTGGCCTAGGAGACGGGCGGGCGGCGGTCCGCCCACGGCCGCGCCTGCTCGAGCTGCGCCGCGACGTGGAGCAGCGACGCCTCGGCGAACGGGCGGCCGATCAGCTGGACGCCGATCGGCAGGCCGTCCTCGCTCCAGTGCAGCGGCAGCGAGAGCGCGGGCTGGCCGGTGACGTTGACGAGCGGCGTGAACGGCGTGAACAGGATCTGTCGCGCGAACGCGGCGTGCGGATCGCCGTCCGTCTCCTCGAATGTCCAGCCGACCGGCACCGGCGGCAGCGCGAGCGTCGGCGTCACGACGACGTCGACGTCGTCCCAGAACGCGAGCACGTCGCGCACCATTCTCTGGAGCCGGTAGACCGCGACCGTCATGTCGGGACTCGAGGTGGCGTGCGCGTCCTCGGCGAGTGCGCGGTTGATCGGCTCGAGCAGCGCCAGGTCGGCGATGCCGGAGACGGCGGGGCCGACCTGCCAGACGCGGACGAAGTCGACGAGCAGCTCGTCGCTCCGCCACGGCGGCATCGCTTCGCGGACGTCGTGGCCGAGGTCGGCGAGCAGTGCGGCTGTGGATCGCACCGCGGCGGTGCAGCTCTCGTCGACCGGAACCTCGACGGGCGGCTCCGTCGTCACGGCGATCCGCAGCCGTCCCGGCTCCGCGTCGCACTCCGCGAGGAACGGACGCTCCGGCTCCGGCGCGACGAAGAAGTCACCGGTCTCGTAGCCGCGCATCGCGTCGAGCAGCGCCGCAGCGTCGCGCACCGTTCGCGCGATCGGTCCCGACGTGCCGAGCCCGAGCGCGCCCGAGCCGTACGGAGCGGGGGAGACGCGGCCGCGCGACGGCTTCACGCCGACGAGGCCGCAGCACGACGCGGGATTGCGGATCGACCCGCCGCCGTCGCTTCCGTGCGCGGCGGGACAGAGGCCGGCCGCCGTCGCCGCGGCCGCGCCGCCGCTCGAGCCGCCGGATGTCCTCGATGTGTCCCACGGGTTCCGGCACACGCCGTTCAGCTCCGACTCGGTCATCCCGATCGTTCCCAGCTCCGGCGTGTTCGTCTTGCCGAGCACGACGAAGCCGGCTCCGCGCAGGCGCCGGACGACGGCGGCGTCGCTCTGCGGGACGAAGTCGGCCAGTGCCTTCGCCGAGTACGTCGTGCGCAGGCCCGCCGTCTCGTGGAGGTCCTTGATCGGGATCGGGACGCCGTGGAACGGCGCGTCCGAGGCGACCGACTCGGCCGCGCGCGCCGCCGCGAGCGCGCCGTCCGCGTCAACGGTCACGAACGAGTTCAGCTGCGGGTCGAGCCGCTCGATCCGGTCGAGATACAGCTGGACCAGCTCGACCGGGGAGACCTCGCGCGCCCGCACGCGCGCCGCCAGCTCGAGCGCTGATGCGAACGCGAGCTCGTCGCTCACGGACGGCGGCCGAGCAGCTTGTTCCCGAGCCGCTGGCCCCACGTCATCGAGTCGCTGCGCGCCTGTTCCGCCTCCGGCTCGAGATTCGCGAGCGGCTCGGAGACCGGCTCCGTGTACGGCTCGAGCTTCGCCGCGTCCTCCGGCGAGAGGTCGAGCGTGATCTCACCGCGGGTGATCGACACGACGTGCTCTGCCGCGACGTACTTCGCGCGCGTGAGCACCGCGCCGCCGTCGCCGACGGTGATCCCGTCGAAGATGTCCGCCTCCACGTCGCCCGTGATCTTGTCGACCTTGCCGATCTCGTTGCCGGCGGCGTCGAGCACGCTCCAGCCGGGCTCGATCACGCGCCAGGCGACGGGATCGCCGGCCATCAGACTGCCTTCCCCGCGAGGTACCAGACCGGGCCCTGCGTGCCGACGTGGTGCGAGTCGGACATCGCCTCGATCACGCGCACGTCGCCGGGAATCGCCTCGTCGTCGAGGCGGCCGAGGCAGCGGCGCACCATGCCGGGCGACGCGCCGTAGCCGGCCGACCGGGCGACGCGGAACCGGAAGCCGGGACGGCCCTCGCGCTGCAGCGGGTTGATCGGGGCGAGGAGGAGCGCAGCGTGGTCGACATGATCCGTCGACGTCAGCCCCAGCTCGCAGAACAGATCGCTCCAGTCCGACGGGACCGTGGCGAGCGCCTCGTCCCACGCGCCGGCCAGAGACACCGGAGCGGCGACCTCCGCGACTGCGGTCTCGCCTGTCGAGACGAGCTCGAGCGCCCCGTCGATCCCCTCCTCGTCGAGCCGGCGCAACATCCGTCGAATCGCTTCGGGTCCGACACCCCCGCCGGCCCGGTCCGCGGAGAAGCGCAGTGCCGTCCCGTGGCGGCCCGGGCCGGCCGGCGCGAGCAGCGCAGCGGCGCGGCTCCGGTGCGTCTCGTCGCTCACCTCGAGCGACAGGATGGCCTGACTCCACCTCGGATCCAGGCCCTTTTCGACGTCGTTCCACTGGTCGGCGAGGCTCATCGCGCGAACCGTACACTGCCGCCGTGGCCAAGGTGGAACAAGCGAAATCGACGCTCGCCAAGGGCGATCTCCGCGAGGTCCTGCGCGACATGCTGCTCATCCGCCGCTTCGAGGAGAAGGTGGAGGAGCGCTTCCGCGCCGGAGAGCTCCCGGGCTTCCTGCACGTCACCATCGGAGAGGAGGGATGCGCGGTCGGCGTCTGCCGCGCGCTCGAGGACGGCGACGTGATCGCGTCAACGCACCGCGCGCACGGGCACACGCTGGCGAAGGGCACGCATCCGAACGAGCTGATGGCCGAGCTGTACGGAAAGCAGGAGGGCTGCTCGCACGGCTACGGCGGCTCGATGCACCTCTACGACGTCGAGCGCGGCAACATGGGCGCGAACGCCGTCATCGGCGGCGGCCTCCCGCAGATCACCGGCTCCGCGCTCGCGTTCCAGATGCGCGGCGAGCCGCGCGTCGCGGTCGCGTTCTTCGGCGACGGCGCGACGAACATCGGCACCTTCCACGAGGCGCTCAACCTTGCACAGCTGTGGAAGGTCCCCGCCCTGTTCGTGCTCGAGGACAACCACTGGGCCGAGTCGACGCCGGAGTCGCAGCACTCGCCGATCCGCGACCTCTCGGATCGCGCGAAGGCGTTCGGGATGAAGTCGATGAAGGCGGACGGCCAGGACGTCGAGGCCGTGTACAAGACGACACGGAAGGCGCTCGAGCACGCGCGCTCAGGCCAGGGCCCCGTCTTCCTCCACCTCGACACGTGCCGCTTCTCCGGCCACTACATCGGCGATCCGCAGGTGTACCGCCCGAAGGAGGAGGCGCGCGAGCTGCGCGAGACCCGCGATCCGATCACGTTGCTGCGCGAGAAGCTCGGCGTCACCGATGCGGAGTTCGAGGAGACGGACGCCGAGGTGACGGAGATCGTCGAGGCGTCGGTTGAGTTCGCGAAGAACGGGACCGATCCCGCGCCCGAGGACGCCATGAAGAACGTCTATGCCTGAGCTGAGCTACCGCGAGGCCGTCCGCGACGCGCTCGTCCAGGCGATGCGCCAGGACGAGGACGTGTTCGTCATGGGCGAGGACATCGCCGAGATGGGCGGCTCGATGGGCGTCACGCACGGGATGCTCGAGGAGTTCGGGCCGACGCGCGTCCGCAACACGCCGATCTCGGAGATGGCGCTCGCCGGCGCCGCCATCGGTGCAGCGCTGCAAGGCATGCGGCCGGTCGCGGAGATCATGTACGAGGACTTCATGACGCTCGCGGCCGAGCAGGTCGTGAACCAGGCGGCGAAGCACCGCTACATGTCGGGCGGCCAGCTGACCGTCCCGGTCGTCTTCCGCACGCAGGGCGGCGCCGGCTGGTCGCCGGGCGCGCAGCACGCGCAGCAGCTCGAGGCGTGGTTCGTGCACATCCCGGGACTGAAGGTCGTGTTCGCATCGACGCCGGAAGACGTGCGCGGACTGCTCTGGTCCGCGATCTACGACGACAATCCCGTCGTCTTCTTTGAGCACCGCACGCTGTACGGGATCAAGGGCGACGTGCCGGCGGAGATCGAGCCGATCCCGATCGGCAAGGCGCGCGTGCATCGCGAAGGCGAGGACGTGACGGTCATTGCCACCGGGCGGCTCGTCCACGAGTCGCTCGAGGCTGCGGCCGAGGCGGAGAAGGAAGGCATCTCCGTCGAGGTCGTCGACCCGCGCACGCTGCAGCCGCTCGACGAGCAGACGCTCGTCGACTCCGTGAAGAAGACGAACCGCGCGGTGGTCGCGCACGAGGCGGTCACGCGCATGGGCTTCGGCGCCGAGGTCGCTGCTGTCCTCCAGTACCAGGCGTTCGACTGGCTCGACGCGCCGATCGAGCGCGTCGGCGCGCGCTTCTCGCCGCTCCCGTTCGCGCCCGTGATGGAGAACTACGTCATCCCGCACGCCTCGACGGTGCTCGAGGCGATCCGCCGGACGGTAGGCCGTGGCAACTGAGGTGAAGCTGCCCCGGCTCGGCCAAGGCATGGAATCCGGGACGATCGTCAAGTGGCTGAAGTCCGAGGGCGAGCCGGTCGAGAAGGGCGAGCCGCTCTACGAGCTCGACACCGACAAGGTGACGCAGGAGGTCGAGGCCGAGGCCACCGGCGTCCTGCTGAAGATCGCAGTGACCGAGGGCGAGGTTCCGGTCGGCCGCACGATCGGATTCATCGGCGCGAAGGACGAGAGCGTTCCGGAGGTCGCCGCCGAGGTGAAGGCGGCGCCTGCGCCGGCGGCGGTCGAGCCGGCCGCGGAGACGGCGCCCGCTCCGGTCGCTGCTCCGGCTGCTCCCGCTGCTGCGACCACCGTGAACGGGCGCATCAAGGCATCGCCGCTGGCGCGCCGGATCGCGCGCGACCGCGGGATCGACCTGGCCCAGCTCAGCGGCACCGGGCCGGACGGGCGGATCGTCGCGGAGGACGTCGAGCGAGCGCAGGGCGGCCCCGCTCCCGCAGCAGCGCCGGGCGCCGCCGCTCCCGTCTCCGCCGAGGTCGAGCGGCGTCCGCTCACGAAGATCCGCAAGACGATCGCCCGCCGGCTGACGGAGGCGTGGACGGTCCCCGCGTTCCAGCTGACCGTCGACGCCGACATGACCCGCGCCGACGAGCTCGTGCAGAAGCAGCGCGAGTTGAACCCCGGCGTGCGGATCACCGTCACGGATCTCCTCACGAAGGTCTGCGCACAGGCGTTGATGCGCCATCGCGACATGAACGTCCAGTATGCCGAGGACGAGCTGCTCGTCTTCCCGACCGCCGACGTCGGCATCGCCGTCGCGGCGCCGCAGGGGCTCGTCGTGCCGGTCGTGCGCGGCGCGGAGCGGCTCTCGCTCGCGGAGATCGCCAACGTGCGCGGCGACCTCGTCTCGCGCGCCCGCGAGGCGAAGCTGCGCCAGCAGGATCTCGACGGCGGCACGTTCACGATCTCGAATCTCGGCATGTTCGGCGTCGACCAGTTCGTCGCGGTGCTGAACCCGCCGCAGGCGTCGATCCTCGCCGTCGGCCAGACGCGCGAGCAGGTCGTGCCACGCGACGGGGAGCTGCACGTGCTGCCGCTTATGACGATGACGCTCACATGCGACCACCGCGCCGTCGACGGCGCGACGGGCGCGGAGTTCCTCGGGACGATCAAGGCGTTCCTCGAGGATCCCGGTCTCGCGCTCTAAGGCGCGATGCTCCGTCCGGCCGACAACCAGGACGCCCGCTTCCTCCGAGACCTGCTCCGCCACGCGTACCACTGGCGGTTCAACGAGAACCCCGACCTGCCGGTCTACCGGTACGCGCAGAACTGGGGGCGGCCCGGCGACGCCGGCGTTGTCGCGTTCGAAGGCCCGCACGCGTACGGCGCCGCGTGGTACCGGCTGTTCCCGGCTGCCGAGCCGGGCTTCGGCTTCGTCGACGAGGCCACGCCGGAGCTAACGGTCGCCGTCGTGCCGAGCCGGCGCGGCGAGGGAGCAGGTGCGGCGCTGCTCGAGGCGTTGCTCGCGCGTGCGCGCGCGGACGGCCACGCGGCGGTGAGCCTCAGCGCGGAGAAGGGGCAGACCGGCTTCTACGAGAAGTTCGGCTTCGAGCCCGTCGGCGAGACGGGCAACGCCGTGACCATGCTCGCACGGCTCTAGCGCCTCTCCTTCATTAGCGCGCGATTAGCGCGATGCGAGCCCGCCGTTGGCGGGCGAACGGAGTTTGGCGGCGACATCAACCACTCCTCGAAGGAGCACACGATGCGCCGCAACATCCTTCACAGCCTGGGCCTTCGGGTCTCGATGCTGACCGGTCTCGTCCTCGTCCTCGCCGCCGTCATGCCGCTCGTGGCGCTGGCGGGGACGGGTGATCCGAGCGGGGTCTGAGATACCTCAGAACGCTTCAGGCTCAGGAAAGCGCCGCCGCGCGTCGCTCGGTCTGAATCCGAGCCACCGCGGCGGCGTTTCCTTTCTTCTCGAACAGCCGGACGGCGACCTCCACCTCTCGGGTGGCAGCCTCCGCTGAGCTGTTCACGCGCAGAACCTCGGCCAGGGCGAGGTGGACGCGAGCCGTGAGATTCAGTGCATCCGTGTCAGCGGCACGAGTCGCGGCCTCTCGCGCGACGAGCTCGGCTTCCTCGCCTGCGGACGCGCGCGCAAGCATCCTCGCAAACGCAATTCGCCATGTCAGCTGCGCGCTCGTATCTTCGTTCTGCGCATACCGCCGCGCGACGTCGCACCACTCCCTTGCTTCGGAATCCTGGCCGAGCGTGACCAGGACATCAGCGAGCTCGGCGGCCTGTGTCGCGAGGTGGAACCATCGATGTGCTTCTTCGAGCGCGATGCAGTTCTGACGCAGGATCTGGGCCGCTTTCTCAAAGTCACCTCCGAGCCGCGCAACATCGGCCTCGATTGGCGCGCAGGTCGTCGCAAGCGAGAGCACCCGCCCGAGGTCGACATAGAGCGCTCGTGATCGCTCCAGGAGCTGTGCGGCCTCCTCGGCGTCGCCGAGCATCGCATGAAGGCCTCCCATATGCGCGAGCACGCTCGCCTCGCCGGCCCGCTCCTCCACGTCGTGTTCGAGGAGACGGCGGCACGTCGCGATCCCTGCCGCGGCAGGCGTTGGACCGCCGTAAGCCGCGGCTGCGATGTGACCGACGCATGTTGCGGAGGGCCACCCGGCCGCGCGGTACTCCTCGAGTGCGCGTTCGGCTGAATGTTGCCACTCGGAGTGGTGTCCGTAGGCGCCGCCCCGGACCCAGCCGGACAGCATCCACGCACGGCCGAGCGACCTGTGGTCGGCGAGGCTCTCGAAGACAGGTGCAGCCTCATCGACGAGCCGGAGCAAGTCGGCCGCAGCGCCCACGGGATCGTCGAGCAGTCTCAGTCCGGCCTGTTCGATGCTCCCTCGGAGCTCGATGCGGCGGTCGCCCACACGGGCGGCGATGGCCGTGGCGTCCTTCAGCACGTCGTCGGCTCGGTCGCCGTCGCCCGCGCTGTTCAGCGCGATCGCGAGCTCACAGAGAAGCTCGCGGCGCTGCTCGTCGTCGGGCGGAAGCAACTCGGTCGAGCGCGAAAGGAGATTCGAGCCGCCGTCGGCCTCCCCTCGCTTCCACGCGCGTATCCCCGCGGCGCCGAGGCGGCGGCCTGCGTCTTCCGCGAGCCTTCGCGCGTGCCGGTCCGCCGGCGCGAGCTCGGTGCCGAGGAGATACGCGTGCTCGAGGTGGTAGCCGATCAGCTCGTCGTCCGCGCCGCGTCGCGCGAGCACGTCGGCGAATCGCTCGTGCAGCTCGGCGCGCAGGTCCTTCGGCGCTGCGCGGTACGCGGCGTCGTGGATCAGCCAGTGGCGGAAGCGGAACGCCGTGCCGCCGACATTGCGGATGAACCCGCGACGGGCGAGCACGTCGAGATGGGCGGCGGCCGTCGGCGCGGCGGCGGCGTCGAGCAGCTCCGTCACGTCCGTGAGCGCGAAGTCCCGTCCGACCACCGCGGCGCGCTCGAGCACGCCGCGCTCGCCCGGGCCGAGCCGGTCGAGGCGCGCCGCGAGCAGCGCCCGCAGCGTCGGCGGCGGCTCGAGCATCCCCGTCTCGGCGACGTGCGCCACGAGCTGCTCGAGGAAGAGCGGATTGCCCTCCGCGGCGGCGACGAGACGGTCGTGCGTCTCGGCATTGAGCGCGGCCTCGGGAAGCAGCTGGTCCGCGAGCGCGTTCGTCTCGTCGTCGGAGAGCGGCTCGAGCGCGAGCCTCGCTCCGAGGCCCGGGATGGCGGGTCGCTCCTCGGCCAGCTCTTCCCGTGCGATGCAGACGAGCAGGATCGGCGCGTCCCGGGTCGACGCGGCGAGGTACTCGACGAGATCGAGCAGCGGCGGCTCGGCCCAGTGAAGATCGTCCAGCGCGAGCACGACCGGACGCCGCGCGGCGAGCGTCTCGCAGTAGCGGCGGAACGCCCACGGAACTTCCTCGACCGGCACGGCGGTGTCCGAGCGGAAGACCGCCTCCAAACGCGACGCGATCGCCTCGGCCTCCGGCTCGCCTTCGAGCACGGCGGCGACCTCCTCGGAGCTGCCGAGCGCCTCGCGCAGCGGCCGGAACGTCGTCCCCTCCCCGTACGCGTCGCAGCGTCCGCGCAGCACCGTCGCCTCCTCCGCGACGGCGTCGAGGAGCTCGCGCGTCAGCCGTGACTTGCCGATGCCGGGGTCGCCGAGGACGGCGACCGCCTTCAGCGTGCGCTCGCGCACGGCGGCGTCGAGCGCACCGCGCAGCGCCGCCAGCTCGTCCACGCGGCCGACGAGCCGGGCGTCGAGCCGGCGGACGAGCGCGGGCGCCTCCTCCGACAGCTCTTCGAGCCGGAACGCCTGCATCGGCTGGCGCAGCCCGCGCAGGTCGACGTCGCCGAGCGTCTCGAACCGGCCGGCACCTGCGGTCAGGCGACGCGTCAGCTCGTCGACCGCGATCTCGCCCGGCGCGACCTCCTGCTGCAGCCGCGACGCGACGATCACGGCCGGACCGGTCGCGAGCGGCTCGTCGATGCCGCCGCCGGCGAGCACCTCACCCGTCGCGAGCGCGATCCGCACCTGCAGGCTCACGCCGAGATCCCGTGCGACCTCCTCGTCGAGCCGCGCGACGGCGTCGCGGACCTCGACTGCGGCTCTCGCGGCGCGCAGCGCGTCGTCCTCGTGCGCGAGCGGCGACCCGAACACGGCCATGACCGCGTCGCCGACGAACTTCTCGACCACGCCGCCGTGCCGCGAGACGGCCGCGGAGGCGGCGTCGAAGTACCGGCGCAGCAGCGAGCGCAGCGCTTCCGGGTCGAGCGAGACGGCGAGTCCGGTCGAGTCGGCGAGGTCGGCGTAGAGGATCGTCGCCAGCTTCCGCTGTGGGAGAGACGGGATCTGCGCCGGACGCGCGAGTGCCTCGTCCTGGCGGAGGATCGCCGCCTCGAGCTCGCGCAGCTCCGGACCCGGCTCGATGCCGAGCTCCTCGACCAGCGTCTTGCGCGCATCCCGGTACGCCGCCAGCGCGTCGGCCTGCCGGCCCTCGCGGTAGAGCGCGAGCATCAGCTGCGCGCGGAGACGCTCCCGCACCGGGTCGGCCGCAACGAGCGCCTCGAGCTCCGGCACGAGCCCGCTCCGCCCGAGCGCGAGGTCGGCGTCGATCCGCAGCTCGACCGCGCTCGCCCGCAGCCCCTCGAGCCGGGCGATCTCGGCCTGCGCGAACGGCTCGTACGTGAAGTCGGCGAGCGCCGGGCCTCGCCACAGCGCCAGCGCCTCCGACGCGCGCGCCGCCGCACGACCCGGATCGCGTGTCTGCGCCTCCCTCGCGTCGGCGAGGATCTGCTCGAAGCGAACCGTGTCGATCGACAGCGGCTCGACCTCGATGGCGTACCCCGGCGGTCGCGCAACGACCGCGGTGGGGTCGCGCAGCGCGGACCGCAGGCGCGAGACCTGCGCCTCGAGCGCGTGCCGCGCCCCGGTCGGCGGCGACTCCTGCCACAGGTCCTCGACGAGCCGGTCGACGGAGACGACCCGGCCGCCGTGGACGAGCAGGTCGGCGAGCAGCGCGCGCTGCTTCGCGGCCCGCAGTGCCACGCGTTCTCCGTCGCGCAGCACCTCGAGCGGTCCCAGGAGCCTGAACTCGACACTCATCCGGTCCGAAGCTTGGCACTGCGTCGGCGGTGTTGCCACCCATCGCTGTGAGCGATCGGTGAGCGGCGGCGAGCACGCTCCCGCCAAGGAGGTGCAGGCATGTTCAACCAATGCACACGGGCGACGCTAGGCCGACTGATTCTCGGTGTTGCGCTGCTCACGATGACGGCGTTCGCCGCCGCGGGGGTGGCCCGCGGAGCCGGTGTCACACCGTACGTGTACACCGACAAGGCCGGCGACAGCCTCTCGGCCCCGGACATCCAGAAGGTCGTCCTCACGGACAAGGGCGACGGGACGGTCGGCGTCGAGATCGACCTCGCCGCCGTCATCCCGGACGACGGCGACTCGATGGTCTGGTTCGGAATCGACGCGGACCGTAACCGCCAGACCGGCGACGACCTCGGAACCGAGTACGGCGTCGGCATCGACGCGACCGGCGTCTGGATGATGAAGTACGACGGAGGCGACTGGGTGGCGTTCAACCACACGCCGTCGTCGCCGAGCGTCCTCGGCGGGCGGCTGGGCTTCACGCTGACGCTGTCCGACTTCGGCGTCACGAGCTTCAACTTCATCGTCCTGTCGTTCAAGGGCGACGACAGCGACGCCGCGCCCGAGTACGCGTCCTTCGCCTATCCGGACCAGTCGGCGAGGCCGGCGATCGACGGGATCGTCCTCGCGGCGACCGCGCTGCTCCCGAAGGCCGGGTCGACGTTCTCGATCACGACGCCGCAGGTGAAGCTCACGACGGGCGACATCGTGGCGGCGGACTCGGTCACGTGCACGCTGTCCTACAAGGGCCAGGCGATCAAGCCGGCGCGGGCGTGCGCGTGGAAGATCCCGAAGACGGTCAAGGGGAAGCACCTGGTGCTGAAGGTGACCGCCGTCTACGGGGCGAGCACGAAGTCGATCTCGCTGACGGTGACTCCGAGGTAAGGGCTCGACGGCGCAACGTTCCCTCCCGGCAAACGAGGGGCCGCCCACCCGGCGGCCCCTCGCCGTGACTAGGATCGAGACGAAACCGATTCGAGGAGCGAGAGACGAATGGACGTTGACGTCGCCGTCCTGGGCGGAGGCCCCGGCGGCTACACCGCCGCGATCCGTGCCGCACAGCTCGGCGCGAAGGTCGCGTGCATCGAGAAGGAGCCGGAGCTCGGCGGCACCTGCCTGCGCGTCGGCTGCATCCCCACGAAGGCGTGGGTGCAGACCGCGTTCGCGCTGAAGGAGGCCGAGGAGAGCTTCGCAAAGTTCGGCGTCCAGGTCGGCGAGGCGACGCTCGACTTCGCCGCGTCGAACGCGTGGAAGAGCGGCGTCGTCAAGCAGATGACGCAGGGCGTCGCCGGGCTGTTCAAGGCGAACGGCGTCGAGTGGGTGAAGGGCTCGGGCCGCTTCAAGGACGCGAACACGATCGCGGTCGAGGGCGGGGAGGACGTGACGTTCCGGTCGGCGGTCGTCGCCACCGGATCGTTCCCGCTGCGTCCGCCGATCCCGGGCCTCGACTCGTCGCGCTGCGTCGACTCAACCGGGCTGCTCGCGCAGGAGTCCGTGCCGCGGCGGCTCGTCGTGCTCGGCGGCGGCATCATCGGCTGCGAGTTCGCCTCGATCTTCAGCCGGTTCGGCTCCGAAGTGACCATCGTCGAGATGCTCGACACGCTCATCCCGCAGGAGGACGCGGACGCGTCGAAGGAGCTGGCGAAGCAGTTCGGGAAGCGCGGCATCGCGCTCCACCTCGGCAAGCAATGCACGTCTGTCGACGACGACGGCTCGCAGCTGACCGTCCATTTCGGCGAAGGCGAGACGGTGCAGGCGGACCTGATGCTCGTGTCCGTCGGCCGCGGCCCGCTCGTCGAGGGCCTCGGGCTCGAGGAGATCGGCGTCCAGCTCGACCGGCGCGCCGGGATCTCGACGGACCAGCACCGGCGGACGTCCGTGCCTCACATCTACGCGGTCGGTGACTGCGCCGGCTACTGGCAGCTCGCACACACCGCGTTCCGTGAGGGCGAGGTGGCGGCGGAGAACGCGTGCGGCCACGACGCGATCGTCGACAACCGCGCGGTGCCGCGGCCGATCTACACCGATCCGGAGATCGCCGGCGTCGGGCTCACCGAGGCGGAGGCGCGCGAGCAGTACGGCGACGACGTCGCCGTGGGCCAGTTCCCGTGGGTCGCCAACGCACGCGCCGTCATGCAGGACGAGACCGTCGGCTGGGTCAAGTCGATCCACGAGACCCGCTACGGCGAGCTGCTCGGGCTGGTGATGGTCGGACCGCACGTGACCGACCTGATCGAGGCCGGGGTCGTCGCCATCGACGCCGAGGCGACGGTGGAGACGGTCGCGGACGGGATGACCGCCCATCCGACGCTCTCGGAGGCGATCAAGGAGGCCGGTCTCGTCGCCCTCGGGCGGGCGATCCACCTCCCGAATCGCAAGCCCAGAGCCGCATCGACCGCCTGACGCAAACTTTCGCGGACTCCGCGCAAGTTTCTCGTGGGGGCGGCATCTCCACTCCTAAGGACGTGCCCTCGTCCCTATCCCCCGGGGCCATGCCGCCCGCGGGCCCCGGGGGAGCTTTTGCCTCATCACGTGAGAGTCGAGCCGCCACTCGCAGGGCGGCTCTTCTCGTTTCGGGTAGCCTCGTGCCCGAGACGAAGGAGGGTCCGTGGGCATCGTCAACACGCGGAACGCGGTGGTCGGGTACGCGGTCATCAAGAGCGGCAAGTACGCGATCAAGCACAAGGCGAAGGAGTCGGCGACGAAGTCGCGCATGGGTGCGTGGGCCGCGGGCACCCTCGCAGCAGCGGCATTCGTCACGTACAAGGCGCGGCGGAAGCGCTCGCGCAGCACCATCGAGCCGGAATGAGCGACCGCGGGCTGTTCCGCGACGCGATCGCGGATCTCGTCCCGTATGAGCCCGGCAAGCCGGTCGAGGAGGTGCAGCGCGAGCTCGGACTCGACCGTGTGGTCAAGCTCGCGTCGAACGAGGGCCCGTTCCCGCCCTTCCCGGCGGCGCTCGAGGCGATCGAGCGCGCCGCCCGCGACCTGAACCGCTACCCGGACGGCGGCGCCTTCGCGCTGCGCGCGGCGCTCGCGGAGCATCACGGCGTCCGCTTCGAGGAGATCGTCGTCGGGGGCGGCGCGGACGCGGTCATCGACCTGCTCTCGCAGGCGGCGCTCGACCCGGGCGACGAGATCGTCTGCGGCTGGCCGTCCTTCCCGAGCTACGTGATCGACGCGGCGAAGATGGGCGCCGTCGCGCGCACGGTGCCGCTGCGCGACCACACCTACGATCTCGACGGGCTCCTCGCCGCGATCGGCCCGCGGACGAAGCTCGTCGACGTCTGCCACCCGAACAACCCCACCGGGACGGCGAACGGGCGCGAGGAGCTGCTCCGCTTCGTGGACGCCGTGCCCGAGCACGTGCTGCTCGTCCTCGACCAGGCGTATTTCGAGTACATCGACGATCCGGACTACGTGGACGGGGTGGAGGAGATCTTCAAGGCCGGCCGCCGCGTCGTCGTCCTGCGCACGTTCTCGAAGATCTTCGGCCTCGCCGGGCTGCGGGTCGGCTACGGCGTCGCTCCCGCCGACGTGGTCACGGCGACGAGCAAGGTGCGGCGCGCGTTCGACGTCACATCCACGGCCCAGGCGGCCGCGCTCGCCAGCATCGGCGACGACGCCGAGATCGCGCGGCGCCGGAAGCTGAACGCGGAGGGACGGGCCGTGCTCGAGGACGTCCTCCGCGGTCACGGGCTCGAGCCGGTCGGCCCGGCGGTCGGGAACTTCCTGTTCGCCGACGTGGGCGACGGCAGGGAGGTCTTCGAGCAGCTGCTCCGGCAGGGCGCGATCGTCCGCCCGCTCGGCGGCTTCGGGGCGCCCGAGGCGATCCGGGTGACCGTCGGCACGGCCGACGAGATCGCGTTCTTCGCCGCCGCGCTCGGCCAGGTCCTTTCGGGCCTCTCGTCGATCCGCCCGTAGCCCTGTTACCCTGCCCCGGCTTTGGTCGGGTTTTCCGGCAGGCAGCTGGCTCCACTTCGGGTCTCCGGCTTCCGGCTGCTGTTTCTTTCGACACTCGGGTCGAGCCTCGGGACACTGATCGCTGCCATCGCGCTGGCGATCGACGTCAAGGACCGGACGAATTCCGGACTCTGGGTCGGCGCGGTGCTCATCGTCGAGTTCCTCCCGACGATCTTCGTCGGGCTGACGCTCGGACCGCTCCTGGACAGGTTCGAGCGCCGCAAGCTGATGATCGCCTCCGACCTCGTCCGCGTGGCCGTCTTCTGCGCGCTCCCGTTCGCGACGAGCCCCGGGGCGATCGTCGCGCTCGCAGCGGTGGCGGGGCTCGCCAACGGCTTCTTCCGCCCGGCCGTGTACGCAGGCGTGCCGAACCTCGTGCCGGAGGAGCAGCTGCCGGAGGCGAACGCGCTGCTCCAGACGGTCGAGAACGTCAGCTGGATGATCGGGCCGATCCTCGGCGGGCTGCTGACCGCGGCGGCGGGCCCCAATGCGGCGTACTGGATCAACGCGGTCTCGTTCCTGATCTCGGCCGCGCTCGTGGCGCGCATTCCGGCGCGGAAGCTGCAGTCCGCGACCGCGCTCTCGCGCGGCCACTGGACGGACCTCACGGACGGCTTCAAGGTCGTGCTGCACTCGCGGGCGCTGATGGCGGTGCTCGTCGCCTGGGGGATCGCGTCGTTCGGGATCGGCGCGGCAAACGTCGCCGAGATCTTCCTCGCGAAGAACGTCTTCAACGCCGGGGACTTCGGGTACGGGCTCCTGTACGGCGCGATCGGCGCGGGGCTCGTGTTCGGCAGCTTCCTCAGCAGCTTCATCGTCGATCGCATCGGGACGGCCCGCACCTACGGCGGCGCGCTCGCGCTGATGTCCGTCGGCTTCGGCGCCGCCGCGATCAGCCCGAACGTCTGGGTGGCGGCGGCCTGCTGCGTCGTCGGCGGCCTCGGCGACGGCGCGGCGATCGTCTGCAACGCACTGCTCGTGCAGGGCGGGGCGCCGGACCAGATGCGCGGGCGGGCGCTGACGCTCGTGATGAGCGCGACGTACCTCCTCACCGGGATCGGGACGGTGCTCGCCGGTGCGCTGCTGCATCTCGGCGGCGCCCGCTGGGCGTGGGGCGTGGCGGCGATCTGCTACGCCGTCGCGGCGGTGGCGGGATACGCGCTCGCCCGCGGGGCCCGAGTGGCAGCCCATCCGGCACCGCCGGAGCCCTCGTCCCTCGAGGTCCCGGCCAACTATTAGTGCCCCTCCAGCGAATGCCCTCCGGCTTCTGGAACGCGATCACGCTGCGCGCTGCCGCGTCCTCGGTCGCGCCCGTAGCTTTGGCTACGGGCGCTCCCTGCGTCCTTGCATCGCTTGGTGCTCGCGCCCCAGAAGCTCAGCAGCGTCCACTGGAGGGACACTAGAGTCATCCCGGTGGCCGGCCGCCGTGATTGGACACGTGAGACTCTCGCCGCCGGCGTCCGCGGCGGCGACCGGCGCGCGCTCGCGCGGGCGATCACGCTCGTCGAGAACGGCGACGCGCTCGCCTACGAGGTCGTCGCGGATCTCTACCCGGAGACCGGCCGCGCGTACGCGGTCGGGCTGACCGGGCCGCCCGGCGTCGGCAAGTCGAGCCTGATCTCGTCTCTCGTCCGCCACGTGCGCGCCGACGGGCGCAGCGTCGGCGTCGTCTCGGTCGACCCGTCCAGCCCGTTCTCGCACGGCGCACTGCTCGGCGACCGGATCCGGCTCGTCGACCACTTCCTCGACCCGGAGGTCTTCATCCGCTCGATGGGGACGCGCGGCCACCTCGGCGGGCTGGCGGAGGCGACGCTGCAGGCGCTGCTCGTGCTCGACGCGGCCGGCAAGGAGCTCGTCTACCTCGAGACGGTCGGCACCGGCCAGAGCGAGGTGGAGATCATCGGCATCGCCGACACGGTCCTGCTCGTGCTCATGCCCGGCTCCGGCGACTCCGTGCAGGCGCTGAAGGCCGGGATCATGGAGATTCCCGACGTGATCGCCGTCAACAAGATGGACCATCCCGCGGCGAAGACGATGCTGAGCGAGGTGCGGTCGATTCTCTCGCTCGGCGGCGACGCCGACTGGAAGCCGCCGATCGTGCTGACCGATGCCGTTCGCGGCGAGAACGTCCCGGAGCTGTGGGCGAAGATCGAGGAGCACCGCGCGTACCTCGTCGACTCGGGCCAACTGGAGGAGCGGCGGCGGCGCAACCTCGCCCGCGAGGTCTTCGCCGTCGCGTCGGGCCGGGCGAAGGAGCACCTCGAGCGCGCGGTGTCCGGCGACCCCGAGCTGCTGCGGCTGCTCGACGAGGTGCAACGGCGCGAGCTCGACCCCCTCAGCGCCGTACGGGAGATACTCGAGAAGGTGTTCCACATTGAGCACGAAGACAGCGCCCGGACTTCCTGAGATCGAGGCGGCGCGCGCGCGGCTCGACGGCGTCGCGCGCGTCACCCCGGTCTACCGCTCCGAGACGCTCTCGGGGTTCGTCGGCCGCGAGCTGCACCTCAAGGCGGAGAATCTCCAGCGCACGGGCTCGTTCAAGATCCGCGGCGCGTACAGCCGCATCTCGACGCTCAACGCGGCGGAGCGCGCGGCCGGCGTCGTCGCCGCGAGCGCCGGAAACCACGGACAGGCGGTCGCGTGGGCGGCGCGCGAGGTCGGGGCGAAGGCGCGGATCTTCATGCCGCAGGACGCGCCGATGGCGAAGGTCGAGGCGACGCGGACGTACGGCGCGGACATCGAGCTGACCGGCCCGGCGCTCGAGGAGGCGCTCGACGCGGCCGCAGCGTACGTGGCGGAGAGCGGCGCGACCTTCGTGCACCCGTTCGAGGATCCGCTCGTCGTCGCCGGCCAGGGGACGATCGGGCTCGAGCTCGCCGACCAGGTGGAGGCTGCGGACACGGTGGTGATCCCGATCGGAGGCGGCGGGCTCGCGTCGGGGATCGCGCTGGCGCTCCGTGCCGTTCGCCCCGGGATCCGGATCGTCGGCGTCCAGGCGGCCGGGACGCTGCCCGGCGGTCCCGGATTCACGATCGCCGACGGGATTGCGGTGAAGCACCCGGGCGAGCTGACCTCCGGCATCCTCGACCGGCTGCTCGACGACGTCGTCTCGGTCACCGACGAGCAGATCAGCGAGGCGATCGTGCTCCTGCTCGAGCGGACGAAGCTCGTCGTCGAGGGCGCGGGAGCCGTCGGCGTCGCGGCGCTGCTCTGCGGGAAGGTCGACGGATCCGGTCCCGCGATCGCGGTCCTCTCCGGCGGCAACATCGACGCGACGATGCTCATCTCGGTGATGCGACACGGACTCTCGATCGACGGCCGCTATCTCGTCGTGCGCACGCGCGTCGGCGACCGGCCGGGGCAGCTGGCGCGGCTGCTGACGCTGCTCGGCGACGAGCGGGTCAGCGTCGTCGAGGTGAAGCACCAGCGCGAGGCGGCCGACGTGCCGGTCGGCGAGACCGGCGTCGAGCTGACGCTGCTCACGCGCGACCGCGCGCACTGCGACGAGATCCTCGGGATGCTCGCCCGCTGGGGCTATCCGGCGCGCGAGCTGTGACGCTTCGCGTCCCGGAGTACGGCACGCGCTGCTTCGACGCGCTGCCCGCGACGGTCGAGCGGCTCCTGACCGGGGCGGGGGAGGGACTGCACCTCGGCTCGCCGGTGCTCGAGCGGCGGTACGACCACGTGGTGCTGGTCTACCTCGACGCCTTCGGCTGGCGGTTCGCGGAGCGCCACGGCGACCATCCGCTCCTGCGAGGCGCCGATCTCGTCGAGCCCCTGACGAGCCAGTTCCCGTCGACGACGCTCGTCCACACGACGACGATCCACAGCGGGCTTCCGGTCGCGGAGCACGGTCTGTACGAATGGTTCTGCTACGACCCCGAGCTCGACCGGCTGATCGCGCCGCTGATCTTCTCGTTCGCGGGGGACGGGACGCGGAACACGCTGCTGGACGCCGGCGTGCGCCCGGAGGACGTCTATCCCGAGGAGTCGGTGTATCTGCGGCTCGCGGCCGCCGGTGTGGCGAGTCACGTCGCGCATCCGGTGCCGATCGCGGACACGCCGCCGAGCCGGCGGATGCTGCGCGGGGCGACCGTGCATCCGTTCGAGTCGGCGGAGGAGGGTTTCGCGGCGCTCGGGGCCGCGCTCCGCGCCGAGGAGCGCGGCTACGGGCTCGTCTATCTCCCCGAGGTGGACGCGCTCATGCACGTCGCCGGGCCCGACGATCCGGGTGCGGCGGCGCTGTTCGATGCGTCGCTGTCGGTGATCGAGAGCGCGGCCCGCGGCGGGGTGTTCCCGCCGGAGACGCTCGTGCTGCTGACGGCCGATCACGGCATGGCCGGGATCTCGCCCGAGCGGACGATGTATGTGAACGTCGTCTGGCCGGAGATCGCGGAGCAGCTCGCGCACGGAGCCGACGGAAGGCCGCTCGCGCCGGCCGGGTCGTGCCGCGATCTCTTCCTCCATGTGCGCCCGGGGCAGGTGGACGAGGTTGTCGATCGGCTCCGCGGGCTGCTCGGTGCGGTCGCGGAGGTGCATCCCGTCGAGGATCTCGTCGCCGGCGGCGTGTTCGGTCCGTCGATCTCGGACGCGCTGCGGCGCAGGCTCGCCGACGTCGTCTGTCTCCCGTTCCCCGGCGAGGCGGTCTACTGGTTCGAGCCGGGACGGTTCGAGCAGCACTTCCTCGGCCAGCACGGCGGGCTCTCGCCGGACGAGCTGGACATCCCGCTCGTCGCCGTCGTGACGGACTAGCGCGCTGCCGCGGCGTTCCGCGCGCGCCAAGCGGCGACGCCGCCCTCGATCACCGGGCGCGCGTCGGCGCCGGCGGCCTGAAGGACACTGGCGGCGATCGCCGCGCGCGCGCCGCTCTCGCAGACGGTCACGATCGGGAGCTCGCCGCCGGCCGCCTCCCGGATGACGCGGTAGGGCACGTTGCGGCTGCCGGGGATCGAGCCATCCTCAGTCTCGTTCGTCTCGCGGACGTCGATCACGTCGATCTCACCCGCGGCGAGCCGCCGCTCCAGCTCGTCCATGCCGACCGGCTCGAGCAGCTCGTCGCCGCCCGCCTCACGCCAGCCGCCGAGCTCGAGGATCCCGACCGAGTGCAGCGCGTCCGCCGCGCGCACCGCCTGAGCCTCGTCCGCCGCCTC
>Ga0265338_10003453_pt1 | contig 22250 bp, 19 predicted proteins | sample 42126metaG_FD_193579 | JGI IMG/M metagenome (GOLD analysis project Ga0265338, IMG submission 193579) | Rhizosphere microbial communities from Carex aquatilis grown in University of Washington, Seatle, WA, United States - 4-21-26 metaG | ecosystem: Host-associated > Plants > Roots > Rhizosphere... | reverse complement strand
TCATGAGGTCGAGTACGACGTCGACATCGAGGGAGCGGGGGGTAAAAACGCTGAGACGATGCGCTTCAAAAAACATGGGGCGCGTGAGGCGCTGGGCAACGGCCAGCACAGCAGGATTGAAGCGCTCGAGGTGGCCGGGCTGGACAATGCGGCTCGCAGCTTCAGAACGGGTGATGAGGTCGTCGGCCTCGACTAGATTTGCGGCCAGGGGTTTTTCAACGAGCAGGTCGATGCCAGCGTCGAGGAGTTGAGCGGCGACGGCGTGGTGTTGGACCGTGGGCACGGCGACGCTGGCGGCTTGGATTTTGAGATCGGCGGCGAGCAGCCCTTCAACAGATGAAAAAACGGGAATCTGGTATTGCTCAGAGGTTTCCTGGGAGCGAGCCGGATCTGGCTCGACGGCGGCGACAAGAGCCACGCCTTCATTGGCCAATTCGAGTTCGCGGTAGACGCGGAGATGATTGCGGCCGAATGCGCCTGCGCCAGCAACTGCAACGCGCAACTGACTTCCGCTGGCTATTTCGCGGCCTCTTTCTCTTGCGAGGCCTCAGGTGATTTTCCCTGGACGGCTTTGAGGCAACGGCCGTAGAGCTCGAGGAGCTGGCTAACGTGTTCCTCAGGCTTGGTAGGGGCCGAACCGCTGAAGCCGGTGGAGGGCGCTGCGGGGCGGCCGACTCCGGCCGTGCCGGCCACAAATTTCAAGAGGTCGAGTGCGATATCTTCATTACGCCGAGCGCCGAGCGAAGCAGTGCCGAGTGTGTCCATAGGTAGATATCTCCGAAGAGTGATGCTACCAGAATGGGCGGCTGTTCAGCTGTGGTGGGATGATAGTGGCGCGTTTGGGGCCAAGGGATGGGTGGTGTAACAATTGCTGCAAAATCGTGGGATACTTCTGTCCCAGGGGGTTCGGATGGGCACCTTAATCTATGATTTGCGCTTTGCCTTTCGGCAATTGAGCAAGGCTCCGGGGATGGCTCTGCTGGCAATTCTGACTCTTGCGCTTGGCATCGGCGCGAACACCGCGATTTTTACAGTGGTTGAGAGCGTGCTGCTGCGGCCGTTGCCTTATCCGAATTCGAAACAACTGGTGTTTATCGGTCCGCCGAACAGCGGCCCCGGATTCAGCTCGACCTCTTGGCTGAATTACACCGACATTCGGTCGCAGTCGCGCCAGCTTGAAGCGGTGGCTGGCTATTCAGAAGACGTGAGCGTGGTTGAGACATCCGATGAGTCACAGAGTGTAGTGGCGCCCCGCGTGACGCCAAACCTGTTTTCACTGCTTGACGCAAAGCCATTGTTGGGACGGACCTTCAGCGCCGCTGAGGGCGAGCAAAACGGGCCGCAGGCTGTGATTCTTGCAGAGGGGCTGTGGAGAGGGACATTTCATGCCGATCCGGGAATCGTGGGACGCACGGTAAAGATCGCCGGGCAGGCGCGAACGGTGGTAGGCGTGATGCCGGCTGCTTTCCACTTTCCCGAATCGATGGAACCCGACCTCGAAAAGGGTATTTGGCTGCCGCTACAGCCCACGAGCGAGATGTTGAAGGACCGCGGATATGACTTCTTCATGATTGTCGGGCGGCTTCGCGGCGGGTCGACTACCGGTCAGCTCCAACAGGAACTTAAAGCGATTGCCGCACGCATTCCGCGCACAGACGGCGGAACAATCACCTCGTTAAGCGCCTGGTCATACCAGGAGCTTTTAACCGGATCGGTTCGCCCTGTACTGTTTGGGCTTTTTGCAGCGCTGGGGCTGGTATTGCTGATTGCCTGCGCCAACGTTTCAAACCTGCTGATAGCGCGCTGCCTGGGGCGCCGGCAGGAGTTTGCGGTACGGGCTGCGCTGGGCGCCAATAGGGCGCGGCTGATGCGTCAACTCCTGGCCGAGGGATTCATGCTGAGCTTCGCTGGCTGTGTGGTGGGCGTAATTCTGGCCGTGCTTGCCGTTGCAGCAGTTCATAAACTGCCTAACGGCACCATTCCCCGCGCCGATGCGATTTCAATTCATTGGACGATTGTGCTGATGCTGGCGGTAATTGCCGCCATCACGACCGTTCTCTCGTCGCTTTTGCCTGGACTTCTGGTGGCGCGCGCCAACCCCCAGGCCGCACTGCAGGCGGCCTCGCGCGGATTGGGCTCGCGGTCGGTGGGCGGCAGAGTCTCAGGCATGCTGGTGGCAGTCGAGGTTGCGCTCTCGACATTACTGCTGGTGGGCGCTGGACTGCTGTTCAGAACTCTATGGAATCTTGAGAGAGCGCAACTGGGCTTTGAGACCGCGCACCTGACTACATTCTCGGCGATGCCCGAAGATGCAGCCGGATTCTCCGCGATGGCGGTGTCAACAGACACCAAAAACGCCCCAACTTCGGTTGCATCCCTTGTCTATAAACCAGTTCTCGAACGCATCCGGCAATCGCCCGGGGTTGAAGATGCCGCACTGGTAACGGCGCCTCCGCTGGGAGGAGTGAATATGAGTAGCAGTTTCGAAGTTTTGGGCGAAACCAAGGACCCGAAGATTCCGTGGCAGACCAGGGTGACGGCCGTGAGTGGGGACTATGCGCGGATTTTCGGCACGCCGCTGATCCGTGGACGGATGATTGAAGACAGCGAAACAGCATCGACACAGTTCGTGGTCGTAATCAACGCAGCGTTTGCAAAGGCATATTTCGCGGGAAAGGATCCGATAGGGAAACGGATCAACCTAGGCGGGAAAGATACGGGGATGATTGAGCCCTATACGATTGTGGGAGTGCTCGCAGACCAGGTTGACTCGAATGTCGGATCGTCGGCGAAACCGTTCCTCATGATTCCACAGGAGCAGATTCCAACAACTTCGCTTTTTTACCAAGCGCTTTTAAAAACCGGTGTCACGTTTGTGGTGAAGACCCACGGCAACATACCGGTAGCGCCGCAGATGCGAAGCATCTTCCACGGTGTGGCTCCGGGCTACGCGCTGGATACGTTTCAGACCATGCAGGATGCAGTGGATAACAATACGTTCAGCCAGCGGCTTGGACTTTATCTTGTGGGCTCGTTCGCCGGGCTGGCGGTCGCGATGGTCATTGCGGGGCTCTACGGCGTGTTGTCGCAGTTGGTGAGTTACCGGCGCCGGGAGATTGGTGTGCGCATGGCACTGGGCGCAACCCGAGCAGGCGTTGCGCAGCTGGTACTTCGCCAGGGGTCGATATTGATCGGAGCCGGGCTGGTGGCGGGATTGATTCTGGCGTTCGCCACGGGAAGGCTGGTGCAGAGCTTTCTCTTTGGAGTGAAGCCCACCGACGCCTCTACTTACCTTTGCGTGGCTGGGGTGTTGGCGTTGGTGGGACTGGTTGCGGCCTTTATTCCGACGCGGAAGGCGATGTCGATTCAGCCTATGCAGGCACTGCGGGAGGATTAGCTGACGGCCGGCCGGCTATACCTCGTCATTCAGCTAACCTTAGAGCAGGATGGCTGTTGCTTACATCGGTTTTGGAGCGAATCTACCAAGTGCGGCTGGATCGCCGGCGGCGACTCTTGCCGCGGCAGTGGAGCGACTTGCTTCATTTGGGCAGGTGACGGCTCGTTCCCGCCTCTACTCAACCGCGCCGGTGGGCTATGCGGAGCAGCCGCGATTCCTGAATGCGGTGGTAGAAGTCGAGACCGACCTCAGTCCGCGGGAATTGCTGGTTTCGTTGTTGGGGATTGAGCGGGAGTTTGGACGGGACCGGGCCAGCGCTATTGCGAATGGGCCGCGCACTCTCGATTTGGACATTCTTTTATACGGCGATTTAATGGTTAGCGAGCCAGGACTGGAGACTCCACACCCCCGGTTGGCTGAGCGCGAATTTGTGCTGGTCCCGCTGAACGAGATTGCCCCGGACGTGCGCGACCCCCGATCAGGCGCAAAGGTGAAAGAATTATTGGAGGGTTTGCGGGCTAAGCTAGCGGAGGATTTGCATCAAACGAAAAATGAAGTTGTTGCGATCGAAAGCAATTGCTGGCGTGTTGGCATGGATTGTGATGATGCCGGCTGCGGTGATGCGCGCGCAGACACCGTCGCCGATCCTGATCACAGTTGAAGATACACGCGGGTCAGTTTTGGCCGGGGCGGTGATCACCGATAGCAATGGCAAAGTGCTGGGGCGATCGGATGGGGAAGGCCAGGCAACAATCCAATGCGAAATTCCCTGTTTGGTGCGAATTGCAGCGAATGGTTTTGCGCCGCGAAGTGAAACGCTGTCTACCGCAGCGACGGTGAGGCTTGAGCCCGCATCTTTCGCCGAAGAAGTGACGGTGACCGCCTATCGGACTCCTATTGGAGACCTCGAGAGCCCGGCGACCACCAGGGCATTGACACAAAAAGTGCTGGAAACGACAGCAGCTTTCACCCTGGACGATGGGCTTCGGCAACTGCCGGGTGTAGAGACCTTCAGGCGATCGAGCTCGCTGGTGGCGAATCCTTCGTCGCAGGGAATCAGCCTGCGGGGACTGGGATCGACTTCGGCAAGCCGAACGCTTGTGATGAACGACGACGTGCCCCTCAACGATCCGCTGGGTGGATGGATTCACTGGCAGGAGACACCGGAGCTGGCTATCAAAGACGTGGAACTGGTGCGTGGCGGAGCCAGCGATTTGTATGGCTCGAGCGCGATTGGCGGCGTGGTGAATGTTATTTCCGCGCGCCCTTTGTCAGAGGGGCTGGAGGTGCGGAGCACTTACGGCGGCGATGAAACATACGATGAAAGCGCGCTTGCAACGGAGAAGCGGGGCGCATGGGGAGGGTTGATTGCAGGGGGGCTGATTGCGACTGATGGGTACGTTCAGGAAGCGCCGTGGCAGCGAGGCCCGGTGGACCAGCCGAGCAATGTGCATAGCCAGAGTGCACTGTTGAAGGGCGAGCATGAGCGGGGTGCGTTTCGCGAGTTTGTACGCGTGAGTGGCTACAACGACCTGCGGCATAACGGGACGCCATATCAGTTCAACGGAACCAGGCTGGTGCGATATGTGACGGGCGCGGACTGGGCCAATAGCCAGGGGAGTGCGCTGACGCTGCGGCTCTACGGCAGCGATGAACGGTACCGGCAAACGTTCTCAAGTATTTCGAATCTGCCAAATTCTGAAGATGCGGCTTGCCCGTACCGCTGCGGGGAGACTCCGACAAAGTATTCGTATGTGCCCGAAAACGAATTGGGAGCGTCGCTGAAATGGAGCGAGACGCTTGGCGCGGGTTTTCTGCTGGTGGCCGGGGCCGATGCGCACGATGTGCGCGTGTGGGACCGTGAGCAATCGTTCAGCGGATCGGGCTCGGTGACAAACTTGCACGATCACCAGCGCGACTCGGGCGGGTACCTCGAGTCAATGTGGAACCGCGGCGGCTGGACGGCAACGGCATCGGGCCGCATGGACTGGTTTCAGAATTACGATGGGCAACAGTTGAAGTGGAACGGATCGGGCTGGACGCCCGGCGCTACACAGCCTGCTCAGTTTGGCCAAAGGTTGTTCGATCCGCGGCTGGGAATTTCGCGCAAAATTGCGGAGCACTGGGCGGTTTCAGCGAGCGGATTTCGGGCATTTCGCGCGCCTACTCCGAATGAGCTTTATCGCGCGACGCAAGTGGGCAACCAGTTGACGCTGGCTAACGGAACATTGAAGAGCGAGCGGGCGACGGGATGGGAAGCTGGTGTGGCAACACAGCATGATTGGGGCGTTCTCAGGGCGAGCTATTTTCTCACCCAGGTAAATCGGCCGATTATCGCGCTGACGACGAACCCGAATTCTTCGCCGATCATGTTGATGCGCGAAAACCTGGGACAGATTGAGAGCCGGGGCGTTTCACTCGATTACGAAATTGCGCCGGCGCGCTGGCTGGCGATGGATGGTGGATACCAGTATGCGCACGCGACGGTTTCTCGAGGGACGCACGATTATGGGAACTGGATTCCCGAGGTAGCGCGGAACATGGCGACGCTGAATTTGCGCGCGAGCGACACGCACCTGGGAACGTTGAGCTTGCAAAGCCGGTTGAGCGGACGCATGTACGACGACGATGCGAATGCATACCTGCTGCATGGATACTTCAGGCTCGATGCGTATGCTTCGCACAACTTCGGAAGCCGGCTTGAAGTGTTTGCAGCGGGCGAGAATTTGCTGGATCGTGCGATTCAGGTTTCGGAGACCCCGACCATTACGCTGGGGCAACCGAGAACGGCGAGAGCGGGATTTCAGGTGCGGCTCGGATCTGAGGGAAAATAGCTGAATACCAGGTAACGCGCGGTACTGGTTAATATAAACAAAATTGTTTATAATCGTCTTCCGTGAAGAGCAGCGAGTTCAAACGGTGGCTTGCGAAACAGGGAGCGACGTTCACGCCGGGCAAGGGCGGGCATCTGAGGGTTGAACTCAACGGCAGGATTTCAGTGCTTCCGACGCATTCCAAAGATCTGAAGAAGGGCACGGCAGAAGCAATCAAGAAACAGCTCGGATTGAAGGGGGAGACATGAACTATCCAGTTCGATTGAAGGCTGCCGAAGAGGGCGGATACATTGTGACCTTCCCCGACATCCCAGAGGCCATTACGCAAGGCGAAGACATTGCTGACGCGTTGCTGCATGGCGCGGACGCACTGGAATCGGCTCTGGATTTTTATTTTGAAGAACGGCGTCGAATCCCTCTTCCGTCCGCTCCTAAGCGCGGTCAACGAACGATTGAATTGGCGCCCAGCGTGGCGGCAAAGGTGCTTCTGCTGAATGAAATGCTGCGGCAAAAGGTGCGACCTGCGGAGTTGGCACGGCGCATTGGCACTACGCCTCAGGAGGTCAGCCGTCTGACGAATTTGCGCCACGCAAGCAAGATTGACCGCGTGGATGCGGCAATGCGCGCGCTCGGCAAACGTCTGATTGTGCGAGCGGCGTAAGCAGGGCCATCGCATGAAGGTGAAATTCCAATCGTATTTGCAGTCTTCCGCCGCCCCTACGGGGCTCCGACGTGTTACTCGGCTGCATTCCCAGCGTTGAAACGCTGGGCTAACATACGTTGCGCCTACGGCGCGGCGCGAAGCGATACGAATGCGAAGCGATCCGCCCTTCCGGAGTCAGCGGCCATGCTTCATGCAATTGCCTTGGCAGCGTGAGCCGCAATCGAACTATCGTTCCCTGTTGAACGGTAAAATCCTCTGGTGAGCCTCAAGTTTGAAATTGTTGCTGAGAGCGCCCTTGGCGGGAGGCGTGCGCGGCTTGATTTACCGCACCAGGTGGTGGAGACGCCGGTGTTTATGCCGGTGGGCACGGCCGGCTCAGTGAAGGCCGTTGCGCAGGACGTGCTTGAGAACCTTGGCGCACAGATTATTCTCGGCAACACTTATCACCTTTACCTGCGGCCCGGACACGAGGCCATCCGGCGGATGGGCGGGCTGCATCGTTTTATGAGTTGGCCGCGCGCCATGCTTACCGATTCGGGTGGCTTTCAGGTCTTCAGTCTTAGCCAGTTGCGCAAGGTTACCGACGATGGAGTGAAGTTTCGATCTCACCTGGATGGTAGTTCGCACTTCTTTACTCCTGAGCACTCGATAGACGTGCAGATTGCGCTGGGCGCGGATATTTCGATGGCCTTTGATGAGTGCACGGAATATCCTGCCGATCGCAAGCGCGCCGAAGAGAGCCTGCGGCTGACGATGGCCTGGGCGAAGCGATCGCTAGATCACTTCAGGGCGCGTCGCGAGACCGTGGTGTGGCGCGATGATTTCGGAGGCCGCGCGCAGAGCCTGTTTGGAATTGTGCAGGGCGGAATGTATGCGGATTTGAGACGGGAGTGCGCGGAGCGATTGGTGGAGATGGAGTTTGATGGCTACGCCATTGGCGGCCTCAGCGTGGGCGAGCCTCGCGAGTTGACGCTGGAGATGATTTCGGAAGTTTTGCCGCTGCTGCCGCGCGACAAGCCGCGCTACGTAATGGGAGTTGGTTATCCCGATGAGATTGAGCAATACGCAAAGCTCGGCGTGGATATGATGGATTGCGTTTTGCCCACGCGGGCGGCCCGGCACGGACTGCTGTTTACCAGCGAAGGACGTGTAAACATCAAAAACAGGCAGTACGCGGAGGATCAGAATCCGCCTGACCCGAATTGCAGTTGCATGGTTTGCCGGCGGTACTCGCGCGCCTATCTGCGACATTTGATGCAGGCCGGCGAGGCACTTTCGGGCACGCTGAATACGATCCATAACCTGGCATATTACCTGGGAATCATGGAGCGTGTGCGGGGGGAAATTGCGGGATCGGCAGAGAGCCATGCCGGCGTTCGTGGTATCCCACCCTAAACGCAAAATACGCGTTTAGGATGGGGCACCCTCGGTACCTTAAATCGCGGCACCCAGCAATTGCCTCAACGCCTGCACGTATTCCTGAAGAGCTTCGCGGCCGGCTTCGGTCATGCGGTAGATGGTTTGCGGCTTGCGCTGCACGAATTTCTTTTCGACTGCGACATAGCCTGACTCTTCAAGCTTCATCAATTGCGCGCCGAGGTTGCCGTCGGTAGAGCCGGTCTTGGCGCGAAGCCAGGTGAACTCCGCTTCTTCAACTCCTGCTAGAAGCGAGAGCAGGGCCAGGCGCAGTTTGCCGTGGATCACTGGATTCAGCTCCGGAAGTTCAGGCATGGCTGGCGACCTGCCGGCGCTGACGCGACTCAAGCACCATCATGTAAGCGCCGAAGACGATCTGGCATAGGAAGATGGCGACGAGAAAAGCAACGACGGTTGTGACGAGGCTGGTGAAGCAGGCAATCACTGCAGCGGCCCACCACACGATTGCGCAGAGAAACTCCGCTTTCCACTTGAGCGTAAGGCTGCAGGCAGCGTTGGCTAGTCCGATCATGGCTGAAGCAGCGGCAAAAAAGGCGCGTGGTTCGGCCAGGTGCAAACCGAAGCCCATCGCATCAAAGAGGATGAACATCGAACTGCCGGTTGCAATCCAGATTGAAGCGATGGCGCGCCCGATAGTAGTTTCGGGCACCCGATATTGCCGGCGCGAAAACCCTATGAAGGTGAGGACGCCGCCAGCGCCCATAGTAATTGGCCACGCAATTGGAAAGCTGCCGAGCCACGCCCAGAAGAACGCGATGTAATACGCAATGCCCCACAAGACGAATGTCCAGCCCCAGCTCTCCTGCTTGCGGCGGCCTTCGTTGATCATCTTCTGCATCAGGTCGAGGCGTTCTCTCAGGTCCATTTCTTCGGCGTTTGCGTTCATGGGGTTTCTCCTTTTGGTTGCTGGGCAATGTTTCGGGATTGAGGAGGCCGCGGAAAAATTCATTTTGCTTGGTCCGATACCCGTAAACATCCCTCAGGGGCTAAAGCCCCGGACTCATTTTTTGCGGCGTTAGCGGCACGAGTAAACTCGTGCCCTGTTACAAAACGCCGTTCCGATCGTGGTTTCAGCAGACAGCATTGCGATTCCTCTTCAAAGTCCGACTTTTCCCAAAAGATTTCAGGCATACTCCCAGCGACGTGCTACTCTGCGCGCAACCAGGAATAAGACAATGCCGGCACCAATCAGGACGCCAACCTGGGGGCCGAGGCTCGATACCGGAAGATTGCGCCAGAACACTTTGGTGAATCCGTCGATGGCCCAGGCGTTGAGGGTGAGCAGACCGGCCTTTTGAATGTTCTCAGGCATGAGGAAGCGCGGGAACATGCTGCCGCCTATGGACGACATGATGAGAATAAGCAGCGTTGAAAGTGCGCCGAGCTGGGCGCGGGTGTGACAAGCGCTGGCGAGCAGCAATCCGAAGGCGGCGACGGAAAACGCGGTGGCGAGGCCCATCACGGTGAATCCAGCGAGGTGACTGAAAAAGTCGAGTTTGAAGACCGCCCAACCCCACAGGAACATGGCCACTAGTTGAATAAATGCGAGGACGGTGTTGTAAAAGAGTTTGCCCGCGAGAAGGCGGGTCATGGTGATGCGGGAACTAAGGACGCGATCGAGAGCGCCGCTCTCAGCTTCGTCGAGAAGCGCACCTGCCGAGCCGGTGGCGGTGAATAGAAGAAACATTACGCCGATGGCAGCCGCGTAGAAAGAAATCATGGAAGTGTTCTTGTTGTCGCCGACGACCGAGCGAGTATTGACGGCGATGATGCTTGCGCCGGATTCACTGCTGGCGGCAGTCGATGGCGAGTTCTCCTGCTTGCTTTGGATCTTCTTCAGATCATCGAGCGAAGACTGCACTTTCGCGCGTTGCTCAGGGGTAAAGGCACCAAGGAATCGCTCTGACGCTTGGATTCCCTGCTGAGCCATTACCGCGGGCATTGCGGTGAATGCGGCTTTCTGCAGCATTCCGATAACGACCTGCGGAGCAATCATGTCACTTGAGTCGTTGAGCAACTGCAGCGGGACCGCTTGGGAATCGGGTCCGAAGCCGACCGGGTGCTGGCCAAAGCCGCTGGGAATGATGAGCGCGACCGAGAATTCGCCGGCCTTGACTGCGGCTTCGGCGGTTGCGGCGGTGTAGTCAGGCGGCACGGGCGCGTTTTTACCGCTGGGCTCGGGATGCGTGGCTACGACGAGGGAACCATCGTGGGTGAGGCCGCGAACGAGATCGCGAGAGGCTTCACTCTTATCTTCGTCGACAAGAATGACTTTGACGCGCGGCGTTGTGTCGTGCCGGCCGCCGAAAATGACGGCGAAGATGGAAAAGAATGCGATGGGCAGAATGAAGCTGAGCACGAATGCTGCGCGATCGCGACGAAGAGCAAGCAATGAGGTACGGGCTACGCTGAACATTAGTCTCGCAACTCCCTTCCGGTGAGGTGAAGAAAAACGGATTCGAGGTTGGGGCGGCGAATTGAAACGTCGTCAAGAATGAGGCCGGCGCTCGCTGCGCTTTCAAGCAATGGGCCGACCTGCGAGGAATGCTCAATGGTGAACTCCGCGGTAGAGTCGACAAGACGGCCGCCGTGGGATTCGGCCCATGAAACAATGCCGGGGATGGGGCTAAAGAAGCGCGCCAGCACTTGACTGCGCTGGCCAAATACATCGCGGACTAGAGCGTCTTTGGTGCCCTGCGCGATGACCTTGCCGTGATCGATAATCGCGATGCGGTCGCACAGACGCTCGGCTTCTTCCATGTAGTGCGTGGTGTAGACAATGGCAGTGCCTTCGGCGCGGAGCGATTCGATCATTTCGAAGATGCGGTTGCGCGATTGGGGATCGACTCCGACGGTGGGCTCGTCCATGAGAACGATGCGGGGACGATGTACCAAGCCGGCTGCCATGTTGAGCCGCCGTTTCATTCCGCCGGAGAGAGTCTTTGCGATATCTGCGGCGCGGTCTTCAAGCGCTGCCCATTTGAGGCACCATGCCACGGATTCATTGATCTTCGATCGAGAGAGCGCGAAGTAGCGGCCAAATGCGGCGAGGTTTTCGCGGACGGTAATACGCGGATAAAGCGCAATTTCCTGGGGGATCCATCCGAGGGCCAAACGCGCGCCCATGGAGCCGGCGGCGAGGCCGAAGACCTCGACGCTGCCGGAGTCGGGCATCACTCTGCCTACGATCGAGCGGATGAGCGTGCTTTTTCCGGCACCGTTGGGGCCTAGCAGTCCGACGCACTCGCCGGCGCGGACTTCGAGGCTGACACCGTCGAGGGCGACTGTCTGGCCGAAGCGCTTGGCGAGCGCGACTACGCGGAGCGGAAGGGCTGTGGGACTGGCTTTGGAAGTGGCGGGTTCGGAGGTTGTTGCTGTGGGCGTCATAAGGGTTCTCGGTTTGGGTTCGTTTGGCGGAGTTCTGAATACGAAGAGTACTCTATTTTATAGAGTATTATTTGTCAAGAGGAATTTGCGGGGTGCGTTCGGCGCGAGATGTTATTGAGGTAGATTGTTTAGTTTCAAAAACTTATCGCGATTGCGATCCGCAAGTAATCCAATTGAAGCGTAGGTTGGATGGGCACTCTGTCACCGGCGGGTCAGGAGACCCACCGTACAGCCGGTCGGGAGACCGGCGGTACAGGCTAGAAGAGGCGGAAGTTTACTTCGATGGTGATGCGCGTGGCGACTGCGTGCCCGTCTTTCATTCCGGGCTTGAAGCGATAGTGAGGAATGGCTTCGAGGGCTTTTTCATCGAGGCCTTCGCCGAGACGCTGAACGACGACCGGGTTGCGGGGAATGCCCTGGGCATCGACGACGACTGTGATCATGCAGACGCCCTGATATTTGTTGCGGCGGGCTTCGTCAGAGAATTCCGGAGTGGGGGCAAAGATAAGCACGGGCGCCTTGACGCCGTTTCCCGGCAAGAAGTCGTTGCCCGAGCCGGGCCCGAATTTATCGCCCGTGCCGTTGCCGTAGGGGCCGTTTTTGCCTGTCCCGATTCCTCCGCCATCGCCAGGGCCATTGGAGAGGATGGCTACGTTGCGCGAGTTCAACATACCGATGTTGGGTAGCGATGGATCGCTTGGCAGTGTGACGGCTTGCGTCGGCTCAACCGCGAGTTTCGGATTGAGGACGGTAGGAACAATCGGAGACGCCAAAGGCGTAGCGGTGAACCGGGGCGGATTGCCTCGGGTTGGGTCGATGAGGTCGTGTGAACCGCTTCCGTTGCCGCCGTTACTGGATTGAAGTACGAACGGCGCGAGCAGGGGAATATTGCTGAGATCGATGTGGCTCAGCGGCGTGGCCGGAGGGAAATGTGTCGTGGTGCTATGAAGTCCAAGCACGAGAAGCAGAGCGATGAGCGCACCGTTGAGTGCGGTGGATGTACCGACGGCCCAGGGGTTGGTATGGGTGCGCGAATCAAGCGAGGCTGACGCGAAAAAGACTGCGCTGCCCGATGGAGCAGCATCGGATTTTAGGCGCGACGAATTGGACAGAGTCATCTTCACCTCTGGGCACAACGCTGCTTCAACGATGCTCTGATGCGAGCGTTGAATCGCAACAGAGAACGCGGAAGGCTGGCGGATAGACGCGGTGGTTTAGTGGTCGTCAACAGCGAGTGATGAAGAATTGGCGCGGTGATTTGAGCGAAGGACTCCGGAAGAATTAGTTGATGAGTGAAGCCGATTGAACGATCACGTGATCGAGGACTCCGGCCCAATCGGCCGGCGATGATTGGCGGTAAAGACGAGCTGTGGGATACCAGGGTGTGGTGTCGAGCTGCTGCATCCAGCGCCAGTCAGAGAGGTACGGAAGCAGAATCCAAACAGGCTTGCCCATGGCCCCCGCAAGATGCGCGATGCATGTGTCGGTGGTGATGACGAAATCGAGTGTAGCCACTAATGCGGCGGTTTCCGACAGGTCGCGGTCGCGGCTTGATCCGTCGGCGATGTGAAGGTCTTGTGAGAGAGTCGCAAGCTGATTGGCTGGATCGCCTTTCTGCAATGAAATCCAGTTAGCGCGGATGGAATTGAAGAGCGGCAAAAGCGTGCGGAGATGCATAGAACGCTGAGCGTCAGCGCGATAATTCGGGTTGCCGGCCCATGCGATGCCGATGCGCGGGCCGGGGTGAAGACTGGGGAATTGCGCGTGTTTTGTCTGGATTTCTTCGAGATCCGCGCCGAGGTAAGCACCACTCCATGGGGTGGTTTCAATGGTGGTTGAGAAGACGGCTGGGAGACTCATAAGGGGACATTCGAGGTGGTAGTCGTGGGAAGGCGTGTCGAGCACGCGAACTTGAGCAAGGCCTGTACGGACCGGCGCCAGGGAACTGAGGAGACGCCCGACTGCCGGCTGGACTTCAAGGATGGGAAACCCACCACGCGCGACTACGAGGCAGGCATATCGGGAGAACTGGATGGTATCGCCCAGGCCCTGCTCAGCGTGGAGAAGAATGCGCTGGCCATTAAGTGGCTCGCCGCGCCAGCGAGGGCAGGTAAAAGTGCGCGGAGCCCTGTGAACTTCTCGAAATTGCCAGCGCGATTCATACGTGGACCAGCCGTTGCGCCAATCGCCGAGACGGAGTTGGGTGAGCGCGAGATTATATTTTGTCCCGGCATTTTCCGGGTCGAGGTCGGCGGCCCGCTGGTGAGCGATGAGAGCTTGCGTGACGCAACCCATTTCAAGCAGCGAGTTGCCGCGATTGGATGCGGCCCCTTTACCGCCCAGTGCTTCAGCGCGTTCGAACTCGGCGACGGCTTCGGTAAATCGGCGTTCGTTGTGCAGAACGATTCCGAATTGATTCACGGCTTCAGCATGGTCAGGATCGACGGCGAGAGCCCAGCGAGCGAATTCGTGCGCGCCGGGAATGTCGCGCACGGCGAGTTGAAGCTGACACCACGCGATGAGGGTTTCAATCTGTGCGGGGTTGAGCGCAAAAGCACGCTCCAGGCAATTACGAGCTGCGGGGAATTGCTTACGCTCGCGCTCGAGGGCAGCGAGGTTGAGCCAACCGGAAACGAGGTCGGGGCGAAGATCAATCGCTCGGCGCAGGGATGCTGCGGCGGCGAGATCACGGCCTTGTTCGCGAAGCAGGCTGCCGAGGTTGATCCATGCGGCGGCATAGCTGGGCCTGAGAGCAATGGCGCGGCGATAGCGGGCTTCAGCTTCACGCGTTTGGCCGAGGCGATTGAGCGCAAAGCCCGCGGCAAACTCAGCCTCGGCATAGCGAGGGCGAAGGCTTAGGGCGCTCCTGTAGTGATCGAGTGCGTGGGCGAAGTTGCCGAGGATGGCGAGAGCATTGCCGAGGCCTAGATGCGCGCAGGCCAGCGAAGGCTGGCGGCTGATGACAATTTCGAATTCGTGAATAGCCTCCGCAGGCTGGCCAGAGGCGAGCTTCAACTCGCCCAGGCTCATGCGCGCTAATGAGTTGGAGCCGCCGAAACGAAGGGCTTGATTGTATGCCTGCTCTGCGTCAGCGAGTAGGCCATTTGCCTTGAGAGCTTGACCTAGCGCGATCCAGGCGGCGCTGGCTGATGGTTGCGCAGCGAGAGCGGCTGAGGCCATTCGGATTGCGTGTCCGATCTGCCCATCTGAAAGAGCGATCAGGCTCATTCCGACGAGAGCCGGAGCGTGGGAGGGATTGGCTGCGAGGATGCGCTGGTAAGCAAGTGCTGCCTGAATCATTCGCGAAGCGGGCGGTGGGGACGGTGTTTGTTGTTCAGATATGACCGGAGACAAGCGCACCTCAGGAGTGAGAGGTTGCACGGAAGGATGCAGGCGGAGAACGGATTTATTGGAGGGTGCTAATGGTTTTGCTTGCGATGCCGCGAGCTGAAGGCGCGCGGAGGGGGCTATGGTTGTGTTCCATGCCCCTGATTTTGCCAGTTGGTGAGCGGCTTTGGACTAAAGCGGCCGCGGATCTGATTGACGGCAACGAGCCAGGGAACAACGACCGAAAATGCAAGGCGCGCGAGTATGGCTTTGAAGCCGAAGCGGGGCAGGTAGCGCCAGTCGCGATGAAAGGCGTACCAGGCTTCAAGAAGGAGGATGGCGAGAATTGGCCAAAGAGTAAAGGGCGCAGCGATTAGGGCGGCGAGTTGAAGAAGGCAGCGGGCGGAATTACGGAGGAGCCGCGACCAGCGGACTCCGGCCTGGCCGTCGCTGATGGCGTAGCGCTTCATCTGTCGCACGACGGTGCGGAACGTGTTGAGCGGGCGATAGAGTGCCTTGGCGTTCGAGACAAAGTCCGGTTGGGTGTGGCTGCGTGCTTCGAAGTCGAAAAGGGTGTCTTCGCCAACGAGTACCTGCTCAGGAAAACCGCCGATCCGCTGCCAGAGATCCTTGGTGAAGGCCATGGAACGGGCTGTGCAGGACTTGGTGGGCTCGAGGGGCGACAGCTTGACTGAGAAAAAGGGAGCGGAAGCTACATCCCAGACGGTGTGGCCAGCAGGATCAAGGCAGGTGCCTCCGAGCGCGTATTCAGCCTCGCCTGCAACGATGCGCACGGTCAGGTTTTGGAGCCAGTCTGGGGCATAGGTGCACCCGGCGTCGGCACAGGCGATGAAGGGTGATTTGGCGGCGGTGATAGCCACGTTGCGGCCACGGGAAACGGGGCCTTTCGAGTGCTTGAGGCTGCAGGTTTCGTCGCGGATTGCAATTAGGCTGGGATGGCGGGTGGCGGCTTCGGTTAGCCATTCCCAGGTGCCGTCATTTGAGCCGCCGTCGACAATGACGATTTCGGCCGCTGGGGGCTCCTGGGCAAGCAGGCTTTCGACGACCCGGGCGATATCGCCAATCTCATTGAGCTCAGTGGCGATGATGCTGACGGGTTGCATGGGAAGAGTATAGCTAGCGGGGCGAATTGAAGCGGTTGCACGTTGACCCCGAGTGCGGTTTGACGATAGAATCGTAGAGTTTGGCGCTGCGCCCCAGATGGGGTGCGCGGGAACGCGCCGGGTTCACCGCCAGAATTGGACGTGTGTGCGGCCCGCCTTCCGATGCAGTAATAGCCTGTATCCGCCCCACCGCAAAACCGGAGTTTTGAGAAGTTTATGCGCCCTATGCTTTTTGGCGGCGCTGGAGGATTTGTTATGTACGCAGTGATACGCACCGGCGGCAAGCAGTATCGGGTTGCGCCTGGAGATGTAGTGAAAATTGAGAGCGTCGACTCGAAGGATCAGACAGTCGAGTTCAGCGACGTACTCGCAGTTTCAGGCGAGGCGGGCACCATTGCCAAGCCGTCAAGCGCGAAGGTGACGGGTGAAGTGCTGGGCGAAGGCCGCGGAGGCAAGATCCTGGTTTTCCACTTGAAGCGGAAGAAGCAGTACAAGAAGCTGCAGGGGCATCGGCAGAACTTTACCGAGGTTCGCATCAAGGCGATTGAAGCTGACGGAGTAACGTATACGGCAGCTAGCTAACTCGCCGTCGGCTTTATTTGGAATGAACAAGTTTCGGTGCTTTGAGCACCACCAGGCCAGGAGCTAGCGGCTAGAAGCTAGCAGCAGATTTTAGAAGGGGATTGAGCAATGGCACATAAAAAGGGCGGCGGCAGTTCAACAAACGGGCGCGACAGTAATGCGCAGAGGCTGGGCGTGAAGGCGTTTGGAGGCCAGTTGGTGACAGGTGGGTCGATCATCATGCGGCAGCGCGGCACCAAGATCAAGCCGGGCACAAATGTGGGCATTGGCTCAGATGACACGCTGTTTGCGAAGGTATCAGGACGCGTGAAGTTCACCGATCACGGAAATCGCGGCCGGTTTGCTTCGATCGAGCCGGTTGCCTCAGAGTAAGCCACGCTTACGCTAATCGAAAGAACGGAAAAGGCCATGGCGATCGCCATGGCCTTTTCAATTTTGAAAACTCTCGCTTCTAGACTTCTGACTCGTGCCCCTTGAGGTTGCGGTTTAGAACCTTGTCGACAACCTTCTCAACATCGGTAAGGAAGAAGCTGTTGGAATGCTGAACGGCGACCTGTGTACCGGTGTGTCCGAGCGCGGAAGCGATCTCATTCCAGCGATAGATGGTGGAGTTGGCCGGCATGACGACGGGCTGGGTGGCTGGCGCCGGTGCGGCGCAGTATGACGTCCAGAGGCCGAGCACGCCGATAATCGCGCCCTCATAGACAAACTGTATGGGAGCAGTCAATGACGTGAAGCGCGAAATCAAGGTTGCATGGATGAAGTCGTTCGCTGCCATGAAGCCAAATCCCATTGCCAGCCCGAAGGCCATATCGCGCGCTGAGAGCTTCAGCGCATTCATGCATAGGCATAGGAAGGCAAGCAGGCAGAGCTCAAGGATGCTGACCGAGCGCATGAGCCCGTAAGCGATGTCAGGAAGGATCAGGACTCCGCGATGAGTGAGCGGCACCGTCGAGAACGTTACGATGATAGAAACCAATGCTGCCCAGCGGAAAACCACGACTCCGAACTTCATGAGACCAGGCAAGGCTGCCAGGGCGGTGCGGAAAACCTCGACGCACACGAAGAAAAGGATGACTGCGCTTGCAATATAGACGGCCCAAAAACCGTAGAAGTAGGTAATCAGCCAAAGCTGAGAGCGGACAATGTTGTCGCCATAGAGGAAGAGAAGCAGCACCGGCGTGGAGACGACGCGCAGAGCGAGGTAGAGTCCCATGGCACGGAATTTGGTGTTGAGTTTCCGACGCCAGAAAAGGAAAGCGAGCGTGGCGGTAAGCAGAAACTCGACCACACCCATCATCGACATTGCTTGAGCAGAGGACATAGACACCCGTGCGACGATCCTGAGAGTCTTCTCAGAATAGCGCTAAATGGCTCAAGCCTCAACTAGAATTGACAAGCAATCTTGGCACTTTCGTGCCATTACCTTAGGTGGTTACTTAAACCAGCCTATTTATTCGGGCAAGTCGGCAGGCCTGGAACGCAGCCCGGAGTGGGCAGACTTGATGAAGCCGACTGCTGGCTATTGATTGCGGGGGTGGTCTTGGGGGTAACAGCGGCAGCGGCGCCGCCGGCAACGACGACAGAGAGGGCAAGAATGCGAACGACGAGTTTCATAATTAGTAACCTCTGATAGTTGAAAATCTGTTGGGGGATGTCCCCTGTGCACACAACGAATCATATCCAAAAGGCGCCGTCAAGTACAGATTTTTCATTAAGATCAACAGTTTATAACGGCTTTGATTACTGAGGTCACATACCACCTACGTAATCATTATAGGTAACCAGTTTACGGCCAATTGTGCGCCTGCGGCAATGATTCTTTGCGGCCATTTATGCCCCTGCGGCAATGATTCTCTGCATGGTAAAATTGCGTTTAGAGAGGCCTCGCAAAAAGCCCACTAAAGTCAATCGTTTATTCCTTGAACGCACGCTGGATGGTATCTCCGGAAAACGATGAAACTGGGCTGAAAAACAGGTCGCAAAGAACAGGATTTATGGCAACTGAACCAATTGACGGCATGCCCCCTCCCGACGATTCGAACTACACAGGCGACAGCATCCGCGTTCTTGAAGGGCTGGAAGCGGTACGGCTGCGCCCCGCCATGTACATTGGCTCGACCGGCGAAATGGGATTGCACCACCTGGTGTACGAGGTGGTGGACAACTCAGTTGACGAGGCCCTGGCGGGGTACGCCAAGCGGATTGAAGTCGTGATCCATGTCGACAACTCGATTACAGTGATCGACGACGGGCGCGGTATACCCGTGGACATGATGGATCTGCCGAATGGCGTTCGCATGTCGGCAGTGCAGGTGGTGCTGACCAAGCTGCATGCGGGGGGCAAGTTCGACGCTTCGACTTACAAGGTGTCGGGGGGGTTGCACGGCGTGGGCGTGAGTTGCGTGAACGCGTTGAGCCAGGAGTTCAACGTTGAGATTTGGCGCGACGGCCACACGTATGAAATGGATTTCAGTTGCGGCTTGCCGACGAGCGAATTGCGGCAGGCGGGGACCAGCAAGAAGCGCGGAACGAAAATTCACTTTTTACCCGACAAGTCGATTTTTGCGACAACCGAATACAACTACGACACGCTGGCGCAGAGACTGCGCGAACTCGCCTTCCTGAACAAGGGGCTGGAGATTTCGCTGACCGACGAGCGGACGGCAGATTCGAAGACGGGCGAGGCTAAGAAGTCTGAGTTCAAGTACGCCGGCGGCATTTCGGAATTCGTAAAGCATCTGAATCGCGGCAAGCAGGTGTTGCACGATAAGCCGATCATGATGGAAGCATCGCGGTCAGGCGTCGAGATTGAGATTGCGCTGCAATACAACGACAGCTACTCCGAAACGGTATTCAGCTTTGCGAACAACATCAACACTGTCGATGGCGGCTCGCATCTTTCTGGATTTCGCACTTCCCTCACCCGCACCATCAACGCGATCGGGCAGTCGATGGGTCTGTTCAAGGACCTGAAGGAATCGCTTAGCGGGGATGACGTGCGCGAAGGCCTGGTTGCCGTGGTGAGCGTAAAGCTGCCGCAGCCGCAGTTTGAAGGGCAGACCAAGGGCAAGCTGAATTCTGACATTGCCGGCACGGTGCAGGCGTTTGTGAATGAGCGGCTGGGCGGATTCCTCGAGCAGAATCCTCCGGTGGCGCGAAAGATTATCAACAAGGCAATTGAAGCCGCGCGTGCGAGAGAAGCAGCGCGCAAGGCACGAGACCTTACGCGGCGCAAAGGCGCGCTGGATGGTGGCGGATTGCCGGGAAAACTGGCCGACTGCTCCGAGCGCAACCCGGACCGCTGCGAACTCTATCTTGTCGAGGGTGAGAGCGCAGGGGGAACGGCGAAGCAGGGGCGCGACCGGCGGTTCCAGGCGATTTTGCCGTTGAAGGGCAAAATTCTGAACGTTGAGAAGGCCCGCTACGACAAGATGCTGGGGCACGAAGAAATCCGCGCAATGATTACGGCGCTGGGCACGGGCATCGGCAAAGACGATTTCGATGCGAGCAAGCTGCGCTACGGCAAAATCATCCTGATGACCGATGCCGACGTGGACGGTTCGCACATCAGGACGCTGCTGCTGACGTTCTTCTTCCGCCACATGACGGAGCTGATCAAGCGCGACAACGTGTACATTGCGCAACCGCCGCTCTACAAAATCAAGAAGGGTCGCTTTGAGCAGTACATCAAGGACGATCGCGATTTTGTGAAGGTGATGGTAAGCCGCGCGTCTGAAGGCATCGTGGTGCGGCACGGCGAGAGCGCGAGCAAGATTGAGGGCGCGGACCTGACCAAGTTCATGGGCACGCTGAATGAGTACCTGGGCTTTGTTGAGAAGGTTGACAAGCGCATTCGCAACGAGCGGTTGACTGAGCTGCTGGCGCGGGCCGAACTGACTCACCGTGCGGATTTCGCCTCGAAGAGTGAAAGCGATGTGCCGGAAAAACTGGCCGCTCTGCATGAGCAGCTCACTGAGTCGGCCGACCAGTTCCAGATCAAGGTGCACACTCCGGTTGAAGATGAGGAGCACCACACCTGGTCGATATGCTTTACGGATTCGCAGGGCGCGAAGCGTTGCATCGACTGGAACCTGGCATCGAGTCCCGAGTTCAGGCAGATGATGTCGAAGTATTCGCTGATCAAGCAATTCCTTGAGCCGCCGTTCCTGGTGGAGTTTGCCAAGGCCGCTGCGGTAGAGACGAGCGCAGACGAGGAAGAGCCGGATGCAGAAGGTGCGCCTTCGCCGGGAAGCGTGGAGACCAAGGCCGCGGCCAAGCGCGGGTCGAAGATTCCGCGTGAGCCGGTTGAGAAGCAGACCGCGCGCGAACTGTTTGCCTATATTGTTGAACAGGGCAAAAAGGACTACCAAGTGCAGCGCTACAAGGGTCTGGGCGAAATGACCAGCACGCAGCTTTGGGAGACGACGATGGATCCGGAGCACCGGACGCTGCTTCTGGTAAGGCTGGCAGACATGGTCGAAACCAACGAGATCTTCACTACACTCATGGGTGAAGACGTTGAAAAGCGCCGCAAGTTCATCGAGGATAACGCGCTCGATGTTAAGAACCTGGACATTTAAGCGGCTCTTCAAGGTTGCTGTGCGGGCTTTGCAACCCTTGCAAAGCCTGTTGCACGACTAGTAAACCTGCGTGCTGAATGAACTCTGCGTAATTTCCCGATTATTTCTCTCCGAACAGGCATATTTGGGCCTTTTTGCGGCCTGAGATGGAGACGAAATGTAACAGCTTTTTCGCTGTTACATTTCTTTATCCTGCTCATTCGCAGGGCCTTGCCGGAGTTATTTCGCGCTAATTTTCTTGAAATCCGGGGGGAGGGGGTGGGGGGAGTATATTTCCGGTTAACTTTTCGCGGGGCGGAGGCTGGCACCCAATATCCGTTGGCTTGCAGGTGGTAACCATTAACTGGAGGGCTCGCGGATTTGCGGGGTCTACCGGGCCTGCGGCGCTCGCGGTGCGGTGAAGGCTGGCGTGGGATGGCATCGACGGCGAGCTTTGCGGTGCGGAGCAGAATGGCGCACGTGTCTTCGCGGATGGCTTCAATGAGGATGGCGTCGGTGACGCAGGCGACAAAAGCGCGGATGCTGTCGCGGCTTGTGAGTGAAGGCATGGCGTCGCGAAACGCCGCTCTTCCGGCCCTTCTGGCGACGTATGCCTCTATGGGGCAGCCATAGTATTGCGCGTACTCGGCCTGGGCCTGGCGATACGCGTTGCGGCAGCGATCGAGTGCGGCGGAAATGGAGTCGGACGAGGCGGCTTCGGAAGCGGTTTGCGCGGGTGATGAATTAACGGACTGGGCCATCTGGTATTGCTCCTGATTGCAGTGTGCGCGTTGTGGGGGTAATTGCACGCAGTGTGTCACGAACAAAAGTGAAAGCTTTTGATGCTGTACCAAAGATGGGAGACGGCCTCCCGGAGCCGGCTTGCAGGAGTTGGCTTCAAACCGCCCGGTGCTGCTGCGCTTGAAAGGGCGTGGT
>Ga0265338_10003452_pt1 | contig 22262 bp, 17 predicted proteins | sample 42126metaG_FD_193579 | JGI IMG/M metagenome (GOLD analysis project Ga0265338, IMG submission 193579) | Rhizosphere microbial communities from Carex aquatilis grown in University of Washington, Seatle, WA, United States - 4-21-26 metaG | ecosystem: Host-associated > Plants > Roots > Rhizosphere... | reverse complement strand
CCCGAGTTTGGGCCGCCGCATCGCACGCAGATATCAATCTCCTCCTGGAGAGTGATGAATGCGGCGATCTTGCCCTTCCCCTCAGACCCGTATTGGCCGCCCACGACAACCCAAACGCTCATGCGACCTTCCTCTCTCGAAAATCAAGAATGAGGCGGTGAACTGAAGTCATTAGCCGCTCAAAATCCATCGTTCCGGGTAAAACTACCGTGGCTACTGAGCGAAGTGAGTCAATTTGTGACTCGACTGAATGCGCATCCGCTTCACAAAACTCCGCGAACGTGCGGTAACGATGCCCAAGCCGCTCGAATCTAATGGTTGCCGGAGTGTCCACATAGACGAGGAAAAAATCGTCTTCGAACGCCGCATGCAGGCTCGCTTGGTCAGTTGGATGGCGTAGGCCATCGACTACGACGTCGCTCCGTGGATCGATTCGATCGATCAGACGCCTATTTAGCTCGACTTGATCCGCGCCAGCCATGACAACCCCACCCACTTTTTGCAGGCGCACCTTATCCGCGGGATCAGCCTGGAACCATTCCGCAAGTATCTGACTGTAACGGAGATACTGGAATCCAAAATCCCGTTCGATGTGTTGCGCAATCGCGGTTTTGCCAGAGCCGATTCGCCCTGCAACGCCCACCACGATTCGAGGACTCTCAGGCATAATGACCATTCTAAATGTCGTGTGCGACGACTGCATCCAGACCTGAGGCACCGACGATCTGCGCCAGTTTCTGGTAGTTGATGCTGGGCGACCGTGGAACTATGAGGTAGTCCTCAGTCGGAGTCCCTAGCGCAATGTAGTCATCGGCCATGTAGAACAGTCCCACCAGGGCTGAAGTGATCGCATCCACCTCATCGTGGGTGACGCGATCAGTGAGGTAGGGCCCAGAGATGCCAATGCGACCCATTCCCTTCTTCAGTTCCTCTAGGCTCGATCCCTTACGAGGAATTCCGAGGAGATCCTGCGCTGCACCAGGGTAGCTCTCGATCACTGTCAAACCCCGCTTGCGGAGTTCCGCAGCCAACATCATTCCGCGGGTTGTGAGGCCCTTCATTGTCGGCAACAGGCACCAAAAAACTGAGATACCCATGCGCTTGAGCGCGAGCTCACACTTCCGGTAAATCGGAGAGTTCCCCACGCAATCGCAGTCCGTGACGCCCTCCGGCATGGAAAGCGGGGAATCTATCGAAACAATGTCAGGTTGAGCGGCGATGGTCTCTCGAATCAGTTCCTCATCTGTGCGCAGCGAGAGTGTCGAAGCATTGGATCCGTCGAGAAGCGCCCAGCCAGTAGCGCGACGCTCACTTCCAGTGAGGTCGATGCCCACAATTCGCGGACCGGAGTTGCCTCCAACTTTCTTGATCAGATTCCCGACGATCTCGCGACCGGAAGGGAGCACAACGTGTTTCCGTGATGTGCTGAGCCTCGACTTCTTGGGCATTTCTGAAATGCCTGTGAAGATTGGTGCGATTGCGCCCTTCAGGAATTCGGCGGTTTGCTGCGAAAGCCTGTCGTAGCAGATCTCCATGAGGGCCTTCAAGTGCACGACGTCCGCAGTATTGTATTCAATTAGCTGGTCAAAAGCTGCCTTATCGCCGCGGAGATGCTTAGCCCAGAGGACGGTCGCATCAAAACCGCTGATATCGATGATTGAGTCCTTCCGGTGAAGACCAATCTGCTTCTCGATATCCTTCAGACCGCCCCTATACCCAAGCTTTCTGGATACCCACCGCAGGTCGATGTGCACAGGCGGAATAAAGATCCCGGGAAATGCCGACCTGAGAAAGCGCAGGTCAAATCCGGCCCCATTAAAGGTGACGACGACGGAGTACTTCCTGAGCGCTTCGTCCAATTGGTCGAGGTTATGTCCTTGAACGAAGACTTGATAACGTCTCCCGTCGTAAAGACCAACTACAGTGACGGAATCGAACACAGTCGAGAGTCCAGTTGTCTCGATGTCGAGGTAGACGCACTGGTCAGAAAACTCCGGGAAGACTCTCCAAGCTTCCCCGAGGTCGCTCAATCGCTTGAAGAATGATGCGTCTTTCTCGTCGATTGCCTTCCGTGATCGAGGAATGTAGTCATCTAGCTTTTGCTGAAGACGTGCCCCCAATACGCCGAACCGTTTTTCAAAACGGTCGGCATCGTCCCAGCTCTGGATCCCGTTCATCCACATGCCACGTTCAGTCTCTCTGCCAATTCCGGGAATATGCAGAAATGTCTGCTGGAGCATGGGAAAACCTCACACCTAGTCAAATTATAGGTCCAAACAATGTTCTCTTTTAAGATTTTTCTCTAAAACGAGAGGAAAACACGGTATCATTTTCTCCTTTAATCTGCTCGAATGAAGGGCTACGAGGCTGCGACCATGAAGAGACCACGAACGGACAGGGACGAGGACATCAGAAGCCAAATCGCAGTCACACTAAAGAACGCCCTTAAAAAGCGCCATGTCTCCCCTGAGACTGCTGCGAAGCTACTTGAAGTGGAGTTGGGGACGCTTTACAAATATTTGGCCGGCAGCATGATTCCGGGGGGACACGTCCTATGGCGCGCCTGTCGCGAGCTCGATTTGATTTTGGATGAGAATGGTTTGCGCCTAGCCCGAAGCGGGAGGCGCAAGCGGACGGCAGCGACAGATGACGCTGAGCAGTATGAACTCCCTTTTATAAACGAGACGGTCGCAGGCGATAAGGTTCACCTGACTATTCGCAAAAAAGGTCCGGAATATGTACGGGTCGCTCTCCGAATCAAGATTGCCGGCTGAATCTCTCTCCGAGAGTCCAGAGAGCTCAAAAGCGCCTAATTCGGACCACCAGCCACTTCCGCGGAATCCAGCCCGTTGCAGTCCGATTCCGCAGTCCGTCTTACACTTTGCGCCATCAGTCGGGTCCGGGGCTTGCTCCCGCAAGTTTCGCGCCGAGACAAATCGCAAATTCCTGCTCTTGGATTCGCGTGGCTAATGGAGGGGTCTGTCGCTAGTCGACTGTCAGTTCCGAATTTCACCTAGATCATAGCAACGAATTGGTTACAAAACCCTCGAAAGATAGATCACTCCCCGCAAACCGACGGTCTTCGCCCGCCTCACGTTCTCCCCAATTTGGCCTGTGGATCAAGGCCACGTTTGCGGCGTCGCTGACATATTTCAGCGAAGTTAAACGCGTCGCAACATCCGCTCTCTGACCCGGCAGTTTTTCCCATCGCGGCGAATGCTGCAGCGTTTGCTTAGACGGGTTCAACCGCATCACTCAAAGCGACAATAACCCACGGCCCGCAACTCGCTGCCAAATGGCAACGATGTAGCGGGCCGTTTTGTTTTTTGGAGATTGAACATGAAATCTATTGAGGACTTTTTTGTTGATCGCAGGAGTAGCGGCTTGCTTGGCGCTGCTTCCCCGCTCCCCAGAAGGAATCGCTGCTCAAGCCTCACCAAAGATCTACGCAAAACCGCAAACCGGGGATTCCTACTCTTTCCTGTCAGTGAATTCGCGAGACAAACGGGACATACGGATCTCCTGATCAGCGAAGCCGCCAATGACAATTTTTGTCTTGAGGAGTTGGCAGCCAAGTATCCCCTGTGTAGTTGGCGTGCGGCCATTGGACCGTCAGGCCTATGCGTTGTACGGGTGGATGGCCCACGCGGCAGGGCGTCCTTCGCAGTTCTATGCCTGGACCAAGGTGACTGTCTTACCCTCTGGGCACAGAGCGAAGGCATTGCCCTGGCATTCTTTCGCAGACCTCCTGGACTGGTCTTGCGCCTCTCAGCGAAGAAGCTTGCGCCGGGAGTGAATATCCTCGCCGACAGGGATAGCTGTCCAATACCGCCTTCGGGAGGCTGGGGCTGGTTGAATCCGTGGGCGGAGATCGAAGCAGTTCCGTGCTGGTTGCGTGAAATTGCATTTGAGCCCCCGGAGTGCCCGCCTGGCAAGGCTGCGTCTGTGCCAAGATCTTCTCCTCGCCCAGCACACTGTCGCTCTGCACCGCGGCGTGAGAAGCCGCATCGCGAGGTGCACAAAGGAGATCCGACCCACGATGAAGCGTGCTGGCCGAGAGGATTTCGTATCTCGCGCCGGCGGTAGTCGAAGGTGAGGACTTCGCCTGGAACAGATGGTGCGGCAGTGGCATCCAGACACTGTCGCTCCATTCTCTTCTTGCCAGTTACCCCAGATAAGAAGTGCCCGATGAACAAAAGACTCGCCTGCAACTGCTTTGGAACAACCGTAATAGCGTCGATGAGATTCGCAGCCATTCGCAGAGATTTCCGCAGGTTTACACATCGACGAGTCCTCCGAGACTAAAGAAGGTTAAGACATGCCCGCATCTCATCCTAGTCCTCGCGTGGCCGAAGAAAACAATTCCGCGGCTCATGAAGCAGGGACGAATCAATCCAGGAAGTTTCACTCTGACGCGCAAGCTCCGTCGGATCTCGCTGCCCTCGCCAGCGAGGCTCTCAATCAATTGCGGTATGGCCACCCGAGTAAGAAGGACAGACACTTGGTCTTCATGTCATTCATCCGCGACAATGGCTGGCGCTGCAGCTTTCGCAATGTCGATGGGACGCCTATCTCGAGACAGATTGTTTTTGGCTGCGCCGATAAGGTATTAGAGACGGCGCGCCGGGGCAATGGTATCGCCAATGAAATAGACCGTCTCTGCCTCCAACATGAAATTGCGACGGGAAAAGGCGGAGTTTGGCTCAAGCTCACGGAAGAGCAGTACAAGTCGATTTGCCGGCGATAGCCCTCGTTTAGCGTCTCAACAGGTTGTTCTGCAATGAATCGCGAATCCATGATGAGCTAATCAGACCCTTCAACCTGAGCATGTGGCTATGCACTACTCAGCGCTGACCAACTAGCATAGCCGTGCGCGCAGCCATGGGATGCCGGTGCAACTCTCCGATTTTTGTTAATAGTAACCATTCGGCACTCGCCAGAGTTGCCCCACTCTTCAACTAAAGTTCCGCTGTCAATGTGCCGATAATCATTCCACGACTCCAGGGGCTTCTGCGTTTAGCTGAACATCACCGGAGATCTTGCTGTGCCAGCAGGAGATTCACCCGTGTCTGCTGCAATGAGTAGCCGCCCTATGGAACTCCGCGACATCAACGATCAAGAACATTCTCCGCGATGGTCGACGATATTGTGTCGCGCGCAGCGCTTCCTTACTCCCCCACATCTGAGGATGTGAGCCGGGCAAAAGCAACCGGCTCCGCGGCCATGTCTGATTCCACCACTCCATCAACGATTAAAAGAAGGAAACATGCTAACAGAAGCGGAATTCGCAACATGGTATACGCGGTTGGCGCTGTCCAGTGAAACGGTTGAGCTCGTGCACAAAATCCGCAACTCCCCTCCGGCGCGTAGCGTTCAACAAAACCATGAAAGCATCGTCGGCAAATACCCAAGCAGGAAAATGGGTTTCACAATTCAATTCGAATCCCATACTGTTGAGTTTCCGCTCGTCTACAAACTCGAATACGACGACGATGTGCTGGAGTACTACTGTCAGCCAACGACTTTCACATTAGAGTACCTCAGCGCAGGCGGTCGACTTCAACGTCCATTTCATACTCCCGATTACTTCGTGATCCGCCATGCCGGCGCGGGCTGGATTGAGGCTAAGAACAAAGAAAAGCTTCAGGTCTTATCCAAAGATCAACCTAATCGTTACCGCCTTGAGAACGGCGTATGGGCTTGCCCTCCAGGGATCAAATACGCACAACGACTCGGTCTTACATATACCGTGCACTCATCTGCTGAAGTGAGTTCTACGTTTACAAGAAACGCAACTCTTCTTGACGATTATCTTCGCAATCCTCCACCTGTATCGCCAGTCGCACGCACAGCCGTTGAGAATCGCCTTGAACGTAGTCCCATTATCTCGTTGGCTGAACTGATGGATGAAACCGCCGAGAGTGCAAGCCGAGATGAAATATACACGATGATTGTGCAAGCAGAATTGCACGTGGATTGGGATGCGCATCCTTTCGTAGAGCCGGAGGGAGTACGTATTTTTGCGAGCGCTGAAACTGCGGCGAATTTTACCAAGGCCTCGGCAAAGGACCGACCACCAACTGGCATATTCCGAGTCACAGTTGGTGAGAAGTTTGCATGGGACGGACGGCCATGGTCGGTAGCGAATGTCGGAGAAAACCTCGTTTCCTTGCGTGGTGAGGGGACGGATTTCACCGAGCTTCCCATCGACACGTTTCATGATCTGTGCGGTGATGGTCGCATCCTGAAGTCGGAATCGCCCGAAGGGCTTCCCGAGCACCCCGAAGTCGCGGAGCGCACGCGGACGGCTGGTCCTGAAGAAACTGTGGAAGCGAATAGGCGGTTCCGAGAGATCGAACCCTATATCAACCGCAGGCGCGGAGACAATGGCTACCCAACGGGTCGCACAATTCGCCGTTGGCTGGCGGCCTATGAGGAGGCAAAATCCCTGTACGGGAATGGCATGCTTGGTTTGTATCCGAAAACACAAAATCGAGGGAATCGTACACCGCGATTAGACGATTCGATTCGGCAGGAAATGATGGATTTCATCTGTAGTCAATATGAGACCTCGAAGCAGCAATCTCGATATGCGGTCTGGTCGCTGTTTAAGACTGAGTGCGAGAATAAAGGTCGTCGGGCGCCGGCTCTAAACACATTCCTCGCCGCAATCAAGAACAGGTCGGGATATAAGCAGCAAAAAAAGCGAAAGGGGCGCCGTGGTGCCTACACTGAGAAGCCATTTCATTGGCATCTGGATCAATTCACTCCCCGCCATGGAGATCGTCCGTTTGAAATTGCACACATCGATCACACAGAACTTGACGTGGAACTCGTTCATCTTAAGACGGGACAGAATCTTGGCCGCCCGTGGTTAACGATTATGACGGATGCTTATTCACGCAAATTCCTTGGAATCTTCTTGTCCTTCGACCCTCCAAGCTACCGTTCCTGCATGATGGTAATCCGCGACTGCGTCCGTCGCCACGGCCGTATGCCTCAGATCTTCGTGACAGACGGTGGTCGCGAATTCAAGAGCATTTACTACGATCAACTGCTAGCCAAACACGAATGTACAAAGAAGTTGCGCCCTGCAGCTGATCCACGATTCGGCTCAACATGCGAGCGACTCTTTGGAACTACAAACACTCAGTTCATTCACAACTTAGCGGGCAATACGAAGATCACAAAGACGGTCCGCATTGTGACGAAATCAGTCAACCCCAAAGCTCTTGCTCTATGGGATTTCTCTGGTCTCCTGGAGCATCTTGACGTATTCCTATTCGAAAAATACGAAATTGTCAGCCATCCTGCACTTTCTCAACCGCCCCGTGATGCGTTCAATCATGGAATGGCAACCACCGGCACGCGCCAGCATCGCCGTGTGGCATACGATCTGAGTTTTATCATGAGTGCTCTGCCGACTACACGGAAGGGGACCGTAAGAATCCGCCCAGGGCGCGGATTTGTGCTCGAAGAGTTCACTTACTGGAACGACTCTTTCCACGACCCGGCGCTCTCTAACAAGGATATCCCTGTTCGCTACGATCCCTTCGACAAAGGCACAGCTTGGGTGTTTGTAAAAGGACGGTGGGTGGAATGCCACAGCAATTTTTACGCGCAAATGAAAGGCAAGACCGAAAAGCAGATACAAATTGCGACAGAAATCGAAAGAAAGCTTCGTTCGAGTTCAGCCGCTGTGAGGCGAGCGGTAAGGCCCCGAGTCATCGCGGAGATTCTGAGCGATGCTGGGCAGTACGAAGAACTCAATCGCCAGCGACTGCGCGATCTCGAAGTGCAATCTACCTACGGATCTCGCTCGCCGGCAGACCGTCCTTCCTCCACCGCCAAGCAATTACCTACCCCGAAATTGGGCCCGCAGCTCGTGAAAGCTGATGAGAAGACAAGCTTCGAGGTATATGAGGCACTATGAAAACTGAACAACTCCAGACATTCCCGAGAGACCTCCTGGAGAAGGCTGATGCTGCAAAGAATCGATACTTCCACGACTACACGATTGCACACCCTACAATGAACGGCGTTCGCAAGTCATTGCTCGATGCAATCGAAGATGCGGGTCCCGACACATTGATTTTTGTGTTTGGGCCCGCAGGGGTCGGCAAATCCACACTTTGCGTAAGCACTTACGGCAAACTCACACAAAGGATGGCTCCCCAACTTGAACTAGAACCAGCCCGGATAGCCGCGGTCCACTATTCGCTGAGGCCCCCAACGCCTCCGGCGTTCTTCAGCTGGCCGGACAATTTCCTTGGTTTACTAACCGCGGTCGAGGAACCTCTCCCTGATCGCAAGGTCCTTCCGGAGGAGATCTTTTCGAAGGATCTTCACCATTTGCGTAACCGCTCCCATTCGAGCTCTGCGGCACTGAGGCGCTCGTACGAGAAGGTATTAGAGTGGAGGCGGCCGGTTGCGGTCCTTTTGGACGAGGCGCAGGTCTTGACCAAAGCCCCCGCCGCACGGCTGTTAGATCAACTCGACGTCATCAAGTCAATTGCAAGCAGTTCAAAGATCCCCCACATCCTCTTCGGCACTTATGCACTTCTGCCTGTGAGAGACCTCGATGGGCAAGAATCTCGGCGGAGCGTCGATTTACATTTTTCCCGCTATACCCAAAGCAATACCGATCGAGCCAAGTTTACCAATGCTGTGCGCAATCTTTCTCTGGCAATGCCGTTCGAGGAAGCTCCCGATTTTGACCAGCACATCGATCTGCTGCTTGAAAAGAGCGCAGGTTGTATAGGTGTCCTGAAACCATGGCTTGAGAAAGCCTATGCCGAGGCTTTAAGGACGAAGTCTACAACTGTGACGATCGAACACATCGAAAAAAATGCTCACACCAAGAGTCAACTAACCAAGATTTTCACCGAGATAGCAGAAGGAGAAGAATACCTACGATCCTCCGAGAACAAGTATGAGCAGGCGCTGGCTCGCCTCTCGGCCAACAAGAGCAGAACGTCGGCTTCTGGAGACCCAGAGGAAAAGGTCCCTGAAGCAAAGAAAGCTAAGCGCAAGGTTGGTGAACGGCTTCCGGAACGGGACCGAATTGGGTCTTCACTAGAAACCCATGACGCGCCCATCCGTAAAGCTGCGAGTTGAGGAGAATCCCTTGATTGAATTACCGATTTTGAATTCGACACACAGAGCGCCTAGCGGGACGGCGCTCTATCCCTTAGTGCCGATGAGGCGGGGAACAGCATTCGCGGAAAGCCTCTCGGGTTATATCGCTCGTTTATCGGTTGAGCATGGTCTACTCATTTCGGATTTCCTCGATGTTCCGTGCCTCGGCACCACGGAAGTCAGGCAAGTTGACCGGCGAACGCGCCGTCGACTATTCCACGCAAGCAGCTATCAGATTGATGGCTCATCGGTACACTCCACTCGATGGGTTGCGGCACTGGAAGCTGCGACCCGCGTCTCAGGCCTTCGCAACCACACGATAGTCCCCTTTCTTGGCTTCAGTGCTGACTCCTGGCTACGCGCGTGGAAAGCGTGGTGCCCGCATTGCTACGAAGATTGGTTGCAGTCCGGAAGTACATTGTATGATCCGCTTCTGTGGTCTATTAAGGCTGTTACTGTCTGTCCCACACATCAGCGTGCGATGGTTGAACGCTGCCGCTTTTGTCAGAAGAAGCAGCGGCCTCTGACAAACGGCTACGTGGTCGGAAGATGTGGTCACTGCCGTGCCATGCTCAACGAAGCTAAATCTGCCCAGCCCATTGCTTCCGTATGTCATTCAAGTGACGAACTCGAGTCGTGGTCAGCGGTTGAAATCGGCCGACTCATTGGGACCATACCATGGCTTCCATTGTCCCTCGATCCTGCGCTACTATGTAATACCCTGCAGGCTCTGATCAATCTGGATCCAAGCTCAAACCTAGATGCTCTAGCTGCGTGTCTCGGGATCACACGACGCTCATTGACAACCTGGGCATCAGGGACAGTGCGACCGCGGCTCGGTGGCTTGTGCAGGCTGAGCTTCCAACTGCGGGCGCCGCTTTTAGATCTAATTCGCGGAAACATCCAGTCACCTCAGATGTCTATTGGCTTGGAGAACTTGAGGCAGACCATCGCAGGCATTCGGGGCGCCTCACCGAGAGCTTCTGCTTCCGGCGGCGCACTGCCACCTAAAGAACAATCGTTGCATGCATTAATCAGGGCGACGGAAGAGCCGTTTCCTCCGTCTCCTCGCAGCGTGGAGAAGCAACTGGGAATTCGCTGTAGGAATCTCTTGCGTAGACGTCACCCCGCCGCATATCGCGAGCTATGCAAAAAGCGGGAAAATGCATCGGCGCAAAAGATGGATGCTCTTCGGCAGGCGCTCCAGATGACCACTCTAGATGGCGTGCCGCGCTCGGTTAAGCAGATATCGAAGGACTTGGGCATTCGCGAAGAGTTTGTATCACGACATTTCCCTGAATTAAAGAGTCATTTGCGCTCGAGGTATATCTCGTGGCGCAAATCTGAACGGAGAAAGGAGCAAAACAGGATCGAAGCCACGGTGAAGAACACAGTTCAAGAACTCGAAATCCTCCACGAATATCCCTCGGCGGGGAGAGTATTGGATCGGGTTCCCTCACTGCGATCTGCTGGATGGCATCGACTGCAACGGGCAATTCAAAAGGCTTGCGAAGAGGTCTCAATCGATGACTGAATTGTCGCGCGGGCTGCCCAACGGAGTTCTTCGATTTCCAGTTTTTACGCTACTCGAAAACTGGGATATGGCACCTCCGAAGGTTCGCAAACCGACTCGACTTTTTCCGCTCAGGCCAATCGGCATCGGCACTCCTCTCGTGGAAGGGTTGGCTAGTTACTTAACATCCCTGGCTGCGGAGCATTCTATTTCAGTCCGCAATCTAATTCGTGATGAGCTGCTGCCCTTGACAGCTAGCGCCAGTTTAGATGGCAAGGTCGAAGTGAAGCAGTTTGAGTATTGGAAAAGAATAAACGGCATGGCGGACATCACAAGCGAAATGGTGTCCGCTCTAGAAATTGCAACGGGACTGAAGGAATTTCAGTGTATGTCCATGCTGAGGTTTGGCGGACACATTCTACCCGACATAGCCTCCGCTCAGCGTAGGTGGTGCTCTTATTGCCTTGATGAGTTTCAATCTAAGGGTCGTGTTTTTGAACCCCTTCTTTGGTCTCTTGCCGCTGTTCTCGCGTGCCCTTTTCACGGCTGTGAACTTACAGAATTGTGCGCGAAGTGTACGCAAACGTCCATGCTCTTGCAGAATCACATGCGTCCTGGTCACTGTCCACACTGTGGCGCGTGGTTAGGAAGGGCACGAGATCCGAACGCGCTAGCTTTGCCAACGCAAGATAGCTCCGAAGTGAAAAGGGCGCGTATGGTTGGAGATGTTCTTGCGATTCCTCAAATGCCTCCGCAAGTAGGCGGGAAGAGCTTGGCGTTCATAAACCTGAAACATTGCATTGCCGCAGTCACAGATGGAAACGTTCTCGCATTCAGCGAGATGTTTAAATTGTCAGCCCATGATCTGTGGGACTATCACAACTATATTCCCAAGTTGGGCGCCCTAGCGACGATTGCAGCGCAGATCGACGTGCCGTTAACGAAGTTCTTCGAATACGAATCGGAATCACAGTCGTGGAGAGACGTTGCGGCGCGCACAAATCCACAAGTTCGCGAGACCGTTATGTCGCTTGAAAAGGTCAGAGATCATCTCCGCAAGGCCTTGGCCGAAAGCCCTGCGCCCCGACTGTGCACGATTGCGAATCGGGTTGGCTTCTGCAACTCAGACGCTTTACGTCGAATCGATGGCGATTTAACCGCACAGATTCATAGAAGGTTTCTCGAGTCTGTTCGAAGGGGTGAGCAGCGCTATAGAGGAGCAACTCGAATTTCGCAAAAGGTTGATATTGTCAGGAGCTTGCGTAGAGAGCTCGGGAAGGAAAAGCCCGATTCTCTGGCGGCCATTGCCAGACGGCTTGGTTACGCTTGCCCGACGGAGATACGTCGGATTTATCCAGATTTGTGCGACGAGATTTCCGCGAAGTTGAAAGGTCGTCGGGCGCGCCGCCTAGAGATGGAACGCGATGAGCTGGAGGGTATCCTCCGCGAGGACATAGCACCAAATCTTCACGAAGTGTCCAAGCGGCTCGGCTATAGTTCAGACACTATGCTGAGGGAGAATCATCCTGAATTATGTGCTTCGATACTTGCTCGGTACAGGGAGCAGCGTGCGGATCACCTGACTACGAAAGCGGCAATTGTAGAGGAGTTTCTAAATCGCCCGTCGGTTACCGTCCAGGAGATTTTCGCCGTCATTGGGAATCAAAGGCGCTTTTTTAGGCGGACGTTCCCTGAACTTTATCGCCGGGTGATGGCAAAGGCAGAGGAGGTTCTTCTTCGAAAGCGAGCCGAAGAGATTGAGAAGGCTGAAAACACGGTGAGACGTGTCTTCGACGAGCTCGCTTCCTCTGGCACACACGTCTCGAACACCGAAGTTATGAGACGGCTCCCATCAGAGCCATATTTGTGGAGCAAGAATGTAGCGAGAATCATTCGGAAAATACGGATGCAGGCAGGATCGAAAATGGGCTCCTCCCAATGAAAATGTCAAAGACTCGAGTCATGGTAATTTTTGCCTAGAACTGGCCGCGACTATGCGGCAGAAAATAGAGAAGGCCGCTCTTTCCAAGAATCAGCATTTCTTGAAGAGAGTGGCCGAGTTTTCTCTTTGGTTCCGTCCGCTTGAATATTGTTGGTAGGGAGCCCCAGCGGTCATGACTCGATTTCACAACGCTACGGTCTCAATTCTGCCGCGTTACGCCGATGTTGCGCGGCAGCGCGGCATTGAGCCTGGCGAGCTCTGCGGCGAATTGGGTTGCGAGACCAACCACAACAGGCGCGTCACTGTCGATGCGGGCATAGAAAGGTTCGTAGTCGGCCCGTTCGCGCTTTTCTTTTAGTCGCTTTGCGTCTTCAGCAAGCTTCCTGCATTGTGGATCGGGACTGCCGCTGAACTTTTCCCAAACTTGTTTGTGCGCGTCACCTCTAGTCAAGGGAAAGCCATTGTCAACGACACGTTGGCGCCCAAGATGAAAGACGTAGTAGTAAGCGCGGCTGATCGACGTTCGGAGATAGCACTCGTCGGCATGAGTGCTCAGCTCGTTTGCAACGCGGTGATATTGAGCCCAATCGAAGGCTTGCGCGGCCATCAAACGAGCCTATACGTAAGGGTAAGATTCGAGCCAACTGGGTAGGAATTGGCGAGCCACCATGCGTTGTCAAAGGCATTGAGTGCGATGACCGCATCCGCAGGCTCGCCTGGCCACTGAACCGTGGCGTACAGCATGTCCCAGCCTTGATCGTCGGTGGTCGATCGAAGCACAAGGATAGCGTCCCCGAAGAACTGGCGCAGATGCCGCTCCGCTTCAGCCAGAACGGGTGCAACTGTTTTGTGGCTCTGGAGGAATTGAGAGATGGTGGCATCGTCTTGAAACACGTACAGACTGCGCAACGTTTCAATGATCTTTCGATGGTCCTCTCTATATCGCGCCATCTGATCTTCGAGATGAGCAAGTTCGGCAAGTTGGATCCCTGGCATTCGGGGAGAGTTGAACCGTTGGCGGTGATAGAGTCTCGAACCGCCGCGCGTATTCCAGTCATACCCTGAAGTCTGTTTGCCGGAGAGAAGGACGTTCATGCCGTTGCCTCTTGAACACCTAACATGGCGAACATGGTTCGCTCGTCTTCCAAGAGAGCTCGGGCAACTTCGGCTGTAGGCATATCGCCTGGAAAATCCCGCTCAAGCCTCAAGAACACTGCGTTAGCGAGCTGGGCAGAGCCGTCAATGGTGATGCGGCGTCCTTCCCAGCGAAGGACGGTGGCAAAAGCAGTGATTGGACTGTCTTGAAGTTTCAGGAGAATGGGGTTGGCGAAAGGTTTCAGAAGATCGACGAAAGGAACATTTTCCGGCTGAAGGTGGAGGGCTAGGGCCGTTTTGAATTTGGCCGGATTTACATTGCCGTGCTTCTGCAGGGCTTCGAGCGCAATGTTGAGAATCTCAATCGTCTCTTCAGCACTTGGCCAATTTGCATCATCCCATGTGAGGCGTGCCTGTGCAGCACTGAAAAAGAAGGTGGTCTTGCGCTTCGGTATTTTATATTTCACTCCCTGATCTGAGGGCTTACCCTCGCTAACGACTTCAAGATCGTCAACCGTGATGTCCCACTTGCCAAATTGATCGAATAGGTATTCGACGATATCGGTCCGCGTCATCGCGAGACGTAGGTTCGGACGGTCGTACTCAATGACGACTTCGAAGATTGAGATCGGGATTGTGATCGTTTCGGGCATGCGCATCTTCCACTGTATATCGGAAGTCGAACGGCCGTCATCATCACGTTTGTGTAGGGAATGAAGAGCGAACTCAGGTGGAATGAGAGGTTAGCGGGCCGACGTGCAATAAGCGGTGAGAACCAATCTGGGCCTCTTGAAAATGTAGCTGTGATCGGCCGGATGCCCTATCAGAAGACCGTTCGTCCAATCTATCGACAAATAGGCGAATAAATGGCGAATATTCAGCGGCGGTTTCGGCATAACTTGGCCAAACGGCCAATCTATGCTGAAACGGTCAGTGGATTTCGAAGATGAAGTCTCAGATCCGCATCGGCATGAGCACATAGCGGTACTTGTACTCGGCTTCGGGGTCCTCGGGGCGCATCTGGCCGGCAGACTGGGAGTCTTTGAACTCCAGCCGCACCTCGCCCTCATTGTTGAGAGCCTTGAGGAAGTCGAGAATGTAGACCGAGTTGAAGCCGACCACGATTGGATCGGACGAGTAGGGCGTATCGATGGTGTCTTCAGACTCGCCGGCTTCAGCGGAGTTGGCGCTGATTTTGAGCTCGTTGCTGTCGAGGCGAAGGCGGATGGCTCCGGAACGCTCGTCGGCAAACTGGGCCACGCGCTGGATGGCGGCGGAGAGTTCGGTGGAGCGGACCACCGCGAACTTGGTGTTATCGCGGGGCATGACAGCCTCAAAATTGGGGAACTGACCGGTGAGCTTGCGAGTGCTGAGAGTCCGGTGGCCAACCCGGAAGAAGAGGGTGTGCTCGTCGTCGGCGAATTCGATCTTCTCGGCTTCGGTATTCGAGAGCAGCCCCTGCAGTTCTTGCAGGGCCTTACGCGGAACAAGCACGCGCTTTTCGCCGCTGATGCCTTCGAGGGCCTCGTTGGGTTTTTCGACCAGCGAGAGCCGGTGTCCGTCGGTGGCGACCATGGCGAGCGATTCGGCTTTGAGGATGAGCAGGGCGCCGTTGAGGGTGTAGCGCGATTCCTCGTTGGAGATGGCAAAGATGGTGCGGGCGATGAGTGTCTTGAGTGTGAGGGTGGGAATGCTTGTGGCGGCGATCGACGGAAACTCTGGCACTTGGGGATAGTTGGCGCGGGCCATGCCGACGATTTTGGTGTTGGAGCGGCCGCTGCGAATTTGCACCCAGTGGTTCTCAAGGAGCTTGATTGAGATTTCGCCGTCGGGCAGCAGCTTGATGTAGTCGTAAAGCTTGCGCGCGGGAATGGTGCAAGAGCCCGGCTTTTTGACCTTGACCGGAGCGCTGGTGCGGATGGCCTGGTCGAGGTCGGTGGCCGTGATGTTGAGTTGGTCGCCTTCGGCTTCGATCAGGAAATTGGAGAGAATCGGAATCGTGGTCTTGCGTTCCACGACGCTTTGCGTAGCCGTTAATTCCTTCACCAGATCCTGGCGGCTTACGGTAATCTCCATCGCTGCCCCCTGCGCAGCCGGCTTTTCTAGGTCCGTTTCAACGGTTGGCATGGCCAAGCTCTGCTCCAGAAGCCGATTAGCGCTCTCGCCACAACTCTACAACACCGTGCGGCTAGCGGAAAATGGCTGTCTTTTCTTCGTCTTGATTGTAGTCAGGTTTTTGTTGGCCTGAACGTGGAAAACCGGGACACAACTCTGAATTTCGTGGTTGGAGCGCGGTTGTCGGGGGAACGCGCAGGTTTTGAGCGTAGCGGTGGGCGGCGTGTCGAGAGAGTGGGCGGGATTTTTGGAGAGGCGATGTCGGGCGCGACGGGTGTGTATTTCGGTCCTAACAGATTAAAGAAATCTAACAGTACCCGTAGGTGAAGAGGAAAAGTAGGAATACGTGCAAAGTACCTTGCTGCGCAGAGGATGGAGGGTGGGTAGGTTTTCTAAATCGCGCCTGAGGAAATGAGGAGATTTGCAAAAGTGGGCTGGAGGGGGTGAGTGGGGGCCTATGTTTCCCACTACTCCCACAAGGCATGCAAAAAGCGGTGTGGATATGCAGAGGATTGTGTGAATCGGCGGTCGAAGACTATTGGTGAGTGAGGGTTGGAGTGGATGGAGAATCCACAGGTGAAGGGCCTTTGCGAAGAGGTAGCGAAGATGCATTTAGCTGCACGGAGAGCGGTTTTTGTGCGTAAATGATGGTGCTATGAGAAGGACAGAATCGGCGCTGAAAATAGCTTAGAAATATTTTTTAGACGCAGGGTGCGACTGCTGGAGGTTGCGATGGCGAGAGCGAAGTTTGTTTTAGTGTTGGTGCTTTGCTCTTCTGCAGTTCTTGCGCAGGCGCCGGCAGCCGCGCCGCGAGTCGCGAAGGCGTTTGAGGTGGCGACAATTAAACCTGCTTCGATGGACGAAAAGGGTCGTTACATCATCATGCAAGGGACGAACCGCTTTGTAGTGAAGTACTACACGCTGAAGTTGCTGATTGCCGCCGCCTACAATTTGAGCCCGAAAGTGATTTCAGGTGGCCCGGAGTGGGCTGATGCAGACCACTTTGACATTGTTGCGCTGACGCCTGGTGAGACACGGCCAAGCCACGACGAGCAAATGGCCATGTTGCGAACACTGATCACCGAGCGATTCAAATTGAGCTTTCATCGGGAAGAGAAGGAGTTCTCGATTTACCGCCTTGAGGTGGCCAAGGCTGGATCGAAGCTGAAGGAGAGCGCTTCGGCGGCGGACGAACCAGCGCAGTTGGTCTCCACCGTCTATCCGCAACGAATCCATTTGCCGGCGAAGAATGCGACCATGGGCGATTTTGCGCCGCTGCTGCAACGCGCGCTGCTTGATCGGCCAGTGGTGGACAGTACCGGCCTAAGCGGGAGGTACGATTTTGATCTGGATTGGGCGCCCGATGAAACGCAGTTTGGTGGAGAGGTTCCGGTTGCGCCAACCGATGCGCCGGCTCCGCCGTTTTTTACCGCCATCAAAGAGCAGCTTGGGCTTGAACTTGAAGCTACTCGCGGCAGCGTGCAGGCGCTGGTGATTGACCACGCCGAGATGCCGTCGGCAAATTAAGCGGGTCGAGATTGCGGCTCGGCAAACGGAAAATAGGCGGATGGTCCTGCCTGGAATGGCGCGTAATGACGGGACCACCCACCTATGCATTTGGCAAAGAAGCGAGTAAGGATCGACTGCCCCGCTTAATCAGGGGTAACTGTCAGGCTCGCTCCGGCGGGTTCCTGACTGTTGCCGTTGCTGGTTTGCAATGCTCCGGTTGGCAGGTTGTTGAAATAGTTATCGCAAGGAGCAGTAACTTTAACGGTCAACTTACAACTGCCTTTTGCCGGAATTGCGCCGCCGGTAAGAGTCACCTTTAAGGTGCCCACGATGGCCTTGACCGTTCCACCGCAGGTGTTGCTTGCGCTGCCGTAGACCACCATACCCGGAGGCATGTTATCGACCAGTGGCGCCGTGAGCTTTGCAACTGTGGCGGAGGGGTTGCTTAGGATGATGGTCAAGGTCGAGACGCCGTTATTGACGATAGTGGCTGGTGAGAAAGACTTGAGCAGTTTGGGGCCGGCGCCGGCCGATTCGCTCACGACAAGAGATGCATTGGCCTGGAGTTTATTGCTGCCGTTGCTGGTTTTGAGTGTGCCGATATGCAACGAGTTGACATAGGTCCCCGCATTCTTCACGGTGATAATTACGGTGATTCTGCAAGAACTGTTCGCCGGGATCTTGCCACCGGTGAGGGTTATATCCGCGCTGCCCTTAGTGGCGCTGAGCGTTCCACCGCAAGTGTTAGCCGGGACCGTGCTCGGGAGGCCGTAGACGACCATGCCGCTGGGCAACGGGTCGATGAACGGCGCCGTCAGCGTTGCGGCCGAAGCATCGGTGTTCGTCAGGATGATGGTAAGTGTAGTGGTTTTCCCCGGTTTGATCTCATCCGGGTAGAAGTACTTCTTTAAAGTAGGCGTGCCGCCCAGGACGGCTTTGGTGACGGTCAGAGTGGCAACGGCAGGGGCGGCATTATTGCCGTTGTCGGTTTTCAACGAACCGGCACTCACTGAGTTGTAATAGGGGCACTCGCAATCGGGAGTAACCTCGACGGAGACCGTGCAGAAACCATTGGCGGGTATGGCGCCTCCGGTGAGAGTTACAGAGGTGCTCCCCTTCAAAGCATCGACTATTCCACCACATGTTGTACTGGCGGTGCCGTCGACGGTCATACCGGCAGGTAAGTGATCTGTGAGTGGGGCTGTCATGGTGTCAATGACTGGGTTGCTGTTACTTAGCTTAAGGACAACCGTCGAAATGCCGCCGACAGTAATGGTTGCCGGGTTGAATGATTTTCCAAGTGTTGGAGGAACCAGAACCGGCCCGATGACAGGAGTCACGGTAAGGGTGGCGACGGCCGGGGAAACACTGTTTCCATTGCTGGTCTTCAATGCCCCTGCGGGCAGTGAGTTGATGTAACTGCCTGCGGCGGGTGCGGTGACGGCAACTGTAACCGTGCAGGTTCCATTGGCCGGAATGGCGCCTCCGGTCAAGGATACGGTGGACTTGCCGATCGTCGCGCTGACAGTTCCGCCGCAGGTTGTGCTCGCAGTCCCGGAGACAAATGTGCCGGTGGGGAGCGCGTCCGTCAAGGCTGACGTGATGCTGGCGGCGGTGCTGTTTGGATTACTTAAGGTGATGGTAAGTGTCGAATTGCCTCCCGCTACAATCGAGGGCATGCTGAAGGACTTACCAAGCACGGGCGGGGCATTTACGTGCGCGGCGCACGAGTGGACCGACACAGTATTTGAATCCAGAGTAACTGCGCCGTCAAGTGCGATTGCCCTGCCGGACGCGGTGGTATTGGTATCAAGGGTGACGCTTGCCAGGGCGATTACTGTACCAACAAAACTGGTCCCTGTTCCGAGAGTCGCCGAACTGCCGACCTGCCAGTAGACTTCACATCGTTGCGCGCCATTGATGAGCGATACGGACGAGTTGCTCGCAGTGATCAGGGTACTCTTGATCAGGAAAATAAAAGGAGCATCGGGGTTGCCGTTGGCATTGAGTGTAAGCGTTCCTGTAATGGCTGCGGAAGATGCAAAGCAATAGACTCCTGGCACGAATGTTTTCCCGCCCAGGTCGGTGGGCACGGAATAGGTGGTATTACAGGCCTGGCCTGCGAGGTCTGCGTAGGCGGCAGTGGCATCTGTCCGAGCCTGCTTTGCTTGGGCGTCTGCAGCATAGATTGAGCCTCCGACGACCGTGCCGGGCGGGAAACCGGTGACCGCCGTGCCCGGGCTGACACCGAGATCACCGGTAATTACGGAAGGGCCGGTATTAGTCACAGTTGTGGAGCCCAATACCGCAAAACTCTGGGCGGTGCCGAGGTTTGGCGCGGTTTGTGCAGATGCGGGCTTTAACAAAGCCACCGTGAGTAGCAGAGTCAGGAAAGCAGCGCGTCCGATACTTACAAAGCTTTTATTAAGGGGAGATCTTGGTGTTTTTGAACTAGACATTCTAATTCCTCTCATCTATCGGGGTAACCTGAAGATACCTAAGCTTATGGCTCAACTAACCCACACTTCGGGTCCGCTCAACCTGCTATAAGTCGCTCCGCAATAAATATGAAAGGATTTGGTCTAAGCCGTTCCTTTTGCGTCCTGGTCTTTTTTCCCTCGACAAACCGCAGATGTAACGTCATTGTCAGACTAAGGAGATAGTTGTTGGATTGTCTGAGCTATACCGCACAGCCCAATCTAATTCGTATTCAGATTCACATCATGGGCGAGGACGCTGCAGCGGACGAGAGTCGAACAAATCAGGGCGCATTGCCGTATCAGACAATAATTTCGGGATTGGCTGCGACGATCCCTGGAACCCGCGGATGTGCAATGGCGTATTCTTTGTGAATCCACAAAATCAGTTTGGGCTCCCGCACTTCCAATCACTACGTAAGCTGGATGGCGCCAATGAAAGCACGATCGTCGGGTATTGTTCTGGCCGGAGCGGTATTTCTGCTGGCCCTTATGGCTCTGCTTGCGGACGGGGCTGTTCGACGTGAATCCGTCACCTTCGATGAAATGGCGCATATCGGTGCGGGTGTGAGCTACCTGCAGAAGCTGGACATGCGGATGAACGAGGAACACCCTCCGCTGGCCAAGGCGTTTGCCGCGATTCCGTTGGTGGTTCGTGGTGTGCGCGCCGACTACTCCAACTTTTCGTGGACTTTCAGCGGCAGTGGAATGTTCAAGCAGTTTCTGGGCGAATGGGTTTGGGGCCACTGGCTGATCACGCGCTGGAATGACCCAATCGCAACGGTTTTCTGGGCGCGGCAGCCCATGCTGTTGCTGACGCTTGTTCTGGGTGTTGTTGTTTTCATCTATGGCTCTCGGTTTGGCGACCAGTGGGGTGGGCTGCTGTGTCTTTGCGTTTACGCCACCATGCCTGTGATGCTCGCGTTCGGCCCGTTGGTGCTGACCGACATGGCAATCACATTGTTCGTCGTGCTGACGTTGTGGGCTTTTGCCGGCATGTGGCAGTCGCCGTCGCGCAAGACAATTCTGATATTCGGCCTCGCCTTTGGCGGCGCATTGTTGTCGAAGTTTTCAGCGGGACTGCTGTTCTTCTGTTTTCCTGCATATATGCTCAGCCTTCGCTGGCGTCCGTTGCAGGAACAGCCGGCAGACAAGGCGGAGCTTAAAGCCTGGCGTCGTTTGCGATTGCGCAGTCTCTTCAAGGGCATCATTGTGGCTGCGCTGGTGGTGTATGCCGTTTACTTTGTCCTCTCGTGGAATGAGCCAACCGATTCGCTGACTGTTCTCGGGACTAACGTGGCGTCGCTGTTTCTGCGCAGGATGCTGATGCCGCCCTGGATTTACCTGCGTGGCCTGGCAATCTTCGCATTTACCGGGCATCCGGCTTCGTTCATCCTGGGGCACACATACCCGCATGGCGTCTGGTTCTACTTTCCCGTCATGTTCCTGCTCAAGTCCTCGTTGGCGTTCCTTATATTGCTGGTTCTCGCGTTAATTGTGGGCCTCGTTGCCAAGTCTCGTCCGGCGCGCCTCAAAGTGATACCTGAAGGGATGGAGTTGCATTGGCGGGCGGTGTGGGTTTTCCTAGTTGTTTTCACCGGCGCATGCATGCTCAGCCCAACCCAGTTCAGTATTCGCCACTTCTCTATTCCCATAGTGCTTCTTATACTGATGCTGGCGCCGTTGCCGCGAGCCCTGAGTCTGCTGCGGGGGGCGGGCTGGCCAGTGGCGCGAGCAGGAGTCTGGCTCACCGTCGCGTTGGCGCTGGCATCGGTTGCCACAGCGGTTCGCGCCTATCCTTACTATCTTCCATTCATGAACTCATTGAGCGCGGGCCGTCCCGCCTACGACCTTATGGCCGACTCAAATCTCGACTGGAACCAGGGACTGCCCGAAGCAGAGGAGTTTGTTCGGCAACGCGGCCTGAACACAGTCTTGATGGATGCGTATGGGTTTTCAGATTCAACGGTGTATGTTCCTGAAGCGAAATTCTGGAATTGTCAGACGGCTCGTCCGGAAGATGGCGGCACCTGGGCCATTGTCTCTGCCGACCTGATTCGCGAAAGCCACAACTGCATCTGGCTATTTCAGTATCCGCACCAGGCCCTGGCAGGCGGCAGCATGTATGCGTTCCAACTGCCAGGCGTGATTCCTGCGGCGGGAAGCGTTGGGGGTCCGCCGCTGCCTGAAAACTACCGCCTGTTCGCAAACCAAGCTTTTGGCGGGGACCTGCGGATCATTTTTCTGAACTGTATCCACGATCCGCTACAACTGCAGCCGACGTGGGATCAGTTTATGGCGAATGCGCAGAAACAGAGACAAGCGAGCGGGTCAAAGGGGAGATGATAGGGCTCACTTCGCGGCTGCGGTGCGGGAATCTAATAAGTGTGTGGGGAGATGGTATGGCAATCGCATGAAGGTGAAACTCCACGCGCAAATGTAGCCGCGCGCCGGCCCGGCGGGGCTCCCAGGT
>Ga0265338_10003451_pt1 | contig 22266 bp, 19 predicted proteins | sample 42126metaG_FD_193579 | JGI IMG/M metagenome (GOLD analysis project Ga0265338, IMG submission 193579) | Rhizosphere microbial communities from Carex aquatilis grown in University of Washington, Seatle, WA, United States - 4-21-26 metaG | ecosystem: Host-associated > Plants > Roots > Rhizosphere... | reverse complement strand
CCTGCTGCCGAAGTCGGACATCGCGTCGATGGCGCACTCGCTCGAGCTGCGGTCGCCGCTGCTCGACCACCGCGTCGTCGAGCTCGGGCTGGCGCTGCCGGAGACGCTGAAGTTCCGCGGCCGCGAGGGCAAGGTCGCGTTCCGCCGCGCGTTCGCGCCCGAGCTGCCGCCGCAGGTGGCGAGCCGCGGCAAGAGCGGGTTCGCCGTTCCGCTCGCGCGGTGGTTCCGCACCGACCTCCGGCCGCTCGCCGCCGATCTTCTGCTCGACGAGCGGGCGCGGTCGCGCGGCTGGTTCCGCGCCGACACGATCAAGCGACTGCTGGCCGAGCACACCGCCGAGCGCGCCGATCACGGTCACGTGCTCTGGACGCTCTGCATGCTCGAGCTCTGGCAGCGGACGCACGTCGAGGCGGAGGCGCCCGCGGCCGCGCCCGTCACCACCCGGTGACGAGGCGCATCGCCTACCCGGCGCTCGCGTTCGTCTGCGCGGTGCCGCGACTCGCGATCCTGCTCCACGAGCGCGGCGCGATCACCGCCTCGTTCACGGAGAAGAGCGACACGTTCGCGCTGACGTTCGTGCAGCACGGGACGTTCGGCTTCCTCGCAGGCGAGCCGTCGGCGTACACGCAGCCGCTGTACGGCTGGTTCCTCGTCCCCGTCTACTGGATCGCCGGCCGCAGCTGGGAGTCGATCGGGATCTCGCAGCTCGTGCTGTCGATCGTGACGGCGTGGCTCGTCTACGAGATCGGCCGCCGCGTGCTCGGCCCGCGCTGGGGATTCGTCGCGGCGGCGATCGCGACGCTCAACCCGTACCTCGCGTGGCACGACATGCACGTGAACCGGGAGATCGCCGACCAGGTGTGCGCGGCCGCGCTCGTCCTCCTGACGCTGATCATCGCGGAGCGCCCGTCGAAGAAGCTGGCCGCGCTGCTCGGAGTCGTCACGGGACTCGCAATGCTCGGCAACACGCGGCTCGTCTTCCTGCCGATCCTCTGCGCCGTCTATCTCGCCTGGCGCCTGCCGCGCGTGCGTCTCACCGCTTGGATCGTCGCGCTCGTGCTCGGCGGCGCCGCCGTCGCCGTCGCGCCGTGGGTCGTGCGCAACAAGGTGCAGCTCGGCTGCTGGGCGATCACGACGGACGGCCGCGCCCTGTGGAAGGCGAACAACCTCCAGACGTACGGGCTGCTCACGTCAGGTCAGTGGATCGACGACGTCAGCCACTCGTCGCCGCGGCCGAAGCCGCCGAACCAGGACACGCCGGAGGAGGCGTGGGGCTATCTCGAGAAGGGCCGGCCGGACGTCGCGTACAAGGTCTACCCGAACGAGTGCGTCGCCATGAGGTTCTACGAGCACGAGACGTTCCAGTACTGGCGGCATCACCCGGGGAACAAGGCGAAGCTGATGCTCGTGTCGGCGAAGCTGCTCTGGCAGCCGACTGCGATCGAGACGACCGGGCGCAACGGCGCCGGGACGAGCCTCGACGTCGGCCGTCGTGTCGCCGAGCCCGCGTACATGATCGTCATCTACGTGCTCGCGATCGCCGGGCTGTTCATCGCGCCGCGTGCGTTCGTCGCGCTCGCGCTGCTCCTGCTCGCGTACCAGACGGTGTGCGCGCTCGTGTTCGTGGGGGCGACGCGCTACCGCATCGCGTGGGACTTCCTCGTCGTCATCCTCGCGACCGCGGCGGTCGCGCGCGCGGTCGAGTGGGTGCGGGAGCGGCGCGCGTGAGGGTCGTCCACGTCCATCGAATCCGGGGAATCGGCGGCTCGGAGCGGCACCTGCTGACGCTGCTGCCCGCGCTCGCGGAGCTGGGAGTCGAGCCGGTGCTCGTCGGGCTCGACGACCCGGCGTGGGATCCGGCCGACTTCTACGGCGCGCTGAAGGTGCCGGCGATACGGATCCCGTCGCCGCGAGACGTCGACCCGCTGCTGCTCGCGCGGCTCCTGCGCTCGCTCCGCGCCGACGTCGTGCACACGCATCTCGTGCATGCCGACGTCTACGGCGGCATCGCCGCGAAGCTGCGCGGCGAGTCGCTCGTGTCGACGAAGCACAACGACGATCCGTTCCGGCTCGGCCCGTTCCGCCACGTCGAGCGCGGGCTCGCACGGGTGACCGACCGCATCGTGACCATCACGGAGTCGCTGCGCCGGTTCACCGTCGACGAGGTGGGGATTTCGGCGGCGAAGGTCGAGACGATCCACTACGGGCTCGACGGGCTCCCAGAGCCGTGGGGCGAGAATCCGCCGGACGACGTTCCGGCGGATGCGCGCGTGCTGCTTGCCGTGGCGCGCCTCACGGAGCAGAAGGGCATCGACGTCGCCGTGCGCGCGCTTCCGTCGCTGCCGGACGACACCGTCCTCGTCGTGCTCGGCGAGGGACCCGAGCGGCCGACGCTCGAGACACTGGCGCGGGAGCTCGGCGTCGAGCGCCGCCTCTTCCTTCCGGGCCGTGTGCCGGATGTGGCCGCGTGGCTCCGCCGCGCGACGCTGCTCGTCCACCCGGCGCGCTGGGAGGGCTTCGGCCTCGGTGTGCTCGAGGCGATGCTCGCCGGCCTGCCCGTCGTCGCGTCGAACGTCAGCTCGCTTCCGGAGCTCGTCGTCGACGGCGAGACGGGGATCCTCGTCCGCCCCGACGACCCCGGCGCGCTGTCCGTCGGGATCGCCCGCGCACTCGACGCGCCGGAGTTCGGCGCCGCCGGCCGCGCTCGCGCCGGGGCGGACTTCTCCGTCGCACAGATGGCCGGCGCGACGACGCGGATGTACGAGGCGCTGGGGTGATCCACGCCGCGCAGCGCCTCACCGCAGCGGTCGCACGTCGGTACGTGGTCAGCTTCCCCATCGCACGTGGCAAGGGCATCGTGCTCCGCCGGATCGCGCCGAAGCTACCGGTCGAGGACCGGGAGTTCGACGCGGCAGTCCCCGGCGGCGGCATCGTCGTCCTTCGCTGGGACGAGGTGGTCGGCCGTCACGTCCTGCGGCATGGCAACTTCGCGCAGATTGAGGTGGAGACAGCACGCGCATGCCTGCACCCCGGCGACGTCGCGGTCGACGTCGGCGCGAACGTGGGACTGTTCACCGTCCCGCTCGCGCTCGCAGTCGGTCCCGGCGGGCGCGTAATCGCGGTCGAGCCGCTTCCGGAGAATGTCGAGCGGCTCGAGGCCAACCTGCGCCGAAACGGACTCGGCAACGTGACGGTCGTGAGCGCGGCGGCGGGATCGCAGGACGGCGCGGTGCAGTTGCAAGTCGCCGCCGACTCCGCCTTCTCGAGCGTCGCCGCGGTGACGAAGTACCGCGTCGTCGGGGCGCTGCGCGTGCCGTGCCGTCGCCTCGACTCGCTCTGGGACGAGCTGGGGCGACCTCGCGTCGCGCTCGTCAAGATCGACGTCGAGGGAGCCGAGCTAAGCGTGCTCGACGGCGCGCCGGAGATGCTGCGCTCGTCGCGTCCAACGCTGCTCGTCGAGGCGGATCCCGGTGCTGCGGCGGACGCGCTCGCAGCCCGACTCGGCGAGGCCGGCTATGTACGCGTGACCCCGGCCGGGTTCGGCGGCGAGAACCACTTGTTCCGGCCGGGCTAGACCTCAAGGTCGAGCGCGCCCTGGTACAGCAGGTCGGTGCGGTCGGTACAGAACTGCTGCAGGAAACGGGTGAGCGCACGGCGTCGTCCGGCCTCTCCCATCTGTCGCGCAAGATCGAGGTCGCCGGCGAGACGGACGATCGCGGCGCGCAGCGGCTCGGCCTCTCCCGCCGGGACGAGCAGCCCCGTCTCTCCGTCGCGGACGAGCTCGCCGAGGCCACCGATCGCCGCGGCGATCACGGGCCGCGCACGTTCCATCGCCTCGAGCGCGACCATTCCGAAACCCTCGCCCATCGACGGGACGACGACGACGGTCGCACCTTCGATCGCCGACTGGATCGGGCTCACGTGCCCGAGGAAGTGCACCGAGTCGGTGACGCCGAGCTCGCCCGCGACGGCCTTCAGTGCCGGCTCGAGCGGGCCACGGCCCGCGATGTCGAGCTGGAGGTCCGGCAGGTCGCGCTTCGCCTCGGCGAACGCGCGCAGAAGCACGATGTGACCCTTGATCGGGATCAGCCGGCCGACGCAGAGCAGTCGCGGCGACGCGCCCGCATAGGGGGTCGGCTCGCCGTCGGGGTCGATGCCGTAGTGGACGATCTCGAAGCTCTCGCCGTCGAAGCCCTCGACGTCCTCGAGATAGCGCGCGAGCCCGCGCGAGATGGCGATGTGCACGTGCGCGAGCGCCGCGACGGAGCGATCCGCAAGCCCGAAGTACGGCGCCTCGCGGAACTCGTTGAAGCCGTGCTTCGTCGAGAAGCGCACGGGCACGCGCGCCGCGGTTCCGGCAAGCAACCCGTACGCGTCGGCATGCACGAGGTGTGTGTGCAGGATCGCCGGCCGCTTGCGAAGGAGATAGGCGACGAGGCGGAAGAACGCAATCGGGTCGACGTCGGCGCGCAGCGGGATCGAGTCGAGCGGCACGCCGCGCGCCGTCAGCTCGCGCGCGAACTCCCACGCGCCGGGCTCGTTTTCGTGCAGCATCAGCATCCGGACATCCCAGCCGCGCTCACGGAGCTTCGGCAGCAACGCGAGCAGGTGCGCCTCCGAGCCGGAGATGCCGGCGACCTTCTGCAGGTGGAGGACGACGCCGCGTTTCATCGCCCCTCAACGGTAGCCAGCACGCCGTCCGCCCAGTGCTCGACCGAGTGGTTCGCTGCCACGAGGGCGCGTAGCCCGGGCCGGCGGCGCGGGTCGAGCGTCCGCAGGCGGTCGGCGAGGCTCTCCGGATCGTCGCGGTCGAAGCGAAGCTCCGGCGGCAGCAGGTCGTCGAAGACCGGGTTCGACGCCAGCACAGGGAGGCACGACGCGGCCGCCTCGTAGACGACCTTGTCCGGCGCGCCGGCGCGCATGTTGTTGACGAGGACGTCGCTCCGTGCGAACAGCGCCGGAATCTCCGCACGCGGGACGGGGTCGCCGAGCACCGCGTCGAGCCCGAGCTCCGTCGCCAGCCGCTCGAGATCGCGCTTGTGCGCGTCGTACTCGCCGTCGCCGGTCGAGCCGTGCGCCTCGAGCCGGACGCCGCCCGCGAGTGCGGCGCCGCGCAGCACCGTCTCGAGCCCCTTCGCCGGCGAGTAGCGCCCGAGGACGAGCGCGCGGACCGGCCCGCCGCTCTCCGGCGCGTCGCTGCAGGAGAACTCGGCGACGTCGATCCCGTGCCCGATGCCGCGGACCTTCTTCGACGGGAGCGGGAACGACCGTGCGTCGACGGAGACGACGGCGGTGCACACCCTTTCGGCAGCACGGACGACCGCGTGTCCCTTCCAGTGCGTGTACCAGAGCACGAGCGGGATGCCGAGCGGGCGCACGAGCGGCGCGGCGAGCAACGCGTAGAGGGGAACCATGTGCGCGACGACGCCGATCGGCCGCGGCCGCAGCTCGCGCGCGAGCGCCGCCGTGTATCTGGCCCCACGCTCCGCCTGTGTGCGGGCGCCGAACTCGTGCACGCGCGCGTTGGACGGCACGACCTCCGGGACGGCCGAGTCACAGAGCACGACGAGCTCGTCCACGCGGTCGGCGAGCGCGTGCACCATCGGCACCGTCGCCGCGAGCACGGGATCGGCCGGGTCGAGCCGCTGCGTCGCGAAGATCAGCCGCCGCATGGCGCACAGCTTGCCTGCGCCGTCGGCGGCGAGCCCCGGGGTCGGCGCCTCGACTGCCGTAGAATCGTCGCTGATGCGCGCTGTCCGGCCGCGGGTTGGCCTCTCACGACGCAGCTGGGGCGTGATCGGGCCGCTGGGGCTGTATCTGGCGGTCGCGTTCTTCTTCTTCGCACTGCCCCTGCTGACGAGTCATGGCTCGAGCTACGCCGGCACGGGACGGGACCCTGAGGTCTTCATCTGGGCTTTCGCCTGGTTCCCGCACGCGATCTTGCACGGCGAGAATCCGTTCGTCACACATGCGGTCTGGGCGCCGAGCGGAGTCAACCTCACCTGGGCGACGGCGGTTCCCGGCCTGGCGCTGATCTTCTCGCCGCTGACGCTGGCTGTCGGCGCCGCAGCCTCCTACAACGTCGCGTCCGTGCTCATGCCCGCGCTGACGGCCTGGACCGCATACCTCCTCTGCCGGTACTTGACCCGCCAGCTGTGGCCTTCTCTCGTCGGCGGCTACCTGTTCGGCTTCTCGAGCTACATGCTGGGCCAGGAGATCGGGCACCTCCACGTCTCGTCCGTCTTCCTCTTGCCGCTCGTGGCACTCGTCGTCCTCCGGTACGTGCGCGGCGAGCTCGACGACGTGCAGCTGATCGTCCGGCTGGGACCGCTGCTCGCCCTTCAGCTTCTGTTCACGACCGAGATCGCGTTCACCCTGACGCTGGCGCTCGCCTGCTCGATCGCGCTCGGGATCCTCGCCGCTCCCACCCTTCGCCGCCGGCTCGTCAGGCTGCTCGCTCCGCTCGCGGCCTCGTACGTCCTCGCCGCAGTCCTGACCGCGCCGTTTCTCTACTACCTCCTGGCCGGCTTTCAGGGGAGCGGGGTTCACCCGCAACAGATCTACGTCACCGACCTGGTCAACTTCGCCGTTCCGACGAAGCTCTCGCTCGCGGGCCTCGGGTGGGCCCACTCGATCGCCCACCATTTCCCGGGCAACGACTCCGAACGGGGCGCGTATCTCGGAGTGCCGACACTCCTGATCATCGGGCTGTTCGCCTGGCAGCGCCGCCGGACCGCGGGCGGCCGCTTCCTGGTCGGAGCGCTGCTGATTGCAGTACTTGCAACGCTTGGGGCGGAGCTCACCGTCGACGGCAAGACGTCGCTGCCGCTGCCGTGGGGCCGCGGCATCCTGCCGTTGCCATGGGAGCACCTCGGCTACCTGCCGCTGTTCAACAACGTTCTCGTCGAGAGACTCTCGCTGTACGTGGCGCTCGCCGCCGCACTGATGGTCGCGCTCTGGACGGCTGCGCGCGGACGAGGCGTTCTGCGGCTGCTGCTACCCGCGCTCGCAATCCTCGCGATCGTCCCCGACCCGGGCGCAGGCGTCTGGGCGACGACGTACACGGTTCCGCCGTTGTTCACCAGTCGCGCCTACCGCAGCTGCCTGGGACCTCACGAGAACATCTTGCCGCTGCCCGTGAACAACAACGGCTATTCGAATCTCTGGCAGGTCGCGAGCGACTTCCGGTTCACGATGGCCGGCGGCTACATCGTCGAGCATCCGCCGGCGCCCTTCGTCATCGAGCATCCGATCGCGGTGATTGCGCTGGGCTTCCAGGTTCCGGCCCGCCAGGCGCGGTTCCTCCGCGCGTACATCCGTGAGAAGCACATCACGAGCGTCGTCGTCGACGAGGCCCAGACCCGCTACTGGGCCGCCGCGTTGAACAGAATCGCGACGCCGCACGACGTCGGCGGCGTGCGCCTCTACCACGTCGGCGAGGCAGGCACCGTCAGAAGAAGTCCATGTCCCCGAGGCTGAAGCGCCACGCCTTGCGCTCCTTCGGCAGCTCCGGCGCGTCGGCGGCGATGCGCTTGCCGATGAAGCGGATCTTCCGCGGCGTCGGGAAGAAGCCCGCCGCGAGATACGACCCCTCCTCGCCCGGGTTCACCATCGCCACCGCGAGGTCGGCGTCGACGGCGCCGACGCACCGGCGGAGGAGCGACGGCAGGCCGCTCCCGGCTGCGTCGCAGATCACCGCGGACGAGAACCCGTGCCAGACCGCGTGTGTCACGACTGCCCAGCCGCGGTCGCCGTCGACACGCAGGTACTCGCGCGGCGACTGCGCGTAGCGCCAGTCGAGATACGCGACGTCGTGGACGAAGCAGTGCGCATCGCCGAACGACGCCTCGTGGCGAGCCTCGAACGGCGGGCACGAGGCCGGCGCGCGGAACCCGCCCTCGCCGCGCTTGCGCAGCCGCTTCGGCCGCACCCAGATCCGCAGCGAGCAGACGTCCTCCCAGCCGAGCTTGCCGACGAGGATCGGTCCCGCCATCGGATTCGTGAAGCCGAGCGCCCACGTGGCTCCCGCGCGCGCCGCCTCCTCCTCGTTGTGCAGCTCGAGCGTCGAGAAGACACCGCGGCCGCGCGCCGCAGGCGTCGTCACCGCGTGCACCGCGAACGACGCGAGACCCTGGCTCATCCGTGCACCGCTCATCGCGAGCACGCCGAGCGGCGTCCCGTCGTCGTCGCGCGCATCGTTGAGGATCCGCGGCCCGGCGGGATTCCGGTCGAACCACCAGTCGAACTCCTCCGGCGACATCGACGCGCCGTAGTTCTCCTGCATCAGCGCGAGAAAGTCGTCGCGCCGACCGGGCGCGACATTCATCGTGAGGAGGTGCCGAGCGCCGCGTTGAACAGCCGCCGCGCGTGCGTGCCGGTCACCGTGTCCTTCACCGCGATCAGATCGCACGCGCCCGCGAGCACGAGCTCGAACGTGCGCGGGGAGTACGGCTCGACGTTGTAGCGACGTAGCTGCAGCGGATCGCTCGACGGTGTGTTGGCACCCGAGACGGCGGTGAACGCGAGGTCGTAGCCCGCCTGCCGGACGAGGCTCGGATGCACCGGCTTGTAGTCCGCCTCGGAACCCTTCACGTACGAGAACGCGCGCACCGGGCGGCCGAGCCGCTCCTCCAGCTTCAGCTTCGAGATCGTGATCTCGCGCGCCGCCTCGTCGATCTCCAGCTCCGCCAGCGGCTTGTGGCTGATCCCGTGCGACTCGATCCGGACGCCGAGCCGCTCGAGCTCGCGGATCTCCTCCCAGTCGACGGTCGGGTTGCTGACGCCGTGGGCCGACAGGTACTTCTCGTGCGGCAGCGGCCGCGCATCGCCGACGTATGCAAGCGGCACGAACTGCACCGCCGGGTAGCCGTGGCGCGCCAGCACCGGCGCCGCGTTGAGCAGGTTGTCGCGGTAGCCGTCGTCAAAGGTGATGAGCACGGCGCCGTCGGGGAGCTCGCGGCCGTCGACGTAGTGGCCGAGCACCGCATCGAGGTCGACGACGGTGTAGCCGAGCTCCTTCAGCTCCGCCATCTGCTCGTCGAACCGGGATACCGGCATCGACATGCGGTTGTTCGGCAGGTCGTTGACCTTGTGGTACATGAGGACGCGCAGGCTTCGGCCGTCGCCGTTCACGGCACCGAGGCCGTTCGCCGTCTCGCCGATCGCCCGGTAGACGGAGTTCTTCAGCAGCTGCTTGATCTGCTCGCGCATCGGTCGGTTCCAGGTTAACCGGCGAGGACGCCGGTCACGAGCGCAGCGACCTTCGCCGCGTACTGCGCCGGCGTGACGCCCCACTCCTCGCCGGTCCGGCGGGCGGCGGCGCCGAGCCGCTCCGCCTCGTCGCGGTCGGACAGGATGCGGACGAGCGCGGCTGCCAGCCGGCTCGCATCGTCTGGATCGACGAGGAGCCCGTTCTCGCCGTCGTGCACGACGTCGGGGATGCCGGCGCGGTTGCCGCCGACGATGGCGCGGCCGCGGCACGCGCCCTCGAGCGCGACGCGCGGCAGGCCCTCGGAGCGCGACGGGAGGCAGACGAGCCACGACGCGTCCATCGCCGCCGACACCTCCTCCGCCGTCAGCCGCGGCGACCACTCCGTCTGCTCCGGGAGATCGGCGACGAGACGTTGCAGCCGGTCGCGCATCGTTCCCTCGCCGACGACGTGCAGCGTCGCGCCGGGCACACGCGGCGCGGCTCGGCGCCATGCATCGACGAGGGTGTCGAACGCCTTGTAGCGCTCGAGCACGCCGACGAAGACCGCCCGCGGCGTCTCCGGCAGCGGCGCCGGCGACCGCTCCAGGAACGCCTCTGCGTCGACGTACGAGGGAAACACCGCCGCCGGCTGGACTCCCAACTCGGTGACGAGCCCGGTCGTCTGCGTCGAGACGGTGCGCACGGCGTCGGCGCCGCGCACCGCGACCGGCGCGAGCGCATCGTTGAGCGGGTTGAGCAGCCGCCGCAACGGCGACCCGTACAGGCGCGTCGCCTCGTGCCAGTCGCCCTGGACGTCGAGGATCACCTTCGTCCGCGAGCCGGCGAGCCGGCGCGCGATCAGGAACGCGACCGTCTCGTGGATGCCCTGGACAAGCGCCGCCTCCGGCCGGAAGCTGCGCAGCTCGCGCGCGATCCGCCACGGCAGCAACAGGTAGTACAGCGCGCCGTCGAGGATCCGCGGCGAGGCCGGGCCGACGAGATGGAAGCGTGCGTCTCGGGTCTGGGAGCCCGCCGGCGCCGCCGCGAGCACGCGGTGGTCGACGACACCGGCGACGGCGTCCCACTTCCGCTTCTGCGCGCCGTCGAGCGGCAGGCGAAACCGCTCGCGCGAGACGAAGAGCACGCGCGGCTTCATGCGCCCGCGATCTCCAGAACGCGGTCGGCCCACCGGCCCGTGGAGTGCTCGGCGACGACGCGCTCGCGCAGCTCGGGTCCGGCTCCGCCGGAGTAGTCACGGATCTTCTCCGCGAGCGAGCCCGGATAATCGCCGTGGAAGCGGAGCTGATCCGGCAGCAGCGTGTCGAACACCGGCGATGCCGCGAAGACCGGCAGGCACGCGGCGGCCGCCTCGTACACGACCTTGTCCGCCGCGTTGCCGCGCGTCGCGTTGACGACGGCGTCGGCGAGCCCGAACAGGTGCGGAACCTCCGCATACGCGATCTCGCCGCCGAAGGTGACCCGGTCGCGGACGGCGAGCTCGTCGGCGAGCCGCTCGAGCCGGGGCCGGTGCGCGCGGTCCGCATCGGTGAGCATCGGCCCATGCAGCGTCAGCGTCGCGTCGGGCAGCTCCGGCAGCGCGCGCAGCACGGTCTCCCAGCCCTTCACGGGCGCGTAGCGACCGAGCCCGAGCAGCCGGCGCAGCGGCGGACGCCGCTCCGGGACGCACGGCAGCGCGTCGACGTCGATCCCGTGTCCGATCGCGTGCACCTTCGCGGACTGCAGCGGAACACTCCGTTCGTCCACGGTCAGCACGGCGTCGACGACACGCTCCGCGGCGTCGAGCAGCGGGCCGCCGGCCTGCTGCGTGAACCAGAGCAGCAGCGGCACGCGCAGCGGACGCGCGAGCGGCGCGGCGATCAGCGCGTAGACCGGCGCCATGTGCGCGACGACCGCGACGGGGCGGCGCGCGAGCTCCGGCGCCAGCGCGGCGAGCAGGCGCGCGCCCCGCCCGGCCTGCGACGACGCGGCGAAGCTCCGCGCACGACAGTTCTCCGGCAGCGCCTCCGGCACGACCGTGTCTGCGAGGACGACGACCTCGTCCACCCGCTCCGCCAGCGCACGGATCTTCGGCAGCGTCGCGCCGAGCACCGGATGCGCCGGATCGGCCGACTGCGTGATGAACACGAGAGTCCTCACGCGACGACGAGCTCCCGCATCCGGCGCGCGTATTCGTCGGGTGTCTGCAGCCACGGCGCCGCCGCGGCGCGGGCGCCGTCGCCGAGCCGCTCGGCGAGCGCGCGATCGGAGAGCACGCGCACGAGCGCGTCGGCGAGCGCGGACGGATCGTCCGGAGCGACGAGCAGTCCGCTCTCCTCGTCCGTGACGAGGTCGGGGATCGAGCCCGCGCGCGTGCCGATGACTCCGCGCCCGCGGCAGAACGCCTCGACGAGCACGCGACCCATCCCCTCCGAGCGCGACGGCAGCACGAGCACCCAGGCGGCGTCTATCGCGGCGGCGACCTCGCCCGGCGAAAGCTCGCGGTCCCAGCGCGCGCCGCAGTCGCGGACGAGCGCTTCGACGACGTCCGTGCGCGTCCCCTTGCCGACGAGGTGGAGCGACGCGTCCGGAACGCGCGGCGACGCGAGCCGCCAGGCCGCCGCGAGCCCGTCGACGTTCTTGTACGCCTCGAGGACGCCGACGAAGAGCGCGACCGGCCGACCCGGCAGCGGCTGCGGCGGCACGACGAACGGCTCCAGGTCCATGTACGCCGGAAAGTCCGCGGCCGGCTCGACGCCGAGCTCCCGCACGAGCCCCGCCGTGAACGGCGAGACCGTGCGCACGGCGTCAGCGCGGCGAAGGGCGGCGGCGGCGACCGCGTCGCCGAGCCCGCCGAGCACCCGTCGCGCAGACGACCCGTAGAGCCGCGTGGACGTCCGCCAGTCGCCGTGCACCTCGACGATGACCCGCGCCGGTACCCGTGCGAGGCGGCGGGCGAGCAGCGCCGCCGCGCCGTCGTACGGCGTCTGGCACACGACGGCCTGCGGGCGGAACTCGCGGAGCATCGCCGCCGTTCGCCACGGCAGCCCGAGCCAGAACGCGATCCCGTCGAAGCGGCGCAGCCGCAGCGGCGGCACGAGCGAGAACGTCTCGTCGTTCGTCAGCGAGCCGGAAGCGGCGGACGCGAGCACGCGCACGTCCATGTCCTCCCGGAGCGCGTCGAACTTCGCCGCAACCGTCGGCGACGGCGGCAGCCGGTAGCGCGTCCGGCTCACGAACAGCACACGAGGCCTCGTCACGAGCCCAAGCCTAGTAACAGCTTGTTACTGGGTTGTTCGGGCGGCGTCGGCGAGGGCTTCCTCCAGCCGGGCGAAGACGACCTCCGGCGCGTACGCCGCGACGGAGGACGCCGCGGCGGCGCGGAGCCGCTCCCTGAGGGCCTCGTCGCCGAAGAACCGGCGCACCGCGTCCGCGAGCGCCGCGGCGTCGCCGGACGGGACGAGCAGGCCGTTCTCGCCGTCGCGCACGACCTCGGCGACGCCACCGGTCGCCGTCGCGAGCACCGGAGTTCCGACCGCCAGCGCCTCGACCACGGTATGCGGGAAGTTCTCCCAGCTCGACGAGAGGATCGACCCGTCCGCGGCCCGGAAGAGCTCGAGCACTCGGCTGCGCGGCTGCGCGCCGAGGAAACGGACGCGATCGCCGAGCCGCAGCTCCTCGACACGCCGCTCGAGCGGCGCACGCTCGTCGCCTTCGCCCGCGATGAAGAGCACGACGCCGTCGTTCGCGGCGACCGCGTCGAGTGCGACGCCGAGCGACTTCTGTGCGGTCAGCCGCCCCGCGAAGGCGAGCGTCGGGCCGCTCATGCCGAGCTGGGCTCGAAGCTCGTCACGTGGACGCAGCTCGGGAAGCTGCGGCGCCGGGTTCGGAAGGACGGATACGCGTTCGGCCGGAACGCCCCACGACACGGCGAGCTCCCGCAGGTAGGCGCTCGGCGTGAAGACGTGAGCCGCGTGCCGCAGCTCGGCGTCGCGCGCGACACGGAGCGTACGGATCGCGGCGTCCCCGCCGGAGCGCTGGAACTCGTCGACGTCGCCGCCGACCATGCCGCGCCGCCGCGCCCGCTCGAACGCGGGATCGGCGGTCAGCTTCACGACGTACGGCCGCCGCGCGAGCGTCGCGCCGGAGGCGCTTCGGCCGAACATGCCGGTCGTGTAGACGACGTCCGCCCAGCGAGCGCGGCGCGCGATCTCGGCAGCCGTGCGCGCATGGATGACGCCCTTCGGCAGCGAGCGCGAGATCCAGTGCACGGGGTACTCCTCCGTCGCGGGCGCGGCCGCAGCGGTGGTCACGACCTCGACCTCGTGCCCGTGCAGGCGCAGGTACGCGGCCACGTCGGGGGCGTGGCTCGCCGGGCCGCCGACGTCCGGCGGCCAGATCCCGGAGACGACGAGGACTCTCATCGCGCGAGCAGGCCCGCCTCGGATTCCTCCTCGGCCTCCATCTCCGCGATCGCCGCGGGCTGATGCACGTCGTCGGGCTTCATGCGCAGGAAGATCACGGCCCACACGAGCGCGAACACGATCATGCCCGCGAGGAAAGCGCCGGCCGCGCCGGTCGCTCCCCAGCGCTTCCCGAGCACGATCACGAGCGGCAGGACGACGAGCGTCTCGAGCCCGTGGGTCCAGATCCGCAGCTTCGGCCGGCCGATCGTCACCGGGAACGACTTCGTCCAGCCGACGACGAGCTGCACCGCGGCAGTGAGGAGGAACAGCCGCGCCGCGTTCGTCGCGTCGACCCACCGCGAGCCGTACACCCACGAGATCAGGTGCGGCATCACCCAGAGCAGCGGCGGCACCGCGACGAGACAGCAGAGCGCCGCGATCAGGCTGTAGCGGCGCACCTGCCGGAGCACCGCGGACTGGTGGCCGCGCTCCCATTCGCGTGTCTGTTCGGTGAGCAGCACCATGCGCGCGGGCGCCGACAGCGCCTGGAAGCCGGACTGCGGAGCCTGCGCGATCTTGAAGATGCCGGTCTGCGTCGTCGTCGTGACGCCGGCGAGCAGCAACGGCGCGAGGCCTCCGCGCAACGAGAGCACGCCGGTCGCCGCGCTCGACTGGGCGACAAAGGTGAAGATCTCACGCCGCAGCGCTCCGAGGCGGGCGGCCGCCGCACGCGGGAAGTGGTCGAACGCCATCCGGCCGGCGACGCCGACGGACGCCGTCGCAATCAGCTGCGCGACGAGCACGCCGGCGACCGCCTCGACGAGCCCGTACTGCGCGCCGATCGCGACGCCGACGAGACGCAGCGCCATCGACCACGTGAGGAAGCCCGCGCGGACGTCGTAGCGGTTGCGCAGGTAGAAGGCCGAGCCGGCGAGCCCTTCGAGCGATTGCCCGAGCGGGATCAGCGACGCGACGACCAGCGCCGACGTCATGCGCGCCGGCGCGAACACCGCGAACACGAGCAGCGCGATCCCGCCGAGCGCCGACCCGACCACCTTGAACCAGAACGCGCTGCGGAAGAGGCCGCGCAGCAGCCCCCACTCCTCCCGCGTGACGAAGCGGAAGCCGTACTTGACGAGCGCCTCCTCGACCGTCAGGTCGAAGAAACCTTGGAAGAAGCCCGTCGCGTAGATGACCGTGGCGTAGTCGCCGAAGTCCTGCGTCGTCGGGAAGCGGCGCCCCGCGACGACGGTCGCGAGGAAGCCGAGGATGACGGACGCGTAGATGCCGACGGCCGTCGCAGAACGGCGTACCAGAAGCCGGCTCATCGGGCGACGCCAGTATAGTTGCCGTTCCTTGGCCACCAGCTCTGTCTCCACCTCTGGACGGAGGGAGCGGGGTCTCGCGCCGACGGTGTCGCCCGGGGCGCTCGTGCTCGCTGCGGCGATCCCGATCCTCTTCCTGCACGTCCACTACCAGCCCGGCTTCGGCATCGGGTTCGGCTCGACCACCCTGAACGCGTACCTGTCGGACTTCGCGGTGCTCGCCGTGGTGGCGGTCGCGGTCTGGAGCGGGTTCCGCGACGGCTTCGGGCCGCTCGCGCGCGGACGCTGGCTGTGGCTCGCCGCCGGGCTGTTCCTCGTCTGGATGTTCGTCGAGGTCGCGTACGGCCGCTCGCACTCCGCCGCGTACCCCTGGCACACGCACGGCGTGACGGCGGCGAAGTTCGCCGAGTACGCGCTGCTCGCGCCGGCGCTGCCGCTGCTGATCCGGCGGACGCGCGACCTGGTGCTCCCCCTCTGGTCGCTCGCGGTGTGGAGCGCGCTCGCGACGATCGTCGGGCTGGCGCAGTTCCTCGGCGCCGAGATCTTCCTGGCCGGCACCGTCGGGCGACGCCAGGCGTCGTTCCTCTCCTCGGCGGACTTCGCTGCGCTCTCCGGAGCCGCGCTGCTCGTCGGGACCGTCGCGATCGTCGTGCCGCGGCTCCGGCTCGGTCGCGCGCTCGCCGCGGTGGCGACGGTGAGCGGCGCGCTCGGGATGATCCTCGCCGGTTCGATCGCATCGGTGCTCGGGCTCGCGACGGCGCTGGTCGCTCTCTTGGTCGTGCTCGTGCTGCGCCGCGAGATCGACACCCGCCGGATCGCCCTCGTCGCCGCGAGCGGCGCCATCGTCCTCGTCGGCGCAATCGCCATCCGTGGCAGCGACCTCGACGCGTTCGTCCGCTTCCTCGGAGCCTCGCCGGGGAAGCAGGCGTCGCACCCGGCGAAGATCCAGACGTACGCGCACCGCACCGTGCTCGCGTGGATCGGCTACGAGATCTGGCGGAACCACCCGCTGCTCGGCGTCGGCTGGGAGGGCTCGGCCGAGCCTGCGAACTTCCTGCCGTACGTCGCGGCGGCGAGGCGGAAGTTCTCCGACGTGTCGCCGAGCGCGTTCCCGTCGGCCGCAGCCGATCGCCGGTACGGCGTGCAGAACGTGTGGCTCCAGGCGCTGGCGGATCTCGGCGCGATCGGGTTCGTGCTCTGGGTGGCCGTGTTCGCCACCGCGGCGTGGCTCGCTGCACGAACGGCGGTCCGGGTCGGCGCGGCGACCGCGTTCGTCGGCCTCGTGTGGACCGGGCTGCTCGTCTGGCTGTGGACGGCGCAGGGCTACGTCGCGGGCATTCCGCTCGACGCGCTGACGTGGCTCGCGTTCGGGCTGGCGGCGACACTGCCGGTGGACGAATGACCGACGACCGCCTCCACCCGAGCCGCACCTCCGTGCAGTACGCGGTCCGCAAGCCGCTGCTCGACTGGCTGTCGTCCCAGAACGTCGCCGGCCTCGAGATCCTCGACGTCGGCTGCGGAGACCGGCCGTACGAGCAGCTGCTGGGCGGCGCGGCGCGGATCGTGGGCTTCGACGTCCCGGGGAACGCGCACGCCGACCTGCACGGGTCGATCGCCGCGTTGCCGGTCGACGACGCGAGCTTCGACGTCGTCCTCTGCCTCCAGGTGCTCGAGCACGTGCCGGATCCGGCCGCAGCGGTGCGCGAGCTCCGCCGCGTCGTCCGTCCCGGCGGCCGCGTGCTCGCCTCGACGCACGGTATCTACCCGTACCACCCGAACCCCGAGGATCTCTGGCGATGGACACACAGCGGCCTCGAGCGGCTTTTCCGCGAGAATGGCGACTGGTCGTCGGTCTCCGTGCACGCGGGGGCGGGGACCGCCGGAACCGTGGCCATGCTCGTCGCCCATCTCGTCGACCTGCTCTGCAAGAGGGCGCGCGTCCGCGCGCTCGGCCGCCCGCTGGTCGCGCTTCTGAACGGAGGCGGCGAGGCACTCGACCGCGCCGTGCCGCTGCTGCGGCAGCCGGTGCCCGGCTCGCTCGCCGCGAACTACCACGTGGAAGCGACTGCCTGATGGCTCGCGTCCTCGTCACCGGCGGCGCCGGCTTCATCGGCTCGAACCTCGTCCGCGCGCTGCTCGAGCGTGGCGACGAAGTGCGCGTGCTCGACAACTTCTCCACCGGCAACCGCGCGAACCTCGACGGCCTCGACGTCGAGATCGTCGAGGGCGAGCTGCGCAGCTACGAGCGCGTGCACAACGCGGTGCGCAGGACGGAGACCGTCTACCACCTCGGTGCGCTCGGTTCCGTGCCGCGCTCGGTGCAGGATCCGCTGACGTCGAGCGCGGTCAATGTCGAGGGGACGCTGAACGTCCTCCTCGCCGCGCGCGACGAAGAGGTGCGCCGCGTCGTCTTCTCGTCGTCGACCTCCGTCTACGGGTCGAGCCGACAGCTGCCGACGTCGGAGGAGGAGCCGTGCGACCCGATCTCTCCGTACGGCGTTGCGAAGCTCGCGGCGGAGCGGTACTGCGTCAGCTTCAGCCGCGTCTACGACTCGTTCGAGACCGTCGTCCTCCGCTACTTCAACGTCTTCGGCCCGCGGCAGAGCCCGTACTCGCAGTACGCGGCGGCGATACCGCTGTTCATCAAGGCGATCGCCGCCGGCGAGCCCGTACCGGTCAACGGCGACGGCGAGCAGTCGCGCGACTTCACGTACGTCGGGAACGTCGTCGACGCAACGCTCCGCGCGGGCGACACCGCCGGCGTGAGCGGCGAGATCTTCAACGTCGCCGCGGGAGCGCCGGCGACGGTGAACGCCGTCGCCGATACGATCGGCTCGATCCTCGGCAAGCCGGTGCAGCGGGAGCACCTGCCGCCCCGGCCGGGCGACATCCGCGACTCCTGGGCCGACCTGACGAAGGCCGGGCGGCTGCTCGGCTACAAGCCGGAGATCGACCTGGAGGACGGTCTCCGCCGCACGATCGAGTTCCTCGTCGGCTGAGCTAGGAGGGTTTGGCGGAATGGTGCTCGTCGCCGGGCGGCTCAGCCGCTATTTCGCCAAACCCTCCTACTAGCCGCGCGTCAGGCCGAGGTATGTCTTCCAGCTCGGCTTCTTCTTGCCGGCGGCCGTCTCGAGGCCGGACTGCCAGCCGCCGAGTTTCGGCTCGTCCCGGACGAGGAACCAGACCATCATGTCGATGCGCGGGTTCTTGCGCGCGATCGCGTACGCCTGCGACATGTACTTCGCCTGGTTCGCCCAGCTCGTGCCGTAGATCGTCTTGTCCGGCGGGTTCGTCTGGTAGCCGTACTCGGTGATCCAGAGATGCTTCGGCCCGTACAGCTGCGTGACCTTGGCCAGCAGCACGTTGATGTTGCCGAGTTGGATGCGGCGCTTGTCCTTGCCCTTCGGGACGTAACTCGGCGCCTCGTTGCCGGAGTTCGCGTACGGGTTGTGCGCGTACACGTCGAACGTCTTCATCCCGGCCGCCTTCGCGGCGCTCAGGAACGAGATCGGGTCGACCGACGGACGGGCGGACGCCGGCGCGTCGTTGCCCTTCGGGCCGGTGACACCGCAGGCAACCTGCTCGCCGGGGAGCGGTCCGAGGAACGGCGAGTGCACGCCGTTGTAGATCGCGTTGCAGATCTGCGCGTACGACCTCGCGCTCTGGATCACCCAGGTCCTGCCGATCTTCTTGTACTGCGGGGTGAGCCAGATCGGGTTGTTCGGCTCGTTCCACGCCGTCCACATGCTCACCTTCGGAAGCGGCGTGTTGACGATACCGAGCGAGGGGTCCCGCTGCCAGGTGGGGGGCGTCCAGAGGCCGCTGTACCGCTCGGCGGCCGCGTACGCGAAGTCCTGGAGGTCCTGCATGTTCGTCGGCGCGACGGTGCGCGCCTGGCCGCCGTTCGCCCACGACGGCGTGAACAGGATCGAGAACATGACGGGGATGTTGTACGTGTGCGCGTACGCAACGAGCCGGTCGTAGAGCGACCAGTCGTAGGCGGGATCGCCCGGGTCGGTCGCGTCGGCCGGCTTCGTGTTGGCGACGGCCCACTTGTTGCCGCCCCAGTACATGTTGACGCGCAGCACCTGCACCTTCAGCGCCTTCAGGGTCGCGAATGCGGTCGCCGGGTCTCCGTACAGGGCGTCGGGCTCGTCGTTCATCCCGACGAGCAGATGGGTCGACCGCGCCGCGGCGTGCTTCGTCGGCGAGGCGGTCGCGGCCTGTACGGCAAGACCGACGGCGACCACTGCGGCCGCGACGAGCAGGACGATGCGCTTAGACACTCAGAGACTCCCGTTCGTTCGTTTCCAGCATTCGCCGCAACCCGTCGTCGAGGGTGACCTGCGGCTCCCAGCCCAGCAGCTGCCGGGCGCGTGTGATGTCGGGCTGGCGAACCTGCGGGTCGTCGACGGGCAGCGCCTCGTAGACGATCTCGCTCTTCGAGCCCGTGACGTCGATCACCGTCTGCGCCAGCTCGAGCAGCGTGAGCTCCTGCGGGTTGCCGATGTTCACCGGCAGGTGCTCGCCGCTCCGGGCGAGCAGCACGAGACCGCGAACAAGGTCGTCGACGAAGCAGAAGCTCCTCGTCTGCGAGCCGTCGCCGAACACCGTGAGCGGCTCGTTCGCGAGCGCCTGGCGGACGAAGGTCGGAATCGCGCGGCCGTCGTGCGGTCGCATGCGCTTTCCGTACGTGTTGAAGATCCGGACGATGCACGTGTCGACGCCCTGCTGGCGGTGGTACGCCATCGTCAGCGCCTCGGCGTAGCGCTTCGCCTCGTCGTACACGCCGCGCGGGCCGATCGGGTTGACGTTGCCCCAATACGTCTCGGGCTGCGGGTGCACGGCGGGATCGCCGTAGACCTCGCTCGTCGACGCGAGCAGGAAGCGCGCGCGCTTCCACTTGGCCAGGCCGAGCGCGTTGTGCGTTCCGTACGAGCCGACCTTGAGCGTCTGCAGCGGCAGGCGCAGGTAGTCGATCGGGCTCGCCGGGCTCGCCAGGTGAAAGATGAAGTCGACCGGCTCGTCGACATCCAGATGGCCGGTGATGTCGTGGTTCAGGAAGACGAAGCTGTCGCCGCGCAGGTGCTCCACGTTCTGCAGCGACCCCGTCTCCAGGTTGTCGACGCAGATGACACGGAATCCCTCCCCGACCAGATAGTCGCAAAGGTGCGAACCGAGGAAGCCCGCGCCTCCCGTGACCACAGCCGTCGGCATCGTGGTCGATGCTAGCGGCGACCCCGGCAAGGCGGGCGGCCCTTTACGAATGATTTACCGCCTTCCGGCGGTGGTACCGTCCTCCCGCGATGCGACCGCGGACGCTGAGCAGCTGGTGGGGCGCGCTCGGCTTGCTCGTGGCGATCCGGCTCGCGCTCCCGCTGGCCGCCTACGCCGACTCGGGGTCGAAGCTGCCCGGGATGCCCCGCTGGACGTATGCGGGCTTCCAGGGCGACGCCACGAGCTTCTACGCAGCCTCGCGCGAGTTCATGGCCGCCTGGGGACGAGTGCCGTGGCCGCTGCTCGTGCTCGTCGGGATCGCCGCGATCGCCGTCGCCGTGGGGATCGTGCTCGCGTGGCGACGGCGCCCCGATCTGCGTCCCTGGCTCGTGCCGGTCGCGCTGTTCGCGTTCGGGCTGCTGATCTGCGTCGACATCCACTGGCAGAAGTTCAGCGGCGCACAGGTCTTCGGATGGCCGCTCGCCTGGGGGCTGGTGATGCTGCCGTACCGCGCGCTCGGCTTCGGCATCTCCCACCACCTCGGCTGGTGGTTCGGGTTCGTGCTCTCGCTCGTCATCGTCGCTCCGACCGTCGTCGCGGTCGGCTACCTCGGCCGATACGCGAGCGGACGCCGATGGGTCGGCCTCCTCGCAGCCGGCTTCTGGACCTTCTGGCCGCTGCTCGTCGGAGTGATCGCCGGTCACCACGCGTGGGCGAACAACCAGTGGGACATCGACGTCGGGCTCCACCTCTACGACGAGCCGCTGTCGACGCTGCTCGTCACGAGCGGCGCGGCGCTTTTGCTGTCACCCCGGCTCACGCCGATGCGCCTCTCGCTCGCCGGCTGCGCGCTCAGCGTGGCGACGGCGACGAAGATCTCGAACGCGCTGCTCGCCGCTGCTGCGCTCATCATCGTCTTCCTGCGCGGGCGAAAGGTCGACACGCTGCCGTTCCTCGCAGGCGCGCTCGCGTTCGCGCCGGTCGTGCTCGTGTACTGGCCGTTGTCGTACCCGAAGCTGTTCGACAACAAGAACTCGTGGCCGGCGGATCCGTTCGACCCGGCGCACGTCGTCTCGAGCTGGACGCACTCGTCCATCTTCACGCCGCACACGCTCGCGATCGTCGTGCCGCTCGCCGTCGTCGGCGCGTGGGGCGTGCGCCGCCCGTGGGCGCTCGCGCTCGTACTCGCCTTCCTCCTGATCAATCCCGTCTTCTACAGCTTCTACGCCGTCACGGCCCAGCATCCGCGCTTCCTCTACGCGAGCCTGCCGGAGCTCTTCGTCCTCTCAGCAGCCGGCATCGCGGTGATCGCGGCGCGGTTTCCGTGAAGACGCTCCGCACGATCGCCGTCGGCTGGGTGGTGCTGCTCGCGGCCTGCTCGCTGCCGAACGTCGGCCTCTGGAATCCGAACGGGAAGGCCGACACGGGTCTGTACTCGCTCTACGGATCGAGGATCGCGCACGGACACCTTCCGTACCGCTCGGGCTTCTCCATGGAGTTCCCGCCCGGTGCGATCCCGCCGCTCGCGCTGCCGGCGCTGCCCCGCTCGCACTACGTCCCGTGGTTCAAGGGATTCGCGTTCGTGTACGGGCTCGCCGCGGTCGCCGCCGTCGCGTTCGCGCTCGCGGGGACGTCCGCGCGCAGGCGCTACGGCGCGGTGATCGTCGCCGGCGTCGCGCCCGCCTTTCTCGGTCCGATCGCCGTCAACAGCTTCGACCTCTGGCCCGCGGCGCTCGCCGCCTGGGCGGTGGCTCTCGTCATACGCGGGCACCCGCGCTGGGGGCTCGCGCTCCTCGGCGCGGCCACGGCGGCGAAGCTCTACCCGGTGCTGCTCGCGCCTGCGCTCCTGACCTACGTCATGCACGCGCGCGGGCGCCGCGAGATGCAGCGGTCGCTCCTCGCCGGCGGCGCCGTTCTCGTCGCGATCTTCCTGCCCTTTGCCGCGCTCGCGCCGGGCGGTCTGAAGTACAGCCTGCAGGAGCAGGCGACGCGCGGACTCGAGGTCGAGAGCCTCGGCGGCTCGATTCTCGGCGTCGCGGGCCGGCTCGGAGCCGGCTTCCACGTCGTCGTCACGCACGCGCCGTTCTCGTTCGACATCGCCGGCCGCACCGCAGGCGGAGTCGCGGCCGTC
>Ga0265338_10003450_pt1 | contig 22272 bp, 19 predicted proteins | sample 42126metaG_FD_193579 | JGI IMG/M metagenome (GOLD analysis project Ga0265338, IMG submission 193579) | Rhizosphere microbial communities from Carex aquatilis grown in University of Washington, Seatle, WA, United States - 4-21-26 metaG | ecosystem: Host-associated > Plants > Roots > Rhizosphere... | reverse complement strand
CTGTCTCGCATGGCAATTTCGTAACCTGGTTCAAAAATACCCAACTTTTACGCCAAAAAGGCGGCGTTGTGGTTGTTGGCGTGCCCAATGTTTTCGTCAAAAACCAGCTGGAGCGTAAGTTTAACGACCTGGTCTCAGAAATTTTAGCCAAAAACGGTGTGGTGGCCGAGCAGGTAGAATATAAAATCCACACCGGTATGGCCCCTAGCCCCCGGCTTGATGAGTCGGCGGTTTTTAAAAATCAGGGGCCGGTAACTAGTACGATTGATAAGCCGCGGGCCAAAGGCGCCGGAGGCGTCAGCCATTCGTACCGTCAAGGCCTGAATGAACGTTATACGTTTGATAATTTCGTGGTTGGTGCCGGCAATGAACTGGCCTACGCCGCCTGCCAGGCGATTGTGGCCAAGCCCGGCACCAAATATAACCCCTTGTTCGTTTATGGCGGCGTCGGCATCGGCAAAACTCATCTAATCCAGGCTGTTGGCAACGCTATTCTCACCGCTAAACCAGAATCCCGTATCGTTTATGCCTCGACCGAGCAGTTCGTCCAGGAGTTTGTTGACGCTATTCGCTTCAAACGAAATACTTCCGACTTCGCTGATTTTTACCGTAGCGCTGACGTTCTGATTGTTGACGACGTCCAGTTCTTGGCTGGCAAGGAACGTGTCCAGGAAGAATTTTTCCACACCTTTAACGCTCTACACCAGGCCAACAAACAAATTATTATGAGCTCGGATAAACAACCGAAAGATATTCCAACCCTAGAGGAGCGGCTGCGCTCACGCTTTGCTTGGGGTATGTCTATAGACATGCAGCCGGCCGATTTTGAAACCCGCTGTGCCATTTTGCACAGTAAGGCCGCCTCGCAGGCTATCGAGCTACCGGGTGATGTGGTGGAATTCTTGGCTGGTCGCGTCCAAAGCAATATCCGCGAACTAGAGGGTGCCCTCAATCAAGTAATCGCCTACTGTGAGATGCGTAGCGTCAGCCCATCAATGGATGTGGTTGAGGCGATGTTCGAAGCTCAAGCCAGCCGGCCCAAACATATCAGCCCGCGCCAGATCATCGAGCGTACGGCTAAATACTTCCATGTTTCCATGGAGGAGATTCTGGGCCCAAAGCGCGATAAGGATATCGTCGTGCCGCGCCAAATCGCCATGTACATGCTGCGCAATGAACTTCATTTGTCTTTTCCTAAAATTGCCCATGAGCTTGGTCGCAAGGACCACACTACCGCTATCCACTCGATCGAAAAAATTCAAAAAGAGTCTACTTATGACAGCCCAATCCGGGAACAAATAAATGACTTGCGGGAAAAAATCTATGCTTAAGCCTGTGAATAACTTAGTACACAAACTGCTAACAAGCGTCCAAAGTTATGCACTACTTCTAACCATATACCACAGCTTGGCTGTAAAACTTTTTATTCGTTCTTTTTTCATACACAGCTTCTACGCAACCACTTGCGACTATTCACACCGCCTTTACACAACCTTTACTCAACCAGTTTTCCTCTGTTGGGGTGGCCTAAATTACTCTTTTTCCACAATACATACTAAAACTATGAAAGAACTAAGGATTTAATAGTTATGAAGTTGCAGGTCGCTCAAAACAATTTAGCCCGAGCCCTAAACACAGTTGCCCGAATTGCCAGCAACCGCGGCACCCTACCGGTTTTAGCCAACGTGCTGTTAAAAACTGAAAATAACCGCTTAAACATCTCCGCTACCAACCTAGATATCGCCATCACACATTTTGTTGGTTCTAAAATTACCAGTGACGGCGCTATTACTGTACCCGCCAAACTGATGCAGGATTTTATTAGTAGTTTGCCTGAAGGTATCATCAATCTCGAGCTTGAAGAAAACCACCTCAAAATCACTACCGATCAATACCAATCCGTAATTAACGGTATCCCAGCCGAAGACTTCCCAGTCATGCCGGCTATAAGTCAAACGGCAACCTGGAAAGTCCCAGCCGTTGATTTTAAAAAAGCACTAGCCAGAGTCGTTTTTGCCGCCAGCTCTGATGATGCCCGTCCGGTTTTGACCGGCGTAAACTTTCATAGCGACGATACCGGCGTGATGATTGCCGCAACTGATAGCTACCGCTTAGCCGAAGCCAAGCTAGCCAGTCCAAAACAGCCAATCGATTTCCTATTGCCAGCAACCGCCGCCGCCGACCTGCTTAGGATAATTAGTGATGAGGAAGAGGTGGTGGTCAGCCACGACGACCAACAAGTCTCTTTCCATGCCGGTGACGTCAACTTAGTCGCCCGCCTAATTGAAGGTACCTACCCTGACTACCGTAAGCTCGTCCCCGCTAAGTTCGCCACAGTCGCCAAAATGACACGCGCCGATCTTACCAACATTGTCAAAGTTTCAAGTCTTTTTGCCCGCGAGAGCGCCGGCAGTATTACCCTGAAAGCTTCTAAAGAAGGCTCGCAGGTCAGCATTAACGCCGTGGCTAGTCAACTTGGTGAAAACACCGCAGCCGCCGAAGCTCAGGTTAGCAATGACGGCGAAGTCACGCTTAACTCGCGTTATCTAATCGAGGCCCTGAATGCTTTTTCAAGCGACCAGATTGAATTTTGCTTCAACGGTAAGCTCGAGCCCTGCGTCCTGCGCAGCAAATCAGAGCCTGATTACACCCATCTGATTATGCCATTGCGTAGCTAGCACCTACCCGCCTAAAAAGCTAAGCTAAAGACAGATGCTGAATTCTATCCAATTGCGAAACTTCCGCAGTTACTCCGATGCGTCTTTCGAATTCGAACCCAGCGTCAATATCGTGGTTGGTCCGAATGCCAGCGGCAAAACCAACCTACTGGAAGCGGTCATGGTTTTGGCCCGTGGTCGCTCATATAAAGCCGGCGACCTCGAGCTTATTAAATACCGCAAAGACTGGGCGCGGCTTGAAGGTCTGTTTGATGCCTCGGAAAGAGTCGTCAAGATTGAAAACCTCGGCGAATCGTCGGATAAATCATTTTTAATTAACGCCACCAACCTTAAGCGCCTCAATTTCGAGCGCAGCATACCGATTGTTCTTTTCGAACCCAACCATACTCAAATCATTGCCGGTAGCCCCTCGGGTCGCCGCGACTGGGCTGATGATATCCTTGAGCGTACCCAGCCGGAGTTTAAAAGCCTGTCGGCCAACTACCGGCGGACGCTAGCCCAACGCAACGCCCTACTTAAACGCGGCGAGCGTTTCGCCAACGAACAACTATTCGCCTGGGACGTGCGGCTCGGCGAACTTGGCGCCCAAATTGTTTCGGCTCGCACTGAGCTCGCCAGGCAGATTAATCAGAAATTGGCCACAACCTATAATAAAATCGCCGGCCGGCGCTCCAAACTCCATCTGACTTATCAATCAGAATTTCCAGTCGAGCATTACGCCAGCCGCCTAGTCGCCAAGCTCGGCAAGTCCTTCCAGACCGATTTAGCCCGCGGCTTCACCGGCCACGGCCCGCACCGCGAAGATTTCTTATTCGAGTTGAACGCTCACCCCGCTGGCATTACGGCCTCGCGCGGCGAGACTCGCTCCTTAATTTTGGCGTTAAAGAAAATTGAGGCCGAGCTGATGGAGCAAAGCCGCGGCCAGCCACCGATTTTATTGCTCGATGACGTCTTTTCCGAGCTTGACGGCAAACGCCGCCGCGCCCTGGTCGAACTATTGGCTGGTCGCCAAGCCATTTTGACAACCACCGACGCCGATGCTGTCTTAGAATACTTCGATCGTGGCCACAAACTCATTGCCCTGCGCTAGGACGTTATTTGAGAGTTGTTTTGTATAAACTGTTCGCCGACTGAGAGGTATCTTTGAAAACCATTCCATACTTCGGTTAAGGAGGCAGGCGTTAGGTTGGTGGCTTGTTGGGCCTGGCCCAGCCCAACATTAGAGCCCTTCTCTTTTTGTGGGCCGTTTTTCTGTGAAAGAACATAGCTAGCAGTGTCGGTCTCCTTAACATCAAAATTGGTTTTAGTGTTCTCGTAGTGCATGGTTCCCCAGCCAGTTTCGTATACCACATCGCCGCTATTGGCGTTTGGCAAAAAGGCAAGATACGTAGTTCCCCCATCGGCCATGGTCGAATATAAAGGATTTTTGTTAGGGGGGTAAATCATCCCATAAGTAACCTGCATAGAGGTCAGTGGTCTGGGGTCGGTTAAACCGTTGCCAAACTGGACTCGATATTCGTTGTACTTTTTCAAAGTCACTGACTTTGAGCCCTCAGTTATTTTCTGCTCGCCAGCCGGCACACTCAAGATATACAGATCAATGTACTTGTATATAGAGGTCTCACCCGGTATGGCGTTTGGGGGGACGTCCTTTATGTGATAAAACTTGACCTTTTTATCGCCTTCCTTATAGAGCTTGACAATCTCTTGAGCTTGGGCTGAAAGCCCTTTTTGAATTCGCGCCCTCAAAATATCCGGCGTGAGAATGGTTTCTTTGCTCGCACCCATGCCTTTATCAGCTGCTCCAGCCAACTCTACTGACGTGCCTCTTGACGGCGCACCACTCGCCTTACTAGGCAAGACGCCGGCCATAAAAGGAATACCTAAACCGGCCACGACCGCAGCAGCGCGACGTCGTCTATGGGTGCGGACGAGCTCCTCGTATGTTTTTGGTTGGCTATCCGGGTGCTTCATATCTATTTTTTAAACTGTGATTTGACTATAGCATATATCAACTGAATAGTCAATAAGTGTCTATTGCTGGAGGCTATTCAAAGGGACGCTCATATAAACGATATCCATAGAATTAGGATCAGAGCCCTGGTTTTTTATCCAGGTAAGAGCGGCCGATTTGGCGGCATCTGAGTCGTAGCGGATATAAATCGAAGGATAATTTGTCTTGGAGTCTGCCGATGGTACACCAAAATCAACTCTAAAATGAAGACCAGGACCCAGGTAAGGTAGTTTAGCTAGCAGCGGATTATTAGTTAAGGCATTTTCACCGGCCTGATCAAATGATCGGTTATTAATCGACTGAGCCAGGCTGTTGTCCGAGGGATGGTTTTGATACCAATTTTTCGTAGAATCGGAATTCGATTGAAGGATTATGCCGACGAACTGTGTTTGTTTGGCGTTCACTGACAGACTCTTCGTCTGATTTGTGAAGCCAGCCCGACTAACAGCGACCACGTGACTGCCGGCTTTAACGTTGTAGGTACCAGCCTTCACTGCTCTGCCGTCTACTTTTATCATTGAGCTGGCGGGCGCCACCAGAATATCTAGGTGAGCCAGCTGGGAGTTGCGACGATCCAAGACTATTGACGCCACCACCACGACGACAATCACCGGAATCACTAAAATGCTCAACCAGGCGCCGGAATTGTTTTTCATTGAGCCAACCTCACCGCTATATAATTGCCACTTGTCGCTCGTGCGTTATAGCTGAATTCACCACGGGTGCTAACGGCTTCAGGCACATGGCCGCCGAGTGACGCCGAAGCGCCATCGCCATCAAAGCCAGCCTGTTGGCCGACATATATAAAGGTATGACTATCACCAGGGTCGCTACCGGCAGGGTTGTAGTAGATCAAGACATCACCCAGCTGCAATTGGGAAGTATCGGTCACGTCCTTAATTATGCGGTACTTGGACGAACTCGTTACGTAAGTGTACTGAGTCGGCACATAGACGCCCGGATAGCTATTATCGGCTTGGCTTTCATGCATGACGGTGGCCACAAAGCCACCACAATCGGTGTAGTCGGTAGTCGATTTGTTATAAAGTGGCAGAGCGCTCTGATAAGCGGATGTGGCGTCGGATTTATCAGTGCCGTGATTGCCGTTGGGCCAAGCTAGGCCAACGGCTGTCTGGATGATACTTGACGCCGCGCCACTGGTACAATTCCCGCTCGAACCCGATCCGCCAGAACTCGTACCGCCACTAAACTGCAAGTTGGCGTTGCTAACGGTCAAACCATCCAGGGCTTCGGGCTTTGTCGTTCCCATCAAAGTCGACGCCTCCGTTTTGTAGTTAGTTCGGGTGGAGTTTACACTGCTAATCAAGTGGTTGTAATAATCAGTCTGACTGGTGGCGGCCCATGCTAGATTCCCCGGATAATTCTGCGGACTGGTTATAATCTTCATAACCTGCTCGGCGGTAGTCGAGGGGTCGATTAATGCGTTAGCGATACGGTTTTGAAGTGAACCAAGAAAAGTTAAGGTGGTCGCCTCGACGCCGGCATCAAACGATACGAATGATTCCAGGCCACCACCCCTCACCGGATAATTGCGATCAACCAGGTTGGCGTTCGGCGAACTAGGGTCGGCGCCGATGCTGGTATTTAGGGGGTTAAAAAGTCCGGGGCTGTTACTGTTAAGATTATCCTGAGCGATATCGCCGCCTTCAATCCAGAACCAGGCGATTAGGGCCACGGCGTGTTCTTGGGTGACGGTAGCTGACGAAGGTACACCAGTTTTTTGGGCTAGGTCCCCGAGCACGTTAGTAGCGAACTCCTCCAAATAGTATGGCGCCTGAAGATTACTGCTCCAAACCGGGCCATTGGCGCCAGTGACGCCGGAAGAGATGCTTGAGCTACCGTTGGTCGCGCAAACTGAGCTACCGGAATCGTAATAGGCCGTGTCGCCCAGGATACTATTAATGTCGTTCTGAGTTAAGGCCAAGACGCCGCTAGCTGAGAACATAAAAATACCGCTCAAAATTAAAATCAGGCCTCGCTTGATCCAGCGAAAGCATTTAACCATTGCTCGTACCCCCGACATTTTGGATGCCCTCTAGCTCTGTTAGAGTATTCTGGTAGCTTTGGTCCAGTCGCCAGCGGAAAATCAAATCATTTCTGTGTGAACTCTGCGAATCATTATCAGCTGCCAGGGGGTCGGTGCTGTTATAGGACAGATTTGATGGCGAGCAGGTTGCGCCAGAAGCTTGAACATTGCCGTTCTTATCCATCGGAATATCACCCTCCGCGCCGTTAATCAGATTGCCGATGTAGGGACTGTTGTCCTGGCTAAGACCACCCTGGGAGCTGGCGGTATAGCCGAAGCATTTGGCGTACTTTTGAGCGATTTGAACCACAGCCGCTTGGTTTGAGGGGTCATTAACAATCTGGTCGTTAACTAGCGGATCATAGCTGGAGTCTTTGTTAATCAAATCTTCTTCATCGGTACTCCAGCCAAATTGGACCATGCCGTAATCAACATTGGACGGCGGCGTGGCGGCCAGCGAGTGGCCGATAAATAAATGGGAAGCCGAGCCGATACTGCTAACAACAAAGTGCGGGAATCCAAGAATAAAACTGGAAATACTGCCAAGATTCATCCCCGAGGCCCGCATCGCCAAACTGCCGAAGAAAGAATTGGGGTTAGATAGGGCAAACAGTTTTTGGGAAGTGCTCTGATTTTGTTTTTGAGCGTCTACATAACCTAGGTCCCGAGTCTCTACACCGCTGGTTTCAGATGGTGTCAGTGGTCGGCCAAAAGTCTCTTGTTGAACCATCTGGCCGTCATATGCCACAGCGCCCATATCGGCCTGGTTGGCGAAGTCATTTTTATCCAGGCCGTTGATGAATGAGCCGATTTGCGAGAATACTAACATTCTGGCTAGATATGTCAGGCCTTGGCTGGCCGCGTCGCTGGTTCCTGTCTGAATAGCGGTGTTACGCACGGCATTGAAGGTCACGCGGCTCTTAATTTGGGCGATAATATTAGAGCCGATTTCCTTGGCGACACCAGCGATAGAAGACTCGGCGCTACTTTCTACATCAAACGCCGCAGGGTCCAAAAGAGTTATTACATTAAGCGCGGCCAACGCCAGGGCTACATCGTTTGTGGCAGCTGGGCAAAGTTTGCCAGCGAACCAGTTAGCTATCTTTGTGGTGGTACTATTGCCGTTGCCGCCAAACAGCGAATCAAAAGCGTTAAAAATCGAAAAATCTGCCCCGCGGCCGGAGGCCGGCGAAATTTCGTTAGCCGTGCTTACTTTCGGATCATTCCTAGCAATCTGAGTAGGAACGGAATTATAGGTATCGCCCGCTTGATTCGCTAGAGCTTGAACTGCCTCTGATGTAACATCTCCGCTTTCTTGCTGAGCGGCGCCGCTAGCCACCGCGAAGAAAACCCTCATAGCCGCGGCATTCTGTTGATTTAGAAAGGTTTGGGCTACGTTGGCCGACGCGTCGTAGGCAATGCAAACCGGGAAAGCCACGGCATAAGCCGGGTTGATTATACCGAGTGCACTAGATGTACTAATATTGATTCCATTAACGACGCTCTTAGCGGATGGAGCTATACCGTCGTCAGCAACCGCCTGCTCGGTGCAACTGGCGCTCTGAAAACATTTTTTTGTCGCCTGTTCGGCTTGGTCGGCGGCGTTCTTGAGCGTAGAAGTTCGTAAATCTTCACTAGGGATCTGGGCAATCCTTTGCTCGGTTTGCTGGGCCTCAAGAACCTCCGCGGCCTGCTGGTTCTTGCCGCTGAAAGCCAATCCAGCTCGCTCCCACCAGTAAAGGTTTATACCATTAGCACTTTCCAGCACACGGGCGACTTTACTGCGGACCAAAAAGTTGGAGCCTTCCAAGGCCTGATTAATTGCCGCCTTGGTTTCGGCGGCTAGGCGCAGACGCTCCTGATAATTATTTTGAAAATCACTCAAACTGCCGTATTTAAGATCCGGTACAGTAATTCGAGTACTGGTGCCGTCACCTAACTTAACAATCATAGCGTCCAGCTTACCCACTGCACTAGACTCAAAACTAAGAATGCCGCTAGCCTTCATATTATTTATGACCCGGTTAGGATGGTACAATGACAAGGCTTTGCCGAAAGGCGTTTTGCCAGTCAGATTATCGACATTGGTAGCGGTACTGGCGTCCAAGGCTGACTTGTCAGCCGTCAGCACCGAAGCGTTATTGTAGAATGTTCTCGATAGTCGGGCCAGACGGTAGCCTTCAATTTCAGCCGCCAGTTGGGGAATCTTGAGCGACGGCAAGAAGAAAGCCAAGAATAGAATTATCGGGATAATAATCAAACTGGCGCCTCCACCGGCGAACACCAACTTGCGGCGATTGCGAGTTGCCCAAGAGTGCTTAACAGTCCCCGAGTGGCGATAGCCGCGGCCGACCTGGTTCTCGTGTTGGGCTGTTTGGGCAGTCTCTGCTAGAGCTGGCTCAGTCGCCGACTTTTCCTTATCGGATAACTCCTCGCGATTGGGCGCCTTTTTGCGGGAAGACCCGGTTTCACCAGCCGAAGCTAGTGGTTCACCGCGCTCTGTAGATGGCTCGTTGCCAGCTGTCTTATAGACTTTATCGTCATCTTCAGGCGAGCGGTGTTCATACTTAGGCACATAGTCAGGCGCTGGTTCGGTTGAGCCGCGCGGGCCAGGCACTTCACCAGCTGGTCGATTATCTCGCTCATCCGGATTATCCAAACCTTCGTGCTGACGTAGAAAGTCGCGATTATCCTCCGCCGCTGGGCGGTTTTCGTCTTTCTCCTGCTCTTGGTCGTAAATTGGTTCAGCCATAACCGGCCAATCCTAGGCTCCACTAGCGGTTTGGATGGATGGCGGCAGGTTGGTCGCAGTAGTCCCGCTGGCTTCAACGCCAGGCTGGTTTAACTGGGGGGACTCAATTTCACTGATAGGTTCGGGGGTTGCGGCGGCTTCATCAATCGAAGTTAAGCGGGGGGCGGTTACGATCAAGTCGGTCTCGGTCGGGCTGGCAATAACCTGAATGTGAACATGGTTCTGGCCGGCGAAAAACAGCCCTTGCCCCACCGGAAACTGGCTGAGCCGTTTCTTTTCCTCACTGGTCAATTTAAAAACATCGGCCAGCGCGTCAACGGCCGTCGGCGACTGCTTAAGCAATAACTGCATACTGGCGTTGGCGACAATCGCCCGGCCCATACGGCTAGCCATAAAGTCTTCAACGTCCTGTGTGACGGTAGTAATGCCCAGGTTATATTTACGGGCTCGCTTGGCCAGACTAAATAAGAAGTTGGCGCTGTCTTCGTAGCGCATTAGTTGCCAAGCCTCGTCAACGATCAAAATCCGCTGTTTCTTATCGGCCTTGGTTTTATTCCAGATGTAGTTCAAGACGATGTACATGGCCACTGGCCGTAGCTCGTCCTCTAAGTCCCGGATGTTGAAGACGACCATAGAGTTATTAACATTAACGTTGCTTTGCTGGCTGAAAATACCTGCGAAAGTACCGCTGGTGTACTTGCGCAAGCGCTGGGCTAACTGTGGCCCAGAACCGCCCATGTGTAGCAATGTGTCGTAAAGATCGCTGATGGCCGGCGGCGTGGCGCCGTGGGTCAGCGGGTCGTTGGTTATGCCGGCCTTGGCGTAAGTTTCAATCAGTGCGGCGTCAAGGTCGGCCTCTTCGGTTGGATTCAACGCCGGTGCTACGCCGCCGCCCTGGATTTCAGCCTGGGCCCCGCCCATCATCAGCCGCAGTAAGCCATGCAGAGTTATGAGATTGGAGCGCAGAGCATTATCAGACTCATCCTTGTCAATAACCTTGGGCAAATCAAACGGGTTGATTCGGGTAATGCTGGCCAGACTAAGCCGGACATAAGAGCCGCCGACCGCATCACACATTTTCTGATATTCATTTTCGGGGTCAATGATAAAAATCTCGGTACCGAACATCATTGAGCGCAGGGCTTCGAGCTTGACGGCGAAACTTTTGCCGGCGCCCGATTTAGCAAAAACTACACTGTTGCCATTCTCTAGACTAAAGCGGTCAAAAATGACCAAGCCGGAGTTGTGCATATTGATACCGTAGAGGATGCCGTTGTCTTGAGAAAGATCAGCGCTAGTGAATGGAAAGCTGGTTGAGATAGCGCCAGTGTCCAGGTTTCGGTATATTTTCAGCTGGTCGGTAAACTGCGGGATTATAGAATTCAGACCTTGCTCCTGCTGGGCGGTAGCGGCTTTGGAATAGATTAATTGTTGACCAAGCAGACTCTCGACTTTATGGCTGATGAACTCCAGTTCTTCCAATGAGCCGGCGTAAATCGTGAAATAAAAACCAAAACGGAAAAACCGCTCCTCACCAACCTGTAGCTTATCGCGCATCTCCTCGGCGTCCTGGACGGCAGCCTGCTTGCCCGGGTCACGAACTTTGCCCTGCTCGGTATCGATTTGGATGCCGGCTTCCAACTGGCTGACTTTTTTGCGCAGATTGTTAAGAACTACCTGGCTGTCGACCGGCTGGACAACCAGCGAGATATCTATAACTTCGTCAAGGTTGATCATATTGCTCATCCAGCCGGTATAAAGCTGGCGCGGATAACCATAAACGTAATAGGTGCGGGCAAAGCGCGTGCCCAACTGAAAATAATTGCCGGAGAAAATCAGCGAACTTGGCGCGATAAAATCGCGTAGGGCGGCCACGCCTTTATTGAAGGCGTTGGCGGCGTCCTGGTGTTCTCGAGCCGCCGGATTAACCGGGATTTTTTTCTTGCCTAAGCCAAGCATTAGCCGGCACCCCCGGGGCTTTGTGCCGCCACCTTAGTAACTATGGGTGCGCCGCCAGCCTTAGACAAGTCTAATCTCTGCCGCGTCGCCGTGTCGGGGTTGTAGGCGTTGTAATAAAGCTCAATCAACTCCTGGGTATCCAGCGGCACCGACTGGACACCGCATTGCAAAAGTCCCTGCATGACGGCCTCTACCCGGTTTTTGAGCTCAGTCTTCGCCTTGGTAAGAATTGTCTCGTCTATTACTACATGCGGCTCTTTTTTCGGTGTGAACAAATCAACCACGCCCTTGAAGAATCCCGTACTTTGTTCGAGAGCGCTGGTTAGGTTTTGGTTAGGCTCCGGGTACTGGATTACCATATAAAACTGCTTATCCATAATATTCGTCTGTGAAGCAACGTCGGCCAGGAAACTGACGTAATCTTCCATCAGAAGCCCGAGCAGCATATTGTCGATACTGGTACGGATTTTGTCCAACCTCTCCAAATATGGGCGCAGATCCACTTTTTGTGAGCGGATAAAAATTTGTACCGGGAAATAAAGCGAATTGAGGAATCCTTGATAGCTGTATTCGACTGCCTCGCGCTCCTGAGGGCTCATCAGGTCAAAATTAACAGACCGGCACATGATAACGGCGCGGAAGGTACCGTCGTTCATTATGACTATACCGTCGCGGATTTCACCGATTAGTAAGCTGTTCTGTGTGCTGTTTGGGTTAGTGGCATCGTTCTGCTGGGGAACAACTTTTCCAACCGCTGGGCCAGTCGGAGGCGTACCAATGGGCGTGGCTACAGAACCCGGCGTAGGCACCGGCGTTTGGGTATCAAGACTTTGTGTTTTGCCCTCGTCCATATTATTCAGCCACCCCCTCGGTCGTGATTTAGAGCGGAATTTCAACTTCGCCAGGGAAGCTGGAAGCGCTTCGGTTGACCAGGCGAGCGATACTTGCCACGCTTAAATCATTACCGCTTTGGGCTAGCTCCAGTTTAACAGTTTGAGCACTACCTGTCACCGGCATGTCGGTAGCGCCAGCACGGATAATCTGCGGATGGGCAAACGCCGCCTCGCGGGCGTGGAGCTGGTCAAGTAGCTCATGTTCTTCGGGTGTAAGTTTATTGCCGGCGTCGGCCTTCCGCTTAGCGGCCACCTGCCTATCAGTTTCTGCGCGCGTGGCATTAAGTTGATCCTCCAGAGCTAGTCGGCGCTCGTCTTCTTTTCGCTGGACAAGTACCACCATGTTTTGGGCGGCTGGATTATTTTGTTCGTCCAGGATATCGTCCGAAGGATGAACGTCGATTGCCGGTGCTGACGAATCAAGCGTTACTGCACTGCTTAATCGATCATCGTCAACTTGGTTCTCTAGGTAATCGGGCTTAACGGCTAAGTTGACAGTCGTGTTTCTGGCGGCGGTGCCGCGGCTATCAAGCGTGTTGGTTAAGGATTTGAGCCGGCTAGCCACCTCGGTCTGGCTGATATTTTTGGTCAATACCTGTTCCGGTCGTTTGGGAGCCGTAATAGTAACTAGTTCTTTGGTGCCAGCTTGGTCCCAAATGCGCTCCCTCGGCTTGAGCAAAAAGCGGACACGCGAAAGTAGCCAAACCTCTGTCGGTTGCTCCCTGCCAAGCGGACTGGCCAAGATACCAAGCAGTAGCATCGGCGGCAAAAAGGCGACGATAAAAATCAGTTTAATAAACCATGGCACGCCGCTGATTGCCAGCCGGATGCTGATAAAAGCTAAGACTCCTGCACCAGCCGAATATATGAAACCTTTCAGCGTCAATGGCCCGACGATTTTATCTTCGGCCTCTACATCTTGGATTACTTTATAAACTGCCATTACTTTTATTATGTTTTACATAAACGTTAATGACAATCATCGGGTTATCAAGCCTCGCCGAATCAACTCGCTCTTGACAGTCTGCTGATCAGTCCCTCGTAAGACGTTGTACAAAAGTGTTAGGTCCGAGTCCGATAAACTGCGCGTACCACCCCTGGCTTCGACCCAGTTCATAACATTTGGTCCCATACGAAGAACTAAGTCTCGACTTAAAGACATCCCGGTGGGCGGTGCAGGAGCCGAGTGGGGTACAACCATAACGGTTGAGTCAGGTATAGCCGCATCAACCGGCACAGGATTTATCTTCATGCGTTGGTAGCTTGCAATCTCCGCATCAGCCGCCTCCTTGGCCTTTTGCCTGATATCTGATACTTCGGCGGCGGTGCGAGTGCCCGGCGCCGCCGCCTGTCTGACAATATCATCAGCCCGGGCAGTAATCTCCTTAGCGGCTTGATCAACCAATGCGTTGAACGATTTAGAGAGATCTTCATTTTCCAAGGCCACGTCGTGGAGCTCTTGCAAGAGCTGTCTCTGCTCGCCAGTAGTGCCCTTGTTAAGCAAGCGCCTGGTCGACGAATTGCCGGCCAGGGATTTAACATAATCTACTGCCGCAGGGCTCAACCGAGACTGCTTCGTTCGCGGGTCGATGGCCATGGTAAGAATAGAGTCTACATAGTACGCTTTCATCTCTGGGCTCAGCTCTAGTTCTCCGGAGGTAGGCACCCTTACCCTAACTCCAAGTCTGTCTTCTAGGTAACCGTGACCGAACATCCCATCGATAGCTTGTCGAGCACTTTTTTCACCACCCATCAGCCGCTGCATGATCGATTTGCCCTCCATCGAATTCGATTGAGCTAACTCATCCAGTATGTTTTTTAATGCTTGGGGAGACTTAGCGCTCATGCCATATTCTTTCATCCCCTTAGCCATGTCTCGCATTAGGTTATAGTGTTCAGCGCGAACAGTACCGAGATCAGTCGGATGCTCGAGATTACTTAGCCACCTGGTATAGCGGGCGTCCTCGGCGGCTAGTTTACCTACCCGATCACTTCGTTCTTGAGCTAGTCGAGTCGCAACAACCCTATCATTGGTCGGATTGAGGGAAGGCGCGTAATAACGTCCGCCCGGCATATAGTCGTCTACTGCTATGGCTTTGCTCGGGTCTGCCCTGGCGCCGGCTCTTTGCACCGTTGCGCCGGTAGACCCATCCACTACGGACGGAGCGAAATCTGTACGCTTTGGACCGCCGCCGATTTCTTGGTGGAAGGGCTGGAGTAGGGGTAGCTTTTCGGCCACCAATCGGTATCTTTGGGGATCAGAGTTCATCATAGCGAGGAAGCCCGGTGTTTTGGCTATATCAAATTTAGGTCTTCGGCCGTGGAGCAAAATATCTTGTGTTGTTAAAGTCGGATCGCTAGCGTAGCCAAGCACCCAGTCTTTTTTATTGCCCAGAGACTGGGCAACCCGCTCGACCACTCTAGCCGACCGGCCTTCTGTAATGGCCCTGTTGAGCGAGTCATAAGCGCCTCCGGGCATAAATTCGGTGGCGCTAATCTTACCCGTACGTGCACCCATACGCCAGTCCTCATCGCCTAGCTCCATCCACGACTGCGTATCGACCACCCAGTTATTGAACGCCCGCTCAGTATATTTGTCTTTCGCGACCGGGCGGCCAAGATTGTCGACCCTGATCCGGCCTTGAGCATCTTTTTCGTAATTTTCCATGCCGTATTTACGTTCTATATAGGCTTTGGAGCCTGATACATCACCAGTTCGGTCCAACTCCTCAACATAGTCAGTCGCTATAAGCGCTTCTTTCTTTTTGACCAAGTCTTCTCTGTAAGCGCCGGCTTTAGCGAGCGTTTCTACTTTCTGCCGCTCGTTTGGTATCGGCGTGCCAGCGCCCACCCGTAGGGCCGCTCTTCGCCACCAGTCCCTGTTGGCGGCCACGTAAGGAAGCGGAACGCCTGCCTTGCGCGTAATACCGAAGCGGCCAGGCTTACCCAAGTTCGAAAGTTCCTTCTCGGCGTTGGCAAGTCGCCGTTTTTGCTCGGGCGTTTTGTTGCGCCCGGCCTCATTAAGAGCGTCAATCCGATTACGCAGTTCTCTGCGCCGATTTTCGGTTACATTCCACCGGTCAGCCAAATTACCTTGTGCACGTTCACCCATTGTCTTTAGCCATGGCGCGTTTGCGTTCACGATTCCCTTGCGGGCGTTGGCGATGCCGGAGCCCGCGGCATTTAGCAAACTGCCTCCCCATTTATAAGCTTTAAATATTATAAAATACGGACCGAAATAGGCAATTAAAATTGTCAAGACATCTATAAATCCCGGCAGTTGCCCGTTATTATTCCGGTTGGTTTCGGCTACGATCCAGGCGAAAATCCGCCCCGTGTAGATAATGGTCAATATCAAAGGGAAAAGCATCAAAAGCTTGGCAAAATTGCTCTTCCAAATTTTCCAGAGGCCCTCAGTGCCGCTTAATGTCCAAGCCAAAAAAGCCAATGGCGAGAACAAGGTCAGAGCTACCACCAGAACGTTTCTGAAGAGCAGAACCATCAAAGCCGCAAAAATGCCGACGAATAAGCCGAAGATCATCACGAAGGTGGCCGGCAAAGTGAGAAAACCGATAACAATCGCTCCGCCGACAAACAAAGTGGTTAGGCCAATCGGCGAGCCAAAGGCCGCCGCCCAGCCGGGGCTGAGCCTATGCAAAATACTATTGAGGTCCATATTGCCGGCACCTTGAAAAGGTAGGAACAGGATGCCTTTGATGCCGTCACCCAAGTCGTTAGCTAAACCAATCAGCCAGCGGCAAATCTCCCAGGATAACTGCATGGCAATGACGGCTATGACCAGCTTCGGCAGCATCTTTCTGATGGTGTAAGCTTCAAATGGACCGCCGCCGAAGGCCTGGGAGATAACCATAACAAGCAGTAAAATAACTACCAAACTGGACGCGATGTCCTTGATAATTGACCAAGCGGCATGAATCCCATTGCCATTGGCAAGAAGGTTGCCATTAACGTTAAAGTGCAGCTGGCTCTCAATAAGGCTGTTTATAGCATCAGCGCCGTTACTGATCGCCGTGGTCATCGGACAGAGCAGCCACTCCAAGCTGGTATGGCTGTTAGCTACACAAGCCGAGGTGTCTGGCGGCGTAACAACTACGCCACCGCCTCCCGACGGCTGGAGCGTACAGCTCTGAGCGCCAATGCCGTAACCCGTCGGGCAAGAACATGTATAGCCAGGGGGGGCCGTTTGGGACGGCTCGCATGGAGTGCCTGTCAGGCCGCCGATTATGCTCGTCACGGCTGGGTAGATATTGAACCCCCTCGGGGTCGAACTTTCGTCTAAACCGAAATCAGCCGAACTAACCTTGCAGTTATTTGGATTAACTACACCCCCTAACTCCGAAAAATTGCCAAAGTCACTGCCACTGGTGCTGACATGAAATTCTTTCGCAAACAGACCGCCCTGCGAGATAGCCAGAACACTGCCGCTACAGACGCCATTACTTAAATTAACGCCGCTACCAAAAAGATAAGGGTCGCTGCCCTGGTTGGGGTCCCAAGCCCCGTTCTGCAGCCGCAGATAGCTAAGACCTGCTAAAGGCTTACCAGTCACGTCGTGCAAGCTCGTGGCAGCGGGTTTATTTGTGCCAGCCAGGAGTGTTGTTATGTTCTGCGGCGAGTTTATGGAAGTATTAATCGGAACATCCGGTATCGGTCCGATTTCGTGGCATGCCGGATCCCCATACCACATAGTTACTTCCACGAAAACCGCCGAGCCGGCATTGCTTAAGTTGAAGTGACTTATTCCATCATCTATGACATCTTGATGGTTTTGGCATTCTGTTGCCGCCGAAGCAATCGACGACACGTATATTCCCTTATTGGCCGGGTCAGGGTCTGTGAAAGTGACAGAAATGCCGTCAACACTACATTTGATATGCGCGAAGTCAACAAACTGGAGGTTGTTCATACAATCTTGAGCTTGTTGTTTGGTCAAGGCGGCAGCCAGGGCTGGCTTGGACGAAAAAATAAAGAAACTGACTAGCGTAAGGAGCAATACGCCTATTCCCAACCCAAGTTTTTTGAAGGTTTTCATTTTGGCCAGTCTTATCTCCTTGACTATACCATAGCTTTTATGCTTAAAACAGAGTAAACTGGCCGTTAGGAAATCAATGCATTAAGGCCAACCGCATATGCCAAAAATAAAAAAAATCTTGCTGGTCCTTAGTTCATTTAGCGCACTGTTTTTGGTGTCGCTACCTAGCGTAGTCTCAGCCGCGTCGTTGCCCCCCCTGCCGTCTTCGTCCGGCCAGTCGTCGCAAATTAATAACGCCAATTTACCTTCTCCATCACAAACTACCACCCAGCTAAAAAACAATCCGATAATCAGAGACCTGAATGATTTGGTGACTTTCGGCGGCGGGCTCGTTGGCATAGCCGTAGTGGGAAACATTATCTTTGGCGGCATTCAATACACCATGGCCGGCGGTAATCCTCAAGCTACCGCTAATGCTCGCAAGCGGATTGCCAATAGCCTGACCGCTTTTGTCGCCTTCATACTGATTTGGGCATTCCTGGAGTGGCTGGTGCCCGGAGGAGTCTTCGGATGATGTTTTATATCGCCAAACTTGGTACTTTTTTTGTGGCTGCCACCACGACTTTCAATACGGATTGCAATCCCAGCACTACCAGCAACTTCTTTTTCCTCCCCCGCTGGTGGGAGTATATAAAGAACGGCCAGACTGACGCTTTTGGCCAATGTATACCGCGAGCCCAGCTGCCAGGTGATTTCTGGAACATCGGTCTGGCGGTGCTTGACATGCTGCTTCGACTCGGCGGCTTTCTGGCAGTAGTTTCCATTATTATTGCCGGCATCGAATACATTATCGCCACTGGCAACCCCGAAAAAGGCGCCGCCGCCCGCAAGCGGATCATTAATTCGCTGGTGGGCCTAGCTATAGCCTTGGTCGCTACCGCTGCCGTAACCTTTATCGGAAAGACCCTAGGATGAAATTGCTATTTGCCGCACTCAATTTAATTGATCCGACTAAGGACAATCTACCAAACGTCACCAATACTAGTGGCGATTTGCAGAAAGTGCTTACTTTGGTCTTTGTAATTACCGGCGCAATTTCTTTAATGATGCTGGTCATCGCCGGCTTTCGCTACACAGTTTCCGCTGGCGACCCAAACCAAGTTGCTACTGCCCGCCGAATAATAATTTACACAACCATTGGCTTAATTGTTTCAGCCATGGCCGCTACAATCGTTAACGTTGTATTGGGGCAAACCTAATGATGTCAAGAATTATATTTTTTCTAGTCGGGCTTGTCAGCCTGGGATTAATCGGGTTATCTTCCACAGCCTCGGCCTATAGCCCGCTCTGCTCAAACTACGGAGGCGGAGTCTGTAAAGCCGGGCCCTGCGCTAATACCCCTACCAGCGCTATCTGTAAGGAAGATGCACGGCAGTATGGTTCTGCCAAAAATCCGATTAACAACGTCTTACAGACTGTCTCCAACATTATGGCCCTACTTACCGGCGTGGTGGCAGTTGGAATGATTATCGGTAGCGGCCTGGTTATGACCACTAGCAGTGGTAATCCTGAACGCGTCAAAAAAGCGCGTGCCATCTTGCAAGCCGCCATTATTGGCTTGATTATCGTGGCACTAGCTTGGACTTTCGTAACCTTTGTCGTTCAAAACCTTATACAATGAAAAATATGAAACAAAAAATATTTGTCGCTACCCTAAGTCTGATACTGTTCTTTTCCTTTTGGATCTCCAGTCTTCCGGCGCTGGCGGACTGCACAACCCCCCAGTCGGCACAAGAAGCTTTGCAGTGCGGCGCCAACAACGGCACGACCAATCCTCAGAGTTCGGCTCAGGCTGGCACCTCACTTGATACTACTGTCCGCGACATTCTCAGCGTAATGTCTGTAATCGTCGGCACCTTAGCCATAATAATGATCATTATTGCGGGCTTGCGTTACGTGACCAGTGGCGGTAAGCAGGAATCGGTCACCGGCGCCAAGAATACTCTGCTTTACGCTGTAATCGGCCTAGTGATTGTGGCCATGGCTCAAATTATCGTCCACTTCGTGCTCAACCGGACCGGCACTGCCACTACGGGGGGTTTAATATTCTTGCCAGGTGCGATTATCGGGAGTTGACTAAACCATAAGCACTGTATATCGTATAGTTATTAATCAAGAAGGTCTAAAATGCTTCAAAAACTAAAAACGCTCACACTTTCGATTAGCTCGTTTTTCCTCCTGGCGATGCCGCTAGCTTTTGCCGGCTCAGTTTCGGCGGTCACCCCCACTACCCCCAACGTTACTCAAGATACTATTAACGGTGGCCTAGACTGCGGCTCTAACGGTAACCTGGGCGCGAGTTCGGGCTGTGATATCTCCAAGCAAGGTAACGCTGACAGTCTAGCCTCGACTATCATTAATATCCTTTCAGTAATAGTCGGCGTCATCGCTGTCATCATGATCATTGTGGCCGGCCTGCGCTACATAACTTCCGGCGGTAAGCAAGAATCAGTCACCGGCGCCAAAAACACCATCCTCTATGCTGTCATCGGCCTAGTGATTGTGGCCGTTGCTCAAGTGATTGTCCATTTCGTGCTTAATAAGGCTTCGGGAGCTGCCGGTACTGGCTAGAAAACCTAGAGCTATAGTCATATAATTAGGCGCATGATTAAGCGCCTAATTTTTTTGGCTACAGCCGTTCTTTCAGCCTTGGTTATCAATTTGGGCGCGCCTTTGGCGCTAGCTCAAGTCAGTCAGCAGCAAATCAATAATGAATTATGCTCCGGTTCCAACGGTGATCTAACCGGCAATGGCACCGGTTGTAATAACAATACCGCCACCGATTCTATAAACAAGGTGGTGCATACCGTTGTTAACCTACTCTCAGCGATCGTCGGTATTATCGCTGTGATTATGATTATCGTCGGCGGCCTACGCTACGTTACCAGCGGCGGCAACGACACAAGTGTCACAAGTGCTAAAAATACTATCCTGTACGCCATCATCGGGTTGATTATCGTGGCTATGGCTCAGATTCTGGTTCACTTCACGCTCCAAAAAGTCTCGAACTCTTAAGAATCCAGCAATTCAAAAAACTCCGGCAGCTGCCGGAGTTTTTCTTGTAGCGTCAGCTTTCTACAAAACTTGGATTTTCTTAATTGTGTCCTGCTTTTGCTTGGCAAAGCTGATGGTCAACACGCCATCTTTCAAAAGTGCTTCAATCTCGTCTTCCTTGACTGGAACCGGCAAAACGATTGAGCGGCTAAATTCGCCCCAATAGCATTCCTGCAAGAAATAATTTTCGACATTGTCTTCGTTGCCGGCGCTCAAAGTACCCCTGACAGTCAGTGTATTGTCGCTTATGGATACATCCAGCTCGCTCTTATTGACACCCGCCACACGGCCCTTGACGACTAGTTTTTCCTTGGTCTCATAAACGTCAACCGCCAATTGTCCGGCTACCGGTTCATCCTCGTCCCATTGGTCTTCCGTAGCGGCGGCTGCCGCTGGTTCTTCGACGGCTTCGTCTTCACTCAAAAAAGCGGCGGTGATGTCATCGCCCATCAAAAGATCGTCTTGCTGTTGGCTGCCTCGAGCCATGTCTCTCCCTCCAAAATCTTAGTTTAGGTCTGTCGATTTTTAGTATCTTTGTCTTAAACTTCAGTATAGACCAGCTCCGCCTCGAGGTGCAACATGTTATACTGACATTTACAACAGACTTCTTAAAATATGAGCATTTTTGAAGCCGCTATCGGGTGGTTGGCCCCGCCCGAATGCCTCTTGTGTGGCGCCGAGCATACGGTACTTTGCGAGCTGTGCGCCGAGGCAGAAATTCTGCCGCATGGTGAGCGTTGCGCATTTTGCGGAGCGGCCAGTCCGGCTGGCCGAACTTGTCCAAAATGCCGGCGGGTAGCAGCGCCCCGTCACGTTTGGATCACCACTGATTACGAGGGCGCCGCCCAGAAACTGCTACGCGCCTATAAATTCGGGCATCTGCGAGTAGCCGCTACTGGCCTAGCTGGTTTAATGGCCGGGACCTACTCTTTTTATAATCCAGATCTGTCTTCCATCTACCTAGTCGTTCCGATACCAACCGCTACCAGCCGTCGCCGGGCGCGCGGCTTTGACCATGCGGATCTATTGGCCCAAAAACTAGCCACCAAGCTGAAAATCGATTATTACCGTGCCCTTAACCGCTTAGGGCAAGCCCGACAAGTCGGCGCCAGGCGGGCGCAGCGCCAAGCGCAACAAGCCGGAGCTTACCGCGTTAGGCGGGCTGACAAGCTGAAGGGCCGCCGGGTGCTTTTGATTGACGATGTCATAACCACTGGCGCCACTCTGCGGGCCGCGACAAAGGCTTTGCGTAGCGCCGGCGCTGCGCAAGTCGACGCCTTAGTTTTCGCCAAGCGTTTATGAGCTAAAATAGAAGCTGAAGGAAGGGTCGCATAGTCCGGTCTAGTGCAGCGGTCTTGAAAACCGCCAGCCCGCAAGGGCTCGTGGGTTCGAATCCCACCCCTTCCGCCACGTCAGAGCTCTGCTTTGACTTCCGCTTCGTCAATGGTATATATTGACAAAGCTTCAGTTCTCGCAGGCTCTTCCTTTAAAATTTAAGACAGCTGGCCGTCTTAAATTTTGGACGAGGAACTGCCCACAAAATTTGTTTTTCAAAACAAGCCATGAAAAAGTTTTGGAAAACAAATCATAGGGCGAGGTCCGAGGAAGGAGAGGTACCCAAGTTGGCTGAAGGGGACGGTTTGCTAAATCGTTAGGGGGGCGAAAGCCCCCGCGAGGGTTCGAATCCCTCCCTCTCCGCCAGATCAAAGACCCGCTCCAAGGCGGGCTTTTGAATTGGCGGCAATGAAACGAGCAACTCAACTGCTTGAGTTGCGGGGATTCGAACGGGCGTAGCCATGTCTGAGTCTGAGCGTAGCGAAAG
>Ga0265338_10003449_pt1 | contig 22276 bp, 21 predicted proteins | sample 42126metaG_FD_193579 | JGI IMG/M metagenome (GOLD analysis project Ga0265338, IMG submission 193579) | Rhizosphere microbial communities from Carex aquatilis grown in University of Washington, Seatle, WA, United States - 4-21-26 metaG | ecosystem: Host-associated > Plants > Roots > Rhizosphere... | reverse complement strand
TTGAGGGAGAATGGAATACATATCACTTTGAATGGGGGAACGAAGTGAACGCAGAAGCGAATGGCAAAACTAGATGGGGTCAACAATTAAGTAATCCTTAATAATTCCAGTTTGGACCATATTGCCGAACGTTCACTAGAATGGGCAAATGAAAAATCGACTTGAAAATAAAGGCAACGTAGTCATTTACAAAACAGAAAGCGGACGGGAGGCAATTGACGTCCGCCTAGAAAACGAAACTGTTTGGCTGAATCAGGCACAAATGGCGGCGTTATTTGGCAGAGATCGCGTGGCAATTACGCAGCACATCGGCAATATTTTTAAGGAAAAAGAGTTGCAGAAAAAGTCAGTATGTAAGGATTTCTTACATACTGCGGCGGACGGAAAAATATATAAAGCGCAGTATTACAATCTTGATGTGATCATATCTGTAGGTTATCGCGTAAAATCGAAACGGGGAACTCAGTTTCGTATTTGGGCGACAAATGTGCTCCGAGACCATCTCGTCAAAGGCTACACCGTCAACAAGAAGGCGCTTGCCCGCACAACGGCGAATATCGCCGAATTGCAGAAGACCATTGCGATAATTACCAGCGTCCGCGATAAGAAACTTTCATCCGACGAAGCACAAGGACTGCTGACGATCATCAAGCAGTATGCGGAGACGTGGACGACATTAGAAGCATACGATTCAGGAAAATTAGAAAAGCATACATCGACGAAGAAATCTGCTTCTCTGACGCTTCAGGAAGTTCGCACAAAGCTTGACGGGCTGAAAAAAGAACTGGTGCGCAAAGGAGAGGCGAGCGACCTGTTCGCTGAGGAACAAGATCATGGCCTTGAACAATTGCTTGGCGCCGTGGATCAGACGTTCGGCGGCAAGGAATTGTATCCGAGTATCGAAGAGAAAGCAGCTCATCTTCTGTATTTTACGATTAAAGACCACCCGTTTATAGACGGCAATAAAAGAAGCGGTGCGTTTCTTTTTCTCGAGTTTTTGAGAAAGAACAATGCATTGTACAGGAATAACAGCACGACAAAAATCAGCGATACCGCTCTGACGGCTCTTGCCCTTCTTATTGCCGAGGGAAAGCCGAGAGAAAAAGAACAGATGATCGCTTTAATAACACACTTGCTAAAAGACTAATGTATGCCCAAGCCCCGCGAAGAGAAGCCGCTCATAGTCAAATGCCCCAATTGTCATCAGACACACGAACCGGATTTTAACGAGACGACAAAGCGATATGTCTGTCCGCTTTGCGCCGCTTCGGTCGATGCGCTGGTTGTCATCGAGAAGAAGAAGCGGGGAATACAATAGGGGGATCGAGCGGCACCCGCCATGGTCATTCCCTTGCTTCTCTCTCCAATAATTGCTAAACTTTCCAACACAACGAAAGCTCTTTTGCTGACCCGATGAATCGCTGTTTCTATCTCGCAAGGAGAGTCACCATGAAACGACCGATCGCAATTCCGAAGAGCTCTTCTCTCCTCCTTTTCCCCTTCCTCGCTCTTCTCGGTCTTGGATGTCTCGCCAGCGAAACGACTGAATACACGATCACGATGAACGATGATGGAAAGAGCGGAACAATTATCTCTATTATGTGTAATGTCCAATCGGACGAATCAGAGGAAGCAAAACAGGCAAAAGATTTCGACGAGGCAATCCATTCGTGGAAGGGGGATGATTATCTGCTTGAGCGTGTACACGACGGATTGTATGTGAAAGAGCGGAGTCTTGCGGTCGAAGAGAGCGTTCTCGTCTGGAAAGAGAAAGCAATTTTCGCCGACCTTGGCGACGTGTTTAAACGCGAATTCCAAAACGATACGCTGAAATTTGTCATCAAAAAGGACCAGAGCATTGTCGCGACGAACGGCATTGTCGTTCCCGGGAAAGACAGCACTGTCGTCTATTGGTGCATTCCTGGGTCGAAGGAAATATTCCTGAAGACAAAGGAAAACGAGTTCGCTCCGAAATCGGATTTTGCCGCACGGTTCAAGGCGTACATGAAGGAAACAAACTGACAATATCTATACAAGAGATGAGTTCCTCTTCATTTTTCCAGAAGGCGGCCGGCGGTACGAAGAGCTTCTTCGAAAGCACTACGCTTTTCCTTCTCCTGTTTGCGCTTGTGAAGCTGCTGATACATCTTTATACAAATGCGTTTGCGGGCTACGGAATTTTTCGCGATGAACTCTATTACGCGGCCTGCAGCGATCATCTCAGTGCAGGCTACGTCGACCAGCCGCCGCTTTCCATCTTTATCTTTGCCTTGAATAGACTGCTCTTCGGCGATTCGATATTTGCAGTTCGCTTTCTCCCAGCAGTTGCCGGCGCCGCGACAGTTTTTCTTACCGGCCTGATGGCGCGAGAACTTGGCGGCAGCAGGTTCGCTCAGGGTATGGCTTCGCTTGCCGCTCTCGTTTCGCTCATTCTTCTCGCTATGGATGGTTTCTTTTCCATGAATGCCTTCGACCAGCTGTTCTGGGCCTGGTCGGCGTACATTCTCATCCTCTTGGTGAAAACCGGCGACAAAAAATACTGGCTGCACCTTGGATTGCTCCTTGGTCTCGGCTTGCTTAACAAGCTCAGCGTGCTGTGGCTTGGACTGGGGATATTCGCCGGCGTTGCGGCAACGGCGGACCGGCGGTGGCTGAAGACAGAGTATCCGTACATTGCGGGAGTGATCGCGTTCGCACTCTTTCTTCCGTTCATCATCTGGAATGCGACGCACGGTCTTGCCGATCTTGAGTTCATCCATAATGCATCGGGAGGAAAATATTCGTCTCTCACGCCGAAGATATTTCTCATGGGCCAGATCTTGGGTCAGAACCCGGTCACTCTTCCGTTGTGGCTGTCGGGCCTTTTCTGGCTTCTCTTCTCGAAGAAAGAGCGCCGGTTCAGGATCATCGCGTATGTCTACATGACGGCGTTGGCCGTCCTGCTTCTTAACGGCCACAGCAAGCCTGAATATTTGTCGCCGGCATATGCGATGTTGTTTGCCGCCGGCGGAGTTGCCTTCGAACAGTGGACAGCAGCGGGTATTGCTCGGCGGCTCCGGCCGGCATACGGTCTCATCCTTGCCGCCGGCATTCTTCTTACTCCCTTGGCGATCCCTATCCTGCCCGTCGAGACGTACATCCGTTATGCGGATGCGCTCGGTGTGGCACCGTCGACTCCGGAGGGAAAGAAGTTAGCCGACCTTCCGCAGTTCTACGCCGACATGTTCGGCTGGGAAGACAAGGCGGCGGCGGTAGCAAAAGTGTTTCATTCACTCTCTGCCGAAGATCAGGCGAAGTGTGCAATTTTCGGAGACAACTACGGCCGGTGCGGTGCAATCGACTTCTATTCAAAAAAATACAATTTGCCGAAATCGATCGGCTCTCACAATAACTATTGGATCTGGGGGCCAAGGGAATACTCCGGCGAGCTTGTTATTGTTCTCGGCGGAAATTTGGAGGGCAAGACCGAAAGATTTAAGAGCGTGACAATTGCTGATACCGTGAGGACCGAGCACACAATGCCGTACGAAAATAATCTTGCGATCTACATTTGCCGGGACCTGAAAACGCCGTTGAAAGAATTGTGGCCGCAGCTGAAACACTATGAATAATTTATCAATCAATAATAAACAATCAACAGTAAACAAAAGGACAACGATATTATCGTGTTTTGAAAAACGAAGAAACGAAAGTAAATATCACTTACTGTTCATTGTTGATTGCTGATTGATCATTGTCTCTTATGTCTGAAGAAATAATTCTAAAAACTATCAACCTCGGCAAGCGATACAAGAATCGCTGGGCGGCGGAAGACGTGAACCTCGAGATTCACCGCGGCGACGTGTTTGGATTCCTCGGCCCGAACGGTGCGGGAAAAAGCACGACGATCCGTATGATCTTTTCGCTCATCCAGCCCACCACCGGTTCCGTAGAATTGCTCGGCTATCGGCTTGAAACCGAACGGGAAAAGGCGCTCGCGAAAGTCGCCGGCATTGTCGAAAAGCCTGATTTCTATCTGTACCTCACTGCCTGTCGCAACATGGAGATCGCCGGATCTCTGACTCTCGGGAAGACTCCGCAAAAGCAAAAAATAATGGACTCGCTGTCGTTGGTCGGACTTGAGGAGAGAGCCTACGACCGCGTGAAAACATTTTCGCACGGCATGAAGCAGCGTCTTGGCATCGCACAAGCGCTTCTTTGCGACCCGGAATTGATCGTGCTCGACGAGCCGACGAACGGTCTTGACCCGCAAGGCATGAAGGAAGTCCGCGAATTGATTGCCCGGCTTTCCAAAGAACACGGGATGACTGTCTTTCTTTCATCCCACCTGCTGAACGAAGTCGAGCAGGTCGCGACGCGTATGGCGATCATTAATAAAGGGAAACTTGTCGTTCAGGGGAGCGTTGATGAACTCCTTCGGTCAAGCGCGAACAAGATTTTGATTATTGCCGAGCCTCGAAAGAAAGCCCTTGACGTCATGAAAAAAATCAAGAGCGTGCATTCCGCGGCCGAAGATCCTTCAGGCATTGCTGCAACAGTTGAGACCAAGGACATCCCAGCCGTTGTTGCGAAGCTTGTCACGGCAAGGTGCAAGGTATTTTCTGTCCAGCAGCAGCGCTCGCTGGAAAAATATTTTCTTTCGGTTACGGAAGAAAATTAATTCGAGAAATCTGAAAGATCGTCTCTCGTCAAGCCGCCAAAGCGCAAAATGGTTTATTCTTAAATCATTTTGCGACTTTGCGTCGTTGCGTGAGCCACACGTTTGGAATTATTCAGAAGTCTCAGATTGTTTACTCGGGCAGGAGTCCCATGTTCAACCTCATTTATTACGAGCTTTTTAAGACCTACGCAAAATGGCGGACGTACATCGGCTTTATCGCCGTGACTATCATCATCCCGCTGGTGATGTGGGCAATGAAAGTTGAGGGAGGACGGTTCATTCAATTTCAGATGCGTTCGCTGCAGAACGACTTTTTCATTACGGGGAATCTTTTTAACGGATGGATCATCGCTCAGCTTATTATGAACAGTTTATGGGTGCATGTTCCGTTTCTTATCAGCCTTGTGGCAGGCGACCAGCTCGCCGGCGAAGCGACGTCGGGCACGTTCCGACTAACGCTGATCCGGCCCGTATCGAGGGGACGTATTCTCAATTCCAAATACATAACCACACTTCTCTATACCGCATCGCTCGTCGCTTCGATTGCTGTCCTCAGCGTCGGGCTTGGCCTTTTGATCTTCGGCAGCGGTGATCTTCTTGCGATCGACCGCGATATGCTCACAATATTGCCGGAAGCGCAGCTGTGGCCGCGCTTTGCACTTGCATACGGTCTCGGGATTTTGTCGATGTGGGTTGTGGCGTCGCTCGCCTTTCTCTTTTCGTCTTTTGTAGAAAATGCGATCGGCCCCATCATTGCGACGATGGCCGTCATGGTCGCGCTGCTGGTTGTTTCGAATTTGCCGGTTGAGTCTGTCGAGCCGATCAAACCATACCTGTTCACGACATACGGAAACGTGTGGCAGCAGGCATTCAAGAATCCGATTGATTGGGGGACGATCGCGAAATCCTGCAGTGTGCTCGCCGCCCACTGCGTCGGATTTTGGCTGATCACGCTTTTTGTCTTTCGGCACAAAGATATTCTTTCATAATTTTACCAATTCCTCACAAACGCCGCATAGGGTCGTTGATGCACATTCGTCAGAGCCTCGCTGAAATCAAAAACGGTTTTCATCCGGCATTTTGGGTAGCAAACGGAATGGAGCTGTTTGAACGTCTTGCGTACTACGGTCAGCAGATCGTCTTCATGGTGTATCTCCGCAACAGGCTCGGTTTCACCGAAACCCAGGCCGGGACGCTTTCGGGGATCTTCGGCGGATTGATTTATCTTCTCCCGATTCTTGGCGGAACGCTTGCCGACAAATGGGGATTCCGCCGGGCTTTCAATATTGCCTTTTCAATTTTAGGGCTCGGTTACTTTCTTATCGGCTCGCTCGGAATGACGGCCTTCGCCGGCGTGTACGGAGGCTTATCGCTGTACTGGCTCCTTATGGCGTTCCTTGTTTTTACGGCGTTCGGCGGGTCTTTTATCAAGCCGTCCGTGCTCGGAACGGTGGCCGTTGCATCAACCGAAAAGAATAAATCGTTCGGCTTTGCGATCTATTATTGGCTGGTGAATGCCGGCGCGATGATCGGTCCGACCATCGCATACTTCGTGCGTGACAGTTTCGGGAACGAATTCGTCTACCTCGTTTCGTCTGCCAGCTGCTTTGCAATGCTTGCTGTTAATCTGCTGCTCTATAAAGAAGTGAAGAATGAAAAAACGGGAGCGGCGGAATCTCTCGGAAAGAAGATCGAAAACCTCTTTGTTGTCCTGGGGAACTTCAAATTCATGATCTTTCTGCTTATCTATTCTTTGTACTGGATTATTTTTTGGCAGGAGTTCATCATCGTTCCGTACTACATTACCGATTATATCGGCAAAGAAGCGCCGTATGAGATCGTGCAGTCGTGGGCTGGAGCGGGAGCGATCATACTTTTCCAGATTCCTATCAACCGTCTGACGAAAAATATTCCGACTCGCACGGCTATTCTTATCGGGTTTGCCGTCTCATCGTTTATATGGATCATTATCGGTATTCATCCTTCTATTCCGACGATCGCGGCGGGCATCGTTGCGTTTGCGATCGGAGAGATGATCCAGGCTCCCCGTTATTACGAGTACATTTCCGAGATCGCTCCCTCCGGCCAGCAGGGGTTGTTCCAGGGTTACGCGTTTCTGCCAATTGCGATTGCCCGGTTTGTCGGCGACCCGATTGGAGGATGGCTGTATCAGAGCGCAAAATTGGCGGGCGATCCGTCTCGCGTCTGGTGGTCGCTAATCGGAATAGGAGTATTCGGAACGCTCTGCATGGCGGCGTATAATAAATACGTTGCCATTTTTGAGGCTAAGCAAGCGCTAGGAGGGAGCTGAAAGATCAGCATGGCATTTACAGATTCGTTCTGCTTTGAAACAATTTTCGAAAAGTTTTCAAGAAGCGACAATTACTTGAGGTCATCGATGAAAAGAGTTCTTCTTGCCGCTGCGCTTCTGGTGTCGGCGGCGATCCAGCCGTCACCCGCTCAGACGCCGTCCGCTGCGGAAATTCTTCAGAACATGAAAAAACAGTTCGAGATGGTGAAGGACTATACCGCCCAGCTGAAAGTCACGGTCGACATGGAGCGGATGCAAATTCCGGAAATGCTTGTCAAGATCTACTTTAAACAGCCGGATAAAATCCACATCGAAGCGGCGAATTTTGCCATGGTCCCGCGGGAAATTGCCGGAATGAATCCGGCGCAGTTCATCGACAAATTCGATGCGACAGTAATAGGAACACAGCAGAATGGAGGATTTCCCGTCTACAAGCTGAGGCTGATCTCAAAGCCCGAAAAAGGAAAGCCGGTCCGCGAGAGCTACGTTTGGGTAGACGGCGCGCGGTGGGTCGTGGTCCATTACGAATCGACGCCGTCGGACGTGAGAAAAGTTGCGGTGGATTTTGAGTATCAAACCGTTGACGGCACATATACGCTTCCGTCAAAGATCGAAGCGCACATGGACACCCAGCAGCCGGCCGACTCATCCGCTGAGAAAATGTACAGCCCGCAGCGGATGCCGAGAAAAGGGACCGCGACAATCTTGTATTCCGATTACAAAGTTAACACCGGATTATCGGACGAGATTTTTCAGAAGAAAGAAGAGAGCGGAAGACGGTGACGTGAGAGGTCCGCTCTACGGGGATGACAAAAGGAATTTTCTCACTGCATCAAAAAATATTCTCGGCTCATCAAGCCAGGGAAAATGCCCGCTTTGTTCCATCATCGTTAGTTGAGAATGGGGGATTTCTTTCGCCATCATTTCGGACCACGACGGCGAAACGTGCACATCATACCTTCCGCCTATGACGAGCGTCGGAACGGCAATTTCGCTCAAACGGCTCCTCACATCGTACCTGCGCAGTTCATTCATGATAAAATATTGATTTCGTTTCGGGTCGAATTCCGCGTTCGCAAAAATTGCATCGATCGTCGTTCGCGCCTCTTCTGTCTGGGCGTCGTATTGATAGATCGCGCGGTTGAACTTCGCGACCCGTTCTTGCTGCGGCAGCGACCGGATTTCCTGAGAAAGGCGTTCGTAGCGTGGATAAAGCGGATGAGAGGGATCCCGGAACGTCCCTTCGTAAAATTGTCCTGTCGGCGAGGAACAGACGATCACGAGTTTCTCGACATGCTCCTGATGGGCGAGCGTATATTCCAGCGCCGTCCATCCCGCCGCCGATTGTCCGATGATATTCCATTTTTCGATCCCCAGATGTTCGCGCAACTTCTCCATGTCGGCGACAAGAGCGGGAATTCCATACTCGCTCTTTTCTCTTACAATTCCGGACGTTCCCGTTCCCCGCGGGTCAAGGCGGATAAGGGTGAAATCCTCAGCAAGTCCTTCCAACATAGTCCATCGATGGCCGTCGATTCCCCACGTAACCGGGGAGAGAATGAGCGGCTTCCCGTTTCCGCGGACGGAATAGTGAACGGGTGTCGAGTCAAGGGAAAGCTGAAAAGAACCAGTGTCCATACTGCAATATACTAGAAGCCATCTCAAAAATCCCGGGAAATGTCATTCTGATCCCGCTGTAGGCGGGACTCACCATGATCTTTACAAATGCATTCTACATCAAACTATTTTTGAGAAGACACCGAAGGAAAACATGATGTTGGGTGCGGTTCCGAGGGTGCAGTTCATTAGCAGGCTCTATTACTCTTCGGCCGGTCGTGATACACTTTCGCCGGCATGACCACCCTTTTTGCTTAGACATTCAAAATGGGCTGGACCCTTCCTGCCACTTGACTTTTGCTATTCTAAATATTATTTTAGGCTTACCTAAATTTATAATGCAGAGACAATGCCAAGCGTCAGCGTCGAAAATTATCTGAAGAATATCTATGAACTCGAGGCCGTCGAGAAAAAGGTCACCACGACGCTCCTCGCCTCAAAGCTCAGCATTTCCCCGGCATCGGTCACCGACATGGTGAAGAAGCTTTCGAAGAAGGGGTTTCTCCGGCATGTGCCGTACAAAGGGGTCGAGGTGACGGAAAAAGGAAAGCGTTCCGCGCTCAAGATCATCCGGAAACACCGGCTGTGGGAGATGTTTCTTGTGGAAGTCCTCCATTTTTCGTGGGACACCATCCACGAAGAAGCGGAGGAATTCGAACACATCATGTCGGAAAGGATGGAGGAGAAGATCGACGAAGTCCTCGGCTATCCGAAGGTGGACCCGCATGGCGATCCCATTCCTCAAAAGGACGGAACGATTACGAAGATGAATCTCCAGCCTCTGGGCGAAGCGGAAGAAGGCGCAACGGTAAGGGTTCTGCGCGTCAACGACTCAAACCCCGAGATGCTGCAATATGCATCGTCCATCGGACTCTCGCTCAACAAACGCATTGTCGTAAGGCAGAAGAACAAGTTTGACAATTCAATGATCATTAAAATTGGCGCGAAAGAAACGGTCATCAGCTCGGTATTAGCACATAATATTTTTGTCGAGGGATGATCGCGTGCAAGGAAGAAGATGAGTACTGAGAAGCCCGATCCCAATATAACCAAAGACACCAGCGAGCCGGAGTCGTACGGCAACCATGTTTCGCTGGAAGGAGTGCATGGCACGGTTGCTGTGCCGAAGCATGAGGCCGGTTTCTGGAAGAACTGGCGGGCATTTGTTGGACCGGCCGTCCTCGTCAGCGTGGGCTACATGGATCCGGGCAATTGGGGGACCGATTTGCAGGGAGGAGCGCAGTTCAAGTACGGGCTGTTATGGGTGGTTGGGATGGCGAGCCTGATGGCAATTTTTCTGCAGGTTATTGCAGCGCGCCTCGGCGTTGTGACCGGGAAGGACCTCGCTCAGTGCCTTCGTGACTGGTATCCCGGCTGGACCCGCTGGCCTAACTGGCTCTTCTCGGAAGTTGCGATCGGTGCGTGCGATCTTGCTGAAGTGCTTGGCAGCGCCGTCGCGCTCAATCTGCTGTTTCACATTCCGCTTTTATGGGCAGTCATCATCACGGGGCTCGACGTCATCCTTCTTCTTGGTTTGCAGCGTTTCGGAATGCGCACCATTGAAGCCGTCGTGCTGCTCCTGGTGGCAACGATGGGAGCCTGTTATTTCATCGAGATCTTTATTCTTGCGCAAACTCAGCCGAGCTTTGCGGAAATGGGGATCGCGCTGTTTTCACCCAACTTTCGGCAAGTCGGAATGATCTATGTTGCGATCGGCATCATCGGCGCGACGGTGATGCCGCACAACCTCTATCTCCATTCGGCGCTCGTGCAAAGCCGCAAGTTGCAGAAGGATGAAGCATCCGTACGGCAAGCTGTTAAGTTCAATACGATCGACTCGGTGATAGCGTTGACGATCGCTTTTTTTGTCAATGCGGCTATCCTTGTACTCGCAGCAATAGTCTTCTATGGCAAAGATCATGTCGCGGTAGCAGGCGGCCAGATAGTAAAACTGGCAGCGGAGAGCGATTGGATTCGGGTGGCGTACCTCACGCTCGCACCGCTGCTGGGGACAGTTGTCGCGAGCACGCTGTTTGCCGTAGCACTCCTTGCGAGCGGCCAGAGCAGCACCATAACCGGTACGCTTGCCGGACAAGTGGTGATGGAAGGCTTCATGCATTGGAGGATCAAGCCATGGGTACGGCGGCTCATCACGCGCACGCTCGCAATTCTGCCGGCCGTGTTCATCATCGGCATTCGCGGCGACAGCAGTGTCACTGACTTGCTAACCCTCAGCCAGGTGGTGCTCGCGCTGCAGCTTCCTTTCACAATGTTCCCTCTGCTCCAATTCACAAGTTCCCGAAAGAGGATGGGAGCCTGGAAGAACGGCTGGTTTTTGCTGATCGCCGGTTGGGGGAGCGCTATTCTGATTACTATTATGGATATTTATGCACTCCCCGATTCGCTGGCAGCAGCATGGCATGTGATCATCGGCGGATAATTTTTTTTGACGGCTCAAAAGGATGCAGCAATGTATAAAACAATTCTCGTAACTCTGGACGGCACACCGACCGACAGAGCGATTATCGAACACATTAAACAACTCGCCCGATTCATGCAGAGCAGAGTTGTGCTGCTGCACGTCGCTGACGGCTGGGCTGCGCGCACGTTCGGTTCCGACGCCGTCAGTCCGGAAGTGGGAGAGGACAAAGAGTATCTGGACAAAGTAACGACGGAATTCCGTTCAGACGGGATTCCGGCTGAAGCGGAGCTGGCGTACGGCGAGCCCGCAGAAGAAATTGTCAAGTGGATTCAGAAGAGAGGCTGCGATCTCGTGGCGATGAGCACACACGGTCATCGTTTGATGGCAGATTTGTTTCTTGGAACGACGGTCACAAAAGTCCGGCACGGCGTCAGTGTGCCGGTGCTTTTGCTAAAAGCAAAAGCATAAATAAACCTTTACGATACGCGCACTATTGCCGTAGTGCGGTGCTCGCTGTCAATTTACGTACTGGCGGCGCGGTAGATTCTCCCAAAGTTACAGTTTGATCAGGAAAAGCACTTCCATCTAAGGAGGTAGAGGAATGAGCCAAGAACAATTGGTTTTGATAGGAAGCGCCGCGATTTTTATGATTATGTTCGCGTCGTGTGACAAAGTAGAGCCCATTGCGCCTGCTCAGGATCAAATTCTTGACGGTCTCGTTGACGGTTTGACATATGCCCAAAGTGCACAACATCAAAACGGTGACAATGACTTTAACAATCAAATCTTTACTCCAGCAACAGGTCTTGGACCAATTTTTGTTAACACGAGTTGTGGCAGCTGCCATGCGGGTGACGGCAAGGGCGTTCCGTTTACGACGCTTATTCGCTTCGGACAAACGGACAGCACTGGAAATCACTTTCTTAACCAAGGAGGGCCGCAACTTCAAAATAGAGCAATACCGGGATACGAGCCTGAGCAAATACCGGCAGGAGCGACCTTTGCAAAATTTACTCCTCCAATCGTTACAGGATTGGGATTTATCGAAGCGGTTCCCGATTCCGAGATTCTCCGGTTTGCTGCTGAAAATTTAAGTGACCAGGACGGTATACAAGGGCATCCCAATTATAATACTCCCCATTCATTTGTGATTCCTTTTGATTATTCCATCCCGCAGGGGGCAAAATATATTTGCCGTTTCGGAAAAAAGGCCAGTGTTTACAATCTTCTCGAGCAGGCAGCCAACGCATATAATCAGGACATCGGCATTACGTCAATTTTTGAACCTATGGATGTCTATTCGCATTTGTCGATTGACCCTGAAGTCTCCGCCAATACTGTTAACGATGTAGTGTTCTATTTGGAGACCTTGAAGGCCCCCATCCAACGCAATCAGACCGACCCGGACGTGATGGCAGGGAAGCAAATGTTCACTACGATCAACTGTGCCGGTTGTCATAGACCACAACTTACAACAGGCTATTCGACGATCCAGCCATTGTCAAACAAAACTTTCTCTCCTTTCACCGATTTACTCGTGCATGATATGGGTCCCGGCTTAGATGATGGCTACACCGAGGGGAGTGCGAAAACCAGTGAGTGGAGGACAGCACCGCTGTGGGGTCTTGGACTTGCACCAAACTCCCAGGGCGGAAAGTATTTTTTACTGCACGATGGACGAGCGCGAAGCATTGAAGAAGCTATTCTTATGCATGGTGGAGAAGCCACGATCATAGTGAATAGATTCAAACAACTCTCTTCCGCCCAACAACAACAGCTCATCAAATTTTTGCAGAGCCTTTAAGGATGGAAAGAAGAGATTTTATAAAGACAACTTGCGCAGTTTGCATCGGTGGATATATAAGCGTATCCATGTTGGAAGGCTGTGGCACAACAAAAATGGTCACTGGATCAATTTTTGGCCCGAATTTGGTAATTCCTCTATCTGATTTTAAAGCAAAGAACGGAGACCATGCTGAATACGAAGAATGCGTAATTGTTCATAATGAAACGTTGCAATACCCTATTTGTATGTTCCGAATCGGAGACAATCAATACAATGCTTTGTGGATGCGATGCACTCATCAGGGAACTGAGCTTCATTTGTCTGGTGACAGGTTTGAATGTCCGGCTCATGGAAGTCAATTTGACAATAGAGGTATGGTTCTTCGCGGTCCGGCTGCAGTCAACCTGAAAACATTTCCAGTAACAATTGAAAACACCCAATTGAAAGTCTCTCTCAAATGAAACTACCAATTTTTCTTATTCTGCTTGCCGCAATTCTTTTCTTTTGCCGAAAAGTCGAGGCACAAATCGATACCACGTTGCTACGACATATTTCTAAAGACACTGTAGCCCACGCTTTGAATATGGACGCCGTGATCAACCGTTCACTTATGGCAATTAGCAGTTTGCCTATTTCCATTGGAGGCTATATGGAGGCGAACTGGGAACATCTTGGGAGCGCCGGTGTGTCCGATGGAAATGAATTTCAGTTTAGAAGGATCTCTCTGTTCTTCTCGTCGAGCATTACCGAACGAATAAAATTCTTATCGGAAATAGAATTTGAAGACGGGGCACAAGAAATTTCGGTTGAATTTGCGGCGTTGGATATCGAGTTTGATCCGCTTCTCAATCTAAGAGGTGGAATGATCGTGAACCCCATCGGTGCGTTCAATCAAAACCATGACGGCCCGAAATGGGAATTCGTCGACAGACCCATAGCGGCGACTCAGATGCTGCCCGATACATGGAGCAATGCGGGCCTTGGTTTGTATGGAAAGAAGTACGTCGACAATTGGATGTTTGGTTACGAGTTCTATATCTCAGGCGGTTTTGACAATTCCATTATCGAAAATACAGAAAACAAAACCTTTCTCCCGGCAGCCACAGAAAATCCCGAGAGGTTTGAAGAAAGCAGCAACGGCGAACCGTTGTTCACAGGAAAAATCGCTGCGGGGAATGATGTGCTGGGCGAAGTAGGCTTCTCGTGGATGGGGGGCATTTACAACACATATCAAAGCGAGGGTCTCACTATTGATGACAAACGGCGAGTTGATGTTTTTGACGTTGACTATAATACCACGCTCCCCAACATCGATACCCGAATCATTGGCGAATGGGCGTGGATTTTTGTTGATGTTCCTGCAACATACTCACAAAATTTTGGCGACGAGCAGCGCGGTGGCTTTGTCGATATTGTTCAGCCTGTGTTGAGAGAAAAAATGTTTGGTTGGCCTAATGCGGTAGTGAATGTTGCCTGCCGCTTCGAATATGTTGATTGGAATGTAGGAACCTTCAAGGAAACCGGCGGTAATATTGCAGACGATTTGTGGAGCGTTATGCCTGCCATCAGCTTTAGGCCTGTGGCCCAAACAGTGCTTCGGCTAAATTATCGTTATCAAAAGCAACGGGACATCCTCGGTAACCCGGCTGTTACGACGTCCGGACTTATTTTCGGGATTTCCACATACTTCTGATTTGATGGCGATCTCTCAGGGACCAAGCCGCATACACGACCGGTGCTTCTTCAATCAACAATGAACAATCATCAATCAACAATAAGGGTTTCATTGCTCTTTGTTAATTGTTCATTGTTGATTGTTCATTGAAAAGCTCGCTTCACGCCCGCTCGACCTTCTTCAGCACAATAAGCCCTTCAGCAACGACCTCTTTCAAATGCGGAAGAACTCCTCTGATTTTTTCTTCCTCATCGATGAATAAAATCATTATGGGTCCCTCGCCTGCGGCGCCGATCTTGCGCGGGTAATGGAGATGCCGTTTTACGCCGTATCCCCCCATTGCTGCAAAAACCGACGCTCCTTTGATATGATGATGAAGAAGATACTTCATAATGTACTGGTACAGCGATTCGTCTTTGACCATATCGTCTTCGTCAAGGAAGATCGTCACTTCGAACATACTTGCCTCATGGTTCCGTTGATGGGGGTTGGTTTTTGTTGTTTTTGCGTCTCACAAACATAAGATAAATCGATGGAAGAACCAACGGCGTCATTATTAGCGAGGACGACAAGCCGCCGACGATAACCGTTGCAAGGGGACGCTGCACATCCGAGCCGATGCCGGTTGCGCGGGCTGCGGGGATGAGGCCCAGAAGGGCAAGAAGCATCGTCATCAAATTCGGCCGGAGCTGGATCGCGGCGGCTCGCTTGACGGCCTCGAGAATATTGAGGTCGAAATCATCCATGAGGCGGTTCGTTCGCGAAACAAAAAGGACGCCGGCGATGATCGAGACGCCAAACAGTGAAATGAAGCCGACGCCGGCCGAGACGTTAAAGCTGTATCCCCGGATCAGCAATGCCGCGATCCCGCCAATCAATGCAAAAGGAATGCTCGCCATCGCAACGCCGACATGCCAGACATTCCGGTACATCGTAAAAAGAATGAGAAAGATAATGCCGATCGTGAGCGGAATGACGACGGCGAGCCGCTTTCCGGCCCGGGAAAGGTTTTCAAACTGACCTCCCCATGACATCGAATACCCTTTTGGAAGCGTGATCGCCGCGGTCACTTTCGCCTGCGCCTCGGCCACGAAGCTTCCCTGGTCGCGTCCGCGGATATTCGTACGGACCGAAATCTGCCGCAGCCCGTCCTCGCGCTGGATGATCGTCGGGCCGTCAACAAGCTTGATGGTTGCAAGCTGCGAAATCGGAATGCGTCCCCCCGTTGGAGACGCCACGAGCATGTCGCGCACAGATTCAATGGATGCGCGGTATTCGGAAGTATAACGGACGACAATATCGAACCTCTTTTCTCCTTCGTACAGCTTTCCGACAGTTTTTCCTCCGATCGCCGCTTCTATCATTCTCTGAACATCGCTCACATTGATTCCGTATCGGGCAACCGCCGTCCGATCGATATCGACAGTCAGTTGAGCCTGGTCCCCCTCTTGTTCTATCCCGCTTTCGCTTGCACCGGGAATCGTCCTGATGATGGCGAGTATGGAATCAGCTTTCGAACGCATCAGTTTCAGGTCATCGCCGTTGATGAGAATAGCAAGGTCGGCGACGCTTCCCGTGACCGCCTCCGTTACGTTGTCGAGGATCGGCTGCGAAAAGGAAAATTGAGCTCCCGGCACGGCGTCCTCAAGTTCGTCCTTGATCTGCCTGAGCAGTTCTTCCTTCGAAATTTGTTTGCTCCACGTCGAGTAGTCCCGCAGGCCGACAAAAATTTCGAGCCGGTTTGGTCCGTATGGATCGGTGCCGTCGTCGTTCCTTCCCAATTGCGAAAGGACGACGTTGACCTGTTTGTGCCGGCTGATGACGTCCCGGATGACCGGGCAATATCGTTCCGACTCCTTCAACGAAATGCCGACGGGGAAAAAACAGCGGATGTTCAGCGATCCCTCATCAAGTTCGGGAAGGAATTCCGTGCCGATCTTCTTCGCACCCGCGAAAATCACCAGGACGACGATGACGGCGGAAACGATTGTCGTCGCCAGAGAATACCGCGTCAGCACATCAATAATTTTTTTATACTTCCGTTCGATCCATTCGTAGACCGGGTTGTGCCATTCGATGCTTCCAGGATTTTCCGATTCAAAATGCTTGCGGTAGATCATCGTCATCAGCACCGGAATCGCTGTGAGCGCAAGAAGCATGGAGCCGGTGATGGCGTACGAAAGGGTGTATGCCATCGGCGAGAAGAGCTTTCCTTCGACCCGCTGGAACGAAAAGATCGGCAAATACGCAAGGATGATAATGGTGATCGAGAAGAATATCTCTCTTCCGACTTCCTGCGCGGACGATAGCGTAAAACGAATAATTCCCTGTTTCCGCTCTTCCGGCGTTGCGTCGCGGTACCGCCTCATAATATTTTCTACCATGACGACCGCCCCGTCGACGATGATGCCGAAATCGACCGCGCCGAGAGACAGAAGATTCGCCGGAATGCCGGTAAGTTTCATCATGCTGAAAGCGAAAAGCATCGATACCGGGATCGTCGTGGCGACCACCAACGCGGCGCGGACGCTGCCGATGAAGAATATCAGCACAATGATGACGATGGAGAATCCCTCGAACAACGTCCGCGAAACCGTGTCGATCGTGTAGTTGACAAGCTCGCTCCGGTCGTACGTAATGTGAAGCCGGACTCCTGTCGGCAGGTCGTTTTCATTGATCTCCTTGACCCGTTCCTTCAGAGCCTCGACAACGTCCGACGGGTTTTCTCCGCGCCGCATCGCGATCAATCCCTGAATGCTGGAGTTCACGTCGATGTGTGTTGAGTCGTTCGGCTGGAGGGTGTATCCGAGGATGCCGGCCGGAGGAAGGGGAAATTCCTCCACGCTCGCCAGGTCGCGGACGAAGACGGGGACGCCGTTGATCGAGGTGACGACGATGTTCTTGATATCGTCGATCGTGTGGATCGCACCGATTCCGCGGACGACAAACCCCTGTCCGCCCCGCTGGATAATATTGCCGCCGGTGTTGAGATTGTTTGCGGTGATGGCATCGATCACATTTTGTACCGAGAGGTTGTACCGCTGCAGGCGGTCGGGCGATGTGATGACATGGTACTGCTTCACCAAACCGCCGAAGTTTACAACGTCCGCCACGCCTGGCACCTGAAGGAGCCGCGGAGTAACGACCCAATCCTGCAGCGTTCGCAGGTCCATCGGAGTCTGTCCCTCGTCCGCCTCAATGACGTACCGGAAGATCTCTCCGACCGGTCCGGTGAGAGGGCCGAGCGACGGGTTGACGCCGTCGGGAAGAACTGCATCGTTCAGTTTCTCGAGAACTCTCTGCCGCGCAAAGTAGTCGTCGGTGCCATCCTCAAACGTCAGCTCAATCACCGAGAGCCCGAAAATGGTTTTTGACCTGCGGCTGATGACACTCGGAACGGCGTTGAGCGCGCGTTCAATGGGGAGCGTGACCTGCTGTTCCACTTCCTCGGCTGCGCGTCCGGGGAAGAGCGTGATGACGGTTACCTGAGTGTCGCCGATGTCGGGATACGCTTCCTTCCTCAGAGTCTCCCACGACCATGCGCCGATAACGATGATGGCAAGCACGAGCGAAAGCGTAGCAAGCCGTTGATTGAGAGCAAATGCGAGTAGTTTGCGGATCATAGTATTCTAAGTCTTTAGGATGGGTGCGAAGTTTGATCATGCAAAGTCGCTGAGACGCAAAAAGAGTGGAGATGCTTCCCATGCGGATTAACGCCGTAGCGTGATATTTTCATTACTCCGGAAAAAGTCGCTTGAACATTGTCCTTATTAAGACACTTCTGCCTTCTAAAGTTATTTGATCTATTTTTTTTGTCGTGCGCATTCGTGTCCTTCGTGGAAAAATGTTTAATACCCAAAGCTGAGTCCTTTGAGCAGCATTGTCCCGCTCGTGACGACCTTTTCTCCCTCGGAAATACCGTTGAGCACGACAGCGCTCAGGTCATTGGCGTTGGAAATCGTCACTTTGCGCCGGCTGAATTCTCCTCCGGAGGTCTGGACAAAAGCGTAGTCATTCGCGTCGACTGTCACGATCGCGTTAAGCGGCAAAAGAATGACATCCCGCTGCGGATAGCTGAAGTCAACGCGCGCAAACATGCCGGGAAGAAAACGTCCGTTCGGATTCTGAAGCGTCACCCGGACTTTGACAGTGCGAGTTACCGGGTCTACGATATCGCCGATGGCTGCCGCTTTGCCGATAAGTTTCTTATCAGGAAAAGAGGAAAATACGATCTCTACATTTTCTCCTCTTTGTACTTTGTGAAGTTCGGTTTCGGGCACGTCGGACATCAGCCACGCAGTTTGCGTTGCGACGGACTCAAGTTCTGCAGGATTGAAACCAAACGCCCTCAGCCTTCCTTCCATTTCACCCATTGTAGCGCGGGCATTCGCGGCATCTGTTTCCGCCTGATTAAGGTCGCGCGCTGTTGCGCCTTGATTGTTGTACATTTCCTTAACATGAACGAGGTTTTTGGAGGTGAGCTCGACGTTGGAACTGCTCTGTCGGTACTGCGAATACAAGGTGGTGACATCCGGGGACTCGAAAAGCATGATGTTTCTCGAAGACGTGGCAGCGGGCGAAATAGTGGCGACCACCCGTGCCGGGGCGATCACGGAGACCAGCGCCGTTCCTTCCTTGGCCTCCGTCGTTTGTATCTGCTGCAATCCGGCCGTTTCGTACGGAAAGCGGATCGTTCGTCCGTCGTCGGAGACGACCGGCTTTCTGGCTGATTCCTGCGCGATAGAACTCGCGTCGCTTTTTTCCTGGCATCCCGTGTTCAGCAGCGTTATGAATAGCACGCTGAAGAAGGGGAAGAAATTCTTGATGTAGGATGCAAGTGTTTTCATAAATTGTGTTCCTTCTACAATCGATTGAACCGTGAGATGATTTACGGGTTGATCAAACTCGTTCCGGCTGCATAATTTAACCCTTCGAATGCGTCAAGCCGCTCGTTCTGCAGTTGATTCATCTGCAGCATACTTGTTCTGTAGGACTCGTAAAAATCCGTGAACTCGATGATGGTGATATTTCGCTTTTGGTAGTCCGCATCCATTCCCTCGACCAAGGTTTTATACTCTCCCGTGAATTTCTTGTCGAACGCCCTGAAAAGACTGTCGGTATCGACGGCTTTCCGGTATGCTGTGACAATTTCTTTTTCGAGCGTTTTGCGGGAGAACTCGCGCAGAAGCTTGTCCGCTTCCAGGGTATTTTCGGATATCTCGACATTCCCTTGATTCCGGTTAAAGATCGGGAGGTCGATCGACAAGGTCAGCGCGTAGTAATCGGGAATATAACTCCCGGCGCGCGAATATGTCCCGCCGATCGTGAGGTCGGGAATCCTCATTGCTTTCTGCAGCGAGAGGTTTATTTCTTCGTACTCTATTTGGGTCTCTGCGTTTTTATAGTCCGGGCGCTTCTCCATCGCGGTCGTTACAACATCCTGAAGCGAAATGCTCTCGACCTGCAGGGTGTCGATGGCACGGCTGTCAAGGAGGGGAATAAAGTATGAGGCCGACCCCGAAGTGTCGCGAAGGAGAACACCCATCCCATTTTCAATTTCCGATATCTGGTTCATCAGTCCCAGCCTCTCGTTTTCAAGCGAGAAGAGAAGCGACTTCAGACGCAAAACTTCCGAAAGGAGAATGGATCGTTTCTGGTAGATGGTTTCCGTGGCCGCGACCGTCTTCCTGACGCTGGGGATGGTCTCATCATAAAATGCAAGCGACTTCTGCAAAAAATAGAGGTCGAAAAAATCCGTACGGAGTTCGAACTTTAATGCACGGAGGAGATCGTAAAAAGAATTCTCCGCGATCCGCGAGTTGATCTCCGCCAGCCGTATCTGCTTGCCGCGTTTTCCGGCAAGGAGAATCAGCTGCTGCAGCTGAATGTCCGTATTCCCGGTTTTGGTGACGTCGAAATACCGTCTCGTGAATTTGTTGTAGGCATTTTGTTCGATAGAAATATTCGGATTGCTCCAAAGCTCCGCCTGGTCCACCGCTGCTTTCGCGGCATCGATGTTAAAACGGCCGGCCAGCAGCTGCAGATTATTATTTAAGAATCGCTCTTCTGCCTGCTGAAGTGTTACGGCAACGGTGTCCGTTCGGGCCGCCGGCGCCTGCGCGAGGCCAAAGGCACGCGCGGCCAGGAAGAGACAGGCAATGAATTTCATTGATCTCATCATATATTGTCAACGCCTCAATTAATGCAATGTCGGTGTTGTGCACGAAAATCCACGCTGGAAATCTTCGCGTTGGTGGTTCCGAGAACGCGATGAAGCCGGCTGAATGGTTCCGTTCAAATAGTCCCGTTGGAAGAATTCAATAAGAAAGAATTCTCCGTTTGGGAACGAATACGATTTGGGAATAGCGGTCAGCGCAGAGCTTTACACCGCGCTCCTGCTGGCCGAAGTATTTGAGGGATGATGAGGTTAAATCAACAGGGTGCAGTTGCGGAGATACAAAGAATGAGTTGGTTTTATTGACTCGATGGAAACGTGAGTTTCCGGGGGAAGCATAACTGACGATTCGGATGCGAGGACTGGGTTTGCCGCAAGCGAATCGCTGTCCTGATCGTAGATAATTCGGACAGGTGTTGGGGGCGGGGGTGTCTCTTTCTTCTGAGAATGCTGTGGAAGCGAGTGGGATCGAACCGGCGTATTATTTGCAATATTCACCAGCAAATTGTAATCAGTTTGCGTGTCATTGTCCTCGTCTGAGTGGACAACGACCGTTCCCGGAATCAAGTCGTCAAGATTGGCTCCGTCGGCGAATAACGCGGCGATGAACAACCACGAGATGGCAAAAAATACGATCGACTTGTTGCTGGTAAATCTGTTCATTGGGCTAGATCACTATTCCGAAAATCGTCATACGCTGCAAAAAACTAGAGGAAATGTTTCTGGAACAACGTACAACCACTTAGACAAGCTCAGCCGGTCAAAAGTTCCCCTTTTTTACGGCGATGGCCATTTTAATGGTGCGAATAATTGCAACGACCAAGAATAAAGCTCCTAGAATTGCCACGACCGCCGATCCCGCCGGAAAATCGAAATTTGCCGAAAAGTAAAGTCCAAAGAAGCCCCCGATGACGCTTATGGTCAGCGCCACGATCACGGCGGCTGACCGCGTCCGTGTCAGAAGTATTGCGCACACAGGCGGAATGATAAGGTACGAGAAAACCGGGATCACTCCAGCTATTCTCACAGCCAGCACAATCGACAATCCAATGGAAATGTAAAAAAGAAAATTCCAAAGATTGAACACCCCGATATCTTCCACTTCGTGGTTTTCGAATTTCTCTGTCAGTTCAAAGAATTTCTTTCTGAAAATGAAATGTGCAACACCGATAATGCCGAACACGACGGCCATTGTCGTTATCTGCGCTGCCGTAACGGTGAAGACGCTGCCGAACAGGACTTCGGAGATATCGGATTCGCCGTGCGGTGCTTTCGAGATAAAAAGAACTGTGACCGCAGAAGCGACGGCATAGACGATGCCGATGATCGCTTCCTGCTTGAGCCGCTTGTCCTTGATCTTGATGAACGACAACAGGAATGCGCCGACCATCGTAAAGATGATTGAAATTATTGTCGGGTCCTTCTCAAAATAGTTTGCCACCGCAACGCCGAGCATCGAGATCTGTCCGAGGGCAAGATCGACGAAGACGATTCCCCGTCCGACAACATGGACGCCCAAGTAGGACAACAGCAGCCCCATGATGATGCTCACTTTCAAGGCGTTGAAAATGAAATCCTGCGTAAACATATCAAACATTGTCTTCTCCTTCTAATGATCGTCAAATGTGCC
>Ga0265338_10003448_pt1 | contig 22278 bp, 43 predicted proteins | sample 42126metaG_FD_193579 | JGI IMG/M metagenome (GOLD analysis project Ga0265338, IMG submission 193579) | Rhizosphere microbial communities from Carex aquatilis grown in University of Washington, Seatle, WA, United States - 4-21-26 metaG | ecosystem: Host-associated > Plants > Roots > Rhizosphere... | reverse complement strand
GAGGGCGGATGCGATAGAAATCGCCGGTCAGAACTGCGATATGACGAACGCCAGCGATCGAGTAGCGACACGACGTCGAAGTCTTGTTCCAGATAGCGTCGAGGCGTGGATTTGTGGATTTTGTCATTTGCTGCACCATCCAATAACCAACCCCATCAATCCAGCCGCCGAAATCATAACAACAACCCACCAGAACGCGGCATTGCCGGCGCGGACCATTGGGTCGCACTCGTAATGTCGACTACATGCGCAACCAGCAGCATGGCGGCACTTGGTCATTTCGTCATATCCCTCAGCTCGCGCTCCAACTTCTCTAGCGCTACCTCGATATGCGCCTTCTCACGTTCTTTGAACTGAGAACCAGCATTGACGGCGCGGAGACGATCAATCCAGCGGACGGGATCGAAGCCGATATGATCTCGCTCTTTCATGGCGTACAATCAGAGCAAAGATATTCGTCGCCGGTATCATTTATGTCGGCAGCAGCGAAAAACTGATTACAGCTCTGGCATTCGAGGGCCATGCTATCGAGAACCTTGCATTCTTCTATCGATAGAGCCCGCAACGTATCCCATTCATCGCGACCGCCGTCGCACGAGGCTACCAATCGATCGGCCAGAGCGCGAAGGCGTATGTAGTCTTGCGTAGAAATCATCCTTCGACATCCTTATCGAAACCGAAGGCGACGCCATTTACAGCGATAGCCTCAACGGCATCAGCAAGCGTCTCGAGAGCCCTGGTGCGACGATCTTCCCACTGGGCGCGGATTACTGCGGCAATAATTATTGGATCGGCTGCGAAGCGACCGACGCTATTAAATTCTTTTTCCACATCTCTGAGGATACTCATTTGCCTTCAACCTCGATCAGCATGGTAAGAGCCAATCTTCCAGCCGGCGTGATGCGCCATGCTTTCGGATATTCGGGATGCGATTCGACGAGACCTTTGGCGGCGAGCTTCGGCATAGTCTTCTCGCCCCACCAATACGGAGACTTGTCCTCACTAAAGGAGCCGACACCACGGAGCTGCTTTTTCTCAAGTTTCGATAGTTCGATCATGATGCGCTTTGACTTCCAGGTATGCGTGGATAAAGCCAATGACCGATCTTCGTCTGCTCGGTGCAGGCCATGCCATGACTGCCTACCGCAAGCCCGTCACCATCGAAGGTAACGCAGTAGTTGCGAGTTTGCAGCGCGTCGACCAGCATGCCGCAGACTATGCCCAACAGAAGACACAGCGCGTATTTGCGTTTTGTCATCATCACAGCACCTTGAGAACGTGCAATGTCATAGCGAGCATGAATCCGACCGCACCGGCTACGATCGACGCAATGACGATCAGCCAGAATATGCCCCGGAAAAGATCATCAAGAATCTGCCCCCACATCAGCGTTTACCCCAGTGATATCGTTCGGCCCAAAGCATGCGCCAGCAGTTTATTGGCGCGTGGACAGCGGTCACCCAAGCGGGCTGCCCATACCAGCGCAGTAGAGCCGGATCATTTACGACGATAGGAGGATCGTCATCCATTCGCCGGCCACCAGTCCATTCGCTGGACCTTATCCTCTTTGTGGATGCCGAGAATGTTCATCCGACCGGCCTGCGTGAACTCGTAATCCGGAAGACGATCCTTGATCGCGTCAACACCGCAAGCGATCCACTCGGCGAAGATTACCGGCTTGCAGCGAGCGATCGTTTCCTTGGCGCCGTCGATGACGTCAGGCTCCATGCCCTCGACGTCGAGCTTCAACAGGTCCAGCCGCGGCAGATTGAGCAGATCAAGAGGGATGACCTTGACGCTAATGCTGCGTTCGAGCGGCTGGCCAGGCTGACAGTTTCCGTTCATGGCGAGGCCGCCGAAGTTGGCTGGCTGCTGATGATCCAGAATCGGGATATCGACTTCCGTATGCTCGCGGCCGAGAACGACCTGAAGGGCGCGGCAATTGAAGCAATTATTCAGGATGATGTTGCCGCCGAGCGCGTAGGCGATGCGTTCCTGCGGCTCGAAAGCCATGATCGCGCCCCACCCAGTCATGAAGCGACCGAGTGGAATCGTTAGAGCACCAATGTTGGCGCCGCCGTCGATCATGATCACGCCGTCGCCGTTGATCTGGCGGCGCTGCGCCAGGATTTCCATCAGCGGAACGATGTCGTGCTCATCGTGAGCCCCGGTCTCGAGCATGACACCGCCGACGCCGATGATACCGCCCTCGACCCGCATGAAGTCCATACGATTGACGAGCATCGGACCGTGATGGGTCGCGGCGAGGACGAAACAGATGCGATCGTTTTGGATTGTCATTCAATAGCACTCGTTTTCAAGCGCTGGAGGCCTATTGGTCGGCGTCGGTCATTACCATTAGCCGCTCGCTCATGAAGTACACGCCGAGCAACGTGGTGACGATCATCTGCCAGATAGGCAGCATGAAAATATAAATCACAACGATCTTAGCATACGGCAGATACGTTCCAAAAATCTCGCTCGCGAGAACTCCACTCTTCTGGCTAACAAGATTCAAGAAAAGTATCCCAACGAATAGCACAAGCGAGAGGAACGCGAGATAGCCAAACATATAGCAAATGAACTGCCGCCGCGTGAGTATGTGTTCCACCCAATCACCGCGGGCATGACGAATGCTGAGCGTTGCAGGATGGCCCTTCATGGGATCATCAAGACCATCGCGCGCGAATGTCGCAACGGCCGCAAGCGCTACTATGTAGAACGGTACCAAAATTTCGAGGAGTTTCTGGAAACCGCCGACCACGCCCCTCTCAGAAAAAATACCAACCGAAAATTTGTAGCCGATGTAAGTTGCAGGAATCGAGATAATGATCGGTAGTACCCAATCATAAACCGCCTTCGATTGGAGCAATGAGACCCCTTGCCGTATCCGCAGATACCGCACCGGCGTCATGAGTTGGCGACAGGCCCAAATCATCTCACCACTTCTCGTTATCTTTTATTAGAGAGATCATTTTTGCACTGATTTCCGGCATTATCTTTGCGTAGCAGCTTGCAATTTCGAGATTTTAGCTAAATACGTTTGCCTCGCCTGGGCGATTCCCTGCAGATCGAAAACCGAGCCGGCGCCGATCCTGGGAACGCCATGGGGAAAGTGACTGTTCATTTTCGTTTCCTTGTTCTGCTAATGAAGTGAGTTGCCGAATGGCACGTACGGCACGGAGCCGCCCGGCGTGTAGCCGACCATGCCGCGGCCCTGCTCTTTTTGCAGGCGTTCCTCCACCAGAAGGACACCTGGCTTTATGGAGATGTGCCACCGGGATCAACGCCACCATCGAATCCGTTGATTAGAATCTGACCTCAACCGCTTGGCCTTCCATCTCGCGCGTTCCGACAAGATCGTAGACGCCGATCAGAACAGTTTGACCCATGTCGACAATCCCAGTCAGGACATCGTCGGCCACGAGAAACGATATGTAGTCGTCGTCCACTTCGCGCTTCACGTAGATGGTTTGCGGAAATTCGCTCTTGGCCTTCTTGGATTTCTTCGACATTGGTAGGACGCTCCTCGTTTTCGGTACTCTTGCGTCAGTCGGCTTGAGGCGGGGAACTGTCGGCTTCGCTTCCGACCACTGCACCGATTGAATACGGCTGCCTGACTATTGGCTTAGCTCCCCATAAAGAAAAATTCCTCGCGGTGGACGATAGGCGTGGTAATTGGACGCCTCGTTTTACTTGCTCCGCACGAACGTACGGCTACCCTGCTTGCACGGAGGCGGCCGGCCTTGAACCAGCATCTCCGTCCCCAACGGACGGCGTCCTACTTAGACGACGCCTCCTCACCCAAGGCAGGCTCTCGTTCCACTGATGATCCGGCAAGCCGGACCCGCGAGGAATACCCGCACAATACCCGCACAGGAGGGCAGGCGTCAAGAAAAATCCGCAGCCTGACTCGGATTTTTAAGGATACCCGCAGCAGGATGTGCTCTTGAAGGCGCATTATGGGCGATAATGTTAGCTCAAGCTAACATTTTGGTGCCGCCGGATGGACTCGAACCACCGACCCGTACCTTACAAAGGCACTGCTCTACCAACTGAGCTACAGCGGCATATTGTCAGGAATTAAGTGCCGAAAGTTTGCGTCGAGCGGCAGTTAATGGAGCATTGTTTGCTGCTGGACACCAATTGCTTCGCATTATCGTCGGATTTATCCGCTATTTCCTGCGCTATCACCAGCTCGCATTTGCCGCTCTTGAAGTAGCATGGCGGCTTACACTGGTCAGGCTGAGAGCAGAACATCATCTCAACCTCGACTGGGGTGCGGCGAGTTTCAAACGCACAGATTTGAACCTTTGCGTTTTTTGCTCGGGTTAATCGAAGCCCACGGCTTTGGTTTTGTGAATTTTCCAGCCACGCCCGGCAACCAATCTTCTTCATCAAGACAATTCGCGGCATAGGTTTCTATCGCGTCGTCAATGGCAAGAACGGCGACCTCTTGCGGACTGAGTCGCAAGCCATTTCCTTTGGCGGCAGCGTGCATGATTGCAATATAAACGTTGCGCTTGCCCATCATCCTATCCTTTGCGCCGTGCGCGGGGGAGGGTACGATCTACGCGGCCAGTTCCCGCTTCGGTATGCTCTTGCAAAATTTGATGATGCCGAGGCACGACTTGCAACTGATGCGGGCCGTGGTCTTGATCATGCTCTCATCTCCGTTTTCCCCTTCTGGAGCCAAGCCGCAGAGCATGTAATCCCCGCTTTCGACGCCCTCGCAATGCACGTCGTAGCTCTTGTCGAGCCAATGTGTGGCAAGTATCGTAGCGCGCTTGCCGACTATCCTCATCCTGTTCACTCGCGGCGGGTGGTTTGTGTCAGTCCCGATCACACCGCTTACTGCGCATCCATCCATTTCGGACTCCGATCGTGAAATTAACGATCAACCACGCCATGATCAGCACAGCACCCGCCACCATCAGCCCGATTAGTAAAGCGAGGCCGTACGGTGTTGCGCAGGTGGGATCGAAGGCACATCCAGTCATTTCACTTCTCCTTGTCCTGTTGGGTGAGGGCGCGGTTAACGGAATCTAGCCACGGGCCCTTCAGCCACGGACGCACTTCTTCCAGCGCCTCCCGCAGCTTGGCGTTCTCGGCTTCCAGCTTCTCGATGTGGCGCTCGTCGCTGGCGTGGACTTGGTTTAACCCTTTAATTTCATCGCGCAGCCTGTCGTTCTCGGCGACTAACCACTCGATTTGCCTTTTGTGTTCGTTGTAGGCACCTTCAAAGGCCCGCAGCTTGGCGTTCTCGGCGCGCAGCCGGTCGACCCGCAACCGCTCTACAATGTCGCTCATCGCCTCACCATTACTGGTCAATGATCGGCGACAGCGCGCCGAGCGTCGCCACCGGGATCTCATTGCGTTGCGGACAGCGCGGTGGTGCGACGTCGAGACAGAGGTCCTGCACGCTGATGTGGCCCAGCGTTACATTCGCGGGCGCAGCCTGCAGCTCGGCGACCTGCTTGGAGAACTCGTCCATCTTTTCTTTCGGCACGTCTTTGCCGGGGCCTACCATCTTGATGCGCAAGTCGGTTGCTTGCTCGTCGAGCACCTTCTTGATGTCGCGGTAGCGCGCGAAGTTGAGGGCCAGCGTCATCGTGGCGCTGCCGACGAAATGAAAGTTATTAGGCACCATCACCGGGTTGCCGCGGCCGTCGACGGCCCCGCTTGGATGGCTGTCGAGGCTGCCGATGGCGGCGCCGATTTCCACGACCTCGCCGACGGTCATCGGCTTCGCCGCCTCGGCGGCACCCGCCCCGCGGTGAGCGATGATGGCAAGCGACACGACGACGACAGTGAAAAACATCTTCATTTGTTGATCTCCTTCATGAGCTCCCGGTAGCCCTTGGCTATCATCCGCAGGAGGTCGAGCCGGGGTCTCGCCTCTTCGTCGCCGGCCCTGATCGCGCGCTTGCATTCGATGCACTCGCGGTCGATCACGGCCAGCGCTTCCTGGTACTGACGCTGTTTGAACGTCGACTTCATCAGCGCAATGCCGAATCTATGGCGCGGCGGCCTTTTGGCTGTTTACGCCGTGCTTGGCGCCGGGCACGAGCTGCTTTAGCGGCACCTGGATTATGTTCTGGCTGGTCAATGTTCTTCTCCTTCGGCTTGGACCCGGAGGCCGCCGGGCGCGGTTTAGATGCTTTTGTTTTTCTCAGCGCGGCCGCTTCCGCAGCCATCTCGTCAGCGAGCTTTTCGCGCTGCTTTCGCAATGCCTGCTCGCGCTCGCCGATGACCTGCTTGCTCATTCGAAACTCCGCAAGACTGCTTTGATTTCTTTTGGCTTGCAGTAGCACTCGCGCGCCGCTTCTGCGCGAGACTCGTAGCCCATCAGATCCATCCATACTTGAATCGCGCAATCAGGGCCGTCGGCATGAACGATGTGCTGTTCTGTTCTTCCAGTAACTATCTGGTATCTCATACCGGACTCCTGTTGCGCTTGGCTTGGCGGTAGTGCGCTTGCCACGTCTGCGCCGTGTACTGCACGTCCTCGTCGTCCTTGATGTTGTCGACTACCCACTTCCAATAGTCTGACGGAATCCGTTCGCACGGCTCGCCGGCGTGCTTGCCGAAGTGCAGCTTCGTGAGCAGAACCGGCTTCGAGCTGACGTCGAGCAGCCACTCCGGCGTCACCGCGTTGCCGTCCGTCAGCTTGGTGGCAAGCATGCGCCGGAGAATGGCCGCGGTCACGTACGCGTCGCCGGCCGCGCGGTGCGGTATCGCCGCCGCCGGGTCGGCGAGCTTGAGCCCGAGCCAATAGCGCAGCGTCTGATTTTTATGATTGGGACAGTCCGGCCAGAGCGTGGTCGCCGCCTTGCGCGTGCAGATGAACTTCGTCTGGTTGATCATCGGCAGGAAGTGCTTTTCGAACTTCGCCTGATGCGCGGCGTAATACGTCGGCGCGTTGACCGTGATCTGCGGCACCACCGCATCGAGCGACGGCTTGTCCGCCACCATGTCGTCGGTGATATGATGGACGCTGCTCATCTCCGGCGGGATCGCCACGCCAGGATTCACGAGCGACGACCAGGACTCGCCGCGCACCCAGCGCTGGCCGTCAACAAGCAGCAGGTCGACGGTCGCGATCTCAACGACGCGCGCGTGCTTGTCGGTGTCGAGCCCTGTCGTTTCCACGTCTATAACCCGGATGATCATTGCCAGTTCCCCGAAAAGAATATGCGGGCACTGGCCGCATCGGCGCAAAACAGCGCGCGCGGAATATCAACGCACAGAACCAGAGTGCCCTGCCTCGGCAAATGCTGGAAAAGGATGACAGCATCATCCCACGAGAACGCGACGCCTAGCTCAGCGTCGCGGCCATCGGCCAAGATCGGCCCATAAATCGTCGAGGCAATACTCATGAGCGGAACACCTCCTGCACGCCGACCACAGCGATGATGATTGCGGCCACGATGATACCCGCAACGCCGACGGCGCTCACCAGCATGGGCGGCCACGCCAGCAGCCACAGCCACGTCCATGCCGACGTAAAGTCGAAGTGCGAGCCAATAAACACGAGGTGCCCAAAAACGCCGATGCCGAGGTAGGCCGCGAGGCGGATCATAATCCAGCCCCCGCCTTCTTTAGCCTGATGCGAACACTATTGTGCTTCCTATTGCGGCGCCATTGTTCGGCTTCGGTTTTGAAGAGTTCGTTTTTTTCCAGATCGAAGTCGCTAACCATCAGGTCGCATGCCAGGTCGTACCAGTTGAACGCCGTCTCGCCGCGAAGATGGTCTCGAACGTAGGTCAAGCCAGCTTTGGGCAAGTCGCGAAAGTGATTGCCGACCCAGTGACGTAACGCTGCTCGCCGACCAGCTTCTTGATCTTTCTGGCGGTCCTTGAATAGCCACAGGCAACCGTCTGGCGTGGTCGGCAACAGCAAACGGGGACCGCCACGTGACGATCCGAGCGCGGCGTGCCAGTTATACCTGCCGGTCAAGGCGGCGGAGAAATCCATCGAAACCTGCAAATGCTGAAGGTCCCTATCTTCTTTGTCCAACGAGCTCCGCACAGTCGCGATGGTATCACCCCTTATGTTGCCGACGGGCCTCTCGGACACCAAACCGTCATTCAGCGAGCGCCACTTTTTGTTGATGAGCCCGAACGGTGTGGTTTCGGAGTACCACTTGCCGTTATCCCAAAACTGCAAAAACGTCCGCGTCACCATTTTTTGAGAGAACATCTTGACGCGGCCACGAAGCGACTGCGGGTCAGCAGTCTGTGTGCGAGTAAACTGCCAGCAGCCGCCATAACCTTTGAGTCTTTGCTGGTGAACGGTTTCTGCGTCGTGGCGCATAACCATCGCGAAATCCAATGGCCACATCGCTTCCGCGAGATCTGCTGGGTCTTCACGTTCGGGGTCGATTGCCTTCCAATCGCTGCCTGGCATTTCGTCTGCGAAGTGCGGGAAATGAAAGTCGGCGTTCATCATAGGGATGATAGACGCGCGAGCGTCCTTGGCACCGCCCGAATCGTCCAAGTTGGAGAGCGACATATTGGCGATGCGGTCCAGCAAGTCGTTCGTTTGACCAGATATTTCGCGCCTTAACTTGGCGATTCTCAGCGCCTCTTTGCGCGCTGGCGATCGCCGTATCGGTTCGGCCGGAGCCTTCGGCTGGGCCACTGGTGGCGGCGAAAAGACTTCATCGATAGCCGGCTCAATGAGCGTCGGCTTGCGCTGCGGGAAGAAGGACTCCAACCACCGGCGCAGTGACAAGCTCACTTGTCTTAGCATCATCGTTCCCTTTCTCATTCGACTGGCTCCTTTGCTTTGGTCGGCGCCGGCGGCCTCGGCCTCGTGGTCACGACCACCGGCTCCGGCGGCGGTGCCGGCGGCGGATAGCGCTGCTCGAGGATCGTGATCTGCATCGCGAACTCCTCGGGCCCGAGCTTGTAGGCAACGAGCGGCATCTTGCGGTTGCCGTTGTCGGGCATGTCGTAAGGCCACTTCTCGGGCACCGGCCCGCGCTGGTCCGGCAACCACACGAACAGACCGCCTTCTTCCTGGCTCACGTCAGCGGCTCCCATTTGATGATGACGCCGTCGAACTTAACAAAGTCGCCGTGCTCTACCTTCCAGAACGCGCGCATGTCATGCGCGTCGGCGAAGCCGTCGGCGCGCGCGAACTCGTGCAACTTGCGGGGACCGAGCGTCTTACCAGATAGTAGGATCAACAAGCCATCCTCGTCGTCGAGGTCGTAGATGATAATCTTACTGACGCCGACGCAGCGCGCGCGTCCGATCAGGAAGCAGTCCCTAGTGCGTTGGCCGCAATACAGTTGCAGTTCCTCGCCGATGCGGGCATGGCGGCGTTTGCCGTGCGCGCGGATCGTTTGACGCTTCGGCTGAAACGTGATCGGCGTCAAAATGCCACCGTGATGCACCGGCTCCAGATTTAGACCAAGTCGAATCGGGTCCACGAAGCGCGGTTTGAAACTGTACGCGACCATCTTATTCCGCCGCGTCCGCGAAATCGCCGACGACGACCCGCCGGATGTCCTCGACGAGCGCCGCCATATTGGCGTCGCTCGGCAGCAGTTTCAGCACCCGCCGATAACCATGCAGGACCGTTGTGTGATCGCGGTTGAACCGCCGCCCGATCTCCGGGAACGAGAGGCCGGTCATCTGGCGGGCCACGTACATCGCCGCCTGCCTCACGCGGGCGATCCGTGAGATGCGCTTCGGCCCGACAAGGTCCTCGCGTTTTAAGCCAGATACTTTCGTGGCCGCGAGCACGATGTCAGACAAGTTCACGCCGCTCTTGGTCTCGCGCTCGCCGAGCAGTGCTTGGTATTTCGGCGGCAGCGGCGGCAGCGGCGGGAACACGAACGGCCGCACCTTCGGCCAGTATTGCGGCGGCGGCATCCATTGTCGGCCGTCGACGATCAGGATTATCTTCGGTTTCGGCTTAGGTGGAGGCAGCGGCCCCGCCGTGGGCAGCCGCGTCGACAGGCGCGCCAGCCGCTCGGTGCGGGCGCGCCGCAGTTCTTCCGCGTAGCTCATGATCCAACCCCTCTTCACACGACGCAATGATGGTTTTACTTCTGCAGCTCGGCCACGCGCTGGTCGCGCACCCCTTGAACCTCCTCCAGCTCGTCGTTGGTGATCTTGCAGTCGTTCCGCAACGCCCGCTCGGCACCGTAGAGGTTCTTGACCGCCGTCGGACTGGTGGCCTTCGCCAGGAGCCCTCGCCAGCGGACCATGTACTGCTCGAAGTTGGTCGGCAGCGGCTCGGCCGCCGCCTGAGTGGCCTCCGCCGCCCCAGCGGGCTTCGCTGGCTCGCCTTCGGCCTTGGGGGCGGTCTTGGCAGCCTCGCCGAGCGGCAGCCCCTCCTGGGCCGTTTCTGGCGGTTTGGCGTCTCCGGGCGCTACCCTGACGACTCCAGGCACCTGCGCGGTCTGGAATATCGGTTTCGGCGCGCCATCGCGGCCGACGGCCGTCCCGGAGACAGTGCCCGTGGTCGCTGTCTGCGTGGCCACGGGCTCGCCCATGCCCGCTGTCGCGTCGACCTCGCCGGTCTCCTCGTCGACGTGCTCGCCAAGAGGATTGGCGACCGTATCGAAGCCTTTGCCGGTCATCCGCCGCGGATCGAACATCTCCTCGACCGTAACGCTCTGATCGCGGAGCGCCTGATACATTCCTCGAAGCTGAGGAATGTGTTCGAGCGTCAGGTCGACGTCGCCCTTTAGCCCGAGGAACATGTAGACTTGCTCTGGCTTCACGCCGAACTGAGCGAACGCTTTCATCGCCTTGTCCTTGCGCTCGGCGAACGTCTCCATGTCGCCGCGGACGATGCGCAGCGCCTGCTCCCAGATCGGATGCCAGAGCGCGCGCGGCACCGCATTGAGGATGGCATTGCGCCGAGCGATCGACGCAGCAGCCTTGCCGGTGATGATGATCATGTCGTCGGAGTAAATTTGCCCGTTCCTGCCGACGATGCGCCGGCTCTCAACGATGACCGTACGCCGATTGGATTGAAGATCGTGGAACACACCTTCGGCATAAACTGATTTCTCTTTGCGGTCGGTATGAGTTGGGCGACCGCCGTCAATGCAGTTCCCCCACGCAGTCGCCAAAATGTTCGCAAAGCCGATGCTTGGGCCGATGATCGGTTTGCCGCCGCGCGGCAGCGAATAAATGCAGTTCGCCGCACTTTCTTCGTTGTAACACGCCATCGTCTCAATCTGTTTGATGACGGTGTCGAGTACGCGTGGATACTTGTGGGCAGTAACGATCGCCTGATCGAAGTCCGCACGCTGCAGATCGACGGCGAGCGAGGATTCCATCAACGCCTTCTTCGGATCGAGAACGTCATTGCCGTCTTGGTCGATGATTTTGCTGTTGTCATTCATTTTCGGTCTCCTTCGGGTTTGAGGAAGTTGGCGGCACTCACGGCCAGTATGGTTATCATCCTCACTGTGGAGCGCCGCCGTCGTCGGCCGACACATACTTTCTGGGCATCAAGACGATCCAGGTCGGCCTCGGAATAAGTGCGGCGGCCGACACGTACTTACTGGGCATCAAGGCCGTCCAGGTCGGCCGCCGCTGCGCTGACAACCTATCTCTGGGTATCACCGGAGAGTTGGTCAGCGAACTTAAAGAATGGCGGCGGCCACTGTTGGTTTGGGCATCAATCGCTCTCTGGCCGCCGCCGATCGAGACTTCCTCCTGTTTGGACATCAACCGCATGATGGTCTCGACTTTCTGATGAGAGGCGGCACCCAAGGCCACGCTGGATTTCAAAGATTCTTTGAGGTGCCGCCTGGCGGGGCAGTCGGTCATCGGCCATCACCGCTGGCTCGGGCCCCGTTAAGGTGGCGGCCGCTATGCGCCGCCTCCTCGGCGTCATGCTTCAGCAGCAACCCAGTGGCGACGTCCTTCAGCGACTCTGCATCTGTCATCGTATTCTCCTTCGGTTTCAAACGTAGGCCGGCAGCGCCGGCAGTTCGACGACACGCCCGGCGAGCGCGTGCGTGCAGTCGGCGTGGAAGCTAAGGACGCCGCCGCGCAGAGCGTAGTGGCAGCGGCCCGGCGGGATCAACCTCGTGTAGCCGCGCCACGAGACGTCGGCGTCCGGCTCCAGCGTCGGCTTCTCGTCGTCGCCGTTCCAACGCCGGAGCGGGAACGCATGCAGGACGCGGCACGCCGGGCAGAAGTGGGCGACCCCTTTGAAGAGGTAACCGTCCGCCACGCCGACGTGCTTGACCCTGAGCGCGCCCATCATTCCCTCCCAAAGAACGTTCCGAGTTCCTCGATGTAGAGCTCGGTCGGCTCCTCCTCGAGCAGCCACATCTCGTGCGGGCCGAACCGCTCCATGTACGAGAGGTAGTTCGCGTCGGCTTTGGCGATCGTCGCCGCCGACACCTCGAGGATCGGGTTGGCAGGGGAAATCACCCGGCTGTACGTGATCGGCGCGCCCTCCGCCTGCCACCAAACCCAAGCCCAAGCCCATTCTTTGGCCGCGCAGACCTTCTTGAACAGCTCGGCGTCGTGGTCGCCGTGGACGGCACCGTCGGCCGCCAACCCGGCGATCTGCGCCCTCGCATCGAGGTAGTGTTTCGCCTGAATATCGCGCCGGTCCCAGCGCACGCTGTCGAGGCACGCGCGCGGGAAAGACTTGCCGTACTTGTTGGCGAGCGACTTGAGGTCGCCGATGCCGCGCGGCTTAAGGCAGTCGATGCGCGCTTTCTTCGGGATGCCGTTCTCCGGATCGCGCCAGAACACCGACACCTCGTTGAGGCCACCTACGAGCGCGCCAGCGAGCTTCGGGTTCTTCGCCATCATCGCCGATGCGATCGCGATGTTGTCGTAGGTGACCGCCGGCAGCGCGACCTTGCCGACCTTGGCCGCGGCGGCGTTGGCGGCTTTGGTGGCCGCCGCCTTTTCGGCGGGGCTCATGCCGTCGTCCTGATCTGGCCCCCGCACCCAACGCCGGTCGAACTCGGCTTCGCCATACAGCACGAGCGCGTGCACGGCCTTGCCGCGCTCCTGGGCGGGTGTGCTCTTATCGGCCGGCCGCCTCGGGTTCATGTACGATGTGAACCAATAATCCGCAGGGTTGTTGGAGAGCCGGTGGATGTCGGACGAGCCCAGCGACGGGTCGTCGTGATAAACCTGCTCATCGAGATTGAAGTAAATGCCGGGATCGCGCGGGATCGGCAATGCCTCGGCGATTGTCGACGTGGCTTCCATTTTCTCAACTCCCATTGACTCGAAAGTCCCATTCATACGTGCCGAGGTCGCTCTTAACGCGGACGAGCAGCACGTTGCACACGGTCGGCACGGAAACGCGTTGACCAAGCCGCAGCGTGACACCGGATTCCCACTTCCCGGATACCGGATGATCGAAGCTGGAATAATGATGGGGCATGTCGGGAATGAAATCGATGCAGTTCGGGTCGTTGTTGATTTTGATGTTCAGCAGCTTAATCGGGTTCTCGTTCTGACTCATTATCTCGACGCTATCCATCGTCGCTCCGCCGACCGCATCGCGGCTCTGTATGCTTGGCACGACGCGCAGCACTAGGCGCGGGTCATTCGAAGACGAGGACTGCGAGCAGTTCGATAGCAGCGCCAACCCGAAAACAATAAACAATGATTTCATTTTCTTTTCCCTCCTCCATTCGATGAGCCGCGTCATGACAGCACCCACGCCAGCGTGACCGCGAGCGTCACTTGGTGGATGAGCTGGTCGAGGCCGACCACGACGAAGAAGTTAACGTCGCCGCGCGCGTAGAGCCGCGCCGACCACCGGCTGGTGAGGTACTCGGTGTCGAAGTGCAGGAAGCCGTTGAGGCCGACGAACAAGAGCCAGCTGACGGCGTGGCCGGGCCACGGCCAGACGAGAAACAGCGGGCACGTGGTGGCGGCCAGCACCGCTGTGTAAACGGCGACGTGCCGCAGGAGCGCGGCGTTGCTCTTGCTCTTGTTGATCGCCTGCCAGTGCGTCTGGAGCACGAAGTCGGCGAACCAGTGGACGACGAGCACGGCAACGAAAACGCCGTAGACGGCGGGCACGATCATTTTTGGTCTTCTCCGAGCGCGCACTTGTCCATGAACTCGGCGCGATTGAAGCGCTTATCCTTGGCGCAGGCGTCGGCGATCTCATCGGCGAGGACGTGCATCATGTGATCGTGCGCGGTCTTGCCATAGTGTTGCACTTGAGCGGCGTGGTGAATGGCCAAAGCGATGCCGGTGTACAACACGATCATGTGTCCTCCTCCTTGACGGAGCCGTCCACGATAACGAAGCCGGCCTCGCCGCCCTCGTCGACGCGCGCCACCCACACCTGAAAGTCGTTGGCCTCGGCCATCTCCGCGACCAACGCCAGCGAGTCGGCGTCCAGCTCGGAACCCTCGTCGATCAGCATCACACGGAGCTGCGGGTTCAAGTGCATGCCGATGGCCACCGATGCGCGGATCTTCTCGGCGGTGCCGGCATCCGCGAACGGCAGTCCGTTGAGCAGCACCGCGTCGTCGCCAAACGACAAGTTATTGATCGGCATCTTGGCCTTGGAGACGGCCTCGTGGCGTTGGCGGTCGCAGGTCTCGATGAACGCGGTCAGCGTCGCCGCGAGCCGCTCAGCCTCCTCGGCCTCGCGCTCGTGGCGTTCGCGATTCTCGATTAGCACGATCACGCCGCGCGCGTTCTCGGCGGCCCCGAGCGCGGCCTTGATCGGCCCGATGTCTACCGGCGGCGGCAGCGGCTCCAAGGCATCGAGTTTCTTTTGGCGCGTCTGAGCTTCCTTCTCGACCGTGGCAGCGCGGGCGCGTAACTGCTCGGCTTCGTCGAGCATGCGCTCGATCAGCCTGTCTTCTTCCGCGCGCCTGCCGGCCTCGATGTCGATGCTGCGGTTCGTCGCATTGGCGTGCTCCAGCTTGTCGATGAGGTCGGCAGCGCTTTCGATCTTCGGCTTGCCGCCGGGCGGCAGCCGGATGCCGTCGGCCCGCGCTCGCGCCGCCTTCGCCGCGCGGTTGGCCTCGGTGCGCTCCGTGAAAGCAAGCATGCGCTCAGCGGCGTTGCCCGCGAAGTCGAAGCCCGGCACCAATGCCTTCACGCGATCGAACTGCTCGCTGGGCTTGAGCCGCGCGAACTCCAGCGGGTCAAACGAAAGGTCGCCGAGAAGCGCATCGATCATCGCCTGCGGCTTGGTGCCGACGCGGCCGCCGCCGGCGAGCGTGACCTTGAGGTCGCTCGTTATATCCGCACCGTCCTTGCCACGGCGGAACGTCCTCGTGACCACCATCTCGCCGAGGTCCAGGCGCAGGCGGGCCTCCTCAGCGTTCTTATTGATGGGCGTGGCCGGAGCGGCAGCGCGCCCGGCGAGCGCCGTCCAGATGGCGCGGAGAACCGACGACTTGCCCTGGCTGTTCTTGCCGGTGATCTGGACGAGCGAGCCGTCGGGCCGGATGGCGACGGCCGACAACCTAGCGAACCCGTTGGCTCGCAATTCCACGATTTTCATTTGATTTCCTCCGTTGTTCGGACGTCCAAATCAGGCCCGCAGGTCGGCAATGAGCCGCTCGAACTTCTCGACCTTGTCACCGCTGATGACGACCGCGAACCGCACGCGGTCGCCGCGGTCGTTGAACGACATGAACGGCGGGATCTTGTCGGCGGTGATGCGCGTGGCCTCCCCGTCGCGGATCATGATCTCGGCGGCGATGGCCTCGATCTGCCCGTACACCGAGAATATCTCGGTCTTCGTCTTGCCCATTTGCAAAGCCCTTCTTCAACCGCCCTCAATGAAACCGCAGGCGACTAGCGGCGACCGCGACGGCGACAAGCAACAGAAGCGAGCCAATCTCGGTCAACACAAGGTGAAAGCCCATTTTCTATTTCCGCCTCATAAAGCCGGCGACCAAATCAGCGATGGCGCCAGGTCTTGCTGCTGCCTCGGTGGCGAACAGGAGCGCCTCGTTGCTCTCAATGCCAAGCGCCAGCAGCGTGACGAAGATGCGCAGTTCGCGCGTCATCTTGATTGCCGTCCGCTGGTCGCTGAACAGGTAATAATTGTCGCCAGGCGACCCATCTGGATAAGTCCATGTTACCGCCCAGCCGTCGGCGCGCTTTGCGCAGGATACGTGCCGCCTCCCATTGTGAACAGCAGCCTGTATCGAGAGGCGGCGCAATGGCATCAGCTGTCCGCACCCACCGGCCGCATGTCGGCAAGCGGCAGCCGGAACGACAGCCAGCCGGTTTCCTCCCAGCGCACGGTGCAGGTGTCGCCGGCGGCGCCGTAGTTGATGGCGGTGATGATGATGCCGACGTGGCGTGGATCAGCTATCATGCACGCGGTCGCCGCGGCGTAGCATCTTGCCGATGACTACGGCGGCAACATCGCCAAGCTGGCGAAACGTCTCTTTCTCTCGACGCTCGGCGCGCCGCTGGGTGTGCAGATGTTTATTCATGATGAAAGCCCCAAAGTTCAAGAACCGGATCAACCGGCAAAAGCCTTAGATCATAAACCACGATCTATTGCAAGCAAAAAATCGACTATTTACGTCGTTTATATTGTTAAATAATATCGTCTATACGTTCTGGATCACCAGGTGCGCGCAATGGTTCGGGTTCGGCGCGAACTGGTTGGGAATGTGCCGAGTGCGGCGGAGGATCAATCATGTGGACCTTGATCGCGGTACGCCATACCCACACATCGTGCTTAGCGATGAGCCCCCTGTTGATCCACTCCGCCTGCGCCCGCTGCACACGCTTGCGCACCGCCGCCCGCAGCTTCTCGTTGATCTCCTCATAGCCGATCTTGAGCTCTATCTGGTCATCTAGCCAGCGCGCGATGCGGACCGGGCGCACGCCCTCTGGCACACCGGGCACCGGCGCCGTTTCCCCGTGCTTGTTGATGGCGCGCATGAGGCTCCGGAAGACGTCGGCGTTCGACGGATTGAGCTTGGCGTAATTACTCGGCGCGGCCTTTACCTCCTGCGCGGCGGAGCCGGTCGAGAACGGCCGGACGATGCACGACGTGATGGCGTCGCCCTCGGCGTCTTGGCCGATCACCACCTGCGGCAGCGTGAACTGCCGCTGGTGCCGGCTCTCCGCGTCCTTCTGCTTGACGACAGTGAATTGGTGGACAGCACGGCGCACGAATTTGCCGTCTCGCTCTTCTTCCTCGTGTTGGTTTTCGAGCGTCTCGACGAGCACCGCCGAATCGACATTCCCAAGGAAGCCAGACCACCCGCGCGGCGTCGAGCCAGACTTTGGTACATGGTGTACGATCGCCACATGGGAGCCGGTCGCGAGCGCGATGCGCCGGCCGCGCTCCAGAACCAGCCCTACGTCCTTGCCGGAGTTCTCGTCGGCGCCGGCGGTCGCGGCCGAGAACGTATCAACGACAAACAGCTCCAGCGGGATACTATTGTAAAACGTCGACCACGCTTGCAACTCGGTGATGAGCTTATCGAGGTCGGCCTCGTCGGCGAACAGGTTGATGCGACACGGCAGGGCCACGAACGGAATGTCGTCGCCGTCCTCGAGCCGGTGGTGGCGACGCCAGGCCTCCATACGGTTGCCGAAGCCAATCTCGCCTTCGCCGGCTTGATAGACGACAAGTCCAGGGCGCGTGCGTAGCCCGAACCAGTCGGACCCGCGCGCGATGGAGAATGAGCAATCGGTAAGCAGAAAGCTCTTGCCGGTGCCCCAGTCGCCGAACCACACCGACATCTCGCCCCGTTGCATCACCGACTTGACAAGCCATTGGAGCTGGCGGCGTGGCTTACCGAGGTCAGCGAAGCGCAACGCGTTAAATTGCGTGCGCGGCATTTCCGGCGTCCACGGCGGCAATCGATCGATAATCGTGAACAAGCGGTCGGCGTCGCCGCCGTCCTGGTCGCGCCAATCGGTGACATCGCCACCGGCCGGGCACGTCGCCCAGTGATCGGGCCACGAAAGTGTTTTGAGCGAACGCGCCAGCTTCCGCAGCGTCAGCGCGATTTTCTGGCCGCGATCGCGGCCGGCCTGGTCGTTGTCGAGGAGCACGACGACGTCCATGCCCGCGAGCTCGGCGGCCATCGCCTCGTTCCAGTTGGTGGCGCCGCCGCTATTGGTAGTCGCGACACAGCCCCAGGCGCGCAGCGTCTCGACGTCCTTTTCGCCCTCGCAAATGAATATCGGGCGTTGTTCGGTTTCAGGCTGCGAGCGCTCTATTCTCAGTTCTGGCAAATGGAAGAGCGTGTGCGCGCACGGCTCCTTGACATCGAGCCGCTCGGCATTCTTCCAGAACTCGCTCTTGAGCCGCGACGGCGTTGCCGCATAGTAGTTGCCGTCCTTGCCGCGTAGGTAGACGCCGTCGGCCAGGCCGACAATCCACGGCTGCCGCGCACGGTCTTCGAGCACTGGCCCGTGCGGCCGCCGCTGGAAGAACGTTTTGACGCGCCGCCCGTTTTCGATCCATTCCTGCTTGACGACCTGGTAAATGAGCCCGCCGTCGGCATCGACGTAATCGAACGTACCCGTGATCTCTCGTTGCGATGCGGCGGCAGCAGCTGGCGCACCATAATCGCCTGGCTCAGCCGGCGGCGGCTCTGGCCCTATTGAGCCATTGGTGCTGCGCTGCTGACGGCGTTCTGTCTTGTTGCCAGGAAGCGGCACGCCCGCGAACTCGGCGACGTTCTTTACCGCCTGTTCGAACGTGCACCCGGTCGAAAACATCTCCCACTCGAAGACGTCGCCGCCGCGGTCGCCCTTGCCGAAATCGTTCCAGATGTTCTTGACCGTGTTAACGGTCAGCGAATCGTCGTCGACGGCCTTCCACTCCGCCGATCCGGCCTTGCGCATTTTGTGCTTGCGCTTGACGGCGTCGATGACCGGCACGCGCAGCCGCAAGTCGTCCAAAAAGGAGTCGGGGAACCTCATAGCGAGATCGCCGTTTCAATGCTGAATAAACACTATCTCTCTTCGCCGTGCTCGCTCATCGGCGTGGACTCTTCTGACGATGGGACGGTCGATCTTTTTCCCGCGTCGGCCTGGGCGCGGGCCGGCAACGGCGTGGCCTTCGCCTTCTTGCGGGCAGCGGTCACCAGCGCCACGAACTCGCGCTCGTGGGCTTTCACCAGCTCCAGCGTGCGGTGGATCGAGTGGTTGACGAGCCGCCGGTAGGCAAAGCCCGACGGCAGCTCCTTGCCCTCTTTCTTGTAGACCTCGGCCCATACGTCACAGCCCTCCCACTCGCGTTCGCAGTAAAGGATCATCTCCAGCAGCGAGACCTTACGATCAGCCGGCGGCTTCGCGTTGTCGGCCATCTCACCACGCCGGATGATCGGGGCACCCATGTGCCCAAGTTTCGTCGTCCAGCCGCTTGATCGTCCAGCCGGCCTTCTTGGCCGCCGCCCAGACTTCCTTAAACAGCACGCCGCGCTTGCCCTCGAAGACCTCATCGCAGCCCCCGTCGTCGCAAACGACGAGGACGCAACCTTTCTGCCGGTCGATCATTTCTCGACGCACACAGTAAAGAAACGCCGCTGCGATGAACCCGCTATTTCCCCAGCGTGCTGATCGATAATCGCGCGAGCGGCTTCGCAACGATCTTTGGTGAGGAACTCGACGCTGGTCACGGCATTGCCGTTAGAGCCGACGCCTGCGCCCCACCCGTGGAAGATGATGATCAGCACCCAAACGGCCCAAACGGATGGCATCACGCCTCCTTGCCGGCGCCGTTAGGCCGCGCCACGGCCGCCAGCACGCGCTCGCCGACCTCCGTGTTGCCGAACGCCTCGAGCGCGGCCCCGACCTGCAACCCGCCCTTGGGCGTGAACAGGTCCATTGCCGACTTCACGCCCTCGATCACGTTGCCGGCGTTGGCGATGACCTTGATGTTCGCTTCCGCCAGCGCCTTCGCCTGCTCGATGCCGACGACCTGGCCGGCTTCGATCTGGCGAACGGTCACGAGGTACTTCTGGTACTCCGCGTTGGTGCCGATCTCCTTCGCCAGTGTGATCTGCGTCGTGATCGGCGCCATGAGCACGGCGGTGTCGGCCGCGCCCTTGGCCTTGCCCTGCGCCTCGATCGCCTGCGCGTTGAGCTGCGCCGCGGAGAGCTGGCCCTCGGCGATCGTGACGGTCTTCGCCTTCTCGCCCTCGGCGTGAACGATCGCGACCCGCTTCTCCTGCTCGGCCGCAACCACCTGCACGTCGCGCTCGATCTCGGCCTTGCGGACGTTCTGCACCTGCACGACGGCCATGCTTCTTTCCGCCGTCGTCTTCTCCTGCTCCTTGACGGCCTGCTGCGCCTGCTGGCCGGCGATGCCGACCGCTTGGTCCTTGGCCGCCGCCCGCACGGCGACCGTCTCGGCAACCTCTTGCTCGCGGACTTGGACGGCGCGCATCGCGTCGAGTTCGGCGGTCTTCGCCGCCTGCATGTTGGCGGCAACGGCCACGCGGCTGTCGCGCTCCACCGACGACTTCTTGACGGCCATGATGTTCGCGATCACGTGCGAGTCCGACGCGTCGCGGATGTCCATTAGCTCGACGTTCTTGACGTTGGTGACGCCCCACGCTTCGAGCTGCGTGTTCGTTGCGTCCGTAAACGCTTGACCGTATTCCGCGCGCTTCTCCAGGATCTCCTCGATCGGATGCCCGGCGAGGATCGACCGCGAGGCACCTTGCAAGATGCCGTGCAGTTGCGACTCAAGTTCCTTGAACGAGCTGACGCGCTGCGCGGCGACGTTCGAGTTCTCGATGCGGAAGAACGCGAGGATGTCGATCACGAACGGAACCCGGCCCTTGTCGTACGCCGAGTAGTCGTCGAGCGCGATCGAGAACACCGACACGGGGAACGTGATCACGCGGATGCCGATGCGCGGCGCCCACGACGGCCAGCGGTAGTAGGTATTGCCCGCCGGCTGGTCCTTGCCGTACGAGGTCGTGCGCCGTCGGCTTTGCACGATGTGGACTTCGTTGGTCTGCACGACCGTGCGCAGGAAGATCGCGCACACGAACATCACGATGAGCCACGCGACGAGCAGCACGAGCACCGTCGGCAGCCAGGAAAGCAAGTATCCGATCATAGTCATTCTCCTTCTCGTTGGTTGAGTTGCAGTTTCAAAAGCTGGATTTCGTCGGCAGCCCGCCGCAGATAGTCGCCGACTAGGCTTCTCTCGTCAGAGAAGATGTTGAGGCGCTTGTCTATGCGGTCGGCGACCGCACGCAACTGCTTGCAGAACTTCTCGTGCGTGCCCTCGACGAGCTGGCCGTTCACCCATATCAGCGGCGCACCCATCACACGCGGCTCCGGGCGACGGCGACGATCAAAACCGCGATCGCCAGCGCGCCGAGAACGGCGAGAATGTAAACCTGTTCGAAGTTCATGCGGCGTGCCTGTTCGCTATAGCGAGGAAGTCGTCCTCGTCGATCTCCAGCATCAGCTTCTGCGCGAGCATCTGGTCTGGCCACGGCACCGCTACCGGGTCCGCGTGCGCGCACAGTTTGTGGGACACGAGGTCGCCGTCGAGCACGTCGACATTGCCGGCGTAACCCTGCCGAATGCGATAGCGGCCGCCGGTGCGCCCGCCCTCGACAACGAACCAGCCGTTATTCTCAAACGTGCGCCGCTGCTCGTCGGTCAAATGCGACAGCAGCAACTCTCGCGCGCGGTCGACGGCCTCGGGCTGGTGCGTCGGCATCATGCCGCAGTTGCCGTAACCAGAGCCGCCGGTGACGGCCGTGTAAACAAAGCTATTAGGGCCGCCGGTGACAACGCCAATGAACCAACGGTTCGTCGTCGTCGACGCCGTCGTCGTCGTTGTGTGAAACTGCGTAGGCATTCCCGATCAGCCCCCGGCCAGGTGCGGGATGATCGTCATGCGCTCGACGGTCGGATCAAATTCGTCGAGGCGTTCGCCGGGCTTGCCGAAACGCCGGGCGCGGAAGGCGCGGTGCCCTTTCTCACGCAGGGCGTCAAAGGTCTCACGAGCGGCCTTCACCTCGGCCTCGTTGTCGGCGTTCCAGGTCACGGTCAAATGGCCTGTGCGGTCCATCACCTGCATCTCGCTCATCAAACGCTCTCCTTTGCTTGCCCGCTGAAAAGAGGAGTCATCGCCACCGCAAGCCGCGGGTTGGCTCGATGGCAGGCGTACGTCCAGATCACCCAGGCGTCTGCCTCGTTGTCGTTGTCGAAGTCCGCGCCGAGCATCTTCACGTCGCGCATCACGCGCGCCTTCGTCTCGATGCCGCTTTTCTTCTTGCGGTTCGTGCGCCAGCCCAGCACCGCGTGCCGCGCGTCCTGCACGGACAGCGCCTCCGCCGGCTTG
>Ga0265338_10003446_pt1 | contig 22286 bp, 28 predicted proteins | sample 42126metaG_FD_193579 | JGI IMG/M metagenome (GOLD analysis project Ga0265338, IMG submission 193579) | Rhizosphere microbial communities from Carex aquatilis grown in University of Washington, Seatle, WA, United States - 4-21-26 metaG | ecosystem: Host-associated > Plants > Roots > Rhizosphere... | reverse complement strand
GCCGCCTGGCCGCCGCCGGCCGGGGTCACGCTGACCCGGCTGACCACGGTGGCAGCGAGCAGGCCGGCGACCGCCACCGCCCAGCCCGCGATGACCAGGCCGGCGCGGGCGGCGCCATCCCCGGCCGGCTGGTGGTCCCCGGCCGGCTGGTGGCGGGCCAGGGCGGAAATCAGCAGCGCGACCAGGGCGAGCCCGAACCCGGCGGTGACCCAGGCCGGCGGCACGCCGGGCCCGCCCGGGCTGAGCGCGAGCAGCGCGCCGGGCGCGAGGCCGCGGGTGGTGAGCGACGGGCTGGACAGGCCCGCCTCGGAGAGGAAGGCCGACGGGCTCGACAGCAGGTGCAGCGACCACGGGAAGAGCACCAGGAACGGCGTCACCGCGACGATGGCCGCGTTCACCGGGTGCACCGCGACCAGCCAGCGCCTGGCGGCGACGGCGGCGGCCGCCAACACCGCCCCGAGCACCCAGGCGAGCGGCGCGAAGGCGGCCGCCAGCGCGATCAGCAGGCCGGCCGCCCAGGCGGCGCGGCGGGCCTGGCGAGGAGCGGCGGTGAGCATCCGGGCCGCGCTGGCGGCGATCAGCGGGAGCAGGATGAAGGCGACCGCGGTGCCGAGACGGCCGGCCGCCACCGCCCCGGTGGCCACCGGCAGCAGCGCGTAGGCCGCGGCCAGCAGCACCCGGGCGGGGGCCGCGGTGACCAGCCAGCGGCTGGCCAGGTAGGCGGTGAGCCCGGCCAGGGGCACGCAGCCGAGCAGCAGGACGTCGACTGCCAGCCAGGCCTGCCCGCCGAGCACGGTGCCGAGCATGGCCACCACCGCCAGGTAAGGCGGCGCGGACGCGGTCGACCCGATGCTCACCGCGTGGAACCCAGCCAGGTACTCGCGCCACAGCGCCGCCGCGCCGCCCCAGGCGGGCACCAGCGCGCCGCCGCCAAGCGGGCTGGTGCCGAGCAGCCGCCGCTCCGCGATCAGCGCTATCAGCAGCAGCGCGGTGCAGAGCTGGACCCCGGGGTGGCCGATGACCCGGCGCACCGCCGACTGCGTTTCGACGAACTGCTCGTCTTCCTCTGCCTCGTCGCCCGAGGCCTGGTGACGGCCGCCGGAGGCCTGCGGCGGGCCGTTAGAGATGAGTCCGGCGACCCGCTCGGCCACCCGGAACAGGGTGCGCGCGGGCGGGATGAACATGCGGACCGCGTAGAACCCGGCCGCGTGGCCGCGGGAGCGGCGGCGGCGGCCCTGGATGAGCCGGACGGGGTGCCCGAACAGGCTGATGACCGAGAACGCGTAGGCAGACGCCAGGTCAAGCTGCTTGGTGAGCAGGAAGTAGCAGGCGCGGGCGAGCGATCCGGCCACGCACCCGCCGACCACCCAGAGCATGGTCAGCAGCGGCAGGTTGACGGCCAGCACGAACAGGGCGTTGCGCCGGTCGAGCTGCCGCGCGCCGCCCCCCTCGGCTGGCCGTCGCCGCCGCGCGGCGAGCTCACGGTGGTAGAGGACCGCGTCGGTGACCACCTGCACGCGGAACCCGGCCGCCTGGACCCGCCAGCAGAAGTCCACGTCGTCCCGGAACAGCTTCAGGCGGGTGTCGAAGCCGTCCAGCCGGTCCCACACGTCGCGCCTGACCAGCATCCCGGCCGACCCCACCGCGAGCACGTCGCGCTTGTGGTCGTGCTGGCCCTGGTCGATCTCGCCCGGGTCGATGCCGGTGACGCGGCGCCCGGCCCGGTCGATGGACACGCCCACCTCGCGCAGCGTCCTCCGGTCCTGGCCGTCGAGCACCTTGGGACCGACCACCGCGACCGAGCGGTCCTTGGCCGCCGCCCAGAGCAGCCGTTCCAGCGCGTCCGGGGCAGGCTCGCAGTCGTCGTGCAGCAGCCAGATCCACTCGACCCGGGCGATGTCCGGGCCGGTCATGCCCGACCGCCGTCGGGTGGCGTGCCGCAGCGCGACCGCGACCGCGTCGCCGTAACCGGTCGTCCGGTCCATGCCGAACACCGCGTCCTGGCCGATCAGCTCGGCCAGGACGGCGCCGCTGCGGTCGCGGCTGGCGGTGTCCACGCCGACCGTCTGCTCGACCGGGAACGTCTGCCCCCGCAGCGCCCGGACGAGGTCAGGCAGCAACCGGGCACCGTCGTGCGCGACGATGATCGCGGTGACGGTATGCCGGGACGTCGGCGGAGCGGTATTAGGCAAGGAGTCCAGCGCAGGTCGGGGGTCATGGCCGCCCCGGGAGACGGCGGGCCGGACTGGTCAGCCCTCCCCGCAGGGACGCTGTGAACAATACCGCCCGTGCACGCACACGGCAGGATTACGGCCACATGTCCCGTTTGCGCGGTTGCCCGCCGCCAGCCGGCTTCCCGCTGCCGCCAGCCCGCCTGGCGCTAGCCCGCCTCGCGCTTGACGCGGCGGCGCTCCCGCTCGGACAGCCCGCCCCAGATGCCGAACCGCTCATCGTTCTCGAGCGCGTACTGCAGGCACTCGGACCGGACGTCGCAGCTGCGGCAGACCCGCTTCGCCTCCCGGGTGGAGCCGCCCTTCTCAGGGAAGAACGCCTCCGGGTCCGTCTGCGCGCACAGCGCCTGGTCCTGCCAACCCAGGTCTTCCGTGTCCTCTGGACGGACCACAACCTGCGTTAGCGGGACGATGACCTCAGTCATAGCGCACCCTCCCCTCCTGGAGCCCCCTGATACTCACCACACCTTCCCGCGTGGGTGAGAATCACACCAATGAAATTACACCCGCGTGTCTCGCTTTAAGTCAAGCCAGGATGGTGGTATTGGCCGCCTGGTTGTCCAAGATGCCCGGTAAGTTCCCCAAAAAATTTCAGAGAGTAAACAAGTCGGCACAGAGCGTGCCAATTTCCGGGTTGGCCGCTCCACCGGGCACCCGCGCCGCAGGCGATAATTAACCCATGCGGATAACCGTGCTCGCCGGCGGCATCGGGGCCGCGCGCTTTCTGCGCGGCCTGCTCGCGGCGGTCCCCGACGCGACGATCACCGTCATCGGCAACACCGCCGACGACATCACCCTGTTCGGGCTGCGGGTCTGCCCCGACCTCGACTCGGTGATGTACACGCTCGGCGGCGGCAGCAACGAGGAGCAGGGCTGGGGACGCGCCGGCGAGACGCTGCGCATCGCCGGCGAGCTGGCCGCCTACGGCGCGGGCCCGTCCTGGTTCACCCTCGGCGACCTTGACTTCGCCACCCACATCCGGCGCACCGAGCTGCTGGCCGAGGGCAAGCCGCTGTCCGAGGTGACCCGGCTGCTCTGCCAGCGCTGGCAGCCCGGGGTGCGGCTGCTGCCGATGTCCGACGACCGGGTGGAGACCCAGGTCAAGATCAGGGAGCAGCCCGAACGGGTGGGTGCCGCGCCGTCAGCCGTCATGATCCATTTTCAGGAGTGGTGGGTCCGGCTGCACGCCGCCGTCCCGGCGGAGGCGATCATCCCGGTCGGCGCGGAGGCGGCGGCGCCCGCGCCCGGGGTGGTCGAGGCGATCGCGGAGGCCGATTTCGTGCTCTTCCCGCCGTCCAACCCGGTGGTGTCGATCGGCCCGATCCTGGCCGTCCCCGGCATCAGGGCCGCGGTGGAGGCGAAGACGGTGGTGGGCGTGTCCGGGATCATCGGCGGCGCCCCGGTCCGCGGCATGGCCGACGCCTGCCTAGCCGCGATCGGCGTGCAGACCACGGCCGCCGCCGTCGCCGCTCACTACGGGCCCCGGCTGATCAACGGGTGGCTCGTCGACGAGCAGGACAAGGCCACGGCGGACGACCCCGCGCTTGACGGCATCGCGGTCCGCGCGCTGCCGCTTTACATGCGCGACGTCCCCACGTCGGCCGCGATCGCGCGGGCGGCCGTCGACCTCGCGCTGGAGCTGGCGCAGTGAGTGAGGTGCCAGCGGCGGCCCGGCTGGCCGCCCCGGCCGCGCCTGCCCAGGCACCGGAGCCGGTGCGGGTTTACGGCATCGCCGGGATACCGGAAGTCACCGCCGGCGCCGACCTGGCCGGCCTGATCGTCGAGGCGGCGGCCGCGCCCGGGGGGCCGTGGCTGCTCGACGGCGACATCCTGGTGGTCACCTCCAAGGCGGTCAGCAAGGCCGAGGGCCGGGTGGTGACCATGTCCCGCGACGACGCCATCGCGGCCGAGACGGTCCGGGTGGTGGCCCGGCGCGGCACCACGACCATCGCGCAGACCAGGCACGGGCTGGTGATGGCGGCGGCCGGGGTGGACGAGTCCAACACCGCGCCAGGCACCGTGGTGCTGCTGCCGGAGGACCCCGACGAGTCGGCCAGGCAGCTGCGCCAGGGGGTGCGCGCGCGGCTCGGCGTCACCGTCGGCGTGGTGATCACCGACACGTTCGGCCGGCCCTGGCGGGCCGGGCAGACCGACACCGCGATCGGCGCGGCCGGGATCCTGCCGGCCCGCGACCACCGCGGGGAGGCCGACGCCTGGGGCAACGTGCTCGACGTGACCGTGGCGGCCGTGGCCGACGAGATCGCGGCCGCGGGGGACCTGGTCAAGGGGAAGGCCAGGCAGATACCGGTCGCGGTCGTGCGCGGCCTGCCCGAGCTGGTCACCGAGACGGCCGGGCCCGGTGCCCGCGCCCTGGTGCGGCCGTCGGAAGAGGACATGTTCCGGCTGGGCGCGGCCGACGTGCTGCCCGCGCGGCGCACCGTCCGCGCGTTCACCGCGCAGCCGGTCGACCCGGCCGCGGTGCAGCGGGCGATCGCGGCCGCGCTGACCGCTCCCGCCCCGCATCACAGCGAGCCCTGGCGGTTCGTGATCGTGTCCTCCCTGCCCGCCCGGCTGGTGCTGCTCGACGCCATGCAGGACGCCTGGGCGGCCGACCTGCGGGCCGACGGCTTCACCGAGGAGCAGGTCGCCCGGCGGCTCAAGCGCGGCGAGCCGCTGCGCGACGCGCCGCTTGTCATCGTGCCCTGCCTTGAGCTGTCCGCCATGCACGACTACCCCGACGACCGGCGGACTCGCGCCGAGCGGGACATGTTCGTCGTCTCGATGGGCGCCTCCGTGCAGAACCTGCTGGTCGCCCTGGCGGTGGAGAACCTCGGATCCGCCTGGATCTCCTCGGCCCTGTTCTGCCAGGACGTGGCGGCCGGGGCGCTCGGCCTGCCGGACGGCTGGCTGCCCGTGGGCGCGGTCGCGGTCGGGCATCCGGCCGCCCCGGCGTCCCCCCGGCCGCCGCGTGACCCGGCCGCCTTTACCGTGCACCGCTAGGCAACGCCCGCCGCCGAAGGGCCGGGCAAGGGCCGGGCAAGACGTCAGGCCCGGAGGGCGGCCGGCCCCAGGGCAAGCGCTCCCACGACGCCCTCCAGCTCGCCTGTGCATCGCAGCCCCGCGTCCGCAGCCCGATCGGGCGGTGCAGGCATCAGGGTGGCCTGTCCTGTGAGCTCATCGCGAGACAGTGGCCGGTCCGAGAACTAGCCTTAATTATGACCGGTCTGTATAGTGATCCTTATGGAGACCATCCCTATCACTGAAGCGAAGGCCCGGATCGCGGAGCTCGCCGAGCGAGTTGCGCGCGAGCATGACCACTTCACGATCACCCGTAACGGCCGCGCCGACGTCATGCTCATCTCGGTAGCGGAGTACGAGTCCATGCAGGAGACGCTCGACATCCTCGGAGACCAGGAAGCAGTTGCGGATCTCCGTCAGTCCCGCGAGGACTTCGCCGCCGGCGACACCTACACCGCCGCGCAGGTACGCGCGGAGCTGGAGCAGCGCCGACGTCTTGGCGCGCAGTGAGCGGAGCAGACCCCGCGGCCGGTGAGCCCTACACCGTGCTCTTGTCCGCGCGGGCCCGACGCAACGTCAGGGAGAACCTTCCCCTGGAGGTCGCCCTTGCTGCTATGGAGACCATCGACGGTTCGATCGCCGTGAACCCCTACCGGGCGGGCAAGCCGCTGGACGAGCCATTCGACGGCTACCACTCTGCGCGCCGCGGAACCTACCGGATCATCTACCGCATCGACGAGGCCAAGCACCAAGTCGAAATCCACTCGATCCGTCATCGCCGCGACGCCTATCGCGCCTGAGCTCTACGCCGGCTGTGCTTACAGTAAATTCACGACGCAAAAGTGGAGTCACCCCTGCGCATCGCAGCCCCGCGCAAGTGAGTCCCCGTAGTCGATCCGACTCTGAAGTTTGTACAAGTTTTGGTACACTATCGGTATGGCTAGTCCTGAGGTCATCCAGGTGCACCCGCTGTCGGAGGTGCGGGCCCGGCTGTCCGGCATCCTGGCCCGGTTCCGGCGTGAGGGCGCGGCGGCGGAGCCCATCGCCTTCGGGTCGCACCGCAAGCCCGAAGCGATCCTCATCCCGTATGAAGCTTACGAGCGGTACGAGGCGCTGGCCCGGCAGCGCGCCCTCCTGGACAACGCCCTTTCTGCCGCTCAGTCGGTGCAGGTTGAGCTGCCGGGAGCGTTCAGCCCGGAGCACGACCGCGAGGTGTCGGCTTACGTGGACGGGGAGATCGGCGCCGCCGAACTGTACCGCAGGACGGTTACCCGCTACCGGCGGCCGTAGATGCCCGATGACCCGTACGCGGACCCGGCGACAGGAGTCCTGCGCAACAAGCTGGGACTGGGACTGCGAAAGTCCGCCGAACTCGAGGCGGCTGAGCGAGAGATCACCCATGCCGCGCTGATCTTCCTCAAGGAATCGCCGGTTCCCGCCAGCTACGACCTGCGTCACCTGTGCGCGATCCACCACCGTATCTTCGGTGACATCTACGACTGGGCCGGGCAGCTGCGGACCGTCGCCATCGCGAAGGGCAGCTGGTTCCGCCTGCCGCAGTACATCGAGTCCTCAGCGGCGGAGATCTTCCGGGCACTGCACGGCGAGGGCCTGCTACGCGGCCTGCCCCGCGACGCATTCACCGAACGGCTGACCTACTACCTCGGTGAGGTCAATGCCGTCCACCCGTTCCGCGAGGGCAACGGCCGGGCCCAGCGTGCCTTCTTCGAGCAGCTCGCCAGCGACGCTGGATTCATCCTCGACTGGCAGCGCCTAGACGCCGACCGCAACGTCGGCGCGTCCGCCGCCATCATGAGCGGCGACCCGGCTCCGATGCGGAAGATGCTCGACGAGCTGATCCGAGAGTCGTAACGCCCAGCAAGGTAGCGAGGACAGCGCGCCCGCACTGCAAGGCTGAGCACTGGGCCGTAAATTCGCGACGCAAAAGTGGAGTCACCCCTGCGCGCTGCTGCCCCGCGTCTGACCGACCTGGCCTTGGGTTACAGCAGGGTGCCGCACTGACGGGCGAACTCGGGACAGCCTTGGCCCGGGGTTGCCAGGACGTTCAGCAGCGCCAGGACGGTTCGGGGTTCGCGGCGGTAGCGGGATGCCTGTCGGCGGAGCGCGTCCAGTACTGCGTCCGGGTATAGCTCGAGCAGTCCCGACAGGAGGTCGTCTTGGCCGGCGACGGTGATCCCGAGGTGAGCTACCGCTGCTGGCGGGAAGTCCTTGAGGTTCTCGGTGACCAGGATGTCCGCGCGGCCCGCGACGGCCGCGGCCAGCACGTGCCGGTCCTTCGGGTGGTTGGTCATGGAACCGATCAGCTCTTCGTAGCTGGTGACCCGTGCGTCCGGGAGGAGCGTGTCGCACAGGTACGACTTGAGGAGAACGCACGTGCCGAGCAGCACTGCGTCCATGCCGCGCCCTACTCCCCGCCGCCCTCGATCGGCAGTCTTTCGAAGGGCACGTCGGCAGGTAGGTCGTAGAGCCCGGCGTTTTCTGCGTCCGCCACCATCTGGTCCAGCCCGGCGGCCCGGTGGCGCCCGGAGCGCTCGTGATAGGCCAGCACGTCCGCCAAGCCCACCCGCCGATGCCGCCCGGGTTGCTCAAAGGGGATCTCGCCCGCCTCGAGCAGCCGTACGAGCGTGGGGCGCGATACTCCGAGAATGTCCGCTGCCTCACTGGTCGACAAGATCATCTGATGGGGGGCGATGGTGATCGCCAGCCCCTGGGCCAGCGCCTCAACCACCTCGCGGAGGATCTCGAAGATCTCCGGAGGCACGTCCAGGCGCTCACCATCCGGGCCGATCAGCGTGGCCCGATGCGCCCGCTGGGTCGTCAGGGCGGCGAGCACGCCGCTAAGCCGCCCTAGGCCCTCCGGGGGCAGCACAGTCCGCTCAGCAAGTGGCATCGCCATACCACTAGCCTAGCGCGAAACGAACAAAACGAAAGATTGTTGCCGCGCTCGGCAGGGCAGCGGCAGTACGGCATTCTCTGAGTGGCCTTGCTCACCATTCACGACGCAAAAGTGGAACCACCCCTGTGCCCCGCAGCCCCGCGTCAGTGGCTCGACCTGGTGAGATGCTCACAGGCGAGTCGAGTCACTTATCTGCCGCAAGGCGGGCCGTCGTGCTGGATTAGGTGCCGCGTGGCGGAGCCGCCGCCGTTGTCGAGAGGTCACGAGCGTCTGGCTGCTTGCAGCGCAGACTTTCCTTGAGACTGAGGGGAGGCGAGGCAGTGAGCCTGGAGGAGATCAAGGCGCTCAGCGCGCGCCTCGCCGAGTTGTGCCGCAAGTACGGCATCGCCGAGCTGGCAGTCTTTGGCTGGCCGACGCGCAGGTCCTGTATGCGGCGTGAGGAACTGTACCTCGCCGACCTGGGTCGACTGGGCAGTTGTCTGGAAGATCGCCCAGGAAGAACCGGCTCTCCTTGAGGCCTCGCGGAGCACCTGGCGATGCGGGACGGGCAGGACTCTCCCCCGTGGTCGGAATCCCGGGGCTTGAGGCGGTTCTGGTTCCCGTTCGACACGCCAGGGGCGCGCGCAGGCTCTCGTGCACGCTCCAGCTGCCTTGCGCAGGCGCGGCGTGTTCGTTGCCGACTATGAAATCGACGCGGCGTGAGCGACCCGTCGCCGCTGCTCGACCGGGAAGGCATCGAGGATACCTTCCGGCGTCTCGGCGAGCGGCTCGCCAAGCGCGGTGTGGTCGCGGACCTGTACGTGTTCGGCGGCGCTGCCATGGCCCTTGCCTTCGATTCCCGGCGGGCGACCCGCGACGTGGACGCGCTGTTTGAGCCGCACGGCATCGTGCATGAAGAGGCGCTGGCCGTGGCGGCCGAGCTTGGGCTGCCCCGGTGGTGGCTGAACGAGCAGGCCAGCACCTACGTCGCGCCGGCGGGGTACTCGACCTGCATACGGCGGACGATGTCCTCGCCGCGGTTCGCGAGATCTTCCCAGAGGAAGAGCCCCCGCCGCGCCTCAGGCTCTTGCTAGACGACCTCTTCACTGAGAAGGAATGACCTTGGCGGCTTCTGCCGTTTGGATCCTCCAGGGTCAAAATTCACGACGCAAAAGTGGAACCACCCCTGCACCCTGCTGCCCCGCGTCTGCCTGAATGCCAGCCCGGCATGGCGGCGGATTCACGGAGCGGAGCTACCGCGCGGATCTCCTGGACACCTTGACCGAGGCGAAGGGTGATCGGGGTGCGGGGTACGTCGGGGCGCAGGAGGTTATCCTTACACTACATGGATACGGCTGACTGCCAGGGAGCGTCGGGTGCCCGCTATCAGCGACCTTACGCGATCCCGGACAGGCTGGACCTGCTGCGGGGCCCGCTGTCAGGCACCGTTCGCCTGCCGTCGCACCTGGACTGGTCGGGGAACGCAGTTTACGACCTTGACGCGCCGGGCCGGGTCGTTGACCTGTACCGCGCTGTCCTAATCGAGGCGGCCGGCCCTCAGGACCTCTACGGGTACCTGGATGAGAGGGTCCTGCGGCGGCTGTGGGCGCTGCTGTGGCTTCCGACCCAGCTCCGCCGGGCGTGGGAGCAGAGGTTCCCGGTCCTCGCCGAGATCAGCCGCATCACCGCGACCGCGTGAGCGGCTGGCGATGGAGCCGCGGCACGAGCAGATAGCGCGGATCGCCCTCGCGGCAGGCGCGCGGTACGGGCTCGCGCTGGCCGGCGGGTCCGCGGTATCGGCTCACGGGATGGGTAACCGGCCCAGCGGCGATGTGGACCTGTTTATCAGCTGGCAGCACCGCAACGAGTTTGCCGAGCTGGCAGCCACGGTCGTCGCCGCGCTTGAGGGCGCGGGCTACAAGGTGTCGGTGATCATGAGCGCCGACGTTCACCCGGCTGGCCCTGGCAGGCCCCGAAGGCGGTGCCGAGGAGAAGGTCGAGCTGGCTGTCGACTGGCGCGCCCACGATCCCGTTCAGCTTGCCGTCGGCCCGGTCCTGCACTCCGATGACGCTGTCGCCAACAAGGTCTGCGCTCTATTCGGACGTGCACTCCCACGTGACTTCCTTGATGTGGACGCCGCCATCATGAGCGGCCGGTACACGCGCGAGCGGCTGCTGGAGCTCGCCGCAGAAGCCGACAACGGCTTCGACCGGCTGCTGTTCGCCGACGCGCTCGGGGCGCTGACGCAGATCACCGATGCCGCGTTCGCCGAGTACCGCGCTGATCCCGGCATGACTGCTGACATGCGCAACCGTTTCGCCCAGTGGCGGCGTGAGCTGCTCGAAGCCGAGCGTCGCTAGGCTGCCTGCGCACCCAGGTGCGCGCAGACCGCGCCAGCCGCGCTCCCGGCTCAGCACGGGACACACGGTGCGGCGCAAGGGTGAAGACGGACCTGCCCGCGCGGAAGAGCGCTAGTTTTGCATGCGTGACCGGGACTGGCTCGGGCGAAACGCGGTTGATCATCTTGCGGGGAAACTCGGCGTCCGGTAAATCGTCGACCGCAGCGGAGATCCGCCGACGACACGGCCGCAGGGACCTTGCCGTCGTCGGGCAGGACAACCTGCGCCGCGACGTGCTGCGCGAGCACGACGTGCCCGCAGGGGTGAACATCGGGCTGGTCGACCTCATGACGCGGTACGCGCTCAATCACGGCTTCAACGTCATCGTCGAAGGCATCCTCTGTACTGATCACTACGCGGAAATGCTCATGGCCCTCATCGATGATCACCGAGGCCGGACCTGCTGCTACTACCTCGACGTGCCGTTCGATGAGTGCCTCAGGCGGCACGCAGGGAAACCCCAGGCCTCGCAGTACGGCGCTATCGAGATGAAAACCTGGTACCGAGAGCTTGACCTGCTACCGGGCGGTGTCGAGCAGGTCATTCGCGCCGCGATGCCGCAGGACGAGATCGTGCGCCGGGTCATGGCCGACAGCGGCCTTGCCGCCGAGCCAGCGCAGGAGGGCCCGTAATCAGGCCGGGCTTCAGTCGCCACGCTGGTTCGCCTGGGATCAGTGCCGGATCTTGCCCTGGCGCCGAGCAAATTCATCACGCAAGAATGGAACTACCCCTGCGAGTTCTTGCCCCGGGCCCGCTTGCCTGTCCGGCCGCTTCCGGCCAGGTGTCAGGCGCAGGGCCATTGGGCCGCGATCGCGGTCATCCGGGCGGCCAGCCGCCCGCAACCCCCGGATCCTGCACGTTTCGCCTGGCTTGCCCGGCAGCTTTTCCTGTCTCTGGTCCGCGATCACCGGAACCGGCCGGACAGCCAGGCGGCAGATCAAGATAAGACTGGGCAGTTTGGCGGCGGTCCGGCACTGTTCGCCGCGGGTGGCCGAGACCGGGTGGAACCGTCTGACGGCCGGCGGCGTCCAATCGGCATGGCGAGCAAGCTTCACTGGCGGGCGATGACGAACATGGCTGGCATCCGGGTCCTTGGCGCACTGCTCCTGGGCACCCTGGTGCTTGGGTGTCAGGCGGAGGGCGGCGGCACCCATGCCGCCGCGCAGCATCCCGCGCACCCGACGGCCACTGCGATGACGGCGACGAAGGCGGCGGCGAGGACACCGCCCGCGATCCCGGTGCCGCCGGGCCCGGGGCCGTTCGCGTCGGACAGGACGGACCGCGAGCTCGCGGCAACTATCGCTGCCGCCGTCCAGCGGGCGTTCACCGCGCCGCCAGGGTCGCGCAAGCTGAGCCGCCCGCCCGCGGGAACGTGGCGCGATGTGGGCGTGCCCGGCGGTGTGATCCCCGCCGACGGCGAGGTGTTCGTCAGCTCCTGGTGGAAGGTGCCCGGGCAGCCGCAGGCCGTACTGAAGTGGCTCCTGGCGCACGAGCCGCGGCCCTGGTACGGAGGCGGCCGGGGCAGCTTCGGCCCGGTCGGCGAGCCCGGTGACGCACAGCCGGCGGGGCAGCGGCCCGCCGGCGTGTACCAGGAGTGGAGCGACGACTTCGAGAACTTCCACGAACCCGCGGTCATCGGCGCGGCCCAGCTGATCGTGGAGGAGATCCGCAATGGCACCGGCCAGACGTACACGCGCGTCGATTCCCTGGTCACCTGGATCATCCCGCGGCCGCCCGCGGAGCGCGTCCCGGCCAGCGCCAGGTTCGTGACGATCGCCGCCGAGCCCATGCCAGGCACCGCGCTACCAGCGGGATCGCCCGCCACGGTCACCAACCCCGCCGCGGTGGCACGGATCGCGTCGCTCATCAACGGCCTGTACCGGGCCGGCCAGGTCTGTGCCCCGCCCCCGCCGACACCGGACCGGATAAAGCTGACCTTCAGCGCGGCGCCGGGCGGCCCGCCACTCGCGACCGCGGAAGCCGACCTGCGCGGCTGCCGGCAGGTGCGGTTTTCGGCTCCAGGGACGTCGTCTCTGCCACTGCTCATCGAGGTCAACGACAGGCTGGTACCCGCCATCCTGGCTACCGCCGGGCTGCCCTGGTTCTCGTAACTCACGCCCGGGCGTGGGCGCAGCCCCGGCAGCAGATTCACGACGCAACAGTGGAGCCACCCCTGCGCGCTGCTGGGAGCCACTTGCGCGCGTACGAGCAGGGTCGGCGCCGTTCCGACGGCAGCAAGGCTAAGGTGGTCAAGCTTGTGCGAGGGTGGCTTTCGCGACGGGGAATTGCCTGCGGAGCGCCACAATTTGCCGCTTCAGGAAGAACGCGAGCAGGAGGAGAGCCGCTAGGGCCGGGAGTGCGGGGCCCACGACGGTAGTTAGCCAGGCGGTCCGCGCGACTCCGGGGTCTTGCGACCGGACTCTGATTGTCTCCCTGCTGCCGGGGGAACTCACGCCAGGGAGTTTCCCTGAGTAGGTCCGCCCCGCATAAGTCCACGCGCCCAAGCAGCTGGTGGACCCCTGGTCATCGGGGCCGCCGCCGGGGTCGAAGCCGCATGAGGTAACGGTCGCTGTCACGGAGCTGGTATCGCCGATGTAGCCGCTGGCGCTGCTGCCCATCACGAAGGCGAAGCCGGTGGTAACACCGAGGAGGAATACCATGACGGGGACCCTGATCCCGCCGTAGGCAGGTTTCCCCTCGGGGCCGTAGCAAGGGGGGAATGCGCGTACGAAGGGGCGGATGAGGATCAGCCGGATTATGATGATCGCGATGAGGAGAACGCCCACGCCCACGGTCCCCCGGACACGCGGCCTGATGTCGGCACCGTCGGTGAATATCATGACTGGCCAGGCACAGATCAGCAACAGCATCGGCACGGTCGTGACGTAATAGCACCATCGGGCCCGCGTCAGCCGATGATGGCTCCGGCGCATATCTTGCGGCCGAATTTCTGCCTGCAGGACCATATCTCAGTATGAAGTGAATCGCCGTCGGAGTCTACGTTGCCGCGACGGACAACATCCGTGCGCTCTATGACCCCTCTTTCTGGCTCTTCCACTGACCCGGCGGCATTGGGTCTTGACCAGCGTGGCTGCCAGGAGGCGGGTGTCACCAGGGATGCTCGACGAACGCGTCCGCGAACCTTGCATCGCAGCCCCGCGTCAGGCCTGCTGAGTGTTGGGTTACCGCAGGGCGCGGCACGGGCGGGCGAACTCGGGACAGCCTCGGCCTGGGCTTGCCAGGACGTTCAGCGAAGCCGCCCTGCTGATCCCGAGTTGACTGCAATCGGAGATAGGAGAAATCGGCCTATGCCAGACTCTTCCGCATGACGGTACCCAGGACCTCTGGCCGGCACGCTGGTGTCCACGGCAACGGCCACGACGAGGGTGACAACAGCCGCTTTCTGGCCCTGACCGACGGCGTGGTCGCAATCGCGATGACGTTGCTCGCGCTGGACCTGAAGCCTGACCTGCCGTCCAGGGCCTCCTCACGCGACCTTGCGCACTACCTGGCCACGCACACGGGTCAGTACCTCGCGTTCTTGATCGCCTTCGCCCTCATCGCGCAGTACTGGGTGGTGCACCACCAGATCATGCGCACGGTACTGCGCCACGACGCCGGCCTCACCCGGGTGAACATGCTGTTCCTGCTCGGGGTCACGCTACTGCCGCTGACCACCTACATCCAGGGCAACTACCGGACGAGCCTGGGAACCTGCCTGTTCGCCATCAACTTGCTGCTGGTCGCCGTGGCGGCCCTGCTGCTCAGCGAGGTTATCGAACGCAAGGGCCTGCGCGAATCCCCTTTCGACCGGGATAAGTCCGTCCGGGTCCGTTTCCGCGAGGTGACGGCCGTGGTCGTCATGCTGGTGGTCGCGATTGCGGCGTGGGTCATTCCCGGCCAGGCCGAATACCTGTTCCTCCTGCTTTGCGCCTCCAACCTGCCCGGGCGGATCGCGCTCAGGCGGCCGCCAAGCAGGCCGCTCTCGACTGGCTGAATGGCGTGCTTACGAGCCCTCGGCCCCGCACGCGTTCTGCCGAGGCAGCAGGCCAGGCTGCGGCCAATGACTATGACAGCTTCGCCGAGGCGTACTCGTCCGCCAATGAGGTCAGCCTCCTCAACGCCTATTACGAGCGGCCCGCGACCCTGACCCTGGCCGGGGACGTGGCCGGCCGGCGGGTGCTCGACGCGGGCTGCGGCTCGGGCCCGCTGTGCGCGGCGCTGCGCGAGCGGGGCGCGATCGTGACCGGATTCGACAAAAGCGCCGGGATGCTGGACCTGGCCCGGCGGCGACTCGGTGATGGCGCGGACCTTCACCTGGCCGACCTTGGCCGTCCGCTGCCGTTCCCCGACGGCGCGTTCGATGACGTCATCGCGTCCCTGGTGCCGCACTACCTGGAAGACTGGACGGCACCGGTAGCCGAGCTGCGTCGCGTGCGTACCCCACCACAACCACCACCTCCCGTGGCCAGAGCTACACGCTGACGCTCTGGCACCGACCACTGCCCGTGATGACCGGCGCCTTCACCACGGCCGGGTTCCGGATCGCCGCCATCGACGAACCGCTCTTCGCGCCGGACACCCCCCGCGAGCTGCTTCCCCAGTCCCTCAGGGGCAAGCCCAAGCCCGGCACCCTCTGCTTCATGTTCTTCGTTCTGGAGGCCTGCTAAATGCCGCGGCACTCGGGGGCATCTCCCTGCACGGGACTCATGTGATCTTCGCCGCGTCCAGCAGCGGCCCTGAGGACGGCGGTGCCGCCCTCAGCTTCTCCCGCAGCAGGTACAGGCACGACTCCAACACGTCATCATCGAGCGCTTCCGGATCGACCAGCAGCGTCTCCACTGCCAGCATCCGCGCCGCCGGGGCCGGCAGCCGGGTAAACGGCGTCACCGCAGCATCCACCGCAGGCTCTCCCTCCGGGTCATCTCCTGGTTGATCTGCCGGTAGCGGTCGGTAAGCGCTGCGATGCCCCGCATGACCCGGGCACGTTCCGCGATCACCTCGAAGTCGTCTAGCTGGCTGACACTGGTGTCCTCATCCATGACCTTCCTGCCTTCGTGATGCAGCTCTGACCGCCCAGCTGCACGGGCAAGGGGGGCCGACGCTGGTCCCGGCAGCCCGCGTGCAGCGGGGCGTAGCGGAAAGCTTGCCGAAGGCTACCGAAATCTTCCACGGGTAGGTCAAACTGATTGTGTGGCTGTCACCGGTGTCAACAGCGCGGCAACAAGCTTCGGCCGCCAGATGAAGAAGATGCGGGAGTCTCACGGCTGGACCCTGCGGGAGCTGTCAGCGCGGGCCGAGGTTAACTACACGACGCTGAGCAGGGTCGAGACGGGGAAGCGCCCGCCGACGGAGAAGCTGGCCGAGGCGTGCGACCGAGCATTCCCCGAGTTGCGCGGCTGGTTCATGGAGTTCTACGACTCGTCCCGCACATGGATGCCAGCCGGCTTCAGGGACTGGCCCGAGATCGAGAACCAGGCGGCATCCCTCCGGGTCTGGTCACCGGGAGTCGTTGACGGGCTGTTGCAGACTGAGGCGTACACCACGGCCATGCTCCGCACCTTCCCGGGCATCACAGACGCGGTGCTCAAGGCGCGGCTAGCCAACAGGCTGGAGCGGCAGCGGCGCGTGCTGCGCCGGCGTGATCCCCCCGCAGCATGGTTCGTCGTCGATGAGCTTTCGCTGTACCGGCGCGTAGGGTCAGCCGAGGTGATGGCCGCGCAGTGCGCGCGACTGGCCGAGGTGGCCGATATGGCCAACGTGACCGTGCAGATCCTCCCGGCGGTCGAGCACCCCGCCGGGGCATCCGAGCTGATACTCGCGGACAGCAGCGCGGCATACGTTGAGCACATGGTCAGCGGCTCAGTGTTCACTGACGACCAGACGGTTTCCATGCTGTCCGGGATGTTCCGTACCATCGTGGCGGAGTGCTACCGAGCATCTGAGTCACGGGCACGCCTGGAGAGGATGACCGAGATATGGACTGGCGCAAGAGCAGCTACAGCCAAGCCAACGGCGGTGCCTGCGTAGAGACCGCCTCGTCCGGCGGCGTGGTCGTCGTCCGCGATACCACCCAGAGCGGTGACCCCCGCCGGGTAACACTGTCGGTCAGCGCCCAGGCGTGGGAGCGGTTCACCGCCGCGCTCCGCTAGGCCCCTGCGAGCCGCCGTTCCAGCCCGACAGGCCGGGCAGCGTGGCAGCATTGGACGTAGCCCCGTTGCGGCGTGCGGGGTGGAGGCGCTGGCGGGAGCGGGATGGTGGCGTCAGCTCGGCCCGGCGGGCAGTGCGACCTGGCGGGCAGTGCGACCTGGCGCCGGGAGCCCGATCGGCTGCTACGGGGCCTCGCAGGCGCTTGCCGTCCAGTAGCGGAAGGACCGGAGGAGGTGACCGCGCGGTCCGCCGCTGCCGGTCAGGCGGGTTCCATGCCGTAGCGAGCCATCAGCACCCGTTCCTCCTCCGGTTGGGGCGGGTCCGGGCGGGACCAGAGGGCGTCGAGCTCGGCGAAGTAGCCGTCCATGGCCGGGGCGTGCAGCACCAGCAGCCGGGCGGGCTGGTCGCCGTCGTTGCCGAAGGTGTGCCCCGCACCGCGCGGCACCAGCAGGAAGTCGTCCCGGCGGCCGCGCTGCGGTACCCCGTCGAGCACGAAGGTGATGGTCCCGTCCAGCACCCAGAAGGCCTCGGAGCAGTTCACGTGGCGGTGCGGCGGCGGGCGGCGGCCGTGCGGCGGGACGGTCCGCTCCATCAGCGAGAAGTCGCCGCCGGTGTGCTCGGCGACCGCCTTGAACGCCATCACGCTGCCCCGCGCGCTGACGATCTTGCCGTCGCCGGCCGAAATGATGCTCGCCTGGGTCACCGTGCCTGTCTACGCCGTCAGGATGACGGTGGCAAGGTGACGTCGCTCGCGCCACCGCGGCAGCAGTCCCCCCGGAGTTTCCCCGGCGGTGATGGCGTAACCGAGGTGATCGCGCCAGGCGCCGTTGACGTGCACCTGCCCGACCCGCAGGCCCTCGTCGCGGAAGCCGAGTTTCTCCACCGCCCGGCGCGACGCGGTGTTCTCCGGCGCGATGCACGCCTCAAGCCGGTGCAGCCGCATGACGCCGAAGCAGTGGTCGGCCGCCATCGCCAGTGCCGTCGGCGCGATCCCGCGGCCGGCCAGGCGCTGGTCGACCCAGTAGCCGAGCTCGGCCGACCGGAGCGGCCCCCAGGCGATGCGGAACACGTTGACCTGCCCCGCGAACCGCCCGTCGTACCAGATCCCCCAGCTGGCGGCGATGCCCAGGGTGGCCCCCAGGCGGCTGTAAAACGCGGCCGCGCACGGCTCGACCAGCCGCATGAACCGGGCGGCGAGCGACCTAGCGAGCGACTTAACGGGCGGCCCGGCGTGCTGCCCGGCGGGCGGCGGGCCGTCCGGGTCGGACGCCTCCCACGGAAGCAGCCAGGAGTCGTTCGCCGCCCGCACCGCGCGGCAGGCGCGGGCGGCGGAGATCCCCATGGGCCGAAGCACTACCGGCCCGTCGAGCAGGCCCGCTTCGGTGAGGGTGGCGGACCACCCCCGGATAGGTCGCATGGAGGAAGTTAAGCCGTCCGAAGATCATCCGATCAGCCGAAATCGGGGCTTTCTGGTTAAGAAGTAGTGTGCCCGCGCCGGGTCAGGTGCTCGTACTGGGCCGGGACGAAGGTGGCGAGGCGCTCGCCGAAGGACGCCGCCGAGTTGGGCCACAGCAGCGTCACCCGGCCGGTCTCCTCGTCCCGGTACCAGCTGGTGCACCCGCCCTGGACCCAGACCGATTCCTGCGCCATCTCGTCGATGTCGCGCATGTAGGAGCGGACCGCCTCGGCGGTGACGTCGAGGGCGGCGGCGCCGCTGGCCGCGAGGTGATCAAGCGCGCTGAGGACGTAGCCGACCTGCGTCTCGATCATGTAGATGGCCGAGTTGTGGCCGAGCGCCGCGTTCGGCCCGTCCAGCACGTACATGTTGGGGAAGCCGTGCACGGTGGTGGAGGCGTGCGCCGCCATGCCGTTGCCCCACTCGTCGGCGAGCAGCCGGGACCGGCGGCCGCGGATGTGCCCGGCGATCGACGGCCGGGAGGCGTTGAAGCCGGTGGCGAGGACCAGCACGTCAAGCTCGTAGGCGTTTCCGCTGGCGGCGACGGCCATGCGGGCGCTGCTGCCGCTGACGTCCGCGATCCGGGTCAGCGGGGACGGCTCAAGCCGGACGTGCCCGAGTTGCAGCGCGCCGTAGTAGTCATCGGAGAACAGGATGCGCTTGCAGCCGATCTCGTAGCCCGGGGTCAGCACGCGGCGCAGGCCGGCGTCGCCGACCGAGGCGGCCAGGTGGTCGAGGGCGCGCCGGTGCAGCAGGTCAATGTCGGGGTGCCGCCGCTGCCTGGCCCCGATGCTGCGCTCGGCCTCGGCGAACAGCTCGTCGCGGAGGGCGGTGACCGTCCGCGGGTCGGCGGCGAAGCGCTCGATCTCCTCGCGGCTGTACTCCCGGTCGCCGCGCGGCAGGACGTACGGGGCGGAGCGCTGGAACACCGCGACCTCGCTCGCCTCCCCCGCCAGCCGGGGCAGGATCTGGAGGGCCGAGGCACCGGTGCCGACCAGCCCGACCCGTTTCCCGATGAGGGACACCTTCGCGTTCCAGCGGGCCGAGTGCCACCAGCGGCCGCCGAACCCGTCCAGGTTCTTGATGAGCGGGATCCTCGGCTCCGACAGCCGCCCGGTGGCGATGACCAGGCTGGCGGCCGAGAAGCCACCCCGGGTGGTGCGCACCGACCAGCGCGCCCGGCCGTCATCCCACTCGGCCTGCGACAGCGCGCAGCGCAGGCGCAGCCGGTCACCGAGCCCTTCCTCGCGGACGCAGGCGCGCAGGTACTCGTGGATCTCGCGGCCCTCGGCGAAGACACGGGACCAGCCCGGGTTGGGGCGGAAGGAGAACGAGTACAGGTGGGACGGGATGTCGCAGGACACACCCGGATAGCGGTTGTCGCGCCAGGTCCCGCCCACGTCATCGGCCTGCTCGATGATGACGAACGACTCCCGGCCGCGCCGTGCGAGCTGGATGCCCATGCCGAGCCCGGCGAAGCCCGCGCCGACGATCAGCACGTCGACCTCCTCGACCGCGCAGGCGCTAGGCACGGGCCGGGACCTGCCCGTAGTCCGTGGTCCGCTGCCGCCGCGGACGGCCGAGCTCCCGCGCGACCCGCTCCACATCGGCCAGGGCCAGCACCGACCCGGCCTCGGCGCCCGCGTCCGGTGCCAGGCGGCCGTCGAGGAGCAGGCCGCCGAGGTCGTTGGCGCCGCCGCGGAGCAGGTCAACCGAGGCCTCAAGGCCGTACTTGGGCCACGCCGCCTGGATGTTGCCGATCCGGCCGTGCAGCACCAGGCGCGCCACCGCGTGCAGCGCCCGCGACTGGCGCCGGCTCGGGCCCGGCAGGTTCGCGCCGGCCAGCCCGGGAGCGGTGACGGCCGCGGCCGCGGGAACGAACGGCATGGCGATGAACTCAGTGAACCCGCCGGTGCGGTCCTGGACGGCCGCCAGCAGGCGCAGGTGCGCCACCTGCTGCGCGGGGGTCTCGACGTGCCCGAAAACCATCGTCGAGGTGGACCGGAGCCCGGCCCGGTGAGCCGCCTCGATCACCTCGACCCAGCGGGACACCGGCAGGTCGGGGCCGCCCATCATGCGCGCCCGCACCCCGTCGTCGAGGATGCGCGCGGCGGTCCCCGGGACCGAGCCGAGCCCGGCCTGGCGGGCCGCCGCCAGGAACTTCTCCAGCGGCAGCCCGCACCGGGCCGCACCGTCGAGCAGCTCCGCGGGCCGGAACGCGTGCAGGTGCATGGCCGGCGCCGCCGCCCTAACGGCGGCGATCAGGCCCAGGTGGTCGTCATCGGCGCCGCCCAGCGGCCCCTGCAGGCAGATCTCGGTTGCGCCGAGCGCGTGCGCCTCGGCCACCAGGGCCGATAGCCGCTCCCGGGACCGCTGGTCCCGCCCGGCCACCGCCGACGGGTCCAGGTTCCGGTTGACGACGTAGGTGAGGTCGTCGCCGGCCGCCTGCTGGCGCAGCGAGTCGGCCAGCCGGCACAGCTCCTCGAGTTCCTCCCCGGCCGCGCCGAGCAGCGCCGCATAGCCCTCGTCCGGTACCGTCGCCGGGTCCGCGCTGGCCTGGCGGAGCCATTCACCCACTCGTTCGGCTGTCGGCCTGCCTTTGCCGGTTGCGCCCTCGCTCACCAGCTCAGCATAAGCGGGCAGCGAGCCGGCTGCCGCTGGCCGCGGCCGCGGTGCCATCCACCGGCCAGGGCCTGCCCCGCACCACCGCGGCCGCGTCGGCCAGGCCGGTCACCGGATCGGCCAGTGCCGCCACGTGGCCCGCCACCCGCGGGTCGAGCCACGGCTCGCGCAGGTACGAAGGGTAGATGGTGAGGCGCTCGCGGAGCGTGAAGCCGGCCGCCGCGGTCAGCCCGGCCAGCACGTCCAGCTGCGGCCAGGGGCGTTCCGGGTTCACGTGGTCCGGGGTGAGCGGGGAGACGCCGCCCCAGTCGTCGATGCCGGCGTCGAGCATGAGCTGGTGCTCGTTGCCGACCAGGTTCGGCGGGGCCTGGACGTGCGCCGCCGGGCCCAGCACGAGCCGGGTGACCGCGATGGTGGCGGCCAGCTCGGCCAGCTCCGCGTCGGGGGTGCCGCGCATCTTGGTGTCCGGCTTGGCGCGGAAGTTCTGCACGATGACTTCCTGGATGCCGCCGTACTCCTGGGAGACCGCGCGCAGCGCAAGGATGGCGTCCGCGCGCTCGGCCACCGTCTCGCCGATGCCGATGAGGATTCCGGTGGTGAACGGCACCTGGCTGCGGCCGGCGTCCTGCAGCACGCGCAGCCGGACCGCGGGGTCCTTGTCGGGCGAGCCGAAGTGCGGGCCGCCCTTCTCGGTGAACAGCCGCCGGGCCGTCGTTTCCAGCATCATCCCCATGGACGGGGCGACCGGCTTCAGCCGCTGGAAGTCCGCCCGGCTGAGCACGCCCGGGTTGAGGTGCGGGAGCAAGCCCGTCTCTTCCAGCACGCGGACCGCCATCGCCCGGACGTAGGAGAGGGTGTCGTCGTAGCCGTGCGCGTCAAGCCAGTCCCTGGCCGGCTTCCAGCGCGCCTCGGGCCGGTCCCCCAGGGTGAACAGGGCTTCCTTGCAGCCGAGGCTGGCACCTTCCCGCGCGATCCCCAGGACCTCGTCCGGGCTGAGGTAGAGGCTGTCAAGCCGGTGCGGGACGGTGGCGAAGGTGCAGTAGCCGCAGCGGTCCCGGCACAGCCGGGTCAGCGGGATGAACACCTTCTTCGAGTAGGTGATGACACCCGGCCGGCCGGCCGCCGCCAGCCCGGCGTCGCGGGTGCGGGCGGCGTGGCCGAGGAGCGTGGCCAGGTCGTCACCGCTGACGCCGAGCAGGGCGGTGGCGTCGGCCTGGTCGAGCGGCTCGCCGTCGGCGGCCCGGGCCAGCGCCCGGCCCATCACATCCCCGCCGACCTCCCCGTTTTCACCCTGATCGATAGTGGAAGCACTCATGTCTCAGACCTTACGACACGTCTGGTAGCTCCCCACTGAGAGGCCATTGCAAGAGGCAACCTGGACCCTATAACTCAATGCCACTTAGCTTGCCGGGCACACCCGCGGCCAGGCCGCGCCACCGCAACCCCAATCGTCACATCGACGCAGGCCAGAGCATGATCACGGAAGATTACTACCATGATCACGGTAGTAATC
>Ga0265338_10003444_pt1 | contig 22289 bp, 18 predicted proteins | sample 42126metaG_FD_193579 | JGI IMG/M metagenome (GOLD analysis project Ga0265338, IMG submission 193579) | Rhizosphere microbial communities from Carex aquatilis grown in University of Washington, Seatle, WA, United States - 4-21-26 metaG | ecosystem: Host-associated > Plants > Roots > Rhizosphere... | reverse complement strand
GCGTGCTGATGGTGTGCGAACAGGCCATCAAGAAATTGCATTTGAACCGCGACACGACGCGGGTCATCGTGCAGGGATTCGGCAACGTCGGGTCCAATGCCGCGCGACTAATGGCGGAAGCCGGATACAAGGTGATCGGCATCGTCGAGGTTGGCGGCGGCTTGTACAACAAGAATGGAATGAACGTCGAGCAACTCTGGGAGTTCCGGCAGCGCAACGGGACGATTCATGGATTCCCGGGAGCCGAGAAGTACGATCCGGCGGAACTGTTGCTGATGGATTGCGACATCCTGATTCCGGCGGCCACAGAAAACCAGATCACCAGTCAGAATGCCGACCGGGTGAAGTGCAAAATCCTGGCGGAGGGCGCGAACGGTCCAACGACGGCAGCGGCCGACGACATCCTGGCGGAGAAGAAGGTGTTCGTGATTCCGGACATTCTGGCGAATGCCGGCGGAGTTACGACGTCTTACTTCGAGTGGGTGCAGGACCGCCAGGGATACTTCTGGAAAGAGTCGGTGGTCAACGAGCATCTGGAAGACATCATGGTGACGGCGTTCGAGGATGTGGTGCGGTACGCGGAGACGCATGGCGTCAACAACCGTATTGCCGCCTACATGCTGGCGATCGACCGTGTGGCGTACACGATCCGCCAGCGCGGAATCTATGCCTAGCCATATTTTGCGGGGCTTCCGCCCGGAAGCCCCGCTCCTTCTAATGTCTTCTTTCAGTTGACCCCCGGCGGGTCGCGGTGTAATCATGCTGGGGTTTCCCAGCGCCACTTCTGATCTGTACGGCAAGTCCATAGCAATCGATCCGTAAAATACGGGGGCATACTGCCTCTTACTCGTGAGGAAATAATGAACCACTTTCGGAACAAACTTACTTTGTGGATAGTTTTCTGTTTTGCCTTTGCCCTGGCAGCACCGGTTGCGATGCAGGCGCAGGCAACTGCGTCAGACACAACCAGCACCGACACAACAACGAAGAAGTCCAAAAAGAAAGCGAAGAAGGAAAAGGCGGCCGCGGACGATAAGACGGCGGCGAGCGGCGACGCTACGGCGTCGACAACCAAGAAATCGAAGAGCAAGAAGGCGGCTGCGTCGGCCGACGATAAGACGGCGAGCGGTGACACTGCGGCTACCTCGACGACGAAGAAATCGCGGAAGAGCAAGAAAGCGGCGGAAGGCGATGCGGCGGCTGCCGACAAGACGGCGAGCACGGATACCACGGCGTCGACGACCAAGAAGTCGCGGAAGAGCAAAAAAGCCGCAGCGGCCGATGACAGCACAGCGAAGAGCGCGGACGCGGCAGCACCCGCCGCCGAGCCAGCCAAAAAGAGCCGCAGTAAGAAGGCGAAAGCAGCGGACGCGAGTGAGGCGACGGCTCCTGCGGCTGCAGAACCGGCAAAACCGGCGGCGAGCAGCGCACCGGCAGCGGCGGCTCCAGCATCGAAGCCTGCTTCCAGTCCGATGGCAGCGAGCGCACCGAAAGCTGCGAAGACGGCGGCTCCGGCGGCTCCGGCAGCATCGAGCCCTGAGATCGCAGCGGCACAGTCGAGCGGCAAGGTCTGGGTCAACACTAATACCGGCGTCTATCACAAGAGCGGGCGCTGGTATGGAAAGACCAAAGAAGGAAAATTCATGACCGAAGCCGAAGCCAAGTCGGCTGGCTATAAAGAAGCACAGAAAGAGTAAGGCAGACTAATTCTTAAGGAGAGAGCATGTCGAAAAATTTCATTACGCGAATTCTCGTCGCTATTTTTGCCCTGAGCTTGATCAGTGGAATGGCGGTTGCGCAAACCACGAAGAAGCCGGCGAAGACGGCGACCGCGGCTGCTGCTGATGCTGACCTTCTCGATATCAACTCGGCGACCAAAGATCAACTGGATGCTCTGCCGGGCATCGGAGCGGCTTATTCGCAGAAGATCATTGACGGGCGTCCGTATGCGAAAAAGACCGACCTGGTGAGGAAGAAAGTTGTCCCGCAGGCCACCTACAACAAAATCAAGGACAAGATCATCGCGAAACAGAAGTAAATAAAGCATTGAAGTACTGAGGGACGCGGAGATTGCAGAGAGAATTCGGTGGCATCATCTGCAAGGTTCCGCGTCCCTTTCCATTGAAACGTTCTTCTACGAATTAGGAGGCATTATGGGTTTACTCGACAATCTTGAAAGCCAGGCGATGGGGAAGATGATGGGTGGGAATTCCAATCCGCTGGTGGCGAGCCTGCTGCAAATGATTCAGAACCAGCCGGGCGGCTTGCAGGGGCTGGTGCAGTCGTTTCATGACAAGGGGCTGGGCGGATTGGTGTCGGCGTGGGTCAGTACCGGGCCGAACCCGCCGGCATCGGCGGACCAGATTCAACAGGTGCTGGGGAGCGATCAGGTGAAGGCGCTGGCAGCCAAGGCGGGAATTTCGCCGGACGTGGCAAGCTCGGCCATTGCCCAGATCCTGCCGGGGTTGGTGGATAAGTTGACCCCGAACGGACAGGTTCCCGACCATAGCAGTGTGATGGGGATGTTGGGCGGCTTGCTTCAGAGTATGGGGAAAGCCAGCTAAATTCGTCTCCGTTCAGCGTAGAGTCACCACGGGGTGCGCACTTTTTCCGGGCGCACCCGTTTCTTTTTACGCCGTGTTGGGCGTGGATGTGGATTCGAATGACTCGGCCATGGATCCGTGGCTTTAGAGTCCGTTGCCTTGGCCTCGGATGTAGAGGATAATCATGGTGTCCGCTGCCGCGGACGAAACCAGTCTTCGTGTGAATCTTCCCAACTACATCACGCTCACCCGTATTGCCGCAGTGCCATTGCTGATCTGGATTTTATGTACTCCGCGACTCTCGGACGGAAACGGGGAGCGGGAAATCCTCGCGTCATCAGTTTTTATTCTGGCTTCGATCACAGACGGGATTGACGGCTACCTGGCGCGCAAGCGGGGGCAGATTACGACCATGGGGATGCTGCTCGACCCTCTGGCCGACAAACTGCTGATTGCGGCTGCGTTTATTACGCTGGTGCAATTCAACCCGTCGCTGGTGCCGGCGTGGATGGCGGTCGTGATTATTGGCCGCGAGTTTCTGGTGAGCGGGCTGCGCTCGATTGCTGCGTCGGAAGGCTTCACGATCCAGGCGAGTGAACTGGGAAAGTTCAAAATGCTGGTGCAGATCATCTCAGTCGTAGCCGTCATTCTGGCGCGGCGCTGGCACGAGTGGCCGCTGGGAAAGGTCTATATCTTCCCGGTGTACTGGATCGCGTGGCTGGCGATCTGGTTCATGGTATTGCTGTCGCTGGTTTCCGCGGTGGATTACTTCGTTGCGTTCTGGTCGCGAATTGACCAGCAATCGGAAAAGCGACGGAAAAGGCGGGCCTTCGTCCTGGCACGGCGGAGGAAACGCGATGTCCAGACTGTCTGAAAATCTGGTTGTAGGCGCAGATCACGTCCGGCGAACTCCGGAGTTCTCTCCGGAGCAAAGAAAAATGCTTCTCAATCTTGCGCGGGAAGCGATCGCATCGGGAATTGCCGGCGAACCGCTCTCCAATGTGCCGCCGTCTTCGATGCACTGGGATGGGCTGCTGGAGCCGCGGGGCGTTTTCACAACTCTTTATATCGGCGACCAATTGCGGGGATGTGTGGGTTATGCCCTGCCGATAAGGCCGCTGTATCGCGCGGTCGCGGAGACGGCGCGGGCTGCTGCGTTCGAGGACTCGCGGTTTGCCCCGGTAACTCCGGTAGAGGCCATGGAACTCATTATCTCGCTCAGCATTCTGTCGCTACTGTCGCCGATCCGCCCGGAGCAGGTGGAAGTCGGGCGGCACGGGCTGGTGATTTCGGATGGTTCGAGGCGGGGTCTGCTGCTGCCGCAAGTTCCTGTCGAAAATGGGTGGGATCGGGAGATGTTTCTCGAACAGACGTGCCGGAAGGCGGGTTTACCAACCGATGCCTGGAGGAAGTCGGCAATGATCGAGGCGTTTACCGCCGAGGTGTTTGGCGACGAAGACTTGGATCGGGCCTGATTCTCCGAGCGCAGTATCGGCGCACTAATTTCCTGGAAATCCCAAGACAAAAGAAAAAGAAAAGGGGAGATTGACTCTCCCCTCATTCCCGACAAAATGTTGGATTGCTTACTCGGTTGCGTCGAGTTCGACGGTGTCGCCGGCATAGACGTCTTCGAGCGCGAAGACAACCATGGCGGAGGCAGAGGTCGGAGTGGTGCTGAGAACCACGACTTCGCCAACGGCGCGGCGTGGCAGATCGCCGACGTGAATGTTCGGACCCTTACCCTTGGTGAGGTAATTGGCTTCAAATGTGGGCGAGTGGACTTGCGTGTCTTCAGAGGTCTGCGCCTTGAATGAGAGCGAGTCGACCGGATCGTGGAGCGTCGCGCTGTAGGAGCGTACGACACGGAAGTAGTCGCCGACCTTCACGCCCTGGTTCGCACCTACGTTCATGTAGAGCTTCATGCCGGTGCCGAGGACGCCGTCAAAATCCTTGCCGAGTACCACGCGGCCGGATAGCTTGCCGTTCGGAGGAGCGAAGCGGTCGAAGTGACCCGGGACATGGAACGTCACCGGAGGCTTTTCGACGAATGGGACGGCAACGTCGCCGGGGTTGATGGGGTCGCAGCTGAATTCGACCTGAGCGATGGCGCTGTGGCTGCGGGTGTCGATGACGCGCACGCGGCCGACTTCACCGTAGGGATGCCCAACGGTGGCCAGGAGCTTACGCATCCCGGGATAGATTTCATACTCGTTGACGTCGCGGAGTTCGCGGACGATCGAGTAGAGCTGACCAGCCTGGTAGCCGGTGCCCGCGAGGTAGACGATTTCGCCGATTTCGAACTTGGTGGAACTGGGCGTCTGGAGGCCGCCATTTACGTAGTTGGCGTTGGGGACGCGGTCCTTGGAAATAAAGCCGGCGCAATAGATGTCAGCCGCGGTGGGTGTCTGATAGCGGACAAATGGCACGCTCACCGTGGTATCGACGGTACCATTCGGACCCGGCGTAGCCGCCATGGTCGAGGTAACTACCGGGGATGACTGGGCACAAGCCAGGCTCGCCACCAGTAGCAATAACAGTCCTGTTTTCTTCATGTTGCCTCCGACTCCAAACCGCCCGAACTTGCCCTGGGCTTGCCCCAGCTATCTCTTTGGGAAGACAAGGGTTACAGCCGGAAAGTAACAAGCGCGGGGGAGGGGGTCAAGGTTACGAGGGTATTAGAGAGCTTGGCCTCCCAAAGTGCTTGAGGGTGGATCTTCTTAATCGACTGTTGCATCTACGCTTACGCCCCTGTAATATCGCGCCGTTCTTCGAAAACAATGGCCTTGGCAGTTACTTCTACTTTCGCGCCCCGTTTTTTGCCCTTGCGACTCCCTAAAGTTTGCCTTGCGGTGAGTGCGGACACGGCCGACGAAATGCTCGACATCGCCGAATCCATGGCGAGGGATAACCCCTTCATGGAGTTCCGGTTGGACTACCTGAAGCAGCCGCTGAGCGCGCTACCAAAGATCCGGCGTTTTCTGGAGATGCACCAGTATGTGACCGCGATCGGCACGTGCCGGCGCGCGGACAACGGCGGCAAGTTCAAAGGATCGCTCGCCTCCGAGATCGAAGTTCTCACCAAAGCGCACGCCTCAGGGTGCCAGATTGTGGATCTGGAGCTAGAGAGCGCACTGAAGACGAAGCCGGACGTGCTGGCCAAACTGCGGAAGAGCGCGGGGCTGATCGTTTCTTTTCATGATTTTCGCGCGACCCGCAATCTCGAGCAGACGCTCGAGAAGATGCTGAAGATCCCGGCGGACTACTACAAGATCGTCACCACGGCGACCACGCTTTCCGACAACGTGACGATGATGAAGTTCCTGCAGACGCAGAGCGACAAACATGCGCTCATCGGACTGTGCATGGGCGAGCAGGGCATCATCAGCCGGGTGCTGGGTGTACGGGCAGGCAGCGTGTTCACGTTCGGCGCGGTCAGCGCGGAGTTGAAGACGGCCCCCGGACAGGTAAGTGCCCGCGACTTGCGGAGTATTTATCGCATTGAGCAGGTGGACGCCGCGACTCGTGTGTATGGAGTTGCAGGCGATCCGATCGAGCATTCGCTTTCGCCCATCATCATGAATACGGCGTTGCGGCGCGAAAATGTGAATGCCGTGTATGTCGCACTGCACGCGAAAACACTGAAAGACCTGATCCACTGCGTGCGGGAAATTCCATTGCACGGTTTGAGCGTGACGATGCCCTACAAGCAGGCCATGCTGGAGCATCTTGATAATACGGATGCGCATACGGCGAAGATTGGCGCCTGTAATACGGTTGTCCGTGGGCAGGATGGAAAACTCTACGGCTTTAATACTGATATTGCGGGAGTGCTCCGGCCGCTCGAACAGCGGACCACGATTGAGAACGCGAAAGTGCTGGTGTTAGGCGCAGGCGGAGCGGCACGCGCGGCTGTGTTCGGCCTGAAAGAGCGCGGCGCGGACGTGTGGGTGATGAATCGCACGTCGGTCAAAGGTCAGAAACTGGCACGGCAGGCAAAGGCGCACACGATCAAGCGAGCGGACCTGCGCAAGAACACGTTCGACGTGATCATCAACGCGACTCCGGTGGGGATGGGAAATACGAAAGACTGCCCGTTAAAGGACGATGAGATCCAGGCGAAGGTGGTGTTCGACATGGTGTATGACCCAGTCGAGACGCACCTTCTACAAGTGGCACGCGCGAAGGGGATCGCGGTAATTCCGGGAGTCGAGATGTTTGTGCATCAGGCGGCGCGGCAATTTGAAATATGGACGGGGAAGCCGGCACCGGCTCCCGATATGCTGAGAGTCGTCACGATTGCGCTGCAAGATCGTGCCAACGCGCGGAATCAGACCAAATCCTGAAGTTCCAGCCTGAATTAATCACCCGGTGCGAATCGGTTTAACTCCATGCACTCGTGTGGGTTTGAACGGCTTTGTGACCTCGGGTAATATTTCGCGCGCGCGTCTTTCCTGCCACAGACGGAAGGAACAAAGTCTTGCAGAGGCTGAGGGAATCGCGGAAAGGCCGCGACTCATGCGGGTTTGGCGCTTGCCCGGGGAATGAAGCAAATTGAGACAAAAAGCGATGCACGCATGTCAACAAAGGTTGCAATTAACTAGAACCCGAAGTAATATCGGTTTTGGACGCAGCATTTCGCGTTCATCTCGCTCAAAAACAACCAACCTTACTTCCAGGTAGGAGCAGCCCTAAGCTTTTAACAAATCTAAAGGGTGCCCAAGGCCCCGGTGCAATTCGGAGAGAATGCATGTCGTGGTACGCGTACTGCCTCACGGAACACCAGACCCTTGCCAATGGTGTTCGTGCCCGCCGTCCCTTCGTTCTAGATGGAATTCAAGGCGTAAACTCTGCTCCCGTGATGAGTTACCCGAGTGGAGAGTTCGCAGTCATCGTCAGTGAATTTGACCGCGCAACTGCCAAACTTGACGAAAAATCAGTTCTGGAGCACGCCCGGGTTGTCAGCCAGAGCTTCCGTACCTCCACTGTTTTGCCCTTCCGCTTTGGAACAATCTTCGATACCGAAGATGCGATCCGGCAGGCTGTCCGCTCCAATCGCCGCACATTCTGCGAAAGTGTTGCCCGTCTCCGAGGCAAGTCGGAAATGCGCATCAAGTTGGTTGTTCGCGATGGTTCGCTCCGCGGCGCGATGGAAGAGATCGTGTTACCCGACACTGTAGGACGGGAATATTTGGCCAAGTTGCGCGAGAAGGCATCGCGCGAGCGGGAACGCCAGACCAAGGCCCGCGCCCTCTCCGTGCAGGTGCATAAGCTGTTCAACCCGCTGGAAGAGGAAATCAGCTGCAAGCGCGTCGATTCCGACGGCATGCTGCTGGATATCGCGCACCTGATCGACACCAAGTCGATCGAAAAGTATCAGAACCGGTACAACACGGCCGCCAAGCAGCTCAAGAACTGCCAGATGGTAGTCAGCGGACCGTGGCCACCGTATCACTTTCTGCCAGAAAAGTTGCGCCAGGTCGCAGGCAACAGCTAAAGGATATTCTGTAGTCTAAGAAGCCCCCGGTTATCATCGGGGGCTTTGTTATTTTTCGGCCAATTTGCATAAAAGAGGAGTTTTGCAATGAACCTTCGCATTGTTGCCATCGTGTTGCTGATTTTGGGAGCTCTCGCATTTGTAGTTCCGGTGCCTCATCACGAGGACCACAGCGTCAAAATCGGCGATGCCAAGCTCGGCGTGCAGACGGAGAGCAGTGAAAAACTTCCGCCGGCAGTGGGGATCGTGTTGTTGGCGGGCGGTGTTCTGGCGCTGGTCATGGGATCGCGCAAGACATAGATTGCGCCTGGGTGGACCGATACTGTCCGGCTCAACTTTGGTTTTTGTGAGGTTATTTCTCGCGGAGCAGGACAACGTCAGAAGTGTCGTGCGAGCGCGACACCGCGAGCAACTTGCCGTCGGGTGACCATCGGAAATCGTTGATGATTTCCGACGTGAAATGGGTCAATTGGGTTCCAGTGGAACCATCGAGCGGTTGCACAAAGATGTTGTCCACGCCTTTGTCGCGAATGATGTAGGCCAATTTCCCGTCGGGCGTGAAGCTCATGGTATTGATGAAATTTCCGCCACCGGATCCGCCAGCGATGCGCGGATCGGGCGCGAACACGCGTGGCGTTTGCGAACTGGAATCAAGGGCAACGACTGCGAGTTGGGTGGATGCTGACTGCGAGTTATCCGGAGTGCTCAGGTCGGCGTTGAATACGAGCCACTTGCCGTCCGGCGACACGACCTGACCCGAACCCAGTCCATACATTCCCTTGACGTCGGCGCCCGGCACGGGCTGAGCGTCTCCACCATCGACTGGAACTCTCATCAAATATCGCTGTCCACCTGAGTTGTAGTAGTAGATCCACTTGCCGTCAGGAGAGCACACGGGGTCGAGATCAAAATCTCCATGGGTGATTCGTTTTAAATTTGAGCCATCGATATTTGCATACCAGACGTTCGTGCTGTTGGTGCCGCCGTGAAAGGCCCAGGAAACGACAAGGCCGTGCTCTCCGCAGCGAGACATATCGATCAGCCATGAGTTGGGATCGCTCAGTATGGTGGTTTGCTGACCGCTCGGGATTTCCACCGAGTGCACGGCCTGGGAGTCCGCGACGAGCAACTTGCCGTCGGCGGTCCAAGCGACAACTTGAGCGTTCTGGACTGGTATCGGAGTTCCGGAATTGCTCTGCTGGGTGGCGTTCGCGGACAAAACGACCAGGCTGCTGTTGGTTCGCACCTGAACCGACGCGACCGTCTTACCGTCCGCGGAAATCGTAAGGGTGGAATAACTGTTGGTATCGCGGGTAACGGGCTGGATCGGGCCTCCCATGTGTGAGACAAGACCAATCTGGGAGCGGAGATAACTCGGCCCCTTCTCCTCATAGTTCGCAAGCAGCCATTTGCCGTTCGGCAACCACCGGACTTCATGGATGAGGTCATTGTTGAAGGAATCGAAGGGCTGAATCTGCTGACTGGCAAGGTCGAACATCACGATCGAGCCGAGCGCCTCGCCGAGAGTGTAACGGACAATCGCATAGCGTTTTCCGTCGGGCGACCAATCCATGTAGCGGGGAAAGTCGCCGCCGGAATTGGGAGCGATCTTTAAGACAGTCTCCTGGCTGCCATCGGGGTTGGCCGACAGAATCCGGTACTTTCCAACTTCAGGATCATTGCCGCGCGCGTAGGACATGCGCAGACCATCGGGTGAAAACGACACGCCCGTATCGACATCCCGAACAATGAGTTGGGGCACGCCCCCGAGGATGGGAGTGCGGTAAAGGTCCCACTCGCTTTGGGTACCGAGCCCGGCCTTGCGGAAGTAAACGTAGTTTCCGTCGGGAGAAAAGGCGAGCGAACGATAATTCGCTCCCGCGGGCGGAACGATCTGCGTGTCGCTGGCGGTCGGAACATTGCGCAACCAGAGACTTCGCAAGCCGTTATCGTTCTGGACGTTCAAGACGTACTTGCCGTCGGGCGAAATCGCAGCTAGTTCGGCCTTGCCGGTATTGGTTACTTGCGTGATGGCGAAATTCTGAAATGGGATTGGTCCACTGCGCGTGAGCAGAGAGTAGATACCAAACCCGGCTGCTGCCAACAGGATCACGGCGACTGCGGCAATCGTCGCCAGCCCGAACTTGTGCTCACGCGCCACCGCGCTCACGCTCGACCCGCTGGCTGGAAGTCCGGAAGACGAAGGGTGAGGAGAGGAGGGAGGAACCGCCCCAGGAAGAGCGCTTATCGATGACGTCGACGGGGTACTCGGTGGCGCGAAGCTTTCGGCGGTTGCTTCCGCAGGAGCCGCAGGCCGGTGACCGGAACCACTATCCCGTTGCAGGCGCTTCAAGTCGCTGCGGATTTCGGAAGCGTGCTGGTAGCGGAGATCACGATCCTTCTCGAGAGATTTGTTGATGATTTCTTCGAGCCTTGCCGGTGCTTCGGGGTTGAGACGGAGCGGCGGGACTGGTGCGCGATTCAGGATGGCATCGAAGATCACGGCCGAGGTGTCGCCTCGGAAGGGCACGGAGCCAGTGGCCATCTCGTACAAAACCGCACCGAACGAAAACAGGTCTGTGCGCGCGTCAAGTTCCTTGCCTTTCGCTTGCTCGGGCGACATGTAGGCGACGGTGCCGACGGCGGTTCCCGGGCTAGTAAGGTTTTCGAACGTGACACCGGCTGTGGCTTCGATTTCAGCCGCTTCTGTTTTGCGGCCGGCGGCCCCCAATTTGGCCAGTCCGAAATCGAGAATCTTGGCATGTCCGCGCTTAGTAAGGAAGATATTGGCGGGCTTGATGTCACGATGCACGATGCCTTCGGCGTGGGCGGCATCAAGGGCATCGGCGATCTCGATGGCGAGACTCAGCAGTTGGTCAGTTTCCAGGGGGCGCCCTGCGATCTTGTGTTTCAGGGTGATGCCGTCCAGAAACTCCATGGCGATGAACGCCTGGCCGTTTTCCTCGCCGATGTCGTAAATCGTGCAGATGTTGGGATGATTCAACGCGGATGCGGCCTGGGCTTCCCGCTGGAAACGAGCCAGCGTTTGAGGGTCGCGGGCGACATTCTCGGGAAGGAACTTGAGCGCGACGAAACGATGAAGACGTGTATCTTCGGCCTTGTAAACGACTCCCATTCCACCACCGCCGAGTTTCTCTACGATGCGGTAATGAGAGATGGTTTGACCGATCACGGTGGGCGAATCTTACGTTGGCGAGTGCTGCGAGTCAATGAGAGCGTGGGAGTTCCAACAAGTGTCTAGGGGACATCATCGGCTTCACGGAATGTGCATGTTTCTGCATTTTGAAATGTTCAAATGGGGTGAGAGGGCGGGGCAGGCGCTCCAGGGTATTCACCCTAAAGCTAGTATTTTGAACAGTTTCCCGAATTAGGTCGCATTTTTACTCGGCGTTTACCATTTTGGTTCTGCAAGTGCTTATTTCTTCAACAACGAAGAGGCCGCAACTGTTGGATCAACTTCACTCAATGTTCTCGACTCTCACCTGTCGTTTCTTCCCCGGAGACGGCGTCAAAATTAGTTACCTCTGATTCCTGCCAATTTGCCTCTTTAAAACGGTGGCCCCGCGAGGGGCCGCTTTTTTTGTTGGCGTCCGTCCTGTACACTCGCGGTTTCCGATGAAATTCCGAAAAGTAGTGCCGTCCGCCCTGCTCCTGGTGCTTTTTTTCCTGCCTGAGCTGAAACCCTTAAACGCCGAAAAAGCCGCAGACAAGAAGACTCCGAAGGCCGTTGCCTCAGAAAACGCCCAGAAGATGGATGCGGCGGACGACCTCCTGCTTAATTCGATGGAAAAGGAGTTACACCGGGGGCAGGCCGAACTGGCGAAACAGGACCCTGCACCTTATTTCACGAGTTACAGCGTGACGGACAGTGATTCGCTGGTGGTGATTGGGGCGCAGGGGGGCATCCTGACGGCGAACCGTTCGCACCGACGCGTGGCGGACGTCAGCATGAGGATCGGCGCGCCTGCCCTGGACAATACCCATGGGAGCGACCGGCGTTCGGGGATTTCCAGCGGGCAACTTCCGGTGCAGGACGATCCGGACGCGATTGCCCGCGTACTGTGGCGCCTGACTTACGAGCAATACCGCAAGGCGAGCAAGGCGTACACGAACGTCAAGACGAAGAACGCAGTGCGAGCGAAGGAAGAGGACGAATCCCCTGATTTCTCGGTCGAGAAACCTTCGAACTATGTTGAGCCACCGAAGCCCGCCGTTTTTCCAGAGCAGAAGGCCTGGGAAGAGTTAGCGCGCCGTTACTCGGCGGCGTTTCGTCATTATCAGATTCAAGAGTCGGTGGTCTACATGTATGGCGAACGGGACCATAACTATCTGGTCTCGACGGAGGGGACGAAGATTGCCACTTCGGAAGCTATCTACCGGATCATGGTGGAAGGCGAGACGCTGGCAGACGACGGCATGCAACTGGAGCGCGTGGAAACGTTCCAGTACTCGGACGCGACGAAGTTTCCTTCGCAGGCGGAAGTCGATGCGAGCGTAAAGAAGATTGCCGAGGACCTGAATGCGCTGCGGACTGCACCACTGGCGGAACCGTACAGCGGACCTGCGTTGTTGTCGGGGCGTGCGGCCGCCGTGTTCTTCCACGAAGTGCTGGGGCATCGTATTGAAGGTCAGCGACAGAAGGGACGCGACGAAGGGCAGACGTTTACCAAGAAACTGAACGAAAAGATACTCCCGGAATTTCTGAGCGTGACTGACGATCCCACGATGCGGGTCCTAGGCGGAACCGAGTTGAGCGGTTTTTATCATTTCGACGATGAGGGGTCTCCGGCGGCGAGAGTTGAAGTTGTGAAGGACGGCATTCTGAAGAATTTTCTGATGGGACGAATGCCGGTGAAGAACTTCAGCAATTCCAATGGTCACGGACGGGCGCAGGCAGGGATGATGCCGGTCGGCCGGCAGGGCAATCTGATCGTGACATCATCGAAAACTGTGCCGGACGCACAGTTGCGAACGCGCTTCATTGAAGAGATCAAAAAACAGGGGAAACCTTACGGTCTTTATTTCGAGGACATTCAGGGAGGTTTCACGCTGACGACGCGCGATCTTCCGCAAGCGTTCCAGGTTTTGCCCGTGATGGTATGGCGGGTGTACGCGGATGGACGGCCGGATGAACTGGTGCGCGGCGTGGATATTGTCGGAACGCCGCTTACGGTTCTGACGCAGATTGAGGCGACGGGAGAAACGACAAGCGTGTTCAACGGAATCTGTGGCGCCGAATCGGGCAGTGTGCCGGTGTCGGCGGCTGCCCCAGCGATGTTGTTCTCCGATATTGAAGTGCAAAAGCGGAAGTACGGGGACACGCGTCCTCCCATATTGCCACCGCCGCCTGGGGCGGATGACAAAGGAGGCGCGCGATGATGACGGCCGGAGGTCATAGAGATCGTTGGTTTTCTGGGCTGAGGGTAAGTCGTCTTATACCCGCCGCGCTGGCCGTCCTGATGCTGTGCGCGTTCAGTCTTCCTGCGCGTGGTGCTGATGCATCCGATGACGTTCTGCTACGCGCGCTCAAGGAAGAGATGGAGCGTTCCAAGGCCAAGCTGAAAATGGACAAGGTGGCCGCGCCTTATTACATCGAGTACCGGGTCACCGAACTTGATGCGTTCGAAGCGAGCGCCGTTTTTGGGGCGTTACGCAGCCAGCAGCGCGGCACGGGACGGTTTCTGCGGGTGGTGGTGCGGATCGGCGACTACAAGCAGGACAGCTATCTCGGCATGGGAGAAGGAACGGTTGATATCGTCCCGCTGGATGACGATATCTTCGCGATTCGACATCGCGTGTGGCTGGCGACCGACCGCGCGTACAAGGCGGCGGGCGAGGCCTATTCCGCCAAGCAGAGCTACCTGAAGCAGTTGAAGGTGGATGACCCGGTGGATGACTTTGCGCACGCTACCCCGGTGGAGATAATCGAACCAGTGGTCCATCTACCGGCTACCGACTTTGCGCCGTGGCTGCGCCTGCTGGAGGAGACTTCAAGCCAGTCCCTGCCGGACCTGAAACTACAGCAATACGAATCAGCGCTGCGGTTCACGGCAGAAAATCGCTACTTCGTGAACTCGGAAGGTACGGTGGCACGTTCGGGAAGTGCCCACTATCTGCTCACTCTTTCGGGTTCGACGCAGGCCGCGGATGGCATGCTGTTGCAGCGTTCTCATCAGGATGAGGCGATCGACCTCAATGCTTTGCCGAGCCGGGAACAGTTTCTGAAAACCAACGCGCGCATCCTGGAAACGCTGAAGCAATTGCGCGATGCTCCGGTGGTGGAGGAGGAGTATCGCGGCCCGGTGCTCTTTTCGAACGACGGTGGTTCTTCGGTGGTCAGCGAACTGATCGAACCGAACGTACTGGGGCGCAAGCCGCAAGTTGGAGAGAACGGGCGCACGACCGGGCGCTGGTCGAGCAGTTACAAGACGCGCGTGCTGCCGGAGTTCATCAATGTGTTCGATGATCCTACGATTTCATCGATCGCAGGCCATCCCCTGTTTGGCCACTACGCGCTCGACGACGAAGGGGTGAAAGCGCAGCGCGTGTCGCTAATCGAAAAAGGACAGCTTGTTTCTTACCTGGTGGGACGCCAGCCGATTCGCGATTTCCCGGCTTCGAACGGCCACGGACGGGCGGCGGCAACTACCGGCCCGGGGCCGACGCCGGGCAATATGATTTTGCAATCGAGCGATCCGCAACCGGAGGCGGAACTCAAGAAACAATTGATCGAACTGGCCAAGAAACGCGATCTGCCCTACGCGTTCTACGTGGAAACCATGGGTCCGAAACTGGAGCCTCGTTTGCTTTACCGGATCTACACAAAAGACGGGCATGAGGAACTGGTGCGCGGCGCTGTTTTTGGGGATCTCGATGTGCGCTCGTTGCGCAGCGACCTGATCGCAGCAGGGACGGAGCCGGCCACCGAAAACCGGTTTGACCTGGTTCCGTTTACTGTCGCCAGTCCCGCGCTTCTGTTTGATGAATTGCAGGTGAAGCGGACGCAAGCGAGCAAGCAGGAGTTGCCAGAATATCCAGCGCCTCCGCTAGTAGGCGCGGCACACCAGCCTTGATTGAAAGTGAAATGGTCCCGATGAAATTTGACCTGAGATTTTTTGCAGCGCTGTGTGTTCTCTTTGTTTCGTGTGGCGTTGCGGTGTGGTCGCAGACGCCGGCGAAGAAAGCGGAGCCTGCGGTCTTCTCGAAGGAACTGCGCGAGCAGTTGCAATCGATTCGCGATGGGGCTCTGGCGAGCGATTATGCGTGGCACCAACTCGCTTACCTGACGGAGAATATTGGCCCGCGTCCGGCGGGATCGCCGTCGGCGCAGGCTGCGGCCGAATACGTTGCTGCCGAAATGCGCAAGCTCGGACTCGAAGTTCATCTCGAGCCGGCGCAGGTTTCGCATTGGGTTCGCGGCGAGGAAGAAGCGCAGCTCGTGGAGTATCCAGGGCAAGCGTCGGGCGCAACGCAGCGCATTGTGCTGGTTGCGACCAGCGGCAGTTCCGCCACTCAGGCTGATGGGATCATTGCCGAAGTAGTCGTCGTTCACAGCTATGACGAACTGACGGCGCTGGGACGCGAAAAGGTCGCGGGCAAGATCGTGCTGTACAACGTTCCGTACGACGAACGGAAAGCGCTGGGCGGTTACGCATTCGATGCCTATGGCGAGGCCGTGGGGTATCGCACGAACGGCGCGAAGGCTGCAGCCCAACTTGGCGCGGTGGGTTCGCTGATTCGTTCGGTTGGAGGAGCGAACTACCGCTTGCCGCATACGGGATACAGCGTGCCTGCCGGAATTCCTGCCGCAGCGCTTGCCGCTGAGGATGCGGATTTGGTAGAGCATCTCGCTACGCAGGGGCGGGTGCGCATGCACCTCGTGCTCATGTCGCAGACGTTGCCCCTGGCTACGGGATACAACGTCGTCGCGGATTTGAAAGGCAGCGAGCACCCGGAGCAGATTGTTGTCGTCAGCGGACATCTTGATTCCTGGGACTTGGGGCGCGGCGCGATTGATGATGGCGCTGGCGTCGTCATCTCCATGGAGGCGGCCGAGGTTCTCCAGCGTCTACACATCCGCCCGCGGCGTACTTTACGCGTGATCGCGTGGATGGACGAAGAGAATGGCGGCGGGGGACATGAAGCCTATGGCAAAGCGCATGCGGCCGAAATGAATAACCACATCGCCGCAATCGAAAGCGATGCTGGAGCGGCGCATCCTCTCGGATTCGCGATGAAGATGTCGCCGGAGGCCTTGGCGTCATTGCTGCCTGTTCTTGATGTGCTGCGGCCGGTGGGTGCGACGGCGATTCGTCCCACGGACCGAAGTCCGGGCTCTGATATTGAGCCGCTGGTAGCAGCAGGCGTTCCCGGTATCGGAATCATCCAGGACGGGCGGCATTATTTTGACTACCACCACACGGCAGCCGACACGCTCGACAAGGTTGATCCGCAGGAACTTAGGGAAAACGCTGCAGCCATGGCGGTGATGGGGTACGTTCTGGCGGCCATGCCGGAGCCGTTGCCGCGAGAGACAACGAAATAACTGAGGGCGTCCTCCCGTTTGGCATTCCCGATCCGGTTGACGCCCCTTCTTGTTGGCGCTTACCATAATTGTTTGACCTTATGAAGAATGAAGCTGCCGTGTGGGGCAACTTCTCAGGCGCAATCATGGATAAGAAGAAACTCGAGACCTTCAAAAAGAAGCTGGAGACGCGGCAGCAGGAATTGCGGCAGATGGTCACCCGCAACCAAAAGGATGGGCGCGCCGCCGACGACGAGGCTACGCAAGACGTCGCGGATCGCGCGGCCAGTTCCTACACGAAGGAATTTCTTTTCAGCCAGAGCAACAACGACCGCCAGTTGCTGAACATGGTCGAAGGTGCTCTCGCCCGCATTCGCGAAGGCAGCTTCGGAGAATGTGTTTCCTGCGGCAAAGAGATTAACGCGAAGCGTCTTGAGGCCGTTCCCTGGACGCGTCACTGCATCGAGTGCCAGGAAAAAGCTGAAAAAGGTCAGCTTGAGACCGCTGGGTAGCGTTCCCTCCAATTCTCTTGAAGCTCTGCGCAGGCTCACCCTTGGCTTAGCTCTGCATAATCGCCCAGTCACGTTCTCTGCGTGACAACAATTTTACAAATAGCAGACCTCACCCTGACAAGTCTGCCTGCGCGCTTCGATAGCATCCTCGCGCTGTCGAGTTCGGAACTTTTGTCCTCCCTAGCGGGGCCGTCCGTCACAAATCAAGAGTAGAGCCCGTCCGAGCCGGCATCCAGATCCACTTTAAAAGGAGAGTTTCCGCTATGAAGCAAGCAATTCGCCGCAGTTTTCTGGTTGGCCTCGCGCTGTTGGTTGTTTCCAGTGCAGCGTTCGCGCAGTACACGGCGACTACGTTGGTGAAGAACACGGGCAAGAATGGCGACAAGCAGCTGATTAATCCGTGGGGAATGGCATATGCGCCGGGCGCTCCCTTCTGGCTCAGCGACGCTGGGTCGGGACTCTCGACGCTTTATGACGGGTCCGGCAACAAGCAAGGGTTGATTGTGACGATTCCTTCAGCGAGCGGCACCGGTCTTGGTTCGCCGACCGGCATCGTTTACAACGGCTCGAGCCAGTTCAAAATCATGACCTGGACATCGCTGTTTCTGTTTGCAACTCTGGACGGAACAATTTCAGGATGGTCGAATTTTGAGCCGAGCACGGCGCTGATTGCGGTGAACAATTCGAGCAAGGGCGCGGTCTACACCGGACTCGCGATCACGAGCCATGCTTCCGGCAACATGATTTACGCTGCGGATTTCGCCAACAACAAAGTTGACGTTTACGACGGGAATTTCAAATTCGTGAAGTCCTTTACGGACACGGCACTGCCAGCCGGCTTTGCGCCGCTCGGCATCCAGGACCTCAACGGTCAGGTCTATGTCGCTTTTGGCGCGCAGAACGGCGGCAAGGGCGGCTACATCGACATCTTCCAGGAAGATGGGACCTTCGTGAAGACTCTGATCAAGGGCAAGCCCCTCAACCAGCCGTGGGGATTCGCCGTGGCTCCGGCTAACTTCGGCGCGCTGAGCAACACGTTGCTGATCAGCAACAACATCAACGCGGGCGTCATCAATGGATTTGATCCGAACACAGGAGCTTTTGTCGGCACAATCAAGAATGCCGCCGGGAAGCCGATCCATATCAATCAGATTTGGGGAATTGAATTTGGTGGTGGCACAGCTAACAATGGCCAGACCAACCAACTCTTTTACACTGCCGGACCCAAGAACAATCTGAACGGTCTGTTTGGAGTGATCGAGGCCCAATAGTCAGCTCTCTCTTTAAACTGGTTGTCCCACTCGCGCCCTCCGCTCGTCGGAGGGTGTTTTTTTTGCGGGCGGAAAGTGTCCTGCGCACTTAGTGTGGTGCTGAGCGCGGGAGCCGAGAGGCGCGTTAGAATCACTGTTCCAGCCAATCCAAAAATATGCGGTTCGTCAGCCCACTGCTGAAAAAGATTGTTTACCCTGTCATGCATCATGGCGGCTGGCTGAAACGCATTGCGACGCCCGGCGGGTGTGCGGTTGTGAATTACCACGGAGTCATTCCTCCGGGCTACGAGTCGCACGACCGTTTTCTTGACGGCAACCTGGTTTCGATAGAAGACCTCTCGAAACAGCTTCGATTCCTCAAGATGAATTATGACGTGGTCGGCCCGGATGTATTTCAGAAGTGGATTCGGGGCGGAGAATCATTGCCGAGTCGGGCGGTACTAGTGACTTGCGATGACGGACTCGTGAATGACCTGCACGACATGCTTCCAATCTTTCAGGCGGAGGACATTCGAGGGCTGTTTTTCATCACGGGTGCGTCGTGTTCGGATCATCCCGGGATGCTCTGGTACGAGGAGCTCTACCACTTGATGCGTTCCGGTGATCTGCGTGACGAAGACTTGCGGCTGCTGAGCGCCGACGGAAGTGTACCGGACGGCCGAGGCGGTTTTCATGCTTCGTGGTGGAGCGCTGTGAACAGCGCATCGCGATTAAGGGCCCATGTGCGCGACAATGCGATGCAGGTGTTGCGGAGCAAATGTTCCGGCGGGCGGGAGACGTCCGGCCGTCGCTGGGGATTGATGAACGTGAATGAAGTGCGGCAGATGGCAAAATCCGGCATGGCCATTGGAGCGCATACTATGTCGCATCCCGTGCTTTCGCAGTGCGACGATGATGAATGTCTCCGCGAGGTTGTGGAAAGCAAAGCTGCACTCGAGCATGCGCTCGGGACAGCAATCTGGGCGTTTGCCTATCCGTTTGGAAATCCCGCCACCATGGGAGCACGGGAAGTCAGCATGGCGCGGAGCGCCGGATTTGAGTGCGCATTTCTGAATGTTGGTGGAGGCTTTTCGCAACGATCTGCGCAGTTTACGTTTGCGCGAACTCATATCACCTGGGATATGAGTGTGGCGGAGCTGGAAGCTCATATGATTGGGTTTCACGCGCGGCTGCAAAACGCGGTGCGCCGATGATTTTTACGGAGAACACTTGCGCGTAAGAGTTCTGGAGGAGATTCCGGACGATCCACAACTCGCAGCTGCCTGGAACGATCTTGTGCTGCGGATGGAACGTCCCGAGGTTTTTTACACGTACCAGTGGGCGCGGGCGGCGAGTTGGGCGTTTGCCGCGGGGACACGGACACTTCTGTTTCTTGCGTATGAGGCCGATCGGCTGTGCGGAGTGGCTGCCCTAGGCGTGAATCCAACTTCTTCAGCGCAGGGCGCGTTCTTTCTGACGGCCAGCACGGCGGATTATTGCGACATCCTGAGTGAACCGGCGATGCGTGGCGCCGTCATGGCAGCGATCTTCGCCGAGCTGCCTGGATTCGGTGTGCACGATCTTGTTTTGGCCAATGTTCCCTCTGATTCGGGGACGCTCCGCGACCTTCCTCGGATCGCCCGATCGCACGGTTTCCATTTCCACGAGCGCCCCGCCTACGATTGCGGGGTGATCCTGTTTGGCGGTGCGCCGGAACGCCAGGACCTTCTGCAGTTCGTGAAACGGAAGGAACGGGAAAATCGCGGGCTGAAAAAAATGGCGCAGATGGGTCGCGTGCAGGTAGCGCACCTGACAACAGAGCCCTCAGAAAGAGATTTGGCCCCGATCTTCTCCGCGCAGATCGTGCGTTTCCTGGCTACGCAAAGGATCAGCCCCCTGGTGTATCGGGAACGGAGAAATTTTCTGACTGAGCTGAGCCGCCTCCTGGGGCGGGCTGGGTGGCTGAAGATCAGCCGCTTGGAGGTTAGTGGCGAGGCGCTTGCCTGGAACTACGGCTTCCGTTTTCACGACAGCTGGTTCTGGTATCTGCCGACTTTTCAGCTGCAGTCAGAACACTTGTCTCCCGGGTCTTGTCTACTTCAGCTCCTGATACAAGAGGGTTGCTCAGATCCGGCGGTGAAGCGATTGGATCTTGGGTTGGGAGACGAGAGCTACAAACGGCGCTTCGCCAATTCTGCTTACGCAACCCGCCACGTGGAGCTATCACGACGGTCGACGCGACACATGGCGAAAGCGGGACGTCATCTGCTGGTCAGCAGCGTGCAAAAGTCTCCCGAACTGGAAAAGCAGCTACGCAAGAATCGAGACCAGTTGCGCAGCCTGCAAAAGCGCCTGCACGAGACGGGATTGGCAGCTACAGTAGGCCACGCACTGGGGCGAGCGGTTCACAAAGTAAACGCTGAGGATGAGGTCCTGCTTTTTGAAGCGCCACCTTTGCACGTAGTTGGAGACGAGAATATTCGGCTCGTTCCCATGGATTGGAAACAATTTGCTGATGCTGCGATCGAACACGCCGAGGATTCCCAGACCCTGCTGTATCTCCTACGGAGCGCGGAGCGTTTGCGGCGGGGCGGGCTCCCCGGGTACGTCTTACAGCGTGGGGACGGGCCGTCACTTCATTTCCTGTGGATTGGCGATGTCGATGGCTTTCACTTGGCGGAGATCGATCACAGACTGGAATCGGGCGATGGCGTGGCAGCGATGATTTTTGACTGCTGGACGCCAGTTGCGCATCGGGCGAAGGGCTACTATTCAGTCGCGATCCAGTTGGCGGCGGCTTCTCTTCAAAGACAAGACCGGCAGGCGTGGATCTTCAGCGCCGCCACGAATCACTCGTCGACACGCGGAATTGTCAAAGCTGGGTTCGTGTACCGCTATTCATTGGTCAGAAAACGCCGGTGGGGGCGCTCGACGGTGACGCGGTTGGAAGGAACACGCGCGCGGGTCTCGGAGTGAGGTTGGGGGCAGCTGGTTGGTCGGCCATCCGGCATCCATTTAACGCACTGATTCTAAACAATTAAGCATATCGTCAGTCGCAGGCGATTGTGGCGTTTTTGGGCTCGTCCTTCCCCGCAGGCGATGGTATGATTCTTCAACCCCCACCGAACCGCGCATGGGGCGCGGCGAGGCAAATCTGACCCGAAGGTTGAAAGTTATGTCTTGGACCAGTCCCGTGTTTGAAGAAGTCGTTCTGTGCTGCGAGATCAATTCCTACGTAAGCGCAAAACTCTAACCCCGCAAAGATGCACATACGGATCCTCGGTTCTGCGGCCGGGGGTAGGTTCCCGCAGTGGAACTGCGGCTGTGGCAACTGTGTGGCCGTGCGCGGCCGCTCGAGCCAGGGGGAATTCCATGGCAAGGGGCGCACGCAAGCTCAACTGGCGCTAAGCGCCGATGGCATCTCGTGGTTCCTGGCCGGAGCATCTCCGGAGCTGGCATTTCAAATCGAAGCCACGCCCGAACTGCATCCCCGCTCGCTGCGCGATTCGCCGGTCGCAGGTGTCGTGCTGGCGAGCGCCGATCTCGATCACATCCTGGGATTGCTCTCGCTGCGCGAACTGCAGCCTCTGCGCGTTTATGCGGCACCTTCGATCCTGAAAATCCTGCTAGAAGAGAACAGCATGTTCGGAATGCTGAACCGGGTCGAGCCACAAGTGGCCTGGACACCGATGAGTGCAGGATCGATGTTCCCTCTGCTGAATGCGGCGGGGGGCGACTCCGGCTTGGGTTGCGAGGTTGTTTATCTTTCGGGGCGGTATCCGAAGTACGTTAAGAATACGGAACTGGCGCGCGATGAAGCTGGCGCGGCATTGTTCTTCGGATCAGAGTCTGCCGGCTACGGGACAAGACGCGTCGCATATATCCCTGCGATTGCTAGGCTTAGTGACGCGCTGCTGGAACGGATCGACGGCGTGGATCTGCTCC